>PVBE010791639.1_pt1 | contig 53438 bp, 46 predicted proteins | sample 1631181 | NCBI WGS metagenome assembly PVBE01 (sample SAMN08397723, study PRJNA350692) | Marine metagenome, whole genome shotgun sequencing project. | isolation source: water | place: Pacific Ocean | collected 2012-04
ATGCATCGCGGCGGCGTGCGCGCCAACATCCTGAACGAGGGCGTGATCCGCGCTTCCGACGGGATCTGGCTCAACCGCGACTAGCTCGCTTCGATCGCGATTGAAGCGCCGTGTGTTCCGATGGAACGAAATTCCGACGCTTGTCCCTTTTCCGTCCCTTTTTCGGGTGGCGAGATCACCGAGATCTCCGAGAGCGGCCGGGCGGGGCCGCTCTCGGAATGGAAAAGTCTGGTGCGCCCGGTAGGAATCGAACCTACGACCTCTGCCTCCGCAGGGCAGCGCTCTATCCGCTGAGCTACGAGCGCACGCTGGCTACACCGTAACCGCTGAGCGCCGTTGGCGCTGTTGAGTTGGTGCCGAAGGGGAGACTCGAACTCCCACGGGGATAAACCCCACTGCGCCCTGAACGCAGCGCGTCTGCCAATTCCGCCACTTCGGCCCTCGTTCGGAGCAGGCTCCACGGTTGGTGGGCGGTACTGGACTTGAACCAGTGACCTCCCGCGTGTGAAGCGGGCGCTCGTACCAACTGAGCTAACCGCCCAACGCCGATCCGGACAGGTAGCGTAGCGCCGAGGCGGATGCGGTTCAACAGCGCGTCGCGATCACCACACTCCCCGGCAACTGCGCGCTCGGGGTAGCATCGGCGCGGTGCGGATCATTTCGCGCACGCTTCGGACGGACGAGTGGAGGACGAGATGGCGCTACAACTGGGTGTGCACACCGGGCAGCAGGACATTGAGATGGATGAGCTGCGCAAGCTCTGGCGGTTCGTGGACTCGAACGGCTTCGACTTCATCTCGATCTGGGACCACTTCTATGAGGCCCCGCCGATTGACGGCACGTCGCCCGAGTTCGAGGCGGTCGCGTGCATGGCCGCGATCGCCGTGGAGACGGAGCACGTGCGCATCGGCTGTCACGTCTTCTGCATGGGCTATCGCAACCCGGCGCTGCTGGCGAATTCGCTGATGACGATCGACCACCTGAGCAACGGCCGCGTGGAGGCGGGCATCGGCGCTGGCTGGCACGTCGCCGAGCACGAGGCGTACGGCTTTCGCTTCCCACCCGTGAAAGAGCGCATGGATCGGTTGGAGGAGGGGCTGCAGGCGCTGCGCCTGCTGACGACCGAGGAGCGCTCCAACTTCGACGGCGAGTATTACCAGTTGAAGGACGCGCTGCTCTACCCGCGGCCGGTGCAGGCCCGGATGCCGATCGTCGTCGGCGGGCGTGGCGAGCGTCGGACGTTGCGCATCGCGGCTCGGCACGCGGACGGTTGGAACGTGCCGTACATCAACGTGGAGGAGTTCGACCGGCTCGGTGGCGTGCTCGACAAGTGGTGTGAGGTGGAGGGTCGTGATCCCGCCACGATCGAGCGTTCGGTCAACCTGCACATGCAGATGGGGACCAACCAGGCCGACGCCGACCGCATCGCGGCCGACCGTGGCGCGGCGCTGGAGGCCGGCGGGCGCATGCCGGCGACCGGCACGTTACGCGGTACGCCACCGCAGGCGATTGAGACACTGAAGACGTATGAGGAGGCTGGTGCCCTCCGCGTGAGCATCGCGATCCGCCCGCCGGTGCAGTGGGACGCGCTGCAGGCGTTCGTCGAAGAGGTGATGCCCGCGATGAAGTAGAGGAGGTCGGACACGGTGCTGCCGTGTCTGTGCTTTCTGGAGTGGAGCCGCCCACCCGCCCTTAGATTTCGTGAGGCTTTGCCCCACACCCCCTGGGAGTGGAGTGGACCAGCACGACAGGCCGATGAATCGAGGGAGGACACTCGATGGCAACTGACTCAGGACGCGCGGCGTGTGCGCTGCGACTGAACGTGGACTATCCGGAGCAACTCGATCGGTAGCGCACGGCGTTTCGGATCATCTGGCTGATACCGATCGTGATCGTGATCGGCGCGCTCGGTAGTGAGACACCGGGGAGTGACCCCGGGGATCTGGCGACGGGGTTCGCTGATGGTGGCGGGATCGTGGTCGGCGGGCCGCTGCTAATGATTCTCTTCCGACAGAAGTACCCGCGTTGGTGGTTCGACTGGAATGTCGAGATGACGCGCTTCACGGCCCGGATCGGCGCGTCGTTTGCGCTGCTGACGGACGACTACCCGTCGACCGACGAGCAGCAGGCGGTGCATGTCGACATCGACTACCCGGACGTTGAGCGGGACCTCAATTGCTGGTTGCCGCCGGTGAAATGGTTGCTGGCGTTGCCGCACTGGGTCGTGCTGGCCTTCCTCGGCATCGCGGAAGCGCTCGCGGTCATCGTCGCATGGTTTGCGATTCTGTTCACCGGCGTTATCCCCGGAGCCTCTTCAACTTCGTGGTCGGGGTCGGGCGCTGGCGGAATCGCGTGATCGCGTACGCGCTGCTGATGGTGACGGACGAGTACCCGCCGTTCAGTCTCGACGAGTAGGGCTGGCGCACGCCCCGGGTCAAACGTCCCGGAGAAGTCATGACTGACGTCTCTAGGGGCCGGTCGGCTGCGAAACTTACACTTCAAACACAGGGTCCCCTCCCTGGATTGGCATGAGTCCGGCTTCGCGCCGGTTCCCATGCGATTGACCGACGCCGGGCAATCCCCGGCGTCGGCTCGTTTCCGGGGCCGGTCACTCGCATCGCGTGCCCGGCTATACTCGCGGCCGAGGTTCGACGATGAGGCCACCACCCGATGACCGCGTCCGCTGCGCATGGCCAGGCGACGACGCGCTGATGCGCGAATACCACGATCACGAGTGGGGTGTCCCGCTGCACGATGAGCGCAGGCTCTTCGAGTTCCTGATCCTCGAAGGTGCGCAGGCCGGACTGAGCTGGCAGACGGTGCTGCGGCGGCGCGAGGGCTATCGCGCAGCCTTGGACGGCTTCGACTATGAGCAGGTGGCGCGCTACGGCGAGCCGGAGGTGGAGCGGCTGCTCGCCGACACGGGGATCATCCGCAACCGCTCGAAGGTGCGGTCGGCGATTCGCAACGCGCTGGCGTTCATCGAGGTGCGCAAGGAGCACGGTTCGTTCGACAGGTTCATCTGGCAGTTCGTCGATGGGGAGCCTCGACGCAACGGGTTCACGTCGATGGATCAGATCCCGGCGGAGACGGAGCAGTCGCTGGCGATGAGCAAGGAGCTGAAGCGATTGGGCTTCAACTTCGTCGGGCCGACGATTTGCTATGCGCACATGCAGGCGACGGGAATGGTGAACGACCACGTCGTGAGCTGCTTCCGCTACGACGAGGTGTAGCGGACCTCGCCTTCGTCGGACCGGTTGGTGCCAGGCGCGGGCATCCCCGCTGATCGAACCATTTGGATAATGCCCACCCACCCACCCGCCCATTGAGGCGGGGGCTTCGCCCCCTGTACCCCCTTGCCGGATTAGCGGTAGAAGAGAGTCTGGCCTCGTGCGATTGCCTCGTGGGTGAGGGCTTCGCCCTCGCTCGGAGCTGGCGATAGAAGAGAGTCTTGCCCTCCCGGGTTCACTCCCACGGGCACAGGCTTCGCGGCCTGTGCCTTTCTCCAGTGGCTGCTTCCGATAGGATGAGGCTGAACTTGCGCGGCAGGTTGCGCTCGACGCAGCACGGAGGCGGGACGATGGTCACATCACTGGACAGTTTTGGTGCGCGGGCGACGGTGGAGCTGGCGGGCGGGCAGCACGAGGTGTTTCGCCTCGCAGCCGCAGCCGAGGCGCTGGGGCTCGACCTCGACCGGCTGCCGCTGACGATTCGCGTGCTGCTCGAGAACCTGCTGCGCAACGAGGACGGCCACAAGGTCACGCGCGATCAGATCGAGGCGGTCGCCGCGTGGGACCCGGCCGAGACGCCGGATCGTGAGGTGGCGTTCACGCCTGCGCGCGTGCTGCTGCAGGACCTCACGGGCGTGCCGGCGGTCGTCGACCTCGCTGCGATGCGCGATGCGATGGCGGAGCTGGGTGGCGACCCTCGGCGGATCAATCCGCTGCAGCCGGTGGAGCTGGTGATCGACCATTCCGTGCAGGTCGATGACTTTGGCTCGAACGTCTCGCTCCTCACCAACGTGGAGCGCGAATACGAACGCAACGTGGAGCGCTACGAGCTGCTGCGCTGGAGCCAGGGCGCCTTCGACGGGCTGCGCGTGGTGCCGCCCGGCGTCGGGATCGTGCATCAGGTGAACCTCGAATACCTCGCTTCGGTCGTGATGTCGCGTGATGGCGCGGCGTACCCGGACACGCTGGTCGGTACCGACTCGCACACGACGATGATCAACGGCCTCGGTGTCGTTGGCTGGGGCGTCGGCGGGATCGAGGCGGAGGCGGCGATGCTCGGGCAGCCGTACTCGATGCTGCTGCCACAGGTGATCGGCGTGCGCTTCACCGGCAGCCTGCCGGAGGGCGCGACCTCCACGGACCTGGTGTTACGTGTCACCGAGCTGCTGCGCGGCCACAACGCCGTCGACAAGTTCGTCGAGTACTTCGGTGAGGGGTTGGCGGAGCTGCCGTTGGCGGCGCGCGCGACGATCGCGAACATGTGCCCGGAGTATGGCGCGACGGTCGGCTTCTTTCCGGTCGATGACGAGACGCTCAACTACATGCGCTTCAGCGGGCGTGACGATGCCGACGTGGCGCTGGTCGAGCAGTACTGCAAGCTGCAGGGCCTCTTCCGCACCAGCGCGACGCCGGACCCGCAGTTCAGCGAGATCGTGGAGCTCGACCTCGGCAGCATCGAGCCCTCGATCGCGGGACCGAAGCGTCCGCAGGACCGCATCGTGCTCGACGATGCGAAACAGGCTGCGATCGAGATGATCAGCACGGAGCAGGCGGCGACCGCCTCGGCAGACTCGATCGCGGTCACCGACGGCGATGCGAGCTACGAACTGGCGAACGGGGCGATCGTGATCGCCGCGATTACCTCCTGCACGAACACATCGAACCCGGAGCTGATGATCGGTGCAGGGCTGCTGGCGAAGAAGGCGGTCGAGCGAGGGCTGACGAAGCCGCCGTGGGTGAAGTCCAGCCTCGCGCCGGGCTCCAAGGTGGTGACCGACTACCTGAACGACGCGGGGCTGAGCCGCTACCTCGATGACCTCGGCTTCAACCTCGTCGGCTACGGCTGCACGACCTGTATCGGCAACTCCGGCCCGCTGCCGCTGCCGGTCGCGTTGGCGATCGACGAGGGCCACCTGGCGGTCGCCTCCGTGCTCTCCGGTAACCGCAACTTCGAGGCCCGGGTGCACAACGCCGTGCGGGCGAACTATCTCGCCTCGCCGCCGCTGGTGGTGGCCTACGCGCTCGCTGGTCGCATCGACCTCGACCTGGTGAACGAGCCGATTGGCGAAGGTACCGATGGCCCCGTCTATCTGCACGACATCTGGCCGTCGCAGGAAGAGGTGAGCGAGGCCGTGCGCACGTCGGTGCAGTCGGAGATGTTCCGCTCCGAGTACGCGAACGCCTTCACGGGCGACGAGCGCTGGCAGGCGGTGGAGGCGCCCTCGGGCGATCGCTTCGCGTGGAGAGACGCTTCGCTGTACATCCGGCGGCCGAGTTTCCTCGAAGACATCCCGCGCGAGCTCGCACCGGTAGAGGCGATCGAGGGTGCGCGCGCCCTGCTGATGCTTGGCAACTCGGTGACGACGGACCATGTTTCGCCGGCCGGCGGCATCGTCGACGACAGCGCGGCAGCGGAGTACCTGCTGGAGAACGATGTGCAGCCGACACGCTTCAACACCTACGGCTCTCGCCGCGGCAACCACCAGGTGATGATGCGAGGCACCTTCGCCAACGTGCGTCTGAACAATGGCCTCGTCGAGCGCGAGGGCTCATGGACGGCGCACCTGCCGGATGGCGAGGAGATGCTCGTCTTCGACGCGGCCGAACGGTACCGCGAGGAGGGCGTGCAGCTGATCGTGCTCGCCGGGCAGGGGTACGGCACGGGCTCGTCGCGTGACTGGGCGGCGAAGGGGCCGGCGCTGCTCGGCATCCGCGCGGTGATCGCGGAGAGCTTCGAGCGCATCCATCGCAGCAACCTGATCGGCATGGGCATCCTGCCGCTCGTATTCGCGGAGGGCGAGAGCGCCGCCTCGCTTGGGCTCACCGGCAGCGAGCAGTTCTACATCCCGGGCGCGGCAGACGCGCAGCCGGGCGCGCAGATGGAAGTGCGCGCGGTCGCTGAGGATGGTTCGGAGACCTCGTTCACCGCGCGTTGCCGCATCGATACGCCGGTCGAGGTGGAGTACTACCAGCACGGCGGCATCTTGCCGTTCGTTCTGCGGGGGCTGCTGGAGGAATAGGTCGCCGCTGCGCCGCCCTGTCCCTTCTGGATGGACCCCGCCCACCCGCCCTTAGATTCGTGGGGGCGTTGCCCCCACACCCCCGTTCTAGAGCTGGAACGCTGGGCGTTGCCCTCGCTGCTCGCAGTGGCAAAGCGGTCACGCCCTCCGTAGTATCCCGGCGTAGCGAGGCGGCGAGGGGTGCGCGATGGCGGAGGTGACTGCTCACGGGGCGCTGCACGGCATTCGCGTGCTGGAGTTTTCGCAGATAGTGGCCGGCCCGGTCTGTGGCACCAACCTCTCCGACCTAGGCGCGGAGGTGATCAAGGTCGAGCCGCTGGTTGGTGAGCAGACCCGACGCAGTGGCGCGATCGTGCCGCTGAACGGTAAGGGCTTCCAGGCGCTTAACCGGGGCAAGTCCAGCCTCAGTCTCGACCTCGCCGACGACCGTGGGCGCGATGTGATCCACCGGCTGATGCCGAGCATCGATGTGGTAACGATCAACTATCGGCTGGGCGTCGCTGAGCGGCTGGGGATCGATTACGAGACGCTCTCTGCGATCCGGCCGGGCCTGATCTACTGGCAGAACACGGGCTTCGGCAAAGACGGGCCGGAGGCGTACCGGGCGGGTTCGGACATCGTCGCGCAGGCCTACTCCGGGCTGATCGTCGCCGACGGCAAGACGGACGAAGATGGTGCGCCCGTGCAGGTGTCGATGCCGATCGCCGACCAGGCGACGGGCGTCGTCGCGGCGATGGGCATCTGCGCGGCGCTCTTCCACCGCGAACGCACCGGCGAGGGGCAGTTGCTCGACACCTCGTTGCTGCGCACCGGGCTCTTTCTGCAGGCGATGTCGGTGACGCGCGAGCCGGTGCATGACTCCGCGATGCGCGAGCCGCTGCTGGCGGAGATCGCGGAGGTGCAGGCGAGCGGTGGCTCGTACGACGCGATGCTGGACGTGCGCAATCAGCTGTGGCGGCTGCGCACGGCCTTCCGGCTCTACTACGGCGGCTACCGTACGAGGGACGGCGCGGTGGTGCTGGGTGCGCTTACGAAGGCGAATCGCGATGGGATGCGCGCGGTGTTAGGCATCGAGGGCGAGCGCAGCGATGAGCCCGACTACGACGCTCGCGACCCGGAGAACCTCGCGGAGGCCGAGCGCTGGCTGGCGGTGATCCGCAAGCAGATGCTGACGCGCACGGCCGCGGAGTGGGTCGCGGATTTCGATGCCGCGGGTGTGCCGGCGACGGTCGTGCAGCTGCCCGAGGAGATGGCCGACGATCCGCAGGTGCTGGCGGACGGGATGATGACGGAACTCGTCCACGAGATCACAGGCCCACAGCAGGTGGTCGGCCCAGCGCTGACGATGTCGAAGACACCGACGGCCGTGAGCGGCCCGGCCCCGGACCTAGGCACCGACAACGATGCACTGCTCGCCGAGGCGGGGCTGAACGAGGCGGAGATCACCTCGTTGCGCGCGGCGGGGGTCGTGAGGTGAGCGCGGAACCGTTGCACGCGGGCCGTTCGCCGGAAGAGCGCTGGGAGCCGGGCGAGACGGTCGTGCTGCGCTACCTCACGCGCGACGGCAAGCCGGGTATGGCGTGGCCGTACCACGTCGTGGAGGATCGCGACGACCTGCTGGCACTCTACATCCCTCGTGGGTCGACGTACAAGAACTGGGTGGTCACGCCGGCCGCGGAGGGCGAGGGTCGCCCAAAGCGCCAGCTCGGCGACGACCGCTGGCGGCGCGATGTGCTGCGGCTGATGTTCCCGGACGAGCACCACTCCATCTGGCTGTTCTGGAGCGATGACGACGAACGCGGCTTTTCCGCCTACTACATCAACATGGAGGAGCCGTTCCGCCGCACCTCGATCGGGTTCGACACGAACGACCACACGCTCGATGTCGCCGTCACGCCCGACCACGAATGGCGCTGGAAAGATGTCGAGCAGATGGAGAATCAGGTGCGTATCGGCGGCTACGGCGCGGAGTTCGCCGACGCGGTGCGTGCCGAAGGCGAGCGGGTGATCGAGGCGCTGGAAGCTCGCCGGTCGCCGTTCTCGGATGGCTGGGAGCAGTGGACGCCCGATCCGAATTGGGGCATCCCCACGCTGCCGGATGGCTGGGACGAAGTGCCCACGGAGTTGTGGGAGCGTCGGGTGTGGGCGTACGGCGACATCGCGCGGTAGGTCGCTGGTCGCTAGGGCGAGGGCGGGGCAGCTGCGCAGGGCGGGACAGTGTGAAGAACGCTCACCCACCCGCCCATGGAGGCGGGGGCTTCGCCCCTTGCACCCCCTTCTGCTCGATTGGATTGGAACTGGAGGGAAGCCGCTCGCTAGCCGGAGCCGCCGGAGGCGCCGGAGGCGGGAGCCGGTGCGGGCTCACCTCGTGCGGTGGTCGCAGCACCCTCGCTGTTGGGGCGGCGGGGGCGTGGTGGTGGGGTTGCGAGCCAGAAGAAGATCGAGCCGAGGCCCGCGAGCAGGGCGAGGATCGTGAAGCCCATCTGGTAGCTTTCGGTGCGGTCGCGGAGGATGCCGGCGACCAGCGGTCCGGCGATCATGCCCAGCATCACGATCATCGATGAGAAGCCCATGATCGTGCCGTAGTAGGTACGGCCGAAGTAGTCCGCGCGCATCGCCTGCATCACCGGGCCTCGCATCCCCCACGCGAGGCCGTGGACCGGGACGAAGGCCCAGACCATCCACGCGCTCGTCGCGAAGGCGAGCAGCAGCAGGCCGACCATGTGTCCGCCCATCGCTGCGACGACGATGTACCGCTTGTTGAAACGGTCGCCGAAGAAGCCGGAGAGCAGTTGTCCTGCGAGCTGCATCATCGGCAGCGCGCCGCCGACGAAGGAGGCCTTCTGCAGGCTGAAGTCGAGCGACTCCGTCAGGTGCAACGAGAGGTGCACCATCACCGCGCCGACGACGAGCAGCGATGCCCCGTGGCCGAGCGAGATCAGCCAGAACGCCTTCGATGTCAGCGCTTCGCGGACGGTGAAGTCGGTGCGCAGGTTGCGGGTTTGATACTCCTCGCTCTCTGTGTCGGGGGCGATGCCGTCGATGTGTTCGCCGATGTCCTCGGGTCGGTGGTGGATCACCTGCGAGAGCGGCAGACCGACGACGATCACGATGATGCCCGAGACGAAGGCCGTCTCGCGCCAGCCATAGTTGGTGAGGGCGAAGACGATCAGCGGCGTCATCAACCCGCCGATGGCGAAACCAGACTGCGAGATACCGAGCGCGAGCGATCGCTTCTGGTCGAACCAGTTGACGATCGCCGTAGTGATCGAGAGGAAGCCGCCAAGGCTGCTGCCGAGCGCGACGAGGAAGTAGAATCCGAAGAATTGCGCCGGGTTCTGCATCTGGCTGAAGAGCATGAAGCCGACGCCGAAGAGGATGGTGCCGCCGCGGATCACGGCTCGTGGGCCGAAGCGGTCGATCGCCCAGCCTTGGAGTGGGCCCAGGAATCCGCTCTCCGCGCGGGTCATGGAGAAGGCGGCGGCGAGCATGGTGGCGCTCCAGCCGAACTCCTGGCGAAGGATCACGGAGTAGTTGCCAAAGGCCTGCATCAGCAGCCCGGAGTGGAGCATCTGGATCAGCCCGCCGGCGCCGACGATGCGCCAGCCGTAGAACTGCGGCATGCGGGGGCGGCGGATCACTGCGTCAGGCCTCCAGCGAGTGGGCCGGCGTGGTGCAGGGGAGGTTGCGACGCGGCTGCGCCGCGACTGTGGGTTCTGGATTGGAGCCCACTCACCCGCCCGCTAGAGCGTGGGGGCTTGGCCCTCACACCCCCCTTGTTCGACGGGAAGGGACCCGAGACCAGAAGGGAATTGGGACTGGAACTGGACGGGAACGAGACTGGGGACCGCCGAGGCGCGTCCCCGTCCGGGCACGGCTTCTTGATCGCGAGGGAAGGGCGGGACGCGGTTGTGGCGGTGAGCCCCACTAGAAGGCCGCGAAGGCGCGGCAGGCGATCGAGCGGGTCAGTTCGTCGTTCGCCTCGCGCAGGGTGCGCGTCAGCATCGGCATGCTATCGCCGATTTCGCCGAGGACGCGCTCGCCGAGGTCGAGCACCTCCTGCTCCGCGCGGTAGCCGGGGAAGAGCGCGCCGAAGTAGGTGTGAGCGAACTCGTTGTCGTGCTGCTCGAAGATCGCGGGCAGGCGGTCGAAGAACGGCTCTGTGTACTGGGCCAGCAGCTCTCGCTGAGCCCACCAGTGGAAGCCGCTCATCGCGGCGGCGGTGAGGTGCAGCGAGCCGTAGGCGTCTTGACCCTCCTCGTTGAAGCGCCGCCACGCTGTGGCCTTCACCTTCTGCTCCGGCGCAGAGATCTCCCCGCGGCGCATTGCGCGTTGGCCACGGTCGGAGGGGTCGCGTTCGAGCTCTGCGGCGAGTCGCTGATCTGCGTTGGGGATACCGTTGCCCATGTGGCGCAGTGCAATCTCCCAGCGCATGTTCTGGTCGATGACCAGACCCTCGACGCGCTGCTCGCCATCGGCGAGGCGGGTGACATGTGCGATGTCTTCCGGGGTGATCGCGACGGCGATTAGCGTGCGTGCCCAGACGATCTGGAGGTCGCCCGGTGTGGCGGCCTTCAGCCCCTCCCACGCGGTTATGAAGAAGCGGTGGGCGAACGCCTCGCGCTGGTCGTCCGGCACGTAGCGGGCGATCGAGGCCTGTGTGTTGCCGAGGACGGACTCAATAGTCTCTAGGCTGTCTTCGAGCAGCACCTTGGTGGAGGCGAGTGCGATGTAGTCGGTCGACTTGAGCTTGCGGTCGCGCACCATGTCCCAGAGCGACTGCCAGACGATCTGGCGGAGCAGCGGGTCGTCGATGCGCTGGAGGTTGGCGCGCAGGTAGTCGAGCGTCTGGTCGTCGAGCGCGATCTTCACGAAGTCGTGGTCGTTGTGGTTCGGGACGACCAACACCGGGGCGGGGAGGCCGATCGCATCGGGCAGGTCAACCTCGGTGCTGTCCAGCTCGGCGGCCAGCGAATCGATCACGAGTTCGCCGTCCAGTTCGCGGCCGAGCGCGACCTCCATGTGGTGCGGGCGGATCGTCGGGTAGTCGTCGGACGCGACCTGCTGGAGGTTCATCGCGCTGATGCGCTCGCCGTCCTGCTCCCACGTCGTCGAAATCGTGTTCAGCGAGGCGGTGCCCAGCCACAGTTCCGACCACTCGTGCAGGTCGCGGCCGGTGCCCTCCTGCATCGACTCGAGGAAGTCGGCGAGACGGGTGTTGCCGAAGGCGTGGAGGCGGAAGTAGCGCTGCATGCCCTTGCGGAAGCCGTCCATGCCGAGCACGGCGACGAGCTGTTTGAGGGCGGAAGCGCCCTTCGCGTAGGTGATGCCATCGAAGTTGAGGAAGGTCTCATCGGTGTCGCGCACCTCGCCCGCGATCGGGTGGGTCGTGACCAACTGGTCCTCGCGATAGGCCCAGGCCTTGCGGCGGTTGAACGACTGCCATGCGGTGTCGAAACGGGTCGCCTCATACATCGCCAGGTAGCTCATGTAGTCGGCGAAACTCTCGTTCAGCCAGAGGTCGTTCCACCACTTCATTGTGACTAGGTTGCCGAACCACATGTGCGCCATCTCGTGCAGGATCACGTTGGCGCGCCCGGCTCGCTGTGAGTCGGTCGGTGGGTCGCGATAGATGATGAACTCGTTGTGCGTGACCGCGCCCACGTTCTCCATCGCCCCCGCGTTGAACTCGGGCACGGCGATCTGGTCGTACTTCACGAAGGGGTAGGCGTAGTCGAAGAACGAGGCGAAGAAGTCGAGCCCCTGCTTTGTGACTTCCCAGATCTCGTCGATGTCGACATACCGAACCAGCGACTTACGGCAGAAGAAGCCCAGCGGGATGTCGCCGTGCTGATCGCGGAAGGCGTGGTACGGCCCCGCGATCAGTGCGAAGAGGTAGGTGCCAAATGGGGCGGTGGTCTCGAAGCTGTGGCGGATGCGGCCGTCATCGAGGCGTTCGACGGACTGCTCGCGGCCGTTCGCGATCAGCTCCCACTGATCTGGTGCGGCGGCGGCCAGCGTGAATTCCGCCTTGATGTCCGGCTGGTCGAAGCAGGGGAATAGGCGGTGCGTCGCGTACGGCTCCAGGTTCGTATAAAGGTAGACCTCGCCGTCTTCCGGGTCGGTGAAGCGGTGGAAACCGTCTCCGCCGTGGTCGTATTCGTTCTCGAAGACGATCGTGACGGTGTTGTGCGTCACCAGTGCGTCGGCGGGCAGGACGATGCGGAAGTCCTGCTCCTCGACATCGAGCTGTTCGCCGTTCAGTTCGACGCGCTCGATCGTGCCGGCGCGGGAGTCGAGTTCGATCGGGCCGTCGCCCGTGAGCTGGAAGCGGATGGCAACGGCGCCTTGGTAGCGTTCCGAGTCCGCGTGGAGGTCGAGCTGGAGGTCGTAGCTGACGTGAGAGACGCGCGCCGCTCGAGCAGTCGCTTCGTCCTGGGTCAGGACATCCCGGGAACCGGACGTTGATGTCGTCATCGACACTCTCCCTTCACCCGCTGGGGCGGATGAGGCGCAGACGAGCATCTTAGCGAACGTGGGCGTTGGGGCCAGTGCCGGGAGCATTGTTGGGGTCGCTGCGGCGGGTGACTCTCCCCTCCGTGCCCGAGTTGCGGTAGAGTACGCGCGCCCACCGAGGCACCAAGCGCAGGTACGACGAGGAGTGGCTATGGCTACCGCGGAAGAACTCAGAAGCGAAATCACGACCGGCTTTGACTCGCTGCGCGAGGCGATCGAAGGGGCGTCGTCGAACTGGGACTCTGCCCGACTGGGCATCGAGAGCACGCTACGCAGCGAGCTCGACCTCGCAGTCACCGTCGCGGAGACGATGGAGGCGCTGCGCCTCCCGGAGCGCCAGCAGTTCGAGCTGGCGGACGTGGCTTCCGCGCTGAGCGCACTGGAGAACGTCTCGAGCACCTCGATCAAGGTCTTCGGCTACGTCGAGGATCGCGACATGGTGAAGACGACCCCCGTGATGGAGAACATCGGTGGGGTGATGCAGGCCGCGGCCGACCAGGCCAAGGGCTCAGCAGCGACGATCAAGGCCGGCTCCTAGCCAGCCACAGGCGCTGCTAAGGAACGGACGAATTTGATGGCATCTGCCGACGACCTGCGCACGCGCATTAGCAGCGGACAGGTGTCGTTGCGCGCCGCGATCGCTGGTGCCCGTGGGGTATGGGAGAACGCGCCCGACGACGGCAGCGAGGGCGAAGAGAGCTGGTCGCCCCGTCAGGTGGCCGAGCATGTTATCGGCGCGGAGGCGTACTTCGCCGGTGCGGTCGCGGGGGCGATCGAGCAGAGCGGGCCGGAGCGCGCGGAGCTCTCGCTGGCGTCGACCGATGAGGCGCTGACGGCACTTGATTCGGCGGTCGCGGCGGCCGATCAGGTCTACGCAGCGCTGGCGGACGATGATCTGGCAAAGGAGATCGGCGGCGGGACGGTCGAGAGCCTGCTGGAGATTCACGCCGGTCACGAGCTGGACCACGCGCAGCAGATTGCATCCGCCTCGTAGCGTCGACCGGCGCAGAGAACAACGAAGGGGCGCCTCGCTGCGCCCCTTCGTTGATGTGCTTCCGGTGGAAGCTACATTTCCATCTTCTTCTCGCCGGAGAGGTAGCCGGCGGCGTCTTCCTGGAACTCCAGACGGCAGCCGGTGCCGCAGAAGTAGTAGGTCGTGCCCTCGTGGTCGTGAGTGCCGCCACCCGGGTTCTTCTCGTCGACGTCCATGCCGCAGACCGGGTCGATCGCGGTCGACGAGCCCCGGAACATGTCGAGCAGTTTGCTCACCATCGGTGTTGCCTCCTCGTTTGTGCTCTCCGTATCAGGATACGCCTGCTGGTGGCTCTTTCGGCGCAGTCTGCGGCTCGCCGTCTCGCCGGCGCCAGAGGCTGAGGTAGGAGACGACGAGCAGGGTGATGGCGGCACCGAACCACGTGAGCATGTACTCGAAGTGCGCGACGGTGTCGTCGTACGCGACGTACCACTGCGCGGGCAGCTCCGCTGGTGGGACGAGCGGGACGCGATCGATGAGTTCGCCCTCGATCACGGCCCAGGGCACCGCCGGATAGGGCAGCGAGGCGGCCATCGAGGCGGGATCGAAACGCGTCCACGTGCCGGCCGAGGTCACGCGACCGCCCCCGTCTGCGGCGTAGCGTGCGAGGCCCTCGATAGCGGCGATGGACTCGGCGGCGAGGCGGGTGCGGACTGCCTCGTGTTCGCTCAGCGGGTACCAGCCGCGGTTGATCAGGATGGCGTTGCCACCGCCGTCTGGTAGCAGCGGCACGACGACCTCCTCGCCCTGCTGACCGAAGCGGAAACGGTTGCCGATGGTCAGGGCGCTGGCGAAGTCCCACGTGCCGTTGGCGGTGACGCGGCGGTAGTCGATCTCGTCGAGGGGCACTGCTGCGACCTCGATGGCGTCGAGCGACGGCGCGGCGATGCGTGCGGCGCGTTCGGCCTCGAGATCCTGCTTGTAGTTGTAGCGGTCGTACTGCCAGAAGCCGAGGCTGGAGAGGCCGACGACGACGAGCGCGATCAGCGGCAGCAGCACGAACGGGCTGAGACGGAAGGTCATCGTCGCATTGTCCTGCACGGGCGAGACTGGCGCGCTGCCGCGCCCTATTGCGTCTGGGAGGCGTGGTTGAGCGCGGCCTCGGCGATCATCGCGCGGCACCCCATCACGGGCCGCGCCCAGTTGAAGCCGAGGGCAGCGACGAGCCGGCCGGCCCGGCCGTAGAGCGCGACGAACTGCCCATCGCTGACCGCGCCGTGGGCGACCCGCACCTCGTCGTCGGAGCGTGCGTGGCCGACAGATTGGGTCTTCGTCTCGTACTGGTCCGACCAGAAGCAGGGCACGGAGGAGAACGGTGTGGCCTGCTCGGCGCCTGCGAGCAGGTTGAGGGCGGCGGCGCGGCCCTGTTCGACGGCGTTGGTCCAGTGCTCGACCCGCATCTGCTCTTCGAACTGCGGGTTGTACCAGCTCGCAACATCGCCCGCCGGGTAGACGCCGGGCAGCGAGGTGGCGCAGGTGGCGTCGCTGACGATGCCGTTGCCCAGTTCGATGCCGGAGCCTTCGAGCCACGCTGTGTTCGGCGCGCCGCCGACGCCGACGACCACGACATCGGCTGCTACGGTCTCCCCGCTGGCAGTCGCACGCCCTCTACCCGCGTCGTGCCCGCGAACCCCTCGACGCCGACGCCGAGCCGTAGATCGACGCCGTTGTCGGTGTGTAGCGAGGCGGCGACCATCCCCATCTCCGCCCCGGCCGCGCGCTCCAGCGGGACGGGCAGGGCTTCGAGCACGGTGACATCGAGCCCGCGCCCGCGTGCGATCGCGGCCACCTCTGCGCCGATGAAGCCTGCGCCGACGACCGCGACCCGCGGCTTGGCATCGAACGCCTCACGCAGCACGAGGCTGTCGTCGAGAGTGCGCAGGGTATGGATGCCTGCGAGGTCGGGGGTGTTCGGCAGCGACCGCGGTGATGCGCCGGTGGCGATGATCAGGCCGTCGTACGGTAGGGCTTCGCCGCCCTCGATCGTCAGCTCGCGCGTTGCAGGGTCGACCGCCGTGGCGGTGGTGCCGAGGCGGAGGTCGATCGCTAGTTCGTCGTAGCGGTCGGGCTTGCGCAGGGCGGTGAAATCCGCGTCACGGTCGCCCGCCAGCACCTGCTTGGAGAGCGGCGGACGGTCGTACGGGAGCTGCTGCTCCGCCCCGACGAGCGTGAGCGCGATCACGACGGCAGCGGGCGAAGTGCGCTTCAGTGGTGATGCGATCACCCCTCGATGGGGTTCGGGAGGCCCGTGGCAAAACCTCGTAAGGCACGTTGCCAGCAGCGCCGCGCTCGCAGTCGCGAGACGCGACAGCACGCCCGCCGCCGCAGCGCGCGGCGCAACTGGAAGGCGAGGCTCGGCTGGGGGATTGGCCGGCTGGTGCTGCTTGGCGTCGCCGCACTGCTGATCCGCGGGCCCGGCGGGCAGACGGTCGAGGATCCGGTGCTGCGGGCACTGGCGGAGGAAACCAGCGACAGGCCAGTGTAGATGATGACGGGCCCGGCCCACACGGTCTACCACTCCGAGCTGCCGCTGCCATCGGACGCTGCCCCGCGGCAGGATGGCAAGCCAACCCTGATCTGGTTCTCGAACACCACCTGTACGTTCTGCGAGCGCATGGATCCCTTCGTGTTCACGACGGCTGCTCGCTTCACGGATCGCGTCGTCTTCGTCGAGAAGTCGGTGGCGCGTGACCGCAACACCGCCTGGCGCTACGGTATTCGTGGCACGCCGACATTCGTGCTGGTGGACGCCGTGGGGGATGAGATCGGGCGGTTCTTCTTCCAATCGACCGGAACGGCATTCGCTGACAGCCTTCTGACTGCCCTGCAACGCGCCGGGAGTTGAGTTCGAGCGAGGCGTACTATCACGGCTGCCGCGAGGCGACGGTCTGCCGTCTGCCCGCGGCATTGCCGAGGGGGCCGCATCCGCAGCTTTGCCCAGATTGACTGGGGCATCGAGCGCACGTCCAACGAGGACGTTGCCTACACGCGCTCCGACAGCGACTCGGAGCTGTTGCTGGTCGCTGACGGCATGGGCGGAGCGCCCGCGGGCGATGTGGCGAGCTCGCTGGTGGTGGAGGCGTTCGAGCGGCGGCCGAAGGCCGACGTCGAACCGCTCGCCTACCTCGGGCAGGCCGTGGAGGATGCGCGTCGCGCGATCTCGTCGTCGGTCGCGGAGCATCCGGAGCGCGCTGGCATGGGCTCGACAGTCGCGGTCGCGTTCGTCCGCGATGGGCGGGTATGGGTCGGGAACATCGGCGACAGCCGGGCCTATCTCTGGCAGAACGGCGAACTGCGTCAGTTGAGCGAGGATCACTCCGTTGTGGCGCAGAGCGTGCGCGAGGGGTGGATCGATCGCAAGACGGTGCACCTCGACCCGCAGCGGCACATGCTGACGCGCGTGATCGGCGGGCTGACGAGCGCCGACCAGGGCCCGCTCTACAACAGCGAGCCCGCCGAGCTGGATGGCAGCTCCGCCGTGCTGCTGGTAACCGACGGCGTGAGCGGCGTGATCAGCGAGGACGAAGTGCAGGCTAGCATCGAGCAGTATTGTGGCGATGAGCTGGTGGGTGAGTTGATCAGGCGTGTTCATGCGGCGGGTGCACCGGACAACATTGGCATCGCGTTGCTCGACGAGCGTGCGTAGGCTTCGCACTTCCTTCTGGCTCGTGTTGATCGTCGTCGCGGCTACCGTGGCCGCATGTAGCAATGGAGACGCCGACGTCGCCTCGCCGCCCGCGAAGCTCACAGCGACGGCGACCGCATCGCCGAGCCGGACCGCAGCGGGGACCGTGACCGCCACCGCCTCACCAACGGCCTCGCCCGTCCCGACCACGACGCCTGCGCCGACTGCGACGCCTGCTTCGGCCGGTCCGCCGCGCGTAGTGCTGGTGAACGCCTTCCCGCAGCGCTTCTTTTCGCGTCCGGTCGAGGTTGGCGCGTACCCGGGTGGCCGGATGTTCGTCGCCGACCAGGGAGGGCTGATCGAAGTGCTCGACCTCGCCGACGGGGGCACGAGCACGTCGGTGCTGCTGAACCTCGAGGGCACGGTCTCGCGGCAGGGCAATGAGGAGGGATTGCTGAGCGTGGCGCTCGACCCCGACTTCGCGACGAATGGCCATCTCTACACCTATTACTCGGCGGCCTCGCCGCGTCGCTCGGTGCTCTCCCGCTTCACCGTGCCGGCGGGGTCGGACGAGGCGGACGCCGGCAGTGAGCTGATGATCCTGGAGTTGGAGCAGCCGTTCTCCAACCACAACGGTGGCGCGGTGCGGTTCGGGTCGGACGGGATGCTGTACCTCGGCTTTGGCGACGGCGGCAGTGTCGGCGACCCACGCGGCAACGGACAGGACCCCTCGACGCTACTTGGCTCCGTGATTCGCATCGATGTCCGCGCAGCCTCGGAGGCCCAGCGCTACGCGATCCCGTCCGACAACCCGAGCTTCGCCACCGAACTCAACGCGAGGCCGGAGACGTGGGCCTTCGGCTTCCGCAATCCGTGGCGGATGGCGTTCGAACCGGCGGCGGGGGCGCTCTGGCTTGCGGACGTCGGGCAGAACGCGGCGGAGGAGATCGATGTCGTGACGGCGGGCGGCAACTACGGCTGGAACAGGCTGGAAGGTGACGCCTGCTTCTCACCCGCCTCGGGCTGTGCGAGCGCCGGGACGGTGCTACCGGTGGCGACGTACACGCACGCCGAAGGGCGGTCGGTCAGCGGTGGCGCGGTCTACCGAGGTGAGGCGGTGCCGGCGTTGCGCGGGTGGTACGTCTACTCGGACGCTGTCTCGGGCACGATCTGGGGGCTACCCTCGGACGGTTCGGGGCCGTCGGTGGTGCTCGTCGAATCTGATCTCAACATCGTCTCGTTCGGAGTCGACGCTGACGGGGAGTTGTACGTGGTGGACTTTGGCGTGATCTCGCGCATCGAGCAGCCGCCGTAATGGTGCCCGTGGTGCTGGCGCTGTTCGCGGCCTACGCGGTCGCGGTGACGTGGCAGATGCGGAGGGCCGTGCAGGCGAGCGATCCCGCGGTGCGGCAGCGCGAGGCGGTGAGGCTACTGCTGATGGTCTCCCTCGGCGCGCCGCTTACGGCGGTGCTGATCCTCGTTGTGTTTTAGGGGAGTTGGGTCGCGGCCGCGCCGCGCTGTGTTGTTTGGACTGGAACCCACCCACCCGCCCGTGGATTCGTGGGGCCTTGCCCCATCCCTCGTCTGGACTGGATGGACCTGGACAAGCCTCGTTGTCTGGTGGCTGCACGTCTCATCTTGTGCGCTCACGCCTAGGCGGTTGACCATGCGCGGCGGGGCGCTCGATACTCAGGTCGTGATGGGTATCGCTTCGACCTCCGAGCGACTGACGCGTGAGTTGAACGACCAGCGGTCGTCTCAGCTTCGACGCGCCCCACTGCCTCTCCTCCTTCTCACCTAGGCGGTCCTTCCCTCGGGGAAGGGTCGCCTCACCCGCGTGACGGGTGTTTCAATGCGCCGAGACGCGCAGATGCCTTCGCGGGCCGCGCAACCACCGAGCAGGAGTGAGCAATGGCGACCGAATCGACTGCCGACACACACTTAGGGCGCTACGACCCCTCGCAGATCGAAGCTCGCTGGCGGCAGCGCTGGGAGGCGGACGGCCTCTATCGCACGGCTGACGAGGTGGAGGGCCGCGAGAACTGGTACGCGCTGACAATGCTGCCGTACACCTCCGGCGATCTGCACGTCGGGCACTGGTTCGCGATGGCACCGTCCGATGCGCTGGCACGGTTCCGGCGGATGCTGGGCTACAACGTGATGTTCCCGATGGGCTTCGATGCGTTCGGGCTGCCCGCTGAGAACGCGGCGATCAAGAGCGGCCGGCACCCGGTCGACTGGACGAACGAGAACATCGAGAACATGCGTGGTCAGCTCAAGGGGATGGGCGCGATGTTCGACTGGGGCCGCGAGGTGAATACCTCAGCCCCGGACTACTACCGCTGGACGCAGTGGTGGTTCCTGCAGCTCTACAACCAGGGGCTCGCATACCGCGACGAGGCGGCCGTGAACTGGTGCCCTTCGTGCAACACGACCCTGGCGAACGAGCAGGTGGTCGACGGCCGCTGCGAGCGCTGCGAGACGCTGGTTGAGCAGCGCCGCATGGAGCAGTGGTTCTTCCGCATCACGCAGTACGCCGACGAACTGCTGGCCAATGAGGAGATGGAGTGGCCAGAGTACGTGAAGCTGATGCAGCGCAACTGGATCGGCCGCTCGGAGGGCGCTGAGCTCGCCTTCCCGCTCGAACAGCCTGCGCCGGACGGGACGGAGGAGATCAGCGTCTTCACCACCCGCCCCGACACGATCTTTGGCGTGACGGGGATGGTGCTCGCACCGGAGCATCCGCTGGTGATGCAACTGGCAACGGCCGAGCAGCACGACGAGGTCGAACGCTACGTCGAGACCGCCCGCCACGCCACCGAGATCGAGCGGCAGTCGACCACGCGCGAGAAAACCGGCGTCTTCACCGGGGCCTACTGCCTCAACCGCTTCAGTGGTGAGCGCGTCCCGATCTGGGTCGCTGACTACGCACTGCTGACGTACGGCACCGGGGCGGTGATGGTAGTGCCGGCGCACGACCAGCGTGACTTCGAATTCGCCTCGAAATTCGCAATGGAGATCCCGGTCGTGATCTCGCCGCCCGACTGGGACGGCTCGGCACTGGACGAGGCGTACACGGGCGAGGGGCCGCTCGTGAACTCTGGCGACTTCGATGGTTTCTCGAAGGACGACGGTATGGCGGCGATCACGAAGCACGCCACCGACAACGGCTGGGGCGAGCAGAAGGTCGTCTACCGGCTGCGCGACTGGCTGATTTCGCGCCAGCGCTACTGGGGTGCCCCGATCCCGATGATCTACTGCCCGCAGTGCGGCATCGTGCCGGAGGATCAGTTGCCCGTCGAGCTACCGTACGACGTGCAGTTCCTGCCGACCGGCGAGTCGCCGCTGGCGCTCTCGGACGAGTTCGTGAACACGACCTGCCCCGACTGCGGCCGGGACGCGAAGCGTGAGACGGACACGATGGACACCTTCATGTGTTCGTCCTGGTATTTCATGCGTTACGCGGACGCCGGGAACGCCGAGGAGGCGTTTTCGGCTGAGGCCGCGGACGACTGGCTGCCCGTCGACCAGTACACGGGCGGGGCGGAGCACGCCGTGATGCACCTGCTGTACTCGCGCTTCTTCCACAAGGCGGCGCGTGACGTCGGGCTGGTGAGCGGCGATGAGCCCTTCAAACGCATGTTCAGCCAGGGTCAGATCCTCGGCCCGGACGGACACCGGATGTCGAAGTCGCGCGGCAACGTGGTCGCCCCCGACGGCCAGGTCGAGCGCTGGGGCGCCGACACCTTCCGTGCCTATCTGATGTTCCTGGGCCCGTGGGAGCAGGGCGGGCCTTACGACGTCGACGGCATCGTGGGGATCTCGCGCTGGCTGAACCGCGTCTGGACGCTGGTGACCGGCGAGCCGCCATCGACGGCTGGCGCGACGCCCGAGGACGATGCCTCGCGCGAACTTCGGCGGCTGACGCACAGCACGCTACAGCGCGTGACGCGCGACCTTGAGCGCTACCGCATGAACACGATGATTGCCGCGCTGATGGAGCTGGCCAACGGCATGCAGCGCGCCCGCGAGGGCGGGGCCGTCGATGGCGCCGCATGGGCGGAGGCGGTCGAGTTGCTGCTGCTGATGATGGCCCCCGCCTGTCCGCACATCGCGGAGGAGCTGTGGGAACGCAGCGGTCGGGAGTACTCGGTGCACCAGCAGTCCTGGCCGGAAGCGGACGCGGACCTTGCGCGCAGCGAGGCGATCGAGCTGGCGGTGCAGGTGAACGGTAAGGTGCGCGCCCGGCTACAGGTGCCGGCGGGGTCGGATGAGGATGCGGTGCGGGAGCTCGCGGAAGCGGACGCCTCGGTCGCTCAGCACATCGCGGACAAGACGGTGCGGCGGGTGATCTTCGTGCCGGACCGGCTGCTCAACATCGTCGTCGGGTAGCCGTCGGCGCACGGAGGATCTCTCGCGGCGACTACTCGCGGTCAACCTCGTCGTCGAGTCGGGGCTGGGTGAAGTCGTCGATCACCGCGATCCCCTCATCGATCAGAGGCGCATCGCTGGTGCGTGCCGTGTGAGCGAGCAGATTCTCCAGGTCGCCGCCACCAGCGGCGACCCCCTCCGAGGCGTGAATCGAGATCGGGACGGGCTCCGGCTCCGGCTCGATCAGGGCCTGAGCGGGCGACGACGCAGGCGGCGTCTCCGCTCCGGCCACCGTTGCGAGGGGCACGACCGGGGCCTCCGCCGGTTCGAACGCCTTGATCGGTGCGACCGGCGCTGGTTCGGCGGGCGCGAGCGATGCCTCCGGTGGGGCGGGCTGCTCGGCCGGTGCGGCGGGGGCCCCGTCGATCACGATCGGGTCGCCGATCGCCTCCAGCAGCGGCTCGGGCGCGACGGCTGGCTCGGGCTGGAGCTGGTCGAGGCCGACGCGGACCGAGCGCACGAAGGCTTCGAGCTGGCCCTCGAGTCGCTGCAGCAGCTCGGTCGAGTAGGTGTCGGCCGCCACCATCTGCTCGGTGGCGAGGCGACGCGACTCTTCGACGCGCTGCTGAATGTCCTCGTTCGCCTCGCCGATGCGCTCCGCAAGCCGTTGCTGCGCCTCGGTGGCGACGCGGTCGGCGTGCTCGCGGGCGGCGTCGGTGACGGCATGGCCCTCGATCATGCGCGCGGCCTGCTCCTCGGCGCGGGCGACGATGATGCGAGCTTCCTCCTCGGATTCGCGCTGGAGCTCCTCGCGGCGTTCGACCATGTCGCGCGCCTCGCGCACCTCCTGCGGAATCACGACGCGCATCTGATCGACGATGTCGAGCAGCCGCCGCCGGTCCATGATCACGCGGCTGCCGATCGGCATCTTCTGCGCTGTGGCGACCAGCTCTTCGAAGCGGTCTACGAGGTGCAACAGGTCCATGGGTCCCTCCGGGGCGCTATCTGTTCTGCTCAATCACTCGCCGCTACTTGCCGGCGTCCGGGAATTTCTCTTGCAGGGCCTCCCACACCACTGGGTGGACGAGGTCGCTCACGTCTCGGCCAAAGCTCGACAACTCACGTACGCGTGTCGCGCTGAGGTAGAGGAACTCGATCGACGTCATGAGGAAGGCGGACTCGATGTCGGACGCCATGTGGCGGTTCATCAGCGCCATGTCAAATTCGTAGGTGAAGTCGGTGATCGCGCGCAGACCACGGATCAGGACGCTGGCGCCCTCCGCCTTCGCGGCATCGACGGTGAGCACGCTGTACGAGGTCACTCGCACGCGGTCGATGTCGGCGGTCGCCCGCGTGGCCAACTCCATGCGCTGCTCTGTGGTGAAGAGGGCGGAACGGCTGTGAGCGACGCCGATCACCACCTCGTCGTAGATTGCGACACCACGGCGCACGATATCCAGGTGTCCATTGGTGATCGGATCGAATGTCCCCGTGTACATGGCCGTGGTCATGCGGCTTCCTCTCGCTGCGAGCGATAGAAGGCAACCGCCCCATCACCCTGGCGCCGGTCACGCCACATCGAACGTCCCAATAGCGCCGCGGGCGGGTGCTCGCGTGCCGGGTGTTCCACCATCAGGAATGTTTGCGGCGCGAGCGCGCCTTCGACGCTGTGCTCGATCTCGTCCCAGCACGTCGCCGTCTCCGCGTACGGGGGGTCGGCGAGGACGAGCGTGTAGGCCGCGTCCTCCGGCGGTCGCCAGCGGCCGACGTGGGCACGCACGACTTCGCCCTGGTGCTCCATGCGCACCCGCTTCAGGTTCTCGGTGATCACGCGACAGGTCGCCGCGTCCGATTCGACAAACGTGCAGTGTTCGGCGCCGCGCGAGAGCGCCTCGATGCCCAGCGCGCCGGTACCGGCGTAGAGGTCGATCACCGCCGACATGTCCGCGTCCGCTGAGTCGAGCATCCCGAAGAGCGACTCGCGGAGGCGACCGGAAGTCGGGCGCAGGTCGGCGCGACGCGGCCCTGTCAGGGCGACGCCGCGGGCGCTGCCCGCGATCACGCGGATGGTGATGGTCTTTCCCGCCATCGCTAGTTGCCCGCCGGTCCCGGTGGGCCGGACGGCGTCGCCGTCGGCTCGGACGTGGGACTGGGAGTTGGCTCCGGCGTCGGTGTCGGTGAGGGCGTCGGACTGGCGGTTGGCTGCGCCGTCGGCTGTGGCGTCGCGGCCGGGGTGGCAGTGGCCGCCGGTGCGGGCGTCGGACTGGCGGTTGGCTGCGCCGTCGGCTGTGGCGTCGCGGCCGGGGTGGCAGTGGCCGCCGGTGCGGGCGTCGGGCTGGCGGTGGGTTCCGGCGTCGCGGTCGTGCTCGGCTCCGGCGTGGCGGTCGGAGCGGGCTCTTGCTGGCCCTCGCTGACGCGCAGCGCGATCTCCTGGCCGATGAAGACGACGCCGTCCGAGACGACGAGGGTGATGTTGTAGACGCCGACCTCGTCCGGAGCGCGCCAGACAGCCTCGCCGCCTTCGCCGCCCTCGAATGCGCCGGCGGAGCTGCGCCAGTCCGGCCGCAGGTACGGCCCGTATGGCAGCTCTCGCTGCACGGAGCCGTCCTCGACGAAGGTGGCGACGGTGTTCCAGAAGTCGGGCAGCGTCTCGTCCTGCGCCGCCGGGTCGACGACGACGCCACCGAGGCCGAAGCGACGCGCGAGGTCGAGCCGGAAGGCGGCGGAGAAGCGGTTCTCCAGCCAGACGTTACGAGCGCCGCCTCGAGCGCCGTAGTTGAAGGTGACGGCCTTCGCCTTGCCGTCCCAGCTCATGCCACTGTCGTCGTCGCTCTCGTTGATGTTCACGCCGGCGACGGTGACGGGGGAGCCGGGCGTGATGCCGTCGGCGAAGCGGGCGTCGACTTCGCTCGCGAGGGTGAGCGCCTCGCGCAGCGAGATCTGCGCCAGCCCCTCGGCGGAGTGTTCGGTCGAGCGGCGGTCGAGCACGAGCCAGACGGCACCGAGGTCGGCACCGGCGGCGCGCTGCGCCTCCAGCGCGGGCTCGAGCTCGTCGTAGTAGCCCGCGGGGTCGACCGGGGGGCGCAACCACAGCGTCTCGGCGACGCCGGCGAGCGCCTGCCAGTCGTAGGCGTCCGTGCCGGTGAGCGGGGGCGTCGGCACGCTGACGACCAAGCCGAGGCCTTCTGCCGCGAGCGCCACGGAGATCTGCGAGGCGAAGCTGGTGAATGCCTCACGTCGCGCCGCGTCGACGGCGGTGTAGTCGATGTGCACGCCGCCGGCATTCGCGGCCTGCGCGGCGAGCACGATTTCGCTGACGTGCGTCTCGATGCGCGCCGGGGTGCCGAGGATCAACTCGACCATCTGGGCGGCGGCACCGTCGCGGGCGGTGAGGCCCAGGTAGACGGCGGCGTTTGTGGCCGCGCCGGCCGCGCCGAGTGCGGAGGCGTCGGACGCCACGAGCCCGGCCTCGTCCGTGTCGGTCAGCGGGCCGCCGGCGATCACGCTGACGATGCGGGTGCCGGTCACCGCTGTGTCCGGGGCCTCTCCGGCGCCGACGATCAGGCCGAGCGCGCGGGCGAGCGCAGCGCGGTGGAGCACGGCGATGTTGGCGGGCACGGTCAGCACATCGCCGCTGGCGATGCGGCCGCCATCGTCGATGCTGGCTGAGCCGAGCCGCCGCCACTGCCCATCGCTGTAGGTGTAGAGTGCCAGGTTGGTGGCGGGCGTCTCGTCGCTCAGGCGCACCTTCAGCGTCGCCGCGCCGGCGAGGCCCTCTGAGACCGTGATGTCGTAGAGGTCGCTGACCGCGACCAGGCCGTCGGGCAGGGCAGGCATGGAGTCTCGCGCCTCCGTGCTGATGCCAACGGTGCCGGCGCTGTCGTCGCCACGCACGAAGACGAAAAAGACGATTGCCAGTACGCCGGCCAGCGCGGCAGCCAGTCCGATTGCGCGGAAGAGCCCACCGTCGCTCGCGCCGTCGTCGAGCGGGCGGAAGCCGTTGCCGTCATCGCCATCGTCGCTGTCGACGACCGGGGCGAAACGCGGGAGGTCGGCGATATCCGGGGGGGTGCTACCAGGCTCTCTCATGCCGCTACTCCTGCCACGGGGAGAGGGTGATCAACCGTTCTCGGCCGGCACGGATGATCAGCAAGTCGGCGAGCTGTCCGGGTGCGAGGCGCTTCAGCAGGTTCGGCAACGGGTTGTCGAAGTCGATCGCGACACCGTTCAGCGCGACGACGATGTCGCCCGGCTGCACGCCCGCGGCATCGGCCGGGCTGCCGGGAGCGGGGGCAAGCACCAGCAGGCCGAAGGGGACGGGCAGCCCCTGCTCGGTCGCGAAGTCGGGAAAGATTTCGATGTGCTGGTCGAAGCGTTCGATGCCGGTACGCGGGCGCAGGAAGCTGCCGGTCGCGATGATGCTCTCGATCACCGGCCGCAGGGTGTCGGCAGACTGGGCGAAGGAGACGCCCTGGACTGCGCGGCCGTTGGCATCGCTGCGTACGACCGTCGTGAGCAGCCCGACGACCTCGCCGTCGAGGTTGGTCAGCGAGCCACCAGAGTCGCCGTGGTTGACGGCGGCGTCGGTCTGGATCAGGCCGTCGAGGATTACGCCGGTGCGCGGGAAGCTTCTGTTCGCGACGGAGACGATGCCGAGGCTGACCGAGTGTTCGAAGCCGAAGAGGCCGCCGGCGATCGCGATCACCGGGTCGCCGCGCGTGAGTACCGATGAGTTGCCCAGCGTTGCGACTCGCAGCCCCTCGGGCGGTACCAGCAGCACGGCGAGGTCGGTGAAGGGCGAGTCGTCGCCGACTAGGATGGCCGGGCGCTCCTCAAGCGTATCGAGCACGATCGTGATTTCGGAGGCGCCTTGCACGACGTGGAAATTGGTGATCACGAAACCGGCGTCGCTGACGACGATCCCGGAGCCGATGCCCCCTCGTTCGATCACGCGGCCGTCATCGAGCTGCTCGGCGGGGAACTTGGTGAGTACGGTGACCACGGCGGGCAGTGCGCGGTCGATCGCCTCCTGCAGGCGTTCGTCGAGCGGTACCGGTATCTGTTGGGATGCAGCGACGGTCGCGGTCACTGCCGCGGGCGCATCGTCCTCGCTGACTCGAGTGGCGACGACGCCGCCGGCGACGCCCGCGCCAAGGCCGATCGCGAGCGCGAGTACGATCAGCAGGGCATTGTGGGTGAAATTGGTTCGTCCGATGGCGAAGCACTCCCGACCGGAGCTTCGCTCCGGGGTGCCCCGCCACTGGCACGCCCATTCTACCACCAGATTGGCGCTAGCTACCTTCGAATCTGACTAATTGCTCACTCGTATTAGCGGATGCGCATCGAGAGGGCGATCCCCTTGCAGCCATTCGGTATGCCGGATATCCTCTCTTGTCGATTCAGCCGCAACTCCCCAGCGGACTGGCTTTACGGCTGGTCCGTCGTGCTTTTCCGGGATCGGCAGCATCGTGGCGCGTCACCGTTGGAGTCAGATCAATCGAGGAATGTGATGCCAGAACAGCAGGTCCTGCTGACGAAGAAGGGGTTCAAGAAGCTCGAAGAGGAGCTTCAAGAGCTGCGCACGACCCGTCGCGCTGAAGTTGCGGAGCAGATTCGCGAGGCCCAGGAGCTGGGCATGGCGCAGATCGACGGCCAGTACGAGGACGCAAAGAATCAACAGGCGTTCTTGGAAGGCCGCATCCTTGAGATCGAGGGACTGCTTGAGGCAGCCCAGCTGATCGATGAGCGCGCCGCGCGAGGATCGAAGGAGATTCGGGTCGGTTCGACCGTCTCGCTCAAGACCAAGGGCGGCAAGACGCAGACCTACCAGCTCGTGGGGCCCACCGAGGCCGACCCGACCGCCGGGCGGATCAGCCATGAGTCACCGGTCGGCCAGGCGCTGATTGGGAAGAAGCGCGGCGACAAGGTGCAGGTGGCCGCTCCCGTCGGGAAGGTGGAGATGACCGTCACCTCAGTGAAGTAGCTGGCGAGTCCGGTCACAACGATCGAGGGGCGGGGCCGGAAGGTTCCGCCCCTTCGTTCATAGGCCCTTCGTTTCATGGGCCGTTCGGCGATAGAGTTCAGTAGCAGACAGGACAACCAGCGATGCCGTCCGAAGAAGAACTCTTCGCCCTCCGTGCTGAGAAGCGTGAGCGCTTGCTCACGCAGGGCGACCCGTACCCGGCGAAGATCGAGCGCACGCACGAGGCCGCGGCCGCCGTCGATCTGTTTACGCAGACGGAGGCAGCCGCCGACGCGCCCGAGGGTGTCGAGGCCGGGCCGGTCTCGGTCGTCGGGCGCGTGACTGCGCAGCGTGTGATGGGCAAGGCCGCGTTCATCGACCTCACGGACGGCAGCGGGCGCATCCAGCTGCACCTGCGCCGCGATGCGCTGGGCGAGGCGTTCGAGGCGCTCTCGCTTGTCGACCTCGGCGACTTCCTCGCCGCCCACGGGAAACTGTTCCGCACGCGTACCAGCGAGGTGACGGTCGCGGTCGCGGAGTGGAGCGTGATCACCAAGACGCTGCGGCCGATGCCGGAGAAGTGGCACGGGGTCGCCGACACGGAGATCCGCTACCGCCAGCGCTACCTCGACCTGATGGCCAACGAACGGTCGCGCGAGATCGCACGCACCTGCTCACGCATCGTCTCCTCAGTGCGTCACTTCTTCGAGGACCGCGGCTTCATGGAGGTCGTGACGCCGGTGCTGCAGGTGGAGGCCGGCGGGGCGGCGGCGCGGCCCTTTACGACGCACCACAACACGCTCGACCGCGACCTCCATCTGCGCATCGCGCTGGAGCTCTATCTCAAGCGGATGCTGATCGGGGGATTCGATAGGGTCTTTGAGATCGGTCGCGTCTTCCGCAACGAGGGTGTCTCCACCCGCCACAACCCCGAGTTCCTGATGCTCGAGTCGTACGCGGCCTACGCGACCTACCGCGATGTCGCGGCGATGGTGGAGGAACTCTACCGGCACGTCGCGCAGGATGTCGTCGGCGCGCTGCAGATCGAGCACGGGGAGCACACGCTCGACCTCGAATCGCCGTTTGCGACGACGACGTTCCGGCAGGCGCTGATCGAGCACGGTGGCTTCGACTACATGGAGCACCGCGACGAGGCCTCGCTGCGGGCGGTGGCGGCCGAGCGGAAGATCGCGATCGAGGGGCCGGCATCGTGGGGCACGGTGCTCGACCGACTGTGGTCGGTGCTCGCAGAACCGCACTTGATTCAGCCGACGTTCGTCTTCGATTACCCGGTCGAGATATCGCCGCTCGCGAAGCGGAAGCTCGACGAGCCGGACGTGGTCGAGCGCTTCGAGCTGTTCGCGCTCGGCTTCGAGCTTGCGAACGCCTACTCCGAGCTGAACGACCCGGTTGAGCAGCGCGAACGCCTCGCGCAGCAGACGGCGATGGCGGTGGACGGTGATGGCGAGGTCGAGCTGGCGGATGAGGACTTCCTGCTGGCGCTCGAACACGGCATGCCCCCGGCCGGTGGGCTGGGCATGGGCCTCGAACGGCTGATGATGCTGCTGACCGGCGAGCAGTCGATCCGCGAGGTGATCCTGTTTCCCGCGCTACGCGACCGGCAGGACGGCAGTTGACGGCTCACCAGCGCGCCGACGAAGCGGCGGCGGTGAGACTGCTGCGCGAGGACGTACACATCCACGCTACCCCGCAGGCGGTCTTCGCCCGGCTGCGAGCGCCCGAGGTGGGCGGCTGGTTCGGTGAAGCGTTCGGCGGGCCGCAGCTTGTGGTCACGGACGAGGAGGTCCCCTCGCTGCTGGTGATGGCTGCGGAGGCTGACGGCGGTGAGCTCGCGTCGTTGAGCTGGGCGTTGCACGCAGAGGCGACCGGCGAGGTGCATCTCACCATGGAAGCCGCGTACCGCCCGGCCGGCGGACTACGCGCACTGCTTCAGCCGTTGCTCTACGTGCCGCGCCGCAAACAGGCCTGTCGCGACGCCCTCTGGCGGCTGAAGCAACTCGTCGAGGGCGGCGAGGCGGCCGAGGCGTGAGCGGGCCAACCGGCGAGATCGCAGCAGTCGTCTTCGACATGGATGGCGTACTCGTCGATACGGAGCCGCTGCACATGGCGGCGACGCAGGCGCTGATCGCGCCGGCCGAGCTTACGATGGAGCAGTACGAGCAGTTCATCGGCCGCGGGGGCTTCAAGGAGTGGCTGGCTGAGACGTACCCGATCACGATGGAGGAGATCGACGCCGGGTACAGCGACGCCTTCCGCGCGGAGCTCGCGAGCGAGCCTCTGGAGCCGCTCGACGGCGTGGTGGAGCTGCTGGAGGCGATCGGCGAACGCGGGCTACTGCTGGCCGTGGCATCGCAGTCGTCGCGGGCGTGGGTGGACGCGACGCTGGCGGCGGCATCGCTCGATCGGTACTTCCCGCAGATCGCGACCGCTGGCGAGGCGGGTGCCGACAAGCCTGAGCCGGACGTCTATCTGCTGGCCGCCGAGAAGCTGGGGCAGGTGCCGGGTGCCTGCATCGCCGTCGAGGACTCGATCTTCGGCATCGCCTCGGCCAGCGCGGCCGGGATGTGGGTGGTGCAGTCGACGCGGGCGAGCCACACACCGTCGCCGCAACCGAACGTGGATGCCGTGGTGGCGTCGCTGCGTGATTTCGACCTCGACTGGTTGGACGGGGCCTGAGCTACTTCCGCTGCCTCCGAGCCGCTGATAGGCTCGGCAGATGAAGCGACATTTCACCGTCAGCGGGTTCGTCTCGGATGGTCAGAGCACTGCGCTGCACTGGCATCGCATCGGCAAGTGGCTGCCCGCGGGTGGCCATGTCGAGGCGAATGAGGACCCGATCGAGGCGGTGCTGCGCGAGGTGAAGGAAGAGACCGGCATCGAGGTAGAGGTGGTGGCGACGGTCGAGCCTTACGGGCACGAGCAGCCGCCGCAGCTCCCGCCGCCCGTGACGATCGGCATCTACGACCTGGGCCCGGACGGGCACTCCGATGTGGAGCATCAGCACATCGACTTCGTCTACTTCACGCGGCCGGCCAACGGCGCTTCGTTGGCGCTGCCCGACGACGAGCACGCGTGGGTGTGGGTGCATGAGGCGACGTTGCGTGACCACCCGCAGCTGCCGTTCGCATCATGCGGCGCGGAGATGCCGATCGAGGACGACGTGCGACGGCTGGCGCTCGCCTCGATCGTTGCGGCGCGCGACGCGGTCGCTGTAGAGGGCGCCTGATGCTCTCGATACAGGTGTTGCGCGAACAGACGGACGAGGTACGGACCGCGTGCGCCGCTCGCGGCGTCGACGCGCCGATCGACCGCATCCTGGAATTGGACGAACAGCGGCGTGCGCTGCTCGGTGACGTCGAACGGATGCGGGCGGACCGCAACCAGGCCGGCAAGCTGATCGGCGCGGCAAAGGATGACGCGGAGCGCCAACGGCTGATCGAGGAACAGCGAGCCGTCGCCGGTGAGCTGGACGGGCTGGAAGAGCGGTTGCGGCAGACGGACGAAGAGCTCACCGACCTGCTGCTGACGGTGCCGAACCTCTACCACCCGAGCCTGCCGGAGGGCGAGTACGAGGACAGCGTGATCGTGATCGAGGGCGACGGATCGACCGGCGAGGAGCAGCGCGTCGTCCCACCTCGCAGCCTGCGTGGCGAAGGGGAGCCGGAGCAGGCGACCGGCAAGCCGCACTGGGAGCTGGGCGAAGAGCTGGGGATCATCGACTTCGAGCGCGCCACGAAGGTCTCCGGCGCGCACTTCTACATCCTGCGCAACGAGGGCGCGCGGCTACAGCGTGCGCTGATCTCGTGGATGCTTGACGTGCATCGCGAGCAGGGCTACAGGGAGGTCTATCCGCCGGTGATCGTCAGCTCGGACGCGCTCGTCGGGACCGGCAACCTGCCAAAGTTCGGCGAGACGATGTTCAAGCTGGAGGACACCGACCTCTGGCTGATCCCGACTGCAGAGGTGCCGGTCACGAACATGTACCGCGATGAAATTATCGATGTGCCGGAGCTGCCAATTCACCACACCGCGTACAGCGCGAGCTTCCGCCGTGAGCAGTTCAGCGCTGGCCGCGAGAACCGCGGCATCAAGCGTGTGTACCAGTTCGACAAGGTCGAGATGGTGCGCTTCGTGGAGCCGGAGACATCGTGGGATGCGCTGGACCAGCTGCTGGAGGACTCGCTCGCGATCGTCCGTGCGCTCGGCTTCCGGTACCGCGTGATCCGGCTGGCGACGGGGGACCTCACGTTCTCGTCGGCGATGACCTACGACATCGAGGTGTGGGCGCCGGGAGCGGCCGAGTGGCTGGAGGTCGCATCGATCTCCAACTTCGCGGACTTTCAGGCGCGGCGGGCGAGCCTGCGCTACCGCGACAGCAAGGGCCAGGCACACCACCTGCACACGCTGAACGGCTCCGGCCTCGCGCTGCCCCGCACCTTCGCCGCGCTGCTGGAGCAGAACCAGCGCGAAGACGGCTCGGTCGAGGTGCCGGAGGTGTTGCACTCCTACCTCGGCGGACTCGAGCTGATCGAGGCGCAAAGCTAGCAATTTCGTCGCCCGCTCAGGTGGCGCTTGACGTGTTGCGAACGCCTGTTCTATACTTTCGAACGTCCTACGCACAAACGTTCTGTTGCTGCCTGTGGTTGGGGCGACAACCGCAAGGCGGAGGCCTTCATGTTGTTCACGCTCGCGATTGGTGTCTTGTTCGGTGGGGCGGCGGCGACGCTGCTACGACAGTGGCGCGATGGGGCTCTCGTCCCCTCGCACGCCGGGCGGTTGCCGGGTCGACGAACCCTCGACGCTGAGGTCTCACGCAGCGGTCGCGTCTTCGTGCCGCACCGGCAGGGGCGTCGCGCAGCCTGACCGGCCAGGCCTGACTGGGTGGGTCTGACTGGGCGGGGCTGGATAGCCTGCCCGGGAGGTTACTCCCGACGGCGGGGTTGCCGCGTAGACTGGCCCAATGGCCACGCCGCTGATCTCCCGACTGCTGATCGACGCACAGACGGAGTTCGCCCGCGCGATCGAGCATGTGCCCGGGCCGGCGCGGGGCCGCGCGATCGGGCGGCTGAACACCGCGACCTGGGCGATCGCACACACGACCGAATTTCTCGACTACTGGATCAACGTCGACGCTGGCGGCGGGGATCGCGATCCGCGGCAGGCGGCGTGGGGCGAGGCGCAGGACGCGCTGCCGAAGGGCGACGCGCTGCCCACGAGCTACGACGAGGCGGCGCAGACGTTCGCCCGTGTCGCGGAACGAGCGACGGTGCACCTCGAGAGCTGGGACGAAGCGGATCTTCGCGAGGTCGTCCACGAGTTCGCCGGCTCCTCGTGGGAAGGCACGACGAGGGGCTACCTGGTCGCGCGCTCGGTCGCGCACCTCTTCGCGCACGCAGGGGAGCTGTCGGTGATTGCCTCGCTGGTGCTCTGGGACGAACGCGATCTCGGGCTGCCCGGTGAACTCGAATGGTCGCTTGGCGCCGGGAGCGAAGCTGTCGACGCCGGTGACCTCCAGCCAGCCGTCGTGCGGTTGCTGCTCGATGCGCGCGAGCAGTTCGTGCGCGTCGCCGACGCGCTGCCGGTACCGGCGCAGGCGGGTGCCTTCGATCGGCTGAACGCAGGCAGCTGGATCGTGGCGCACATCGCGGAGCAGGACGACCAGTACTGGAGCGTGCACGCGCGGCAGTTGGACGCCGACCCGTGGCTCGCCGGGGCGAGTGTGAAGTTCGGCGACCCGGAGTCGCGGCCCGACTACGCGGAGGCTCGCGCGGCCCTCGATCGGTCCTTTGAGCGCAGCCAGTCGTACATCGAGGGGCTCGACGGCACGCAGTTCGACACAGTGTTGCGCAGGTCGCGGATCCCTGAGCGAGGCGACCAGACGGCCGCCGACCTCGTGGTCTTGCAGGCGGCGCACCTGTTCGCCCTCGCAGGCGAGCTGGCGGCGATAGGTTCGCTCGCCGGAGCGGACGACCCGGGACTGCCGGGCCGACTGGCGCATGTGACGCTGGGCAACGCGTCGGCAGGCTGCGACGGAGCAGGCGGCGACGGGGCGTGAGTTCCTTCGCAGAGGACGAACTGAAGATCGCGCTGGGGTCGGTCTACGACCCGCCAGATGATCCGTATCGCCGACTGCTGATCATGCGGCGCTGGCCGCGTGGCGTTTCGAAGGACGCGGTCGACGACTGGGAGCGCAATCTTGGCCCGAGCAACGATCTGCTCGATGCCTACAACGCGGACGCGATCGAGTGGGGCGCTTTCGCCCAGCGCTATCGCGAGGAGATGACGACGCGGCCGGAGATGCTGGACTGGGTGGCGGGGCAGGCGAGGCGAGCAGGCGTGACGCTGCTCTGCGGCTCGCACCCGGAGGAGCAGTGCCACCGCTCGTTGCTTGCCTCACTGATTCGTGATCGGGCAGAGATCTAGGGACGCGGCGTTGCCGCGGCTGTGTTGTCCCCTTCGGAGGTGGCCCCCCCCCGTTCTTCGGTAGGGGTTGCACCCCCACTCCCCCCGGCGGTTGCCGTACCTCGATGCTGCTTTGCCTCGCCGACCGCTGGCCGAAGTGGGCCTCAGTGGTTGCCGTACGCCGATCCCTCGTTAGGCACTCGGTTGGTGGCCGGGCGGCGCGCTTCGCGCGTCGGCACACGCGCTCACAGTGCGCGAAACGAAGCAGGCCGCAGAGCGTGGATGCGCCAGTCAGTAAGCCCGGCTCCAGCCAGCGGCCCTAGACTTCGCGGACTGTTACGCCGTCCGGGTGGTGGCGGAAGGTGCGGAAGCGGACGTGCTTCAGGCCTGCGGCGCGCGCGTAGTCCTTCGCACGATGTGCGAGGCCCGCGGGGACGTAGATGTCGATCGGGGCGTCGGACATTTCGAGGCGCTTCCAGACGTGCTCGACCTGATCGCGGGTGAGCGTCTCCTCGGTCTCGACCTGCGCGGCCATCACCGGATAGTTGCCGGGCTGCTCCGTGACGAGGATGTCGGGGAAGGCCTGATCGATGCCCGCGCCGCCGAATTCGAGAGCCATCGATGGCTCGGGCACGTTGATGTAGGTCTTGTAGTTCGGGAAGCGGTCGTTGGGGAACTGGAAGCGGGTCTCGGCGATCGCGTTGATGGCGCGAGCAAGCTCGTGCCGGCGAGTCTCCTCGCTGCGACGCCAGTCGGAGTTCACGTCGCGCCACGCCGCGGTGCTCCGGGGGTCTTTCGCGGCGAATCGGGAGAGGTCGCTCCACTGGCTGCGCAGCAGCAGCAAGAGCGAGATCAGCGCGGGGATGATTGCGACGCCGACGCCGACCTGCGACGGGCCACGCAGGCCGAGGAAGTCGCCCCAGCGCGGGTCAGGCCCGATCCACATGAAGAAAAACGAGGCTACGAGGCCGACCATCGCCACGAGCGCGACCGGTGAGGGCTGCTTGTAGTCGGGCGTGACAATGCCTCCGGGCGCGTGGCCGTTGATGGCCTCGACCTGCGTCGGCGTGGTCGCCACGGTGGGCTCGGGCGTTGCTGCCTCGGCTGGGGTTGCTTCCTCGGTCGTCTCGGCAGCGGCGGCGTCGGGCGCTTCCGCCTCGGCTGCTGGTGTGGCCTCGGCCACGGGCGCTGCGGCGGGTGTCGGGGCGGCGCCACCACTGACGAGTGTGCGGGCGGCGTCGCGGTCCTGGAACCAGAGCGCGTTGATCTCGGTGAAGTGGGCCTGGTCGGCTGGGACGGTATCATCGGTGTAAATCGCGTCGACTGGGCAGACCGGCTCACAGGCTCCGCAGTCGATGCATTCGATCGGATCGATGAAGAGCATCGTGTCGATGCCTTCTTCGAACTGGATGCAGTCGACCGGACAGACCTCGACGCAGGACTGATCCTGCTCGTCGATGCAAGTCGTTGTGATGACGAACGTCACGGCCCCTCCGGGATTCGTAGCGGGAGCGGCCGAAGCGCCCCCGGATTGGGCGCGGCAATCGTATCCGTGCGCCGGTCGAGCGTCCATTGGGCACCGGACGGGCGGCTTGAATCGCTGAGGTGGGATGACGCGACTGAGACAGTCGAACGGCAGTGGGGGAGCATGGCGGCAGCACAGCTGGTGACGACCGAGGAGGGTGTCGCGTTCGGCACAGGAGGGGGCCGCGATTTGCTCTGCGACCTCTACACGCCGGAGTCGGCGTGCTGCTGCTCTATGGTGGCGGCTGGTCGCGCGGCGACCGTGCGCGCATGCACGACCAGGGGATGGCGCTTGCGGGCGCGGGCTGTACCTGGGTCGCGAGCGAGTATCGCCTGACGGGCGAGTCGGCGTGGCCGGCGCAGATCAACGACGTGAAGGCCGCGATCCGTTGGATGCGCTCGAACAGCGAGCGGCTGGGCATCGACTCCGGTAAGATCGCGCTGGACGGCAATTCCGCGGGCGCACACCTGGCACTGCTCGCTGCGGGTACGCCGAACCTCGATGGGTTCGAGGGCGACGGTGGCAACGAGGGCGTGAACACCGAGATTGCGGCGGCGGTCGCGTACTACCCTCCGACAAGCTTCTTCACCAGCGATGAGCGTCCGAGCGGCGGTACACCGGCGACGGCGTTGATGCTCGACGCCGCGACCGACGCGCTTGCGGAGGCAGCGAGCCCGATCAGTTATGTCTCGGCGGACTTCCCGCCGATCTTCATGCTGCACGGCACGACGGACACGACGGTGCCGGTGACCGCGAGCCTGCGCATGTACGAGGCGCTGATCGAGGCCGGCGCGGACGCGGAGATGCACATCTACGGCGGCCTGCCGCACGGCTTCACGCGGCTGCCGAGCGTGCTGCCAACGGCGTCCACCGAGATCGTGCTCTTCCTCGATCGTCATCTCGTCGACCCGGACCGCTACTCGAAGGAAGCGGCCGACGCGCAGGCGCAGATCGCGGCACAGCGCGCGGCGGAGCCGGCGGCGCAGCCCGCGCCCGCCGGCGACTGGCCGAGGCGGGGAGCAGCGATGTCTGGGTTGCAGTTCGGCGTCTTCGACCATATCGAGAACCTCGATCTGCCGCTGGACCAGATCTATCGCGACCGGCTTGTTCAGATCGAGTGGCTGGATACGGCCGGGTTCTACGCCTATCACCTCGCTGAGCACCACACGCCGGTGGTGCACAGCATGGCGCCCTCGCAGAACGTCTTTCTCTCGGCGGTGGCGCAACGCACGGAGCGACTGCGCTTCGGGCCGTGCGTCTACGTGCTGCCGCTGCACCACCCGCTACGGCTGATCGAAGAGATCAGCATGCTCGACAGCCTGGCCGAGGGGCGACTGGAGATCGGCGTTGGATGCGGAGGCGTGCTGGAGGCCTTTTTCTGGGGGCAGGACTCCGAGCCGGAGGCGAACCAGGCGCGCTACGACGAGACGCTGGCGATCGTGCTTGAAAGCCTCAGCCATGATGAGCTGACGTACGAGGGACGGTTCCACTCCTTCGAGCAGGTGCCGATGCGACTGCGTCCGATGCAGCAGCCTCATCCTCCGCTCTGGTACATGCGCAACCCGGAGACGGCGGCGCGGCGTGGGATGAACTGTGTCGTCGTTGGCTCACTCGACAGCCTGGAGGCGAACGTGCAGCGCTACCGCCGCATCTGGGCGGAGACACACGGCGAGGGTGCGCTCACGCTGCAGGGCACGGAACCGAAGATTGGGCTCGTCAACCGCATCATCCTCGCCGAGACGGAGCAGGAGGCGATCGACGCCGCGAAGCCTCCCTGGGAGGCCTACCGCTGGAACCTCTCGACGCCTCGATGACTCGAAGCCGAGCGCCGGCAGCTCACGCAGTTCATCGGACGTCGCGACAGCGGCGATGGCGCGGCGAACTCGCCGGGACGCCGGAGACGATTCGCGAGTACATGGACGAGTACGTGAGCACGGGCGTGAATTACTTCGTCGCCTCGTTCTAGTGGGGCAGCCTCAGCCACGAGCAGGCGATGGGCTCCGTCGAGCTGTTCGCGACCGAGGTGATGCCGCGTTACGTGGCCGGGCTTGGTGCGGTCGGCGCGGATTAGCGTCGCGGCTGCGCCGGGCTGTGCTTTCTGGAGGGGACCCACCCGCCCGCCCGTAAGAAGCGGGGGCTTCGCCCCCTGCACCCCCGGATCTAGATGGGCCGGAGCACCTGCGAGCGTGCGACGGGTGCAAACTCCTCTGTACCGGAGGCCCCAACCTCAGCCGCCTAGCGCCTTCTTCACGACCGGCATCACCTCGCGGGCGACGATCTCCATGTAGGTTGGCTCGCCGCCGTCGTCCGGCAGTGGCGGATTCGGCATCGGGTGCGGGACCACGATCTGGAAGTCGTCGAGGCTGAGCGCCTGCGCGAGCTGGTCGGCGACCTGCTCGGCGTTGCCGTGGGCGCTGAAGGCGTCCGCCGCCGCAGCGGGCAGGAAGTCGACGAGCCCGCCCGAGTGATCGAGGTCGAGCGCGTGATGGAAGTCCGGCACGACCTGCTGCTTCAGCTCCTCGATCGGTGGACCGTCCCAGCCCAGGCTCGGCGCGTCGAAGAGCGTCGGCGAGTACTCGTAGTAGCCCGCGGCCATCGACTTGCTGATGCGGACCGCCCGCTCTGTGTCGTCCATGAGCACGGTGTGGACGATCAGGCCGAGGCGCACCGAGGCGGGGTCGCGCCCGGCGTCGCTCGCGCCGGAGCGGATCAGGTCGATTGCCTTGCGCAGATTGGCCTCGTGCGTGCCGGCGCGGATGAAGACGCCGTCCGCGACGGCCCCCGCCATGCGCAGTGTGCGAGGCCCCCCGGCGGCAATCCACACGGGCACCGGGCGGGCGAACGGCAGCCGGGCCGGATGCTGCGCGCCGACCTCGTACTCCTCGCCGGCGAGGAGCGCGCGAATCATGTGCGTCGCCTCCTTCAGCTCGGCCACGCGCGCGGGGCGCTGCCCCGATAGCCGGACGGCGGTGTCGCCGACCCCCATCGCGAGCAGCATGCGGCCGGGAGCGAGCTCGTCGACGGTAGCGATCGAGGAGGCTGTGACGCTGGCGTGGCGGTTGACGGGGTTGGCGAGCAGGATGCCGAGGCCGATGCGCGAAGTCTGCTGCGCGGCGGCGGCGATCATCACGTAGGTGTCGCGCCGCCTGAGCTGCGAATCGGGGATCAGCGCGTGATCCCAGCCCAGGTCCTGCGCTCGCTGCACGTCCGTGGCGAAGAGGTCGAGCGAGCGCCAGTCGAAGCGGTTGAGGCCGAATTCAGGTACGAGCATGGGCACAACCTGCCGCGAGCAGGCCGGATCGCGCAAGCGGCCCGCTTGACCACCGTTTCGCCATCGCTCCATAACGGGGCGGCACGAAGGCAGGGATCACTATGGCTGGTAACGGAATTGTCGCGGGCGTCTCGACGGAGCGCCTCGCGCGCATCGATGAGCACCTCCAGCAAAAGTACATCGAACCTCGCGAGATCGCCGGCGCACTGACGCTGGTCGCGCGGCACGGAGAGGTGGTGCACCACTCGCCCGTCGGGATGATGGACATCGAGCGTGAGAAGCCGATGCAGGAAGACACGATCTTCCGCATCTACTCGATGACGAAGCCAATCACCTCGATCGCGATGATGATGCTGTATGAGGAAGGTCGCTTTCAGATCAGCGACCCGCTGCATGACTTCATCCCGGAGTGGCGAAACCAGCGTGTCTTCGTCTCCGGCAACCACCCGAACTACATGACCACGCCGGTCGAACGACCGATGATGGTGCGCGATCTGCTCTCGCACCAGTCGGGCCTCACCGCCGGGTTCATAAATCGCACAAACGTCGACGCCGCGTATCGCACGGTCGGTCTCGGTTCGGCGACGCTGGGCGCGGCGCGCCCGCGTGAGTTCACACTTGCGGAGATGGTCAAGGCGCTGGCGGAGGTCCCGCTGGAGTTCTCGCCAGGCACGGCCTGGAACTACGGGATCTCGACGGATGTCGTCGGACACCTGATCGAGGTGATCTCGAGTCAGAGCTTCGACGACTTCCTGCGCGAGCGAATCTTTGAGCCGCTGGGCATGGTCGATACCGGCTTCAGCGTGCCGGAGGAGAAAGTTGATCGCTTCGCGGCGAACTACAACCGAGGCGCGGACGGGAAGCTGCAGCTGATGGACGACCCGGCCGAGAGCAAGTACCTGAAGCCCCCGGTCATGCCGTCGGGTGGTGGCGGCCTGACGGGCACGTCCGATGACTACTGGCGGTTCTGCCAGATGCTGCTCAACGGCGGCGAGTTCAACGGCGAGCGCATCGTCGGCCCGAAAACGATCGAGCTGATGACGATGAACCATCTGCCGGGCGGGCAGGGCTTGAGCGCCATGGCGAAGGGCTTGTTCAGCGAGACCACCAGCGATGGTGTCGGCTTCGGCCTCGGCTTCGCGGTCGTCAAGGATGTCGCTCGGACCCAGGTCAGCGGCTCGGTCGGGTCGTACTACTGGGGAGGCGCGGCTAGCACCGCCTTCTGGGTCGATCCGGAGGAAGATCTGACCGTGGTCTTCATGACGCAGTTCATGCCCTCCGGTACGCAGCCCTTCCGAGGCGAGCTCAGGCAGCTCGCCTACTCCTCGATCGTCGACTGAGTCGGGAACGCGCGACTGGTGGCCTACAACGAAGAGCGGTTCGGGCGCATGCGCGAGGCGCTGAGCGATCATGAGGTGCGCGAACAGAAGATGTTCGGCGGCGTCGCGTTCATGTTGCGGGGCAACATGTGCGTCGGGGTGACGGAAGACAACATGATGGTGCGGCTCGGGCCGGATAACTACGAGGACGCCTTCGCTCAGCCACACGCTCGCGAGATGGACTTCACGGGCCGCGCGATGAAGGGCTGGGTGTTCGTCTCGGAAGAGGGCTGGGCGGACGACGCCAGGCTGGAGGCGTGGGTGCAACGTGGCGTGGACTTCGTACTCACGCTCCCGGCAAAGTAACGAGCGCGACGTGGGGACGGTACGAGGGTGACAAGTTCAACCAGCGAGGTGGTGATCTGCGGCGGCGGCGTGATCGGCGCGGCGATCGCCTACTACCTCTGCAAGCGCGGCGTCCACGTAACGATCATCGAGGCGGATGCGGTCGCCTCCGGTGCCAGCGGCGCGGCGGCCGGCCTGCTCTCGCCTCCGCCGGTCGGGGGCATCGGTGCGCCGCCTGCCGAGCTACAGGCGCGTGGGTCGGCGATGCACGACGACCTCGCGAAGACGCTGCCTGACGAGGCGGGCGTCGCGTATGGCTTCACGCGCACGCGTCGAGTGTTGCTCGCGGCGACCGACGAGGAGGAGCAGATGTTGCGCTCGCTGGTCGAGCGCGCGCAGGCCGCGGGGCAGGAGGCGCAGTGGCTCGCGCCCGCCGAGGTGACGGCGCTCTGCCCGTGGATCGACCGCCCGGGCCTCGGTGGGATGGTGCGACCAGAGACGGTCGGACAGCTCGACCCCTACAAGTACACGCTGGCGCTGATCGCCGCCGCCGAGCGCATGGGCGCGACGGTGCGCAGCGGGCGCGTGACGGAGCTGGTGCGCTCGGGCGGGCGCGCGACCGGGGTGCGGATCGGCGAGACCACGATCGAGGCGGACGCGGTCGTCGTGGCCATGGGCCCGTGGTCGATCGAGGCCGGTGAGTGGCTGGGCATGGCCGTGCCTGTGGAACCGCTGAAGGGCCAGATCGTGAAGGTGCGACCGCCCGGGGAGCTGTCCCCGTTCGGTTTCACGAACGCCGGCAATTACGCAACGACGAAGGACGACGGCATCGTCTTCCTCGGCACGACCGAGGAGGAGGCTGGCTTCGACAACTCGATCACGGATGAGTCCCGCGACATGATTCTCGAGTTCGGGATGGGGTTCTCATCGGTGCTGGAGCAGGCGGAGCTGGTGGAGCAGACGGCGTGCCTACGCCCGCTCTCGACGGACGGCCTGCCGATCATGGGGCGGGTGCCGGGCCTCGATGGTGCGTACCTCGCGACCGGTCACGGGCGGCAGGGGATTCTGATGTCGCCGGCCAGCGGGCAGGCGATGGCGGACCTGATTCTCGATGGCTCGACGGACTGCATCGACCTCGCTCCGTTCGACCCTGCGAGGTTTGTTACCGGGTAGCCGTCGCGGCTGGAGATGGGGCGCGGCTGCGCCGCGCCGAGTCTTTTCGATGGAACCCGCCCACCCGCCCGTTCTTTCTGCGGGGGTTTCACCCCCACGCCCCCTCGCGGTTGCCGTCCGCGTCGATGTTTTGCCGAGCGGCAGAGCGTCGCTTAGGCGACGACTCCAGCCGCGCGTAGTTCGGCGATCTCCGCGTCGCTGACGCCGCCTTCGCGCAGTACGTCGGCGGTGTGGCCGCCGAGGATGGGGGCGGGGAGCAGGGCGACGGGCGGGGTCTTCGACATGCGTAGGAGGGGGCCGACGAGGCGTTGTGGGCCGGTGATCTCGTGCTCGAGTTCGGCGACCATGCCCAGCGCCTTCACCTGCGGGTCGTCTGCCATCTGTTCCGGGAAGTGCACGACGGTCGCCGGCACGCCCGCGGCATCGAGGGCGGCGACCCACTCCTCGGAGGTGCGCGTGAGCATCGTCGCGTCGATGCGGGCTTTCCACTCGATCGAGCCCTGCACGCTCTCGGGGTCGGCGGCGTTGAAGCCGGGGTCGTCGCTCGGTTCGCCGACGGTGCCCAGCACCTCGCGGGCGGCGGCGCGGTTGAAGCGGGTGACGCAGCCGATCACGATCGCGCCGTTTTTCGTGTTGTAGCCGCCGTAGTAGAGGCGGTGCGAGGTGAACTGGGCCATCTGGCCTCGGCGTTCCTCCAGCATGTCCGTGTAGGAGACGCCGGCGGCTTGCATCGCTTCGAGCCGCTCCACCATCGGGTCGCGCGTGATCGCGTCGTGCACCGGTTCCCGTCCCACCTGCCGCGCGAGCAGTTCGAGCGCAGTCTGGAGCAGCGAGATCTGGATCAGCTGGCCCTCGCCGGTGCGTTCACGGTGGTAGAGCGCGGCGCTGACGCCCATCCCAACAGCGATGCCGGAGGCGCGGTCGGCGTAGGGCGCGGACTGGATCAACTGGGGGGCACCCATCTCGTCGATCTTGCCCTCGGAGGCCATCATCCCGGAGTAGCCCTGCGCGACGACGTCGGTGCCGGGCCGCCCGGCCTCCGGTCCTTCGTCGCCGAAGCCGGTGATTTCGACGTAGATCAGGCCGGGGCAGAGTTCCGAGAGCGTGTCGTAGTCGATGCGCAGCCGCTGCGAGACGCCGATGCGGTAGTTGATGGTGACTACATCGAAGCCCGGGATGATGCGGTGGATCAGCTCCGACCCGCCCGGCTTCTGGAGGTCGACGACGAGGCTGCGCTTACCCCGGTTCAGCGTCTGGAAATACTTGCCTTCGTTCGGTACGACCGCGCCCATGTTACGGCGCGCCTCGCCGCTGGGCGGCTCGACCTTGACGACGTCCGCACCGAGGTCGGAGAGGTAGATGCCGGCGACCGGCCCGGCGACGATCTGCGAGAACTCGAGCACGCGGATGCCGCGCAGCGGACCGGTGACCTCGCCTGTCGGTGCCTTGTCGCTCTGGGCCAACTCGCACCTCCGCCGCATCGACCGTCGCGCCATCTTAGGGCGCTTCGCGACTCTGACGGCGAAGCTGCGCGCTTGCAAGCGCGCAGCGGCCCGCTATCGTTGCTTCGCGCCGCCTACCGCATCTGTAGTGCGGCGGGGCGTGCACCGAGGGGGCGACGATGGACTGGAGCGACACGCAGGAGCAGGCGGGGTTCCGCGACGAGGTGCGCTCGATGATCGCCGAGCGGTTGCCGCAGCGATACCAGTCGCTCGCCCAGCAGATGCACGGGGGCGAGCGCGTCTGGCAGTTCGACCGCAGCTCCGACGACGACAATGTCCGCACTGCCGCGCTCGACTGGGCGGCGGCGCTCTCGGAGCGCGGCTGGGTCGCGCCGCACTGGCCGGAGGAGTACGGCGGCGCTGGCCTGGGCGCGATGGAGCAGTTCATCTTCAACCAGGAGATGGCGGAAGTCGGCGCGCCGGGCGTCGGCGGGTCGGGCGTCTCGCTGCTCGGTCCCACGCTGATCGTGCACGGGACGGACGAGCAGAAGGCGGAGCATCTGCCGAAGATCCTCTCCGGCGAGGTGGCGTGGGCGCAGGGGTACTCCGAGCCGGCGGCCGGCTCCGACCTCGCCTCGCTGCAGACGCGGGCCGTGCGCGATGGCGACGACTACATCCTCAACGGGCAGAAGATCTGGACCTCCGGGGCACACGCGGCGGAGTCGATCTTCGCGCTCGTGCGCACTGACCCGGACGCACCGAAGCATCGTGGCATCTCCTTCATCATGATGACGATGGATACGCCCGGCATCTCGATCCGCCCGCTGATGGACATGGGCTGGAAGCATTACTTCAACGAGACGTTTTTCGAGGACGTGCGCGTGCCTGCTGCGAACCTGGTTGGCGAGGAGAACCGCGGCTGGTACGTGGGCATGACGCTGCTCGATTTCGAGCGCTCCAACATCAGCGGGGCGGTCGGTGCCCGGCGCACCCTGCGCAAGCTGTTCGCGTTCCTCGGCAGCGACGACGGCACGGCGCGCTCGCGCGTCGGCGAGTCGAACCTGCTGCAAGGTGAGCTGGCGGACCGCTACATCGAGACGGAGGTGATGTACCAGTTCTCGTTCCGCGTGATCTCGATGCAGAACGCGGGCCAGTTGCCGAACTACGAAGCATCGACCTCCAAGCTCTTCGCCTCGGAGATGGGGCAGCGCATCGCGCTCAGCGGGACGCACATGTTCGGCATGCACGCCAACCTCTGGGAGGATGGCACGCCGGTCTCCTCGTTCACCCGCTCCTACGTCGGAGCGGTGCCGGCCACGGTTCGCGGCGGCACCAGCGAGGTGCAGCGCAACATCATCGCCACGCGCGGCCTCGGTCTGCCGCGGGGGTAGGCGATGGTCGACTTCGACATCCGCTACACCACCGTCGAGGGCGGCGGCCGCCTCGCGTACGGGGTCACCGGCGAGGGGCGGTCGTGATCGTCCCGCCGAACACGCTCGCGACGAGCAATTTTTCTCGTAGCAGGGCGACGGAACTGTGGCTGCAAGCGCTCGGCGGACACACAGCGGTGTTCTACGATCATCTTGGGGCCGGCCTGTCGCAACGGGACAAGTACGACTTCTCACTTGAGGGACTCGTCCGCGAGCTGAACGCGGTAGTGGGGGCGCTCGACATCGAGGCCTTCTCGATCTACGCGCAGGCGACGGCTGGCCCGGTCGCGTTGAGATTCGCGGCAGAAAATCACGAAAGGGTTCGCGCGCTCTGCCTTGTTCGCAGCTGGGCGCGAGGCGCCGACTATTTGAGTGGTCAACGGGGTGCCGGGTATCTCGACGGGCTGCGTGGCGACTGGGAGCTCGCTTCCCAGATGTTCGCGCGCATGGTGGGTGCTGCAGCTCAGTGGCCAGAGGCCGCCGCGCAGCTGATGCGTGAGACATGCGAGCAGTCGACGTATCTCGAATATCTAGCTGCCATCGTCTTACACGATGTCACCGACCTGCTTCCCTCAATCTCGGTACCCACGCTCGTCTGGTCGCTTACGGATGACCTCTTCATTGATGTGGAGGTCACGCAGGAATCGGCCACGACCATCCCCGACTCACAGCTGCAGCTCCTACCTCGAGGATCCGGGGGGATGGAGCGCGTCGAGTCATTCTTCAATGAGGCACTCGCCGCCGGGCGCAGCGGGTCTGCTGCCGCTGGCCCGGCTGGCGGCTTCCAAACGATCCTCTTCACCGACCTCGAAAGCTCGACGGAGCTTACGCAGGGGCTCGGCGACGAGGGCGCTCAGGAGCTGCTGCGGGGCCACAACGACGCCGTTCGAGCTGCCCTCGAGGAGCACGGTGACCGCGAGGTGGAGCACACCGGCGACGGGATCATGGCGTCGTTCCCCTCGGCGGTGGCGGCCGTGACAGCGGCGTTGCAAATGCAGCGCGACCTCGATGGTGCTGAGGAGCGCGTGCGCATCGGCCTCAACGCCGGCGAGCCGATCGCGGAGGACGACGACCTGTTCGGGCTCTCGGTGATCGAGGCCGCGCGCATCGGCGACCGCGCCGAACCGGGGCAGGTGCTCGTCTCGGACGTCGTACGGCAGCTCTGCGAGGGCAAGACGTTCGAGTTCACCTTGCTGGGCGACGCGACGCTGAAGGGCTTCGACGAGCCGGTGGCGCTGTATGAGATGCGGGCGGGCGCATGACGGCGGATCCGGTCCGTCTCATGGAAGGTCGAGTCTGCCTCGTTACCGGGGCGAGTTCGGGGATCGGCCGCGAGACCGCGCTCGCACTGGCTCGCATGGGTGCGACCGTCGTGATGCACGGTCGTGATCCCGGACGCAGTGCAGCGGCCGCAGACGCCGTGCGCGAAGCCAGCCCACGCGGCGATGTCGACCTTGTCGTCGCGGACCTCTCCTCTCAGGCAGGGGTGCGCCACCTCGCTGCGGAGGTGCTCGCCCGTCACGACTCGCTCCATGTGCTGGTGAACAACGCGGGAGTGATACGCACGCGGCGAGAGATCACTGTGGACGGCCTGGAGCAGACGTTTGCGCTCAACCACCTCGCGTACTTCCTGCTGACCGAACTGCTGCTGGACCGGCTCCGTGCAAGTGCACCGGCTCGGATCGTGAATGTGTCCTCGGCCGCACATGCGAGAGCTCGGCTCGACTTCAACGACCTCCAGAATGAGCGGCGCTACGGGATGGGCGTTTACGGGCAGTCGAAGCTTGCGAACGTGCTCTTCACATACGAACTCGCTCGCCGTCTTGAGGGCAGCGAGGTCACGGCGAACTGCCTGCACCCCGGAGTCGTCGGCACCCGCTTCGGGCTCGCCAACACGGGGCCCATGGGGCGGGCGCTGTGGCTCGCCAATCGACTGACACGGCTACTCGCGCTCTCGTCGGCGAAGGGAGCCCGCACTTCGATCCATCTCGCTACATCGCCGGAGGTCGATGGCGTCAGCGGGCGCTACTTCGCGAAGAGCAAGGCCATTGCGTCCTCCGAGGCGTCGTACGACGAAGAGAGCGCGCGGCGGCTGTGGGAGGCGAGCGAGCAGCTCGTCGCTTCGACGGCGTAGCCGGGTGCCGAGGAGCAGCGAGGACGCATGAGTCGCTACGTGCTCGCGCTGGACCAGGGCACGACGTCGTCGCGGGCGCTGCTGTTCGACGAGCAGGGGCGGGTGGTCGCCAGCGACCAGCGCGAGTTCACGCAGCACTTTCCGCAGCCGGGCTGGGTGGAGCACGACCCCGCCGAGATATGGCAGTCGCAACTCGCCGCCGCGCGTGGCGCGCTGACGCAGGCGGGTGCCTCGGCGGGTGACCTCGCCGCGATCGGCATCGCCAACCAGCGCGAGACCTCGCTGGTGTGGGACCGCGCGACGGGTGCGCCGATCTATCCCGCGATCGTCTGGCAGTCGCGACAGACGGCCGCGATCTGCGACGAGCTGCGCGAGCGCGGCATCGAGGACGACGTGCGTGCCCGCACCGGCCTGCCGATCGACGCGTACTTCTCGGCGACGAAGCTGCGCTTCATCCTCGATGCCGTCGACGGGGCGCAGGCGCGTGCCGAACGCGGCGAGCTGGCCTTCGGCACGGTCGATTCATGGCTGATCCACCGGCTGACCAAGGGCGCGGTGCACGCCACCGACCAGTCGAACACTTCGCGGACGATGCTCTACAACCTCGAGGGCGGCTGGGACGAGACCCTGCTCGCGGCGCTCGATATTCCGAAGGCGATGCTGCCGGAGGTGCGCGATTCGAGTGGCGCGTTCGGCACGGCCGACGCGGAGTGGTTGGGCGAGGAGGTGGCGATCGCCGGTGTCGCGGGCGACCAGCAGGCCGCGCTCTTCGGACAGGGCTGCTTCGCGCCGGGCGATGCAAAGAACACCTACGGCACCGGCTGTTTCCTGCTGCTGAACACCGGCAGCGAGCCGCGGCCATCCTCGAGCGGTCTGCTGACCAGTGCGGCGTGGGGTATCGACGGCGCTGTCGATTACCTGCTGGAGGGCAGCGTCTTCTCGGCCGGCGCGACGGTGCAGTGGCTGCGCGATGGGCTGGGGCTGATCGAGACCGCGGAGGAGAGCGAGGCGCTGGCCACCTCTGTGCCCGACAGCGGCGGTGTCTATCTCGTGCCGGCCTTCACCGGCCTCGGTGCCCCGCACTGGGATCAGGCCGCCCGCGGTCTGCTGACCGGTCTCACGCGCGGCACGGGGCGGGCGCAGATCGTGCGCGCGGCGCTGGAGGCGATCGCGTATCAGACCCGCGAGGTCGTCGACTGCTTCGCGGCGGACTCGCAGCTCGCGCTCGACGTGCTGCGTGTCGATGGCGGGGCGAGCCGCAACGACTTCCTGATGCAGTTCCAGGCGGACATGCTCGGCATCCCCGTCGAACGACCGGCCGAGCTGGAGGCGACTGCACGAGGCGCGGCGGGCCTCGCAGGCATCGCCAGCGGCTTCTGGCGCGACCGCGACGAGTTCGCCCGGCTGGTGGACGCCGAGATGACGGTCTTCGAGCCCTCGATGGTTGGCGGGCAGCGGGACGAACTCTACGCGGGCTGGCAGGCGGCGGTGGAGCGCGCGCTGACGTAGCACGGGCAAGCGGGCAGGCTACGGTATCATTTCGGGCGTCATGCCGAGTGGAAACCGTCGCTGCAAGGGTTGTAACCGCCCCGTCGGGCAGACCGCCGGTGATGCGGGCTACTGCAAGCTGTGCCTGCAGGCCGCGCGCGATGGTGACCCGCCGCCGAGCTTCGTGGACGTGCCGAAACCGAAGTAGGGCACGCGAATCCTCGCGACCCGAGCTGCGCATACAGCTGGCAACTTGCTTTAGAACGTGTGTTCTATTATTATCCCTGCGCCTCTCGGCGGGGGTCATGATGTCAATCGCTTGCCTGCTTGTCCCTTCTTTTGCGCTGGCCTGTGAGCTGGCGGAACGCCCTGCGTTCGCGGGCGATCCGGTCGCGCTCGCCGACGTCGCCGGGCGGCGGGTCGAGGACGCGACGCCCGAGGCGCAGCAGCGAGGTGTGCGGCCCGGCATGACGCTGCGCGAGGCGGTCGCGTACTGCCCAACACTCGGCGTGCTCGACCCGCACCCGGCTCGCACCGCGCGCATGGCCGATGCGTTGGTGGGGGCGATGGCGGCGGTCAGCCCGCGGGTGGCACAGGTCGAACCGGGCACCGTCCTCGCCGATCTCGTTGGGCTTGAAGGCCTCTATCCCGACCCTGAGCTGATCGAGCGTGCGATCCTGCGCGCCGCGCCCGTGGCACTTTCGCCTCGACTCGGTGTCGCAGAGCGTCGCTTCACCGCTTACGCGGCCGCTCGCAGTGTTCCGGCCGGTGTGGCACTGCGTATCGAGCCGGACCAGGCAGGCGAGTTCCTCGCGGACAAGCCCGCGCAGTGGCTGCCGCTGGATGCGGAGCGGCACGAGCGGCTGCGGTTGCTGGGGATCACCTCGCTGGGCGAGTTCGCGACTCTGCCCCGACACGCGGTGCAGGCGCAGTTCGGCGTCGCCGGTGGCCGCGCCTGGCTGGCTGCGCGAGGCGAAGACCCGACCCCGCTGCGGCCTCAGCCGTTCGCCCGCGAGCGCGTGGTCGAGCACGCCGAGGCGCAGCCACCGCTGGTCAGCCGCGAGACGGTACAGGTGACGATGCAGCAACTGCTCGGCCGCGCGCTGCGGCAGCCCCGGGCCTCGCGGCGTTTCGTGCGCGTGGTGCGGCTACGGGCGGTGACGGAGGACGGTCACCTCTGGGAGCGCACGCAGACGATGAAGGAGCCGACCGGCGATCGTGAGCGGCTCTGGACCTCGATCCGTCCGCATCTCGAATACGCTGGTTACCCGGGGCCGATCGCGGAGTTGGAGCTTGAGCTCGGTGGGCTGACGGCGGAGAGCGGCCGTCAGCAGGGGTTCTTCACCGATCGCGCACGCTGCCGCGAGCAACTGGACGCGATGGTGCGCCATATGAAGGTGCGCTACGGGCAGTCGCCGGTGGCACGGGTCGTGGAGGTCGAGCCGTGGAGCCGCATCCCGGAGCGCCGCCATGCGCTGCTCGACTATGACCCATGAGGGGAGGGGAAGTGGCCGCGGCTGCGCCGTGCTGTGTCTTTTGGGTTGGAGCCCCCTACACCCCCGATTTGGATTGGAATTGGAAGGCTCCGCCTCGGATTGAACTGCCCATTCGCCTTCTCATGTGTGTGGCCTGCCCCCTCGTCCTGAGTCTGTCGAAGGATGCTGATGCCCGTGACTGACCAACCCCGGCGAACCGATGCACTGCGGCCGCTTGGTTTGCCGAGGCCGGTGCGCGTGCAGAGCGACGAGGCGGGACTGCCCTCGGTGGTGACGCTCGGGCAGGGCGGCGCACGTTTTGCGGTGGAGCAGGTGGACGAGGCGTGGCGAATCGCCGAGGAGTGGTGGCGGGAGGCACCGCTGGGCCGCACCTATTACCGCGTGATCGTGGACGGCGGGCGTCCGATCACTCTCTTCCACGACGACCTCGCTGGCGATGGTGCCGCCGGCACCGGCTGGTTTGAGCAGCGGTACTAGCGAGGATTGGTGATGGTGCGATGACGCGTGGACGCAGAGGAGAGGACCGCCACGGCTTCATGGAGCGGTGGGAGGACTTCGAGGCTCGTCGCCGCGAGGTCGATCAGGCCGTGGCGGACGACACCCCTCGCTCCTTAGCCGCGCGCGCCTGTTGACCCGGTGCCGATCGAGGTGCTGGACGGGACGCCCTACGTCGAGCTGCACCTGCACTCCAACTACTCGCTGCTGGAGGGGGCATCGAACCTCGATGAGCTGGTCACCGTCGCCCGAGAGCAGGGCCACCGCGCGCTCGCCCTCACTGACCACAACGGCCTCTATGGGGCGATGGAGTTCGCGCGGGCGGCGAAAGAGTCCGGCCTGCGCCCGATCAGCGGGCTCGAACTGACGGTTACTGAGGCAGGCAGCGAGGCAGACAGCGAGGGGGAGGCCGGGCGCTCCCACATCACGCTGCTCGCGGAGACCAGAGAGGGCTACTCCAACCTCTGCCGCCTCTCCAGCATCGCCTTCGGCCTGCGCGAGGAGAGCGACGAGGGTAAAGAAAACCGCCGGCTCGACCCTTGCGTCGATATTCGCGAGCTCGAGGCACACGCCGAAGGGCTCATCGTGCTCACCGGGTGCCGCGAGGGAGCGATCGCTCAACTCGTCGCAGACGGCCACCACGCCCGCGCGGAGCAGGCATTGAGGCGGCTGGTCGAGTGGTTCGGAGCGGAGAGTGTCTTCGTCGAACTGCAGGATAACTACATCTTCGGTGACCGGCCGCGCAACCGTGCGCTCGTGGTGCTGGCGCAGCGGGTTGGGGTGGGGGTCGTGGGTACCGGCAACGTGCACTACCACGAGCAGGAGCGGCACCGGCTGCAGGACGTGATGGTCGCGATCCGCCATCGTAAGACCCTCGATGAGTCTCACCGCGAGCGTCGTCCGAACGCGGAGTTCTACCTGCGATCGCCGCAGGAGCAGGCGAGGCGCTTCGCCGCTTACCACCCGCAGGCGGCGGCCAACTCCGTGCGCATCGCCCGTCGCTGTCGCTTCGACCTCACCGCCGACCTCGGCTATCGGCTGCCCTCGCCTCGGCTGGAGGGCAGCGGCGAGACCCCGATCCAGCACCTCGAGCGCATCTGCCGCGAGCGGATGGCGGAGCGCTACGGCTCGGCACCGCGCGAAGAACGCGAGGAGGGAGAGGAGCGGCTGACGAAGGAGCTGAGGCTGGTCGAGAAGCATGATCTCGCGGGCTTCTTCCTGATCTACCACCAGATCTTCCAGCTCGCGCATGAAGTAGCAATAGAGATCCGCGGCCCCAGCGCGGGCCGCAACCAGGCGAATCTGCCGCCGGGACGCGGGCGCGGCTCATCTGTCTCATCGATCATCTGCTACCTGATCGGGCTCTCCCACATCGATCCCGTGAAGAACAAGCTCTTCTTCGGGCGCTTCCTGAACGAGGAGATGCACAGCTTCCCCGACATCGACCTCGATTTCGCGCGCGACATCCGGGCGGAGCTGATTGAGCGTGTCTATGACGTCTGGGGGAAAAAGCACGCGGCGCTGGTCGCGACCTTCCCCCGCTATCGTCTGCGCAGCGCCGTGCGCGATATCGGCAAGGCGCTGGGGCTGCCGGCGGCGGAACTCGATCGCATCGCAAAGGGCGTCGGGCCGTACAGCCACGCGGGCGAGACCGGGGAGGAGATGAGCCGCACTCCCGGCACCGCCGACCGCGCGGATGCACGCGGCTGGCGAGAGCTGGCGGAACTGGCGGTGCAGCTCGCGGGCTTTCCCCGCCACATGTCGCAGCACCCCGGCGGGATGGTGATCTCCTCCGAGCCGCTGATCGACTACGTGCCCTGCCAGCCGGCGGCGTGGAAGAACCGCTACCTCTGTCACTGGGACAAGGATTCGATCGACGATGCGCGGATGGTGAAGATCGACTTCCTCGCACTCGGCATGCTCTCCGTCGTCGAAGAGACGGTCGACCTCGTCGAACGGCACGATGGCATCGGCCTCGACCTCACCCGCATCGACTTCGAGGACACGGACATCTACGACGTCATCTGCCGGGGCGACACCGTCGGCGTCTTTCAGATCGAATCGCGCGCACAGATCGCGATGCTGCCGCGCACGCAGCCGCGCAACCTGGAGGACCTGGCGGTGCAAGTCTCGATCGTGCGGCCCGGCCCGATCGTTGGCGGGGCAGTGAACCCGTACGTGCGGCGGCGCGAACTGCAGCGCCGCGACCCGCACTACATCCCGCAGGTGCCGCACGAGCTGGTGCGCGACGTGCTGGAGGAGACGCTGGGCGTCGTGATCTACCAGGAGCAGGTGTTGCTGGTGGCGGAGCAACTTGCCGGCTTCACCCCCGGCGAGGCCGATCAGTTCCGGCGTGCGATGAGCCGCAAACGCTCGCTCGATGCGATGGAGCGTTACCGCGAGCGCTTCATGCAGGGATCGAGCGAGCGAGGCGTGCCACGGAGCGTGGCGGAGGAGGTGTTCGAGAACCTGCTCGGCTTCGCCGAGTTCGGCTTCCCGAAGAGCCACGGCACGGCCTTCGCGCTGCTCGCCTACCAGTCGACATGGCTGAGGCGCTACTACCCCGCGGCCTTCACCTGTGCGCTTTTCAACAACCAGCCGATGGGCTTCTACCCCCCGCACGTGCTCACGAACGATGCCGGGTGCCACGGGGTCGAAGTGCGCCGCCCCGACATCAACATCAGCGAGGCGAAATGCACCGTCGAGTCGCCGGGGGCCGGCCGTGGCGCGGTGCGCGTCGGTATCGGCTACGTGCGCGGCGTCGGCGAGGTGGGTGGGCGCAGGGTCGATGAGGAGCGCATGCAGACGGGGCCGTTCCGATCGCTCTTCGACTTCACGCAGCGCACCGGCCTGAGCCGCGAGGCGACGACGAACTTGATCCGCATCGGCGCGTTCGATGACTTCGGCCTCAACCGCCGCGAGCTGATCTGGCAGCTCGGCTTGCTCGCGGACGGGCTACAGCGCGCCGTCCTCGACCGCCCGCAGGAACGGCAACTGCGGCTCGCGCTGCCGACCGCGCAGGATGAGGTGGCGCTGGCCGACTTCAGCGACTACCAACGCATGGCCGCCGACTACGAACTGCTCGCGCTCTCGCCGGACAGCCACCCGATGCAGTTCCTGCGCCCGGCACTGGGCGAAGG
>PVBE010604042.1_pt1 | contig 53403 bp, 53 predicted proteins | sample 1631181 | NCBI WGS metagenome assembly PVBE01 (sample SAMN08397723, study PRJNA350692) | Marine metagenome, whole genome shotgun sequencing project. | isolation source: water | place: Pacific Ocean | collected 2012-04
AGATCGTCGAGGGCGACCGGCCGTATGGGCACCCGCGCTGTCCATGAGCCCGCCTTCTCGCGCCCGCCGACCTTATCGGCCACCAGGCGCGCCGTCGTATCGCCGCACATCCGACCCTGGCACGGGCCCATGCCGCAGCGCGTCCACGACTTCAGCTGGTTGACCTCAAACGCGCCCGCCTCCAAGGTCGCCTCAATCTCGCCCCGCGTCACGTCCTCGCACCGGCACACAACCGTGTCCGCCGTGATGGTATCCAAGATGCCCGGACGCGGCGTCATCATGTGGCTCATCCGGATGCCGACGCTCTCCGCCCGGCCCAGGTCCTGGCGCAGGGGCGCCGCGCGCTTGTCGTACGCGGCCCGATCCACCTTCCCAAGGTCAAGGGCCGCCGTCAGGCCGGCAATCCGTCCTTCGATCTCCGCCGCAGCCCCACCCGAGATGCCGCAGCCGTCACCCGCAACGTAAAGACCATCAACCGTCGTCCGATAGTCCCCGTCGCGCTCCACGATCCAGCCCCCCCGGTTGTCCACAAATTTATGCTCAGCCCGCAAAAGACGCGTAACCTCCGTCCCCGGCACCAAGCCATGCCCCAGCGCCACCGCGTCGGCCTCAAACACACGCTCCGCACCCTGCGGGCGCCAGTCGCTATCCACCGGGCGCACCACAACCTCGCGCACGCCCCCCTCGCCCCGCACCTCCGTAACCGCGTGGCGGTAGAGCACCGGAACGCCCGCCTTACGGATCAGGCGCTGCCATTCCATGCCGCGCTTCAATAGGTCCGGACGGCGAAGGAGAGACGGCAAGGCGCCCAGCCAATCGCCACGGCTGGCAACGTCAACCATCGCCGCAACCCGGCCTCCGCCCTTCAGGATGCTCGCCGTAACCGCCGTAACCAGGGGGCCGCAACCGGCAACAACCGTCGTCTCCCCGGGAACCATCTGCTGTGCCTTCAGAAGAACCGTCGCCGCCGCCAGCCCGATAACCCCCGGCGTCGTCCACCCAGGCACCGGGATAACGCGCTCCGACGTCCCCGTCGCCGAGATCAGGGCCTTCGACTGCCATCGCCGGACGCCTCCCGAGCCGACCGATTCAATACGGAACCCGGGCGCCGCAAACCATACCTTCTCGCCAAACGCGCCTTCCACGTTGCTCTCGGCAAGCTCGGCGCGCAGGCCCGTCCCCGTCGCATAGTCCTCACCCAGCGCCGCCGCGTCCCGGACCTTCAACGCGTCCGACAAGGCCCGGTAGATCTGGCCCCCCGCAACCGGCTGTTCGTCCAAGATAACCGTCTCGACCCCGCACCGGCTCGCCTCAACCGCTGCACCGATCCCCGCAGGGCCCGATCCCAATACCAGAAGCTCAAACGCCCGGCCTTCTGCGTCAACACTCACGCCAGTGACCCTCCGCAATGTTTTCGGCCGGTGATCGTAGGTGGACGGACCAGTGGCGTCAACGCGGACCTAAACCGTGTTACTCTTGGCGTAATGTGAACACGTCTGGCTCAGTGAAGGAGGTGTGTATGGCAAAGGTTGAAAGCCTGCACGGAACGACGCCCGCCGAGATATTTCAAAGTGGGATCGAGAATTTGGGCGATATCGACGCGGTGGCGATATCAGTCCAGTGGCGAGACGGGACAGTGACCGCCGGTTGGTCGAACACCAACGCGGCCAATCTGGCGTTCATGATCCTGGCGCTCGACGAAAAGCAGCGCTCCGACAGCCTGCGCCATGTTGAAGAATGAGCGTTGCGATCACCCGCCGACGTGGGCGGTCGCGACGATCTCAATGACGATGCCAGGGCGGACCAAGCCGGCAACGATGGCCGTCGCGCGTTGCGGATAGGGTTGATTGAAGACGCGCTTCCAGACCTCGTTCATCGGTGCCACGTGTTCTGGGCCGGTGAGATAGACCAAAACCTGGGTCACGTCGTCCAAGGTGCCGCCTGCCGCCTCCACGGTCATCTTCAGATTAGACAAGGTCCGTTCAACCTGAGCCGTGGTGTCACCGGGCTCCACCGTGTTGTCGGGACGGACCGGGACCTGGGCGGTATAGAGGATGCCATCGGCAAGGGTGGCGAATTCCAGGGGTTGGCTGGATGGGGGCAAGCCGGTCTTTACCGCGCGTCTCATGATCGTCTCCTCAAAATAGCTTGCCGCCGTCGGGGATTTTTTGATCGGTGCCGATCAGGACCACCCGGCCATCAGCATCGGGAAAGCCAAGCACCAGACATTCCGACATGAACTTTCCTATCTGCTTGGGTGGGAAGTTGACCACGGCGGCGACCTGGCGACCAATCAGGCTTTCGACTGTATAATGTTCGGTGACCTGGACCGAAGATTTTTTTTCCCCCACCTCAGGTCCAAAATCGACCCACAGCTTATAGGCCGGCTTGCGTGCCTCGGGATAGGGCTCGACCCGGCTCACGGTACCTACGCGGATGTCGATCTTGGCGAAGTCGTTGTAGGAAATTTCCATGACACGCCCTTCTTCGTATCTATATCCGTGCTACACGGTTTAGCCGGTCCTGGGAAGCGTCCAAAAAAAGAGCCGCCCGCGTGGGACGGCTCTTCAACGCAATAGCATGTTTTTGTCAGGCGGCGAATTTATCCGCCTGGGTTTTGATCTCGTCCAGGCTCTCGACGACGCGCTTTTGGATCGGGGCAGTGGCGGCGCGGCCGGACTTGGTCACCAGGTCGACCAGCTCGCGACCATCGGCCGCCGCTTTCTGATAGGCGTCCTTGCACATGCGAGCCTGCTTCGCGGCGGCGGCGGCGGGCGTCGCCGACGTGGCCAGCTCGCTAAAACCGGGGGCGATGCCGCCCAGGCTTTCTTGGACCATCTCGGCCTGACGCCGGACGACTTTTTGGGCCCCTTCGAAGGCAGCCCAATTGGCGGCACCGAACGCCGCCACGGTCTTGCGCTGACTTTCCACAAGGGCTTCCACGTCGACACCCGGCAGTTGGGCGTAGCCCGCCATCATCTTGGAGAAATCGAAATCGAAAAAGGTTTCTGCATTCTTCATCATTGGCTTCGCTCCGTAAAAAATTCAAAGTGTGCTGCACTGCACAACAAGATGAGTATGGAGGCAGAGAGCCACGCTGTCAACCTTTATGTTGCAGTGCACAATATTTGGCTAGTCTACGGGCGCGGCGCTCAGGCGGGGGCGGGGTCCCGGTTCTCTTCGCCTTTTCGACGACGCGGGCAGCATAGATGGGCGAGACGCTCCGCCCGACCCAGTCCCTGGTCGAGGGCAGCCATGGTCCTTGCCATGTCCTGGGTGTCGTCAGCCAGCCACACGCGCAACGCATTGGCATATATCAAGGTCAGTCCCTTGATCCGGACCAAGCCAATCAGCCCATCGGCGGGCAGACGGGCGGCCTCCAGCATCCATGCCATGGAGCACAGCACGCGGGGGGCTTGGGCCAGCGCCGCCGTCGGTTTGGCGCACAAACCATCAAGGATGGCCGCCACCGCAACCTTGTGCGGCGCCAGCGCATCAAAGCGCCGCATGAGAACTTCGAACAAGCGATCGCGGGCCGGCTCGGTGATGTCGATGACGCCGCCGTCCAGAACCTGCTGGTCGATCCGCTTCATGAAACCGCCGACGATCGCCGCCTTGGACGGGAAGGCGGCGTAAACCTGGGCCAGGGAAATCCCAGCCTTATCGGCTATGTCGCTTAGAGAAACGGTTTGCCAAGCCTCCTCCCGGGCGAGGGCAAGGGCGGCGTCAATGATGGCTTGAGCGGATGCGTCCGGGGTTTTGCGGCGGGATTTCGGCGGTTCCTTGCGTGCCATGGCCTGAGGGTTCCTTTCATAATCCAGTGCTTCACCCTTTCGCCTATATTAAATATAGTGCTAATTGTTGCCGACCGGTACCGGGTCGCGGCCGGAAGCGGCGGGACGTCGATTGGCGGGCAAGGCGATGGAGCGCAAAACACCCCTGAGCACCACCATGGTCCGCGCGGCGGCGCGTCATCCCATGTTGGGCAATGAGGAAGAACGGCGCCTGGCACGTCATTCGGCCGCCGGCGACACTGCCGCCGCCGGCCGGCTGATCGCCAGCCACCTACGCTTCGTCATCAAGATCGCGCGCACCTACCGAAATTCGGGCCTGCCCATGAGCGACCTCATCCAGGAGGGAACGGTCGGGCTGATCCAGGCGGTGCGGCGCTTCAACCCCGACCGTGGCGTCCGCCTCTCGACCTATGCCATGTGGTGGATCCGCGCCGCCATCCAAGATCACGTGGTACGGTCATGGTCATTGGTGCGCATTGGCACCACGAATACCCAGAAGGCGGTTTTTCTGCGCCTGCGCCAGATTAGAGCCGAGTTGATCAGTGGGGCGGAGGACCTGAGCGACGAAATCGTCGGCAAGTTGGCGGAGCGCCTGGGAACCACCGCCGCCGAGGTGGCCGCGGTTGCGCGGCGCATGGCGGGCGGCGACCAGTCCCTCGACCAAACTCTGTCTGGGAATGCCGATGAGGTAGGGCCGACGCTTCTCGATCACATGGCCAGCGATGCCCCAACACCCGAGGAAACGGTGGTGGCAGCCAGTGAGCACTCGTTCATCAGCGAGACCATTGGCAAGGCTCTGGCCATGTTACCGCCGCGTGAGGAATTCATCATTCGCCAGCGCTACTTCGAAGAAGCACGCCAGACATTCGAGGCCATCGGCCGCGAGATCGGCCTGTCGAAAGACCGGGTCCGCCAGCTTGAGGCACGGGCCCTGGAAAAGCTGCGCGACGTCTTGCGACCCGCCCTCGCCGGACAGCGGTGACGGCCCGCCGGGGGGCGGCTCGGGGGGGTTGACGGAACACGCCCTCTGTACCAATGTCGCGCGAAATCCCACTCAATCCCAGTGGAGGAACAGATGTCCAGCCAGTCCAATTTGCCCCGCGTCACCTATTCGAATGTATCCGCCGATTTCACACCCGTCCACGACATGCTGGACACGGCGATACCGGCCTTCAAGGCTAATCTCGGCGGGACGACGCCTAACTACATCGACGGGGCTGACGACAATAACGGCGAGCCTTACGAGATCGTAAGCCCCGCCGACAGCGACCTCTCGCTGGGCTCATTCATCACCGGCACCCAGGACTCCGTCGACCGTGCCGTCGCGGCGGCCCGGAAGGCCTATCCGGCGTGGTCGGGCATGCCCTGGGACGAGCGCCTAACGGTGATGCGCCGCGCCGCCGAGACACTGGCGGCGCGCAAGTACGATCTTGGCATCGCGTCCGTTCTTGAGGTCGGCAAGTCGCGCCTCGAAGGAGTTGGCGAGGCCGAGGAAGCGGTCGACCTGATCAATTACTACTGCGATGAGACGGAACGCAACAAGGGCTATACCGTCGCCATGAAGGGTGCGACCCCGGCCGAAGAGACGCGTAGCGTCATGCGCCCGTATGGCGTCTTCGCCGTTATCTCGCCGTTCAACTTCCCCGTCGCTCTGTCGACCAACATGATGTCCGCCGCCTTGATTGGCGGCAACACGGTCGTCTTCCACCCGACCACCAACGGCGCCCTGACCGGCACCATAATCATCGACGCATTCAAGGAGGCGGGCCTGCCCGCCGGCGTCGTCAACATAGTCAACGGAAGTGGCGTCGGACCCAAGCTGGTCGACGCGCCGGGCATCGACGGCATCGCTTTCACGGGCTCTTATGACGTCGGCATGGGCATCCACCGCAAGATGGCCGCCTCACCCTTCGGGCGCCCGCTTATCGCCGAGATGGGCGGCAAGAACCCGGCTTATGTCTCCGAGTTCGCCGACCCCGACATGGCGGCTGAGGGCGTCATGCGCTCAGCCTACGGCCTTACCGGCGAGAAGTGCAGCGCCTGTTCGTCAGCCTACGTCCATGCTTCGGTCTACGACGCCTTTATGGATAAGCTGGTCGAGATGACGGGGAAACTCAAGGTCGGCAACCCTGAGGAGAAAGACGTCTTCATGGGCCCGATCGTCAATCAGGCGGCTTACGATATCTTTGCCAAGGCGGTCGAGGAGTCTCGCGCCGATGGACGCGTCGCCTTCGGCGGCAACCGGCTGAGCGGCGGCATTTTTGACCGTGGCTACTACATCGAACCGACCATCGTCGACGGACTGCCCGCTGATCACCGGCTGTTCAAAGATGAACTCTTCGCGCCCTTCGTCGCCGTTGCCCGCTACGAAGGCGACCTTGCCTCGGCTATCGCGCGCGGCAACGACGTGGTCTATGGCCTGACCGCCGGCGTCTATTCAAGCCGCCCCGAGGACGTGGATCTCTTTTTCACCACCGCCGAGGCCGGCGTGCTCTACGCCAACCGGCGCACCAACGCCACCGCCGGCGCCTGGCCCGGGTATCAGAGCTTCGGCGGCTGGAAGGGCTCGGGCCTATCGGGAAAAAGTGGTCTTGGTCCTCACTACCCACCGCTTTTCATGCGCGAGCAGAGCCACACCCTCATCAAGTTGGACTAAGGGTTATCCGTTTGCGCGGCACCGGGCCGCACCCCGGGCCGGTGGCGAATAAAATAAAACCTCTCTAACCTTTGCCGAGATCCCGCGAGCGGCGGGCGGCGATGGCGACGGCCCGGGTCATCAGGGCCTCAAGGCCGTCTTCCGCCATCAGCACCTCCATGGCGGCGGCGGTGGTGCCGCCCGGCGTGGCGACTTGCTCGCGCAGCACCGCGGCCGAGTGCGGCGAGCGGCGCAACAGCTCGCCAGTCCCCGTCACGGTATCGCGCGCCAGGTGCCAAGCCAAGTCCTTGGGCAAGCCCGCCGCGATGCCGGCACCGGCCAGGCTTTCGACCAGCAAAAACACATAGGCCGGACCGTTGCCGGATAGCGCCGTCACCGCGTCGAGAAGCGTTTCGTCCTCGACCCAGGCCACCTCGCCCACCGATTCCAAGAGATCGTGACACAGGCGTTGCTGTTCGGGCTGAACGCGGGCGTTGAGACAGGCCACGGTGACGCCGCGGCGCACAGTCGCCGGCGTGTTGGGCATGGAACGCACGACCCCCGCTTGATCACCCAGATGCCCCTTGAAATAGTCCAAAGTGCGGCCGGCGGCGATCGAAAGAAAGACTGTGTGGGGATCGGCGAAGCGCCGATAGGCAGGCGCCACCGAGTCCATGATCTGGGGCTTGACGGCGAGCACCACGGCATCGGGGTCGAGGTCCGATGGGATGGTTTCGGGGCTCGCGTGGACGATAATACCGTGCTCTTGCTTAAGGGCGGCGCCGATGTCGGCATCGGGTTCGACCACGGTAATGTGGCGGGCCTCGACACCGCGTTCAAGCCAGCCGTCAAGAAGGGGGCTGCCCATGTGTCCGCAGCCCACCAGAACCAATTTGGCCGTCAGCATTGTTTATGCCTCGCCGGCAGTCTCGATCATCGCCAGCTTTACAGCGTCGGTCGCCGATTTGCCACCCCAGATGACGTATTGGAAGGCGGGATAGAACCGCTCGCACTCGCAAATTCCCGTGTCCAGAAGGTCCTCCAGTTGCTCAATGCTGGGGGCTCCGGCGCCGCGCAGCGGCAGGGCATGGCGGAACATGGGCAATCCTTCATCGTCCCACATGCCGAAACAGCCGAGCCACATCTTCTCGTTGACCAGGGCCAGGAGCTCGTATATCGGCGGGCGGCGCTCGGCTGGCACTCGCATGTCGAAGGCGCAGGTGAAATGCATGGCGTTGGCGTCGGCGTTCCAGGCGAAATAGAGGCTGTAATCGCACCACCGCCCCGGCACCTGAACCACCATTTCCTGGTCGTTGCGGCGGTCAAATGACCAGTCGTTGGCGTTGACGATGTGTTCGATGACGTCGAGGGGATTATGAGACGCAATGTCGCCCAACCTGTCGCTGAATCCCACTTCCGCACCTCCTTGAGGCAACCATGTAAACCCAATACATTGTGGGTTTCATCCCCATTACGTACTAAATGTAGCCTGCCAAAAGGGGCGCCGGGGCGCAAGGGCGGAAATGGTCGGTGTCGCGATTTCCTGTGGACAATTTCCCCAAACGGCGCCGCCGTGGGGCAAAATCGGGCCGGATTTTTCGGGTGATCAGGCCTTGGGGGCGGGACGTTGGCGTTTCGTCGTCCGGGGCCGCGCCGGTTTGGCGCCGGCGGCGCGGCCTGATTTCTTGGCACTGGCGGCGCGGCCGGGCGATTTGGTCTTGGCCCGCCCTTCCAAGGCCTTGACGCGCTTATGCAACGCTTCTTGTTCGCCGCGGGCCTTGGCCGCCATCGCCTTGACGGCGTCGAACTCGTCGCGCGGCACCAGATCCATGTCCGCCAACAAGCGCTCCAACTGCTGGCGCACCAGACCCTCGATCTCGCTCTTGATTCCGGCCAGGGTGGAAACAGCGCCGGTGGTTACTTTGGCAAGGTCTTCCAGGATGCGGGCGCGGCTTTGCATGGGCTTGGCTTCCGGTCGAGTAGGGTCGTCGCGGTCCCCATTATGGGACCCGGGCCCGGGGCTGGCAACCGCGCCCGGCGGCGCCGCATCGGCGTTGGCAACTTGCCGGGCCGGACAGGCGGTCCTATAAGAGTCTCCCTGAACGAGGGAACGAGCCATGTTCGTAGTAACCGGCGGCGCGGGATTCATTGGATCCAACATCGTGGCGGCCCTGGACGAGAAGCGGTCCGGAGCAGTGGTCGTCTGTGATCGCCTGGGCAACGGCGACAAGTGGCGCAACATTGCCAAGCGCGAACTGACCGACATCGTGGCGCCTGAAAATCTGATGGCCTTTCTCGACGCCAACCGCGATGCCATCGAAATGGTCTTCCACATGGGCGCCGTCTCGTCGACTACCGAGACCGACGCCGACCTTATTGTCGATGCTAACTTCAAGCTGTCGCTCGCCATCTGGTCGTGGTGCGCGGCCCATGGCGTCAGGCTTGTCTACGCCTCCTCGGCCGCTACCTACGGCGATGGAGGCCAGGGCTTCGACGACGACGCCTCGCCCGCCGCCTTGTCCCTGCTGCGCCCCCTCAATCCCTATGGTTGGTCCAAGCACCTGTTTGACCGTCGTATCGCGCGACTTGCCGCCGATGGGGCCGCCGCGCCGCCGCAATGGGTCGGACTTAAGTTCTTCAATGTTTACGGACCCAACGAATACCACAAGGACGACATGAAAAGCGTCGTCGCCCAGATCTATCCCGGAGCGGCGGACGGCAAGGCGGCGCGTCTGTTTAAATCGCATCACCCCGATTACACCGACGGCGGCCAGATGCGTGACTTCGTGTGGATTGAGGACTGCGTTGATATAGCCCTGTGGTTCATGGACAACCCGCAAGTTTCGGGGCTCTTCAACTGCGGCACCGGCGAGGCGCGAACCTTCGTTGATCTGGCCTCCGCCGTCTACCACGCGCTCGGCAAGGAACCGCTGATCGAATACCGCCCGACGCCCGAAGCCCTTCGCGAGCGCTATCAGTATTTCACCGAAGCCGCCATGGACCGCCTGTTCGCCGCCGGTTATCCCCGCGACCGCATAACCTCCCTTGAGGACGGCGTCACCCAGTACGTGCAGGGCTACCTGAGCGGTCCAGACCCCTACCGATGACCCGCGGGCGGCCATGACCTTCGTCATCCCTTATCCCGCCATCGATCCGGTGCTATTCGCTTGGGGCCCCCTGGTTATCCGCTGGTACGCCCTGGCCTACGTGGCGGGGCTCTTGTTGGGCTGGCGCTATCTGCTTGTTCTCGCCCGCCGCCCGCCGCAAGTGGCGACGGCGCTGCATATTGACGATTTTCTGGTCTGGGCGACGTTCGGCGTCATCCTGGGTGGCCGACTGGGCTACGTTGTGTTCTACAAACCGGAGTATTTTTTCGACAACCCGCTGGCTATCCCACAGGTCTGGCTGGGCGGCATGTCCTTCCACGGCGGGATGATCGGCGTCGCCGTCGCCACGTTCCTGTTCGCCCGCCAGCGCGCCATTCCACTCTTTCATTTCTCCGACTTGCTGGCCTCGGCCTCGCCCATCGGGCTTTTTCTCGGGCGCATCGCCAACTTCATCAACGGCGAGCTTTATGGCCGGGCCAGTGACGTTCCTTGGGCCATGGTCTTTCCTCGTGGCGGCCCGCTGGCACGGCACCCAAGCCAGCTTTACGAAGCCGTGCTTGAAGGGGCCGTCCTCTTCATCGTCTTATTCTTCTTAGGCCGCCGTGAAAGCCTACGCCAGCGTGCCGGATTTCTGACCGGTGTCTTCCTGGCCGGATACTCCGTGGCGCGGGGCATTGCCGAGCTTTTCCGCCAGCCCGATACCCACCTCGGATTTCTCCTCGGCGGCACCACCATGGGCCAGTGGCTGTCTATCCCCATGCTGGTTCTCGGGCTCTACCTGATCGTGCGCCGCCGACGCCCGGGATAAGAACAATGGGCGGTCTCGCCGACGAATTACGCCGCACCATTGCGCACCATGGCCCGATCACCGTCGCCGCCTATATGGAAGCTGTGCTCACCCATCCCCAGCATGGCGTTTATGCGAGCCGCGACCCTTTCGGAGCCGGCGGTGATTTCATCACGGCGCCCGAAATCTCGCAGATGTTCGGCGAACTTATCGGGCTGTGGTGCGCTGTCGTCTGGCAGGCCATGGGCGGCCCCGATCCCGTCGCCCTGGTGGAACTGGGGCCGGGTCGGGGAACGCTGATCGCCGATGCGTTGCGCGCGACGCGGGGCGAGGTACCGTTCCGCGGCGCGGCACGCCTTCATCTGGTGGAAACCAGCCGCCGCCTGCGCGACCGTCAGCGCGAAGCCCTGGTCCAAGCCGATCTTGAACGCCCGCCCGCATGGCACGATACTTTGGACGAAGTTCCGGACGACGCGGTGCTGGTAGTGGCCAATGAGTTCTTCGACGCCCTTCCCGTACGCCAGTTCCAACAGACGGCGCAAGGCTGGCGCGAGCGCCTGATCGACATCGACGATGAGGGCGGGTTCGGCTTTGTGCTGGCGCCCTCCGCGGCGGCCCAAACCCTGGTTCCCGCGTCTCTCCAAATGTCGGCCCCGGACAGCGTATTCGAGGTGTCCCCGTCGGCCATCTCCATCGCCCACACCCTTGGCAAGCGCCTGGCGCAACGCGGTGGTGCTGCGTTGATCGTCGATTACGGACATATCGAGAGCGCCACCGGAGACACCCTTCAGGCGCTCCGACGCCATCGCTTTCACGACCCTTTGGACGAACCGGGGGCGGCCGACATTACGGCCCACGTCGATTTTGCCGCCCTCGGCCGGGCCGCAATCGAAGGTGGCGCCGTTGTCCATGGACCGGTACTCCAGGGGTCCTTCCTCGAAAGCCTGGGTATCGCGGCGCGTGCCACCGCCCTGCTTGCCGGCGCCACACACGAGCAAAGCCGCGAGGTCGCCACCGCCCACCGCCGCCTGGTTGACCCGGCGGAGATGGGGACGCTCTTCAAGGTCATGGCGGTGACGTCGCCGGGGATGCCGCCGCCACCCGGTTTCGCGTGAGGGGCTAGGCGTTTGCCCGTCCCCGACGTTGGTCCCATAATGGCCTCATGATCACCGCCGACACCATGGGATCCATCGCCGGCCTTAGCCACGGGTTCTTCACCCGCCAGGGCGGGGTCAGCGAAGGGCTCTACGCCTCGCTCAACTGCGGTTACGGCTCGGGCGACGACGGCGGAAAGGTCGCCGACAACCGTCACCGCGCGCTTGCCCGCCTGGGGCGGTCGGGCGACGATCTGGTCACCCTCTATCAGGTCCATTCCGCCGACGCCCTGGTCATCGAGGCTGCCGGCGGCTGGGCGGCGGATAAGTCACCGCGCGCCGACGGCATGGCGACCAAGGTCCCCGGGGTGGCGCTGGGCGTGCTCGCCGCCGACTGCGCGCCGGTCCTGTTGGCCGACGGCGAGGCCGGAGTCATCGGCGCCGCCCACGCGGGATGGCGCGGCGCCCGCGCCGGGGTTCTGGAGGCCACCGTCGCCCAGATGACGAACCTGGGCGCGCGCCCGACCAGTATCGTGGCCGCAATCGGGCCCTGCATCCAACCGCACTCTTACGAAGTGGGACCCGAGTTCCACGCCGATTTCATAGCCGAGAGGGCGGGGAATGAGGATTTCTTTGTCTCCGCCAGCCGGCCCGGCCATTTTCTCTTCGATCTGCCCGGTTACGTGGCCCGGCGCCTGGAGCGCATGAGCCTAGCGGCGGTCGAGGCCCTGCCCTTCGACACCCTAAGCGATGACGCGCGGTTCTTCAGCTACCGGCGCAATTCCTTGGGAGGGGAACAAGACTATGGACGCGGCCTTTCGGCCATCGTCCTGGAGGGTTGAACCCGTGCCCTACATGATCATCTTGGTTATCGCCCTGGTCCTTGCTCTCCTCGGCACCTGCGTTCTGGCGTAGCAGTGTTCCGGCTTGCCGCCGCCCTTCTGATCCTCTCCGCGGCCGCCTGCGGCGACCTGCCGCGTCCCTTTCAGGCGGCACCGGGAGAGGCAGCCAATCCTCTCGTCGAGCCCCGCGAAAGTCTGGTTATCCGCGTCGCCGCCGTGGATGGCCCCCCGTTGCCCTTGGCCCGGCTTCTGGCCCGCTCAGTGGCCGAGAGTTTAGGAGAATTGGGCATCGCCGCCGCGGCTCGTGATCACGCAACCAGCGCCTACGTGCTTGGCGGACGGGCCGGCGTCAACCTGGACAATCCTGACGAGCCCTTCATCGCCCTCATCGAGTGGTCGCTCACCGATGCCGACGGCGACGTCATTGCACTGCACACCCAGGGCGACGACGGAGCCAAAGAGCAGTGGGAGTATGGCGATCCGAGACTGATCGGCGCCATCGGCAAAGCCGCCGCCGCCGCCATCGCCGCCCTCCTGGTAGGCGACGAAGTTTTGGCGCCGGCCGACCTTCCGCTGCCCGCCGTGATGTTCAAGCCCGTAGAGGGCGCGCCGGGTGACGGCGATGTCGCCCTGAGCCGCGCCATCCGCCAAGCCATGGAGGCACGCGGCGTACGCCTGACCGATGACATCGCCAAGGCCGGCTACGCCGTCGCCGGGTCGGTCGCTGTCGGCGCCCCGACCGGAAACCGCCAAAGCGTCCGGGTCGTCTGGACAATCAGCCGCAACGACGGCCGAGACGTGGGTCGCGTCACCCAAGAGAACAGGGTACCGGCGCATAGCCTGGACGGGGCCTGGGGCCGGGTGGCGGCAATCATCGCGGCGGCCGCCGCCGACGATATCGCCAATACCCTGGCCGCCGCCGGCGCCCCGCGTTAGCGACCCGTCAGGTAGGGCGTTTACAGGCCCTTGATGCACTGATACAGTCCGCCCCGCCCAGAGCCTGAACGGGTGCGTTGCGTCAACCCGTATCCGGTGCTGCGTTCAAAACTCCCCAGGTGTTAATTTCGATGAAAATTCTTGCCGGCAACAGCAATCCTCCCTTGGCGGAGGCGATCTCGGCATATCTGAACCTGCCGTTGACGCGGGCCAGTATCCGCCGCTTCTCGGACATGGAAGTATTCGTCGAGATCCATGAGAACGTGCGCGGCGAGGACGCCTTTGTCATCCAGCCGACCTCTTACCCGGCCAACGACCACCTGATGGAATTGCTGGTGACGCTGGACGCGTTGCGCCGTGGATCGGCGCGGCGCATCACAGCCGTCCTGCCCTATTTCGGCTATGCCCGCCAAGACCGTAAGTCGGGACCGCGCACACCCATCTCGGCCAAGCTGGTCGCCAACCTGATCGCCGTGGCGGGGGCCGACCGGGTCCTGACCATCGACCTTCATGCCGGCCAGATCCAGGGTTTCTTCGATATCCCGCTGGACAATCTTTTCGCCGCCCCGGTAATGACCAAGGACATGGCGGAGCGTTTCGACAGCGAACAATTGATGATCGTCTCGCCCGATGTCGGCGGAGTCGTGCGGGCACGCGCTTACGCCAAGCGGCTGAATACCGACCTCGCCATTATCGACAAGCGGCGCGAACAGGCCGGCGTCTCCGAGGTGATGAACATCATTGGCGATGTCAAGGATCGCCGCTGCATCCTGGTCGATGACATCGTCGATTCGGCGGGCACGCTCTGCAATGCGGCCGAAGCCCTTATGAAGGCCGGCGCCACTTCGGTTTCGGCCTATGTCACCCACGGTGTGCTGTCAGGCGGCGCCGTAGCGCGAGTAACGTCGTCGCCGATGGAAAAGCTGGTCATAACCGACAGCATCATGGCCACCGAGGCCATGCGCGTATCACACAACATCGAACAACTGACCATCGCGCCCCTGATGGCGGAAGCCATCCGGCGCATCTCCGAGGAAACTTCGGTATCCAGCCTGTTCGACTGAAGCGGGTTGACGTAGAATAGAAACACCGCCACTACCCGGGCGTCCAGAGCCCGAGAAGGAGAGACCGACAATGGCTGAAACAACGACCATCCCCGCCGAGGCGCGACAAAGCACCGGCACGGGAACCGCCCGCGCAACGCGCCGTGAAGGCCGCGTGCCGGGTATCATCTACGGCAAGGAAATAGAGCCCGTGATGATCTCCATCGATCCTCAGGGCCTGCGCCAGCAGCTTGCCAAAACGGGTTTCTTCTCGCGCGTTTTCGAGGTCACGGTGGACGGCGAATCCCATCGGGTCCTGGCCCGTGACGTGCAATTTGATCCGGTCTCCGACCGGGCCATTCACGTGGACTTCATGCGCTTCGGCGCCGACACCAAGCTCAACATCGAGGTCGAGATGGTGTTCGAGAACGAAGAGGAATGCCCAGGGATCACGCGCGGCGGTGTGCTCAACGTGGTGCGCCGCACCATTGAGCTGATTTGTTCGGCCGACAATATCCCACAGTTCCTCACCGCCGATTTGACCGATCTCGACATCGGCGACAGCGTGCACATCAGCGCCGTCTCGCTACCGGACGGCGTGACCCCGGTGGTCACCGACCGCGACTTCACCATCGCCACCATCGCCTCGCCGACCCTGATGCCGGTCGATGAGGAGGAAGAAGAAGAGGGCGAGGAAATCGAAGGCGAGGAAGGCGAAGAGGGCGAAGAGGGCGAAGAGGGCGAGGAAGGCGAGGTCGAGGAAGGCGAGGAGAAGGCGGAGAAAGACTCCAAGGACTAGTGCAAATCCCGAGCAAACGGGTTCGTTTGCGACGACGAATTTGCTTAGAATCAATATGTTAGGGCATTTTCCGTGAGCGCGAGCAATCGGAAAATGCCCTAGTACCCTGGATCAGAAGTTGGACGCCATGCTGCTTGTTGCCGGCCTTGGCAATCCCGGTTCCGGCCATTCCCGCAACCGCCACAATATCGGGTTCATGGCCATCGACGCCATCGCCCGGCGCCACGCCTTCGCCCGGTTCCGCGCCCGCTTCCATGGCTCTGCCGCCGAGGGCACCATCACCGGGCACAAGGTGGTCGCCCTTAAACCCCTCACCTTCATGAACGATTCCGGGCGTTCCCTCGCCGCCGCAGCCGCCTTCTATCGGGTGCCACCCGCCGACGTCATCGTTCTGCACGATGAGATTGACCTGGCGTCCGGGCGCCTCAGGGTAAAGACCGGCGGCGGACATGCCGGACACAACGGATTGCGGAGCATCCAGGCCCATTTGGGCGCGGGCTTTCGCCGCGTTCGCCTGGGCGTCGGCCACCCCGGCGACAAGGACCGGGTCGCTGGCCACGTTCTCAAGAACTTCGCCAAGGCCGATCAGGCGTGGCTGGAGACGATCTTTGAGGCGATTGCCGATAGCTTCGGCCTTCTTGTCGAAGGCGACGACGCGGCCTTCATGAGCAAGGTGGCGTTAGCCGTCAATCCGCCAAGGCCGAAGCCGGACAAACGCCCGCCGGCGGAGCCAAGCCCAGAAAAAGATAGCTCGGACCCATCCGATGGGCTTTAGCTGCGGCATCGTCGGACTTCCCAATGTCGGCAAGTCGACACTGTTCAACGCCCTGACGGCGACCCAGGCGGCGGAGGCCGCCAATTACCCTTTTTGCACCATCGAGCCCAATGTGGGCCGCGTCGCGGTGCCCGACGGGCGCCTTGACCAGATTACTACCCTGGCCAACGCGGCACGCACCGTGCCGACCCAGCAAGAATTCGTCGATATCGCCGGACTGGTACGTGGCGCCAGCCGCGGCGAGGGACTGGGCAACAAATTTCTGGCCCACATCCGCGAGGTCGGTGCCGTCGTCCAGGTTCTTCGCTGTTTCGCCGACGACAACGTGACCCACGTCGAAGAAACCGTCGATGCGTCGCGTGACGCCGACATCGTCGCCACCGAACTGATGCTGGCCGATCTGGAGTCATTGGAACGGCGAGCCCTACCACTGACCAAGAAAGCGCGCACCGGAGAGCGCGACGCCAAGGCCGAACTGGCTGTCATTGAGCCGGTCCTGGAGGCGCTGCGTCAAGGTCGGCCGGCGCGCACCATCGCCAAGCCAGAAGGGGGCAAGCGCGGGCTTCATCTGCTCACCGACAAGCCGATGCTCTATGTCTGCAACGTGGACGAGGCCGACGCGGCGGCGGGCAACGCGGAGACCGAAGCCGTGGCCGCCATGGCAGCCGCCGAAGGGGCGGCGTCGGTGGTCATCTCGGCCAAGATCGAAGCGGAGGTGGCGCTGCTGTCGGAAGCCGAGGAGCGGCGCGAATATCTGGCCCAGATGGGTCTGAATGAGTCGGGACTGGATCGGGTCGTTCGGGCCGGCTACGGCCTCTTGGACCTGATCACCTTCTTCACCGCCAGCATCACCGAGGCCCGCGCCTGGACAGTGCGCCAGGGCACTCTGGCGCCCGGGGCGGCGGGGACCATCCACGGTGACTTCGAGCGCGGCTTCATTTGCGCCGAGACAATTGCCTTCGATGATTATGTCGCCTGCGGCGGCGAGACGGGCGCGCGCGATGCGGGCAAAATGCGCCAGGAAGGCCGCGACTACCCGGTTGCCGACGGCGACGTCATCCGCATTCGCTTCAACGTCTAGGTAATATTTTTTAACGGTGCTAGCGGCGTAACCTGCGAGTCATCTCAAGGATGACGTCTGCCATCTTTTGCTGGTCTTCGTGAAACTTCATGCCGACGTATTCTTCGTCCTTCCACACGACCTCTCCTTCGAATTCGCCGAAAGGGGGAATCTTCAAGATGATGCGCTTCAGCGGATCTTCTTTGAAACGACTTTTGACTCCACCGGACGAGATGTCGAAGATCGTGATTCCAAGGGCTTCGCCGCCCATTTCAACCTCGGCGTCGAGCATCAGGGGATAGCGTTCGAACTGGAGTTTTTCTTCAAATTCGGGCGCATCGGTCATACCAACGTCTCCTCGAAATCGCGGCGAAGCTCGTGGGTGGCCCGCTCTCGCTTCCAGACTGGAAATATGCCCCGCCTCCTCTCGACTGGCAAGCCTTGGTGGGTCGGCCTCGATTTATGATAATATACAAACAACCAAGGGAGGATAATATGGGAACCCATATCAAGCTGACGGCATCGGACGGTCACACCTTCGACGCCTACCGTGCCGATCCCGCGACGCCGCCGAAAGCCGGCCTGGTCGTCGTGCAGGAGATTTTCGGCGTCAACGCGCATATCCGCGCCGTCACCGACAGCTTCGCCGCCCAGGGCTACGCCGCCATCGCCCCGGCCTTTTTCGACCGCACCGAGACCGGTGTCGAGCTGGGCTACGAAGAGCCCGACCTGACCCGTGGCCGAACGCTCCGCGCCGAGCTCGGATGGGATGAAACGATCCTCGACGTGGTGGCCGCCGCCGATGCCCTCGAACCGGCCGGCAAGATTGGTGTCGTTGGCTACTGCTGGGGCGGCTCGGTGGCCTGGCTGGCCGCCTGCCGGCTCAACTTGGCCGCCGCCGTCGGCTATTACGGCGGTCAGGTCATCGACTTCAAGGATGAAAAGGCCAACTGCCCGGTGATGCTCCATTTCGGCGAGACCGACGCCGGCATTCCGCTTTCCGACGTCGATACCGTCCGCGCCGCGCAGCCCGATGTGCCGATCCACATCTATCCCGCCGGTCACGGCTTCAATTGCGACCACCGCGGCAGCTACGACGCCGAGAGCGCCAAACTGGCCCTGGAAAGGACCTTGAGCTTCTTGACCACCGCATTGGTTTAAGAAGAGGGCACGAACGTCAGCGCGACGCCGGTGGCGGCCTCGGGAGACACGCGGAGACTTCCGTCGTCGGGACGGGCGAAGGGAATTCCCCGGGCGTTCAGGCATCGCGCCGTCGTTTCGGCGTCGGCGACCCGGACCGAAAGCGACACCTTGCCGGTGCCCGGAGCCCCGAAGTGGATGACGGCACCGCCGAGACACACCGAAAACCCGGCTTTATGGCGCGCGATGCGGTCGGCTCCCAAGAGCTTTTCGTAAGCTGGGGCGGCCGAGCTGGGATCCTCGGTGACCACCGACGCGCCTGCGATGTCCTGTGCGCCGTTGGCATGGACCAGCCACGACGGGCGGCGCACCAGAACCGGCGTCAGATGTTGACAAACGAAGGCCCTAAGCCCCGGCGTCGCCGCCGGCGGCAGGTGAACCAGCGAAAAGCTGGGCTCGACGGTGCCTTCGGGCAGTTCCAACAGGCGCCCCAGGGTCTTTGGCGCCTCGGCACCGATGCCGGCCCGGCACAGACCCCGATAGGCCGTTTCGGCGTCGGCGGTGGCCAAGGCGAGGCCAAGCAATCCCTCGCCGTTCTCATCCAAAAACCGGTCCAGGTTGTTGGTGAATAGCCCGGCATCGACGATGCCGAGGAGCTCGATATAGCCAACGTCAAACATAACGCAGTAGTTAGCCGTGCCCCAACCCTTGTGGCGACCGCACGGCGTCAGGGCGAAGCCCAGGCCCTCCCAGGTGCGCCTCGCCCCTTCCAGGTCGGCGACACCAATCAAGATGTGATCAATGCCGGTAATGGCATTGGTCACGGAGGAATCTTCTTGTCTCTTTCCCATCGGCGCGCATTCTCTATATTGGAGGCGCCATCATAGCGCACCCGGTGGCGGGCCCCCAATCGGCAGGAGCGGAACGATGACGGATTTGGACGACATAAAGGACGGCAAGGATTTCGGCACCGATACCCCGGCTGTCAATGAGCCCTTCTTCCTCAAGGGCTCAAACGCCCTCGACTGGGGCATGCAGAACCGCCTGGGGCGTATCTTCAACCCGAAGACCGGGCGCACGGTGATGCTGGCCTTCGATCACGGCTATTTCCAGGGACCGACCACCGGGATAGAGCGCATCGACCTCTCAATTGTACCCCTGATGCCCTATGCCGATGTCCTTATGTGCACGCGCGGCGCACTCCGCAGCTGTATCCCGGCGGCGACCGACAAGCCGGTGGCCCTTAGGTGCAGCGGCGGGCAGAGCATTCTGACCGAACTTTCGAACGAGCTTGTCGCCGTCGAGATCGAGGATGCCATCCGCCTCAACGCCGCCGCCATGGCGGCCCAGGTTTATATCGGTGCCGAGTTCGAGCACAAATCCATCGCCAACCTGGTCAAGCTGATCGACACCGGCACCCGCTATGGAATCCCGACCCTGGCCGTCACCGGCGTGGGCAAGGACATGGTGCGCGATGCCCGCTATTTCGGCCTGGCGACTCGCCTCGCCGCCGAGATCGGCGCTCATTACATAAAGACCTATTACATCGACGAAGGCTTCGAGCGCGTCACCGCCGGCTGCCCTGTGCCCATCGTCATCGCCGGCGGCAAGAAGTTGCCCGAACTGGAAGCGCTGACCATGGCTTCGCGCGCCATCGATCAAGGCGCCTTGGGCGTCGACATGGGGCGCAACATCTTCCAGTCCGACAGCCCGCTGGCCATGATTCAGGCCGTCGGCGCCGTCGTGCATGAGGATGAAAAGCCGGACAAGGCCTTCGATCTCTATCAAACGCTCAAGGACGCGTTGGCCTAGGGAATTAAGTTACGGCACCAGCCCGCACCCCCACCCGGCCACCCAATGGCATTGTACGCTGTGGGTGGCCGGGTGGGGGTGCGGGCTGGTGCCGAACAAACTTGAAATGCCCTAGGGGGTGTTCGTTGCCAGTTGGGCTTCGCGGCGCGCCGTGTAGACGGCGGACCCGAAGATCACCGCCGCCCCGATCCAGGTCCACGAGTCCGCCACCTCGGCGAAAAAGAAATAGCCCAATAGTGCCGCGAAAATCAGCTTGAAGAACGTAAGCGGCATGACGATCGACGTCTCGGTGGCGGCAAAAGCGCGGGTGTAGGCCAGTTGGCCGATGGTTGCCACGACCCCGATACCGGCCATCCAGGCCAGGGACTCCAGCGACGGCGTCGTCCACACGAAAAAGGCCCCTATGGCCGTCAGCGGCGTTGTCAGAAGGCACAGATAAAGGACGATTGTGTTCGATTCCTCGGTGCGCGACAGCGACTTGATGACCAGCGCCGCGGTGCCCAGGAAGGCCGAACTGGCGAGGGCCAGCAGCGCCGGCCAGCTTATCGCCTGCAGGCCCGGCCTTAAGATGATCATGGCGCCGGCGAAACCGATGGCGATGGCCGACCAGCGGCGCAGGCGCACACTCTCGCCCAAAAAAAGTGCCGCGCCCAAGGTGGCGAACAGGGGCGCCGTAAAGGCCAGCGCCGTCGCTTCGGCAAGCGGCATCAACGAAACGGCGGTGAACCAGGTGAGGACCACCCCCATGCCGGCCAGGGCGCGAAAGAGATGCATGCCCAGGCGCCGCGTGCGTAATGGGGCCAGGCCGGCGCGCAGGAGCCAGGGTGCCAGGAAGAGAAGCCCGAACAGATAACGGAAGAAGACGATCTCGACGGGATGGACGTCGAAGGAGGCGCGCCGCACCATCGTTGCCATCAAGGCAAAACAGGCACACGACGCCACCATCCACAGCACGCCCCGCAACGGGGCCGAAATCCTGGGGCGAGGAGGAACAGTCGAGTCAGCCATGATCGATCACTCCTCCGCCGGGCCGGATGCGGCCTTCGAGCGGCGCACCTGGGTCTCGCGCCGCGCCGTGTAGACGGTCGCTCCGAAAATCACCGTCGCCCCGACCCAGGTCCAGATATCCGCCACCTCACCAAAAAAGATGTAGGCAAGCACCGCGGCAAAGACCATCCGGCCATAGTTGAAGGGCGCCACCACCGAGGCTTCCGCGGCCCGAAAGCCGCGCACCAGGGCCTGTTGGCCAAGGGTCGAGATGAAGCCCATGACGGCCAGCCAGCCAAGCGCCTGCCACGACGGAGTCACCCACACCAAGGACGCCGCGATGCCGGTCAACGGCGTCATCATCAAACTCAAATAAAGCACGATGAGGTTGGGCGATTCGGTGGACGACAATGACCGCGCCGCCAATTGCGCCAGGGCCTGAAAGAGCGACGCGGCAAGAACGATTGCGGCGGCCGGAGTGAAGGCCTCTATCCCCGGCCTGAGGATGATCGCGGCACCGACGAACCCGATGAACACAGCCGCCGCGCGGCGCGGCCCGACGGTCTCGCCCAAGATCAAGGCGGCACCGATGACGGCGAACAACGGCGAGGTAAAGTTGAGCGCTGTCGCATCGGCCAGGGGCATAATGGTGACGGCGGTAAACCAGCACAACTGGGCACCGGTCGCCGCTAGGGCGCGCAGGCCATAGTGACCGAGACGCCGCGTTCTCATCCGGATCACCCCGGCCTTCATCAGCCACGGCATCATAAAGAGGACGCCGAAGAGGTTGCGAAAGAAGGCGATCTCGAAGGAATCCACCTCGGCCGAGACGTGGCGGATAATGACCGCGGTGAGGGCAAAAAAGATGGTCGAGACGACGATCCACAGGCCCCCGCGAAGGGGTGCTGGGATGGCGGCGGCGGCGGCGGCGAAGAGAAAGCGCAGTCGCAGCATCGATCGACAAGTTACGACGTTCGCACCCTGAAAACCAGACCGCTAAGAACAGGGCCGGGTTGCGCCGCGCCCTGGGCACCCTCATACTTCGCCGGCCTAGCGCGGAGGAGGAATTCGCCATGCAATTCGTTGTCATCGCCCATGACGGCACCGACGCCGAGGCGCCCGAGCGCCGCCAAAGCGTGCGCGCGAATCACCTTGAGGGAGCCCGGCGGCTTAAGGACACGGGCGCCATCCTGACCGGCGGCGCCATGTTGGACGAGGCCGGCGCCATGACCGGTTCGGTGGTCATCGTCGACTTTGAATCGCGCGCGGCGCTCGATGGCTGGCTGGCCTCGGACCCCTATGTCACCGGAGATGTTTGGCGCCGCATTGAGGTCAATCCCTTCCGCGTCGCCCTCTGAACGGAACCGCACCGTGGCCGAACCCCTCTGGCGACCCACCGACGACCGCATCGGGCAGTCCAACGTAACCGCCTTCATGGAAACGGTTGAGGACGACTGGAACGTCGTCATCCGCGATTTCGCCGAGTTCTACCGATTCTCCGTCGCCGAAAAGGAAAAGTTCTGGACCTCGGTCAAGGATTTCACCGGCGTCATCGCCGAGACCTGGGGCACCGACGTTCTGGTCGACGGTGACAAGATGCCCGGTGCCCGGTGGTTCCCCGATGCCCGGCTCAACCTCGCCGAAAACCTGTTGCGCCGGCGCGACGAAGCCGACGCCATCGTCTTTTGGGGCGAGGACCGGGTGCGCCGCCGCCTCTCGTGGGGCGCACTTTACGATCAAGTGTCGCGCCTGACCCAGGCGCTTCGGGACGCCGGCGTCGGCCCCGGCGACCGGGTTGGCGGCTATCTTCCCAACATGCCCGAGGCCGTCATCGCCATGCTCGCCGCCAACGCCCTTGGCGCGATTTGGTCATCGTGCTCGCCCGACTTTGGCGCCGCCGGTGTGCTCGACCGCTTCGGCCAGATCGCGCCCAAGGTTCTGTTCGCGGCCGAGGGCTACGCCTACAACGGCAAGACCCACGATTGCTTGGAAAAACTAGCCGAGATCGTCTCTCGGCTGCCCCCCCTACAGGCGACGATAGTCGTCCCCTATCTGCGCCGGGACCCGCCCCTCGACAGTGTGCCAGGCGCCCGGATGTGGGACACCTTCATCGAGGGTTTTGAGGCCGGCGACATCGATTTCGCGCGCCTGGCCTTCAACCATCCCGCCTATATCCTCTATTCGTCGGGCACCACGGGGGCGCCCAAGTGCATTGTCCACGGCGCTGGCGGCACCCTTTTGAAACACGCCACCGAACATGTGCTTCATTGCGACATCAAGCCCGGCGACCGGGTGTGCTATTTCACCACAACCGGCTGGATGATGTGGAACTGGCTGGTCTCGGCGCTGGCTTGCCAGGCGACCGTTCTGTTGTACGACGGATCGCCCTTTCACCCCGACGGCAACGTCTTGTTCGATTTCGCCGACGCCGAGGCGATGACACTGTTCGGCACCTCGGCCAAGTACATCGACGCCCTCAACAAGGCGGGTCTGAAGCCCAAGGAGACCCACGACCTGGGCTCGATCCGGACCCTGACCTCGACCGGCTCGCCGTTGGCCGCCGAGAGCTTCGATTACGTCTACCGCGCCATCAAGAGCGACCTTCACTTGGCGTCCATCGCCGGCGGCACCGATATCGTCGGCTGTTTCATACTGGGCGATCCCACCGGCCCGGTGTGGCGCGGAGAAATACAGACCCGGGCACTGGGCCTGGCGGTCGACGTTTTCGACGACGATGCCAAACCGCTTCGGGCCGAGAAGGGGGAATTGGTGTGCACCCAACCCTTCCCCTCCATGCCGGTCGCCTTCTGGGACGATGACGACGGCGCCAAGTACCGGGCCGCCTATTTCGAGTTTTTCCCCGGCGTCTGGACCCACGGCGACTATGTCGAGCTGACCGAACACGACGGCATCGTCATTTACGGCCGCTCGGACGCGACCCTTAACCCGGGCGGCGTTCGCATCGGAACGTCTGAGATCTACCGCCAGGTCGAACAACTGGACGAGGTAATGGAAAGCATCGTCGTCGGCCAGGAGTGGGACGGCGACGTCAGGGTCGTGCTGTTCGTCGTCCTGCGCCAAGGGCTGTCCCTCGACGATGCCCTGGAGGACAGGATCCGCAAACGTATCCGCGCCAACTGCTCACCACGCCACGTGCCGGCCAAGATTCTCCAGGTGGCCGATATCCCGCGCACCAAATCGGGCAAGATCACCGAGCTTGCCGTCGGCAACGTGATCCATGACCGAGCGGTTAAGAACACCGACGCGCTGGCCAATCCCGAGGCCCTGGAGCATTACAAAGACCTGGCGGCGTTGCGCGAATAGGATAGCAACCAATAATCAGCCCGCCGCCTCGTCGAGCAGCCATTCGCGGAAGGCGGCGACCTTGGGGCGCTTGGCGTCGGCCTCGGGGCAGACGACGTAATAAGCAAACTCGGCCGGCAAGCTGATATCGAAGGGCTTTATGAGACGCCCCGCGGCCAGGTCGTCGGCGACCAGGACGCTGCGCCCGAGCGCCACGCCCTCGCCGGCGATGGCAGCCTGAACAACCAGATTGGAATGTTGGAACCCGGGGCCGCGCGTCGCGTTCAGGTGGTCGGCGCCCGCCGCCAACAGCCACATGCGCCAGTCCTCGCGCATCTCGTCATGCAGCAGCGTGTAACGGCCGAGGTCCGCCGGAGTGCGAAGCGGCGGCCCGTCCTCCAGCAGGCTCGGGCTACACACCGGAAACACCTCTTCTGTCATCAGGCGTTGGGCGTCGAGGCCACGCCACTCACCGCTGCCGTAGCGGACCGCCATGTCGATGTTATCACGCCCAAAGTCAACCACGTCATCGGTAGTCGAGATGTGGACATCGACGTCGGGGCACAGCGTGCGGAAACGCCTGAGACGCGGCACCAGCCAGTTGGCGGCGAACGACGTCAAGGTGCTGACCGTGATCGTCCCGCCAGCGTCCTGGACCTCAAGGCGCTTAGTGGCTTGGGCCAGAGTCTCAAGGGCGTCGCGCACCGGCGGGAAATAGGCCTGGCCTTGGTCGGTCAGAAGCAGCGCCCGGTTGAGGCGACGAAAGAGCTTTAGCTCCAGGTGCTCCTCCAGTCCCTTAATCTGGTGGCTGACCGCCGCCTGGGTGACGTTTAACTCTTGGGCGGCGCGCGTGAACGAAAGATGGCGCGCCGCAGCCTCGAAGACGCGGAGCGCATTGAGCGGCGGTAGACGGCGGGCCATGGGTATCGGCGGACTTCAATTATAGATAAGAATTTCTAATCTATTACATGAACAACTCTCGTTTGTCGAGAGCTTGGATATGGCGTATTAAAAGCCCGGACGATGCCGATTAACCCCTTTGGTTCGAAAGGCCAAGCCATGAACATTTCTATTATGAAGCCTCATGTTAGCGACCCATTGCGGGACGACCGGATCCGGCTCGCCGCCCAAGGCATTCTTGGCGCCGCGCGGGACGCGATGGTGCGTCTGTTCGACACTCTGGCCGAGTGGCAGGGACGCACCATGGAACGCCGCCACCTGATGAAACTGGACGCGCGGCTTCTACGGAACGCCGGGTTGACCAAGGCAGACGCGGCCGCCGAATATGCCAAGCCGTTCTGGCGTACGTGATACGGGCCACTGGCGTTTGCCGAAGCGCCGCAAACTCTTTATAGGATGACCCCGCCAGGCGGTCGAACCGCGCGCTGGGGTGCCCATGACCAACGTCTTGCTCTATGTGCTCACCGTCTTCTTTTGGGGCACGTCGTGGTTGGCGATCAAGTTCCAGTTGGGCGTCGTGGCGCCCGAGGTTTCCGTTCTCTACCGCATGGCCGGGGCGGCGGCAATTCTTACTGCTTATTGCGTGCTTGCACGCCGACCGATGCGCTTCTCGCTGCGTGACCACGGCTTTATGGCCCTACAGGGTCTGTTCTTGTTTTCTGGCAACTACGTCCTCATCTACCTGGGCAGCCAATATCTGACCAGCGGTCTGGTGGCCGTTGCCTTCTCCTCAATCGTCGTGATGAACATCGCCGGCACCGCGCTGCTATTCGCCGAACCCATTCGGGCCCGGGTGGTATTGGGGGCGGCGGCCGGCATCGCTGGGCTGACGCTGGTCTTCTGGCCCGAGATACGCGCCTTCGATGTGGCGCGCGATGGCACGATTGGACTGGCACTGGTAATGGCCGGCACATTTCTGGCGTCGCTCGGCATGCTGACCTCGGCGCGCAATCAGAAGCAGGGCCTGCCGATTGTGCAGTCCAATGCCTTCGGCATGACGTATGGCGCCCTCGCCCTGGTCGCCCTCGCCCTGGGCCTGGACCGGCCGCTTAATTTCGATACGTCGTTCCCTTACGTCGCCTCGCTGTTCTATTTGGCCTTCTTCGCAACGGTGCTGGCTTTCGGCTGCTACCTGACGCTTTTGGGGCGCATCGGCGCCGACCGGGCGGCTTATGCCTCGGTGCTGTTTCCCATTGTCGCGCTGGCGCTTTCGACGGTTTTCGAAGGCTACCAATGGACCTTGTCGGCGGCGCTCGGACTTGTCATGGTGCTCGTCGGCAACGCCCTTATCCTGACCCGGGGTCCCATCCTTGGGCGGGAGAGAATGACGAGGGACGCGGACTGATGACAGCCCTGAAACGTCCCGCCAGCGCGGTCATTCTTTGCGGCGCCCTTATCCTTAGTGTGTGCATGGGGGTGCGACAAAGCTTCGGTCTTTTCTTGCCGCCCATGACCCTGGATCTGGGCATCGGCCGCGAGGCCTTTGCGTTCGCGCTTGCCTTACAAAACCTCCTGTGGGGTCTATTCCAGCCCCTGACCGGCATGGTCGCCGATCGTTTCGGCGCTGGACGGGTGGTGGTTGCCGGGGCCGCCGTATACGCCCTTGGCCTGACCCACATGTCGGGTGCCGCCACGATTGTCGACCTCAACCTTGGCGCCGGTCTGCTGGTCGGGTTCGGCACCGCCGCCACCGGCTTTGCCGTCGTCCTCGGTGCGGTCGGCCGGCTGGTGGCGGTTGAGCGGCGAAGCATGGCGCTTGGCGTCGTCAGCGCCGGCGGCTCTTTCGGTCAGTTCGTCATCGCACCGGCGGGCCAGGCGCTGATCGCCGCCCAGGGCTGGCCGGGGGCATTGATCACCTTGGCGCTGTTTGCCGCCCTCATGGCGCCGCTGGCCCTGGCGTTAGCCGGACGCCCAGGCGGGCAAGGCCAGACCGAAGTGCCGGCGATTACCCTCATTCAGGCCATCCGCGAAGCCGCCGGTCACAGCGGCTACCGCTATCTCTCCTTGGGTTTCTTTGTCTGCGGCTTCCAGGTGGCCTTCATCGCCGTCCATCTGCCGGCCTATCTGGGCGACGTCGGACTGACCGGGGAGACGGCGGCGCTGGCCCTCGCCTTGATCGGATTTTTCAACATCCTCGGCACCTTCGCCTGTGGCGCGCTTGGCGGCCTTTACAGCAAGAAATACCTTCTCAGCCTTCTTTATCTGCTGCGCGCCCTGGCCATCACCACCTTCCTGCTGGCACCGAAGACGGAGGCCACGGTTCTTGTCTTCGCCGCCGCCATCGGATTTTTGTGGCTCGGCACCGTACCCCTGACCAGCGGACTGGTGGGGCAGATCTTCGGCGTCCGTTATCTTTCGACGCTGTTTGGCATCGTCTTCTTCAGCCATCAGATGGGGAGCTCGCTCGGCGTCTGGTTGGGCGGCTACGCCTTCGATGTCCTGGGCTCTTACGATCCGATATGGATGGCCTCTATCGTACTTGGTATCGGCGCGGCGCTACTCCACCTGCCGATCGCAGAACAAGCTGTTCGCAGTCCGACCTAGCTGTGGTTTGCCTCGCCCTTCGTGTCCAGGGCCTGGCGCGAAATTGTCACCGTAGTAGCCCTCAAGCTTTCGGAAAGCGGGCTTTCGACGACCCGTTCAGCCGCCCCACGCTTCCCGTTTAAGTGCCTTGGTTCAGGTATTAAATTCTCCCGATGTTGGTTCAAGCTAATCCTGATTAGTCAACTGGGTGACGAAGCCCACACTGGACTTACCGGGCATCATCCCTCAACCCAAGCCGCTGATTTCTCCCATATTTTGTGGTGATTTGGCGGACGATCCACCAAATGTGGCGAAATTATGTTGCCATAGGGGACGGGATTGGCTACATTTTGTGCCTTCAGCGTAACAGGGACACAATTTATAGTATCCACAATCTGTTGTGTCTGGGAACGATATGTTGTGGGATCACGGGGCCGAGGGGGGCACGTGCCCATAAAAAGCCAACCGGTTATGTGGCGCAAAAAGGGGGGCAACATGCGGATCGCTCGCTATTTTACCAAAAAGGACGTCTCGCCCTATCATTCGTTCGAGTTTCGCAAGACATCGAGCGAAATCAAGAATCCAGACGGCTCCATCGTCTTTCATGCCGACGATATTGAAGTCCCTGTCCATTGGTCGCAGGTGGCGTGCGACATCTTGGCCCAGAAGTATTTCCGCAAGGCCGGCGTACCGGCTTGCCTGAAACCGGTGGAAGAGGACGGCGTGCCGCAATGGCTGTGGCGCCGAGCCGGAGACGACCAAGCCCTGCCCAAGCTTGCGGCTGACGAACGCTACATCGGCGAGAGCAGCGTCTGCCAAGTGCTCGACCGGCTGGCCGGCACCTGGACCTATTGGGGCTGGAAAGGCGGCTATTTCGATTCCGAGGACGACGCTCGGGCCTATTACGACGAGATGCGCCACATGCTCTGCGCCCAGGCGGCGGCGCCCAACTCACCGCAGTGGTTCAACACCGGTCTGCACTGGGCCTACGGCATCGACGGGCCGGCCCAGGGTCACCATTACGTGGACTACCAAAGCGGCGAATTGGTGGCTTCAAAGTCAAGCTATGAACATCCCCAGCCCCATGCCTGTTTCATCCAAGGCATCAACGACGATCTGGTCAACGAAGGCGGCATCATGGACCTGTGGGTGCGTGAGGCGCGCCTGTTCAAGTACGGCTCGGGCACGGGGACCAATTTCTCACGCCTGCGCGGCGCCGACGAGCCGCTATCGGGCGGCGGGAAATCCTCGGGGCTAATGAGTTTCCTGCGCATTGGCGACCGCGCCGCCGCCGCCATCAAGTCGGGCGGCACGACACGGCGCGCCGCCAAGATGGTGGTGATCGACATCGACCATCCGGATGTCGAGGAATACATCAACTGGAAGACCCGCGAAGAACAGAAGGTGGCCGCCCTGGTCGCCGGATCCAGACTTGCCAACGTCCACCTCAACTTGGTCATGCGCGCCTGCCACGAGGTCGAAGACGAGGGTGAAGAGCGGTTCGACCCACGGCGCAACAAGCGCCTGAAGAAGGCCATCATCGGCGCCCGCAAGGCGATGATTCCGGAAAACTACATCCAGAGGATCATCCAGTTCGCGCGCCAGGGCTTCACCGAAATCGAGTTCCCCGTCTTCAACACAGATTGGGATTCAGAAGCGTATCTCACCGTCGCCGGACAAAACTCCAACAACTCAGTGCGGGTCACCAACGCCTTCCTTGAAAAGGTCATCGGCGACGGCGATTGGGAGCTCATCCGGCGCACCGACGGCGCCGTCTCCAAGCGCGTCCGGGCGCGCGATTTGTGGGATCAGATCGGTCACGCCGCCTGGGCCTGCGCTGATCCGGGCATCCAATTCGACACCACGGTAAACGACTGGCACACCTGTCCCGAGAGCGGCCGCATCAACGCCTCTAATCCATGTTCTGAGTACATGTTCCTGGACGACACGGCGTGCAATCTGGCGTCTCTTAACCTGATGGCCTTCCGCCGCGATGACGGCGGGCTTGACGTCCCCACCTTCGTCCACGCCGTTCGCCTGTGGACCGTCGTGCTTGAGATCTCCGTCCTGATGGCCCAGTACCCGTCGGCACGTATCGCCCAGTTGTCCTATGAGTTCCGCACCCTGGGCCTGGGCTATGCCAACATCGGCGGTTACCTGATGGCCTCCGGCATCTCTTACGATTCGGATGCCGGACGGGCGATCTGCGGCGCCGTGACGGCTTTGATGACCGGCACCGCCTACGCCACCTCGGCCGAGATGGCGGGCGAGATGGGCGCTTTCCCCCACTTCGCCGAAAACCGCGAGGCGATGCTGCGGGTCATCGGCAACCACTACCGCGCTGCCCACGGCGAGAGCGACGGCTACGACAGCCTGTCGGTCCTGCCAGTGCCGTTAAACCGCGAAGACTGCCCCGACGAGGCACTCTCCGAGGCGGCCCGCGAAGCCTGGGACCAGGCGTTGACCCTTGGCCAGGCTCACGGCTATCGCAACGCCCAGGTCTCGGTGATCGCGCCTACCGGTACCATCGGGCTGGTCATGGACTGCGACACCACGGGCGTCGAACCCGACTTCGCCATCGTCAAGTTCAAGAAGCTGGCCGGCGGCGGTTATTTCAAGATCATCAATCGCATGGTGCCCCAGGCCCTACAATACCTGGGATATAGCCCTGAACAGATCGAGGAAATGACGAGTTACGCGGTCGGCAACGGGACACTGCAGGGCGCTCCTGGAATCGACCACGCGGCACTGCGGGAAAAGGGCTTCACCGACACCGCCATTGAGACGGTGGAGAACGCCCTGGCCGAAGCCTTCGATATCAAGTTCGTCTTCAACAAATGGACCCTGGGCGAAGAATTTTGCGTCGAGACCCTGGGCCTCGACGCCGCTGAGATCAACGACGTGGGCTTTGACGTACTGGCCAACCTCGGTTTTTCGAAGTCCGACATTGAGGCCGCCAACACCTACGTCTGCGGCGCCATGACTCTCGAAGGCGCGCCGCATCTCGACGACGCGCACCTGCCCGTATTCGACTGCGCCAACCCGTGCGGCCGACTGGGCAAGCGCTTTCTCTCCGCCGCCAGCCACATTCGCATGATGGCAGCGGCGCAGCCGTTCATCTCGGGAGCCATATCAAAGACCATCAACATGCCCAACGGGGCGGCTGTCGAGGAATGCCTGGAAGCCTATATGCTGTCGTGGCGCCTCGGCCTCAAAGCCAACGCGCTCTACCGGGACGGCTCCAAGTTGTCCCAACCCTTGCAGGCGTCGCTGCTGGACGGCGACGAAGACGATTTTGACACCGACATCGCCGACCAGCCTGCCGCGGCACGTGCCGGTGTGGTCGCTGAGCGGGTGATCGAACGGGTCATCGAGCGTCGCGCCGTCGCCCACCGGCGACGCCTGCCCCAGCGGCGCAAGGGCTACACCCAGAAGGCCATCGTCGGCGGCCATAAGGTCTACCTGCGCACCGGCGAATACGAGGACGGCGGCGTCGGCGAGATATTCATCGACATGCACAAGGAGGGCGCCGCCTTCCGCAGCCTGATGAACAACTTCGCCATCGCCATTTCCATCGGCTTCCAATACGGCGTTCCGCTGGAGGAATTCGTCGAGGCCTTCACCTTCACACGCTTCGAGCCCTCCGGCATCGTCGAGGGCAACGACACCATCAAGATGGCCACCTCAATCCTCGATTACATCTTCCGCGAACTGGCGGTTTCCTATCTCGGGCGCAACGACCTTGCCCATGTGGAGCCAGCCGACGTGCGGCCCGACAGCCTGGGCCGGGGCGACGATGAGGGTGACCTGCCGGCCACCGAACACGACGCGGTAGCGGCCACGGTGCGCCGCTATACCTCCACCGGATACGTCCGCAATCAGCTCTTGGTCCTCGACGGGGGCGCAGACCGCGCCACCGAGGCCCGAAGCCTTGGCGCCGCCGCCACCCCACACCAGGCCATGGCCACCACCCAAACCATGGAGGCCACCCTCGGCGCCTCGGTGACGGCCATGGCCGTGCCGGCGTCCGATCAACGCGCCGATTCGTCCCTGGAGGCCAAGCTCAAGGGCTATGAGGGCGATTCGTGCTCTGAATGCGGCAATTTTACCCTGCTTCGCAACGGCACCTGCCTGAAGTGCGTGACCTGCGGATCAACCAGCGGGTGCTCGTGATGAACGACAGTTTCCACCGATCCTCCCTGGGAAACTTGGGGTGTGTTTCGGGGCTCTGCCCCGGGGCCACCCCATTTTTTTCTTTTCCCGGAGGAAATCGTAGCGTCTTCCACAGTTCCTCCCTGGAAAACTTGGGGCGTGTTTCGGGGCTCTGCCCCGGGGCCGCCCCACTTTTTTGCCTCTCAAGCGAGGGCAAGGAGGGAGCCAGCGGCCGATGACCGACGCGTGGCGACACGTCTTTGCGCGGTTTGGCGGATTTATCGAACATCTGCGGCCCACCGAAAGCGAAAGGTGCGACACCCTGGCGGCGGCGACCGATGTGGCGCGTTGCCTGAGGTCCCATTTCCGCCCCCTGGACGAGCTTCTATCGGGCGGATTTCCGGGAGCCGGTGAGAGCGATTACCTGATTATTGGCGGCCATGGAAAGGGAACCGCCATCCGCCCGGCCGATATAATCGACATCCTTTATGTACTGCCCGTCAACATCAGGTCGGAAAACCGTCAAGTGACCGGCGGCCAGTCGCTCGGCCTTGAGCTGGCGGCCGTGCTTAGAGAACGGTTACCTGACATCACCCATGCACCGGAAGGCTGGCTTGCCGTCCGTCCCGGTGGCGACGTTGCCCGGCACTGCGCGACGGTCCGGCTGATCCCATGCTTCCCGCGTCACCCAGAGGAGAATCGCTCGGGTTTCCTGGTTGCCGATCCCGGCTCATCGGCCGCCTGGCGTGTCATTGACCCGACGGCGGAAATGGCCCGCCTGGAGGCCGCCGACGCCGCCAGCGGAAACAAGGCAAGCCACCTGATCCTCATGCTTAAGGCCTGGCGCCAGGCACGGCGTATCGACATTGGCGCCCTGGCGCTGGAATTGCTGGTTACCGATTTCGTTTCGGTCTGGACCTATCACCGACGCGGTCTCCTTTTCTACGACTGGATGGTCCGCGATTTCTTCTTCTGGCTGCGTTTCCAGCGCGACCGCGCCGTTCCCATTCCCGGCAGCTCCGAGCTTCTGGCGGTGGGCGGGTCGTGGCTGGCGGCGGCCAACGAAGCCTACGGCGCCGCCAAGACGGCCTGCCTTTTGGAACGCGACAACGCCGGCGACGACGCCCTAGCCTATTGGGAAGGCATCTTCGGTGCCGCCTTTATAGAGAGCCAGGGTCCACCTGCCGCCGACGAACCACCGGCCCAGGTGCCACGCATCGGACTGGCGGCGGCAGGCTAAAGCCGTATTCGGGTGCCCAACCCCGAAATCATAAAGGAGGAAAAACCATGCGCTGGTCGCGCACCATCACGGTGGCCGATATGCATTGCGAGGGCACGCCCGCCAGGATCGTAACCGGCGGCGTCGTCCCGCCGCCCGGTGACACCGTGCAGCAGCAGATGGTTCATATGCGCGACCACGACGACTGGCTGCGCCGCTTCCTTTTGAACGAACCGCGCGGCGCCGGCATCAGTTCGGCCAACCTGATCGTTCCGCCTAAGCACCCAGAGGCGGCGGCCGGCTACATCATCATGGAATCGGTTGAATACCCGCCCATGTCGGGATCCAACACCATCTCCACGTCGGCCGCCTTGATCGAACTTGGCATCGTGCCGATGGAGGGCGACGAGACGCGCTTTATTCTCGAATCACCCGCCGGGCTCATCGGCATCCAGGCACGACGCGATGAGAAGGGCGCGCTTGAGATAGAGTTCACCAACCAACCGGCCTTCGTGATTGCGCTTGATCATCCGCTGGAGGTGGAAGGCCTCGGCACGATCACCGTGGACGTGAGCTATGGCGGCATGTTCTTTGCCATCGCCGACGCCCATGGGCTGGGCTTTTCGGTGACCCCCGACGAAGGGCGCGACATTGTCGCCATGGGCATGCGGATTGCCATGGCGGCAATCGATCAGATTGAGGCCACCCATCCGACCGAGCCCGAGTTCAAAGGCGTCTCGCTGTCCCAAATCGCCTGCCCGATAACGGATTCGCCCGACGGCGGCAAGACATCGCGCAACGCCTGTGTCGTGCAGCCCGGGCGCATCGATCGCAGCCCGACGGGCACCGGCACCTGCGCGCGCCTTGCCGTGATGCGCGCCCGCGGCCAGATCGCCATGGGCGAACGCTTCGACAACCGCTCCATCATCGATACCCGCTTCCATGGCCGGGTGATTGAGAAAACCATGGTCGGCGAACGCCCCGCCGTCATCCCGACCATCGCCGGGCGTGCCTGGCTCTCAGGTCTCATCCAGTACGGCTACGATCCCTCCGATCCCTTCCCCGAGGGCTTCCGCCTCGACGATTAGGGAAGCGGGGGCGCAGCGTCACTGTTTTTTGCGCAGCGCCGGCCAGAACAGGTAAATCGCGACCATCACCAAGAACCCTTCGACGGTCATCACCGCGACGGCCGTCGCACCACCGTAAAGGCTGGCCATGAATCCGATGTGAAGGAGTCCGAAATGCCCCATGCCGATACACATGGTCAAGGCACCCATCATGCGCGAACGCATGGCTGGAATCGTGGACAAGAAGACGATTGCCGCCTGATTGGCGCTGAAGCACGCGTCGCACAGGCCGGCGATGAGAAGTATGACCATCGCGACTTCGAAACTTTGCGAAAACGAAAAGGCAAAGATCGCGACAAGATTGAGAGCCGAGCCGAAGAAGAAGACCCGCACGCGGTCGCGTGGCTGATAGAGGGAGATGAAGACAGCTCCTACCAAGGAGCCGAGACCATTGGACGTAATCAACAGCCCGATCGGCAAGGCGCTCAGGAGCAATACTTCCTTACCGATGACGGGGACCATTGATACGAACGGAAAGGAAAAGAAGTTCATCGTCACGGTAACAATGAACATGCCGATCAGCAGTTTGTTGGTGCCCGCATACCGAAAGCCCTCGAACAGATCTGCCGTGAACAGGACCTTCGGCGCAATGCGTGCGCTTTGCCGATAGCGAAGGCCGACGACAAGAAGGACCGCGGAGCCGTGAAGTAGGGCGCTGGCGGCGTAGGCCCCTTCGAGCCCGATGAGTTCGTACAACAGACCGCCCACGACGGGACCAAGGATCCGGGTGCCGTTCATGGTCACGGAATCGAGCGCCAGCGCCGAACCGGCGCGTTCGGTGCCCACGATCTCGCCAAGCATGATGCGGCGGACCGAAAACTCCATCGTCCCGTAGGTGCCGTTTAAGAATGCTCCGAGCGCGATATGCCAGACCTCTACGGCGCCGAATGCGACAAGCGCGCTGAGACCGGCCGAAATCAGCGACAGGACCGCAAGACCGAAGAGCATCAATGTCCTGCCTTGAAAGTGCTGGGCCAATGCACCGATGACAGCCCCGAACAGAATCATCGGTACCGTGCGCGCAAACATGACCAGAGCCACCGCCGTCGCCGAGCCCGTGAACTCGAACACAAACACGCTGACGGCCAGAACCTCAATCCAGCGGACCGTCCAAAAGCAGCCCCCGGCGAACCACAGGCTGCGGTAGTCGTGTTCCCGTAAAAGGGCGACGGGATTGGCAAACGGCCTGCTCATCGGTGGCGGCTTGGCGGGAAAAAGGTTTGGGATTCGTGGCGACGGAGGGTCGCGCTGATGCTTGGCATGGCCCAATTGAACGCGGCCCGGGCGAGACAGTCAAGACAGCCCGCCCCGCCGGCAAGTGCTTTGCGGATGGTAAATCGTTCCTGGTCACGGTTTCGGGAATCTTCCTCTATGCTCTATCCATGACGACGTCCCCTCCCCTATCGCGGCGCAGGTTTTTGGCTGGTAGCGCCGCCATGGCGCTCGCCGGTTGCGTTTCGACGCCAAATCGGGATCCCGACGTCGTTGATATGACACCGTTGAAGGAACGCGCCCAGCGCAAGGGTTTGATAATCGGCGCGGAGGTGAGCGCGCCTCTTCTCACCGACCCCATGTTCGCGGCCACCTTGACCCGCGATTTCGAAATGGTGGTACCCGGTAATGCTCTCAAATGGGGACCGTTGGAACGCAGGAAAAAGGCACCTGATTTCCACAACGCCGATGCGATCGCCGATTTCGCCACCAATCACGGCATGATGATGCGCGGCCACACGCTTCTTTGGCACGACATGAACCCAAAGTGGCTGCCCAAGCACCTGGCCGATCCGCGTAAGGATGCGGCAAAACTCATCCGATACCACATCCAAACGGTGGCCGGGCGCTACCGGGGAAGAATGCACAGTTGGGACGTCGTCAACGAGGCCATCGAGCCGAAAGACGGCCGGCCGGACGGCCTGCGAAACAGCCTTTTCCTCAAAGCCCTCGGCCCCGACTACCTAGCCCTCGCCTTCGAGGCCGCCGCCGAGGCCGATCCCGGCGCCCGGCTTGTGTTTAACGAATATGGCTGCGAATGGGGTTGGGACATCGGACGGCAGCGCCGATACGCAACGCTCCGTCTGCTCGAAAACTTGTTGAGCAAGGGCGTGCCCATCCATGCCCTCGGCATCCAAGGCCACTTGGACCCGGGCAGCGAAGGTTCCATGGATACACGCGCCCTTGGCCAATTCTGCGACGAGGCGGCGGACCTGGGCCTGGCCCTTCAGGTAACCGAGCTGGACGCCCGCGATACGTCCCTCCGTGGCAGCATTGAAACCCGCGATCGCCTGGTCGCCGACGCCTACGCCCGTTTCCTGGATGTGGTGCTGGCCCGCCCGGCCACCGAAGCGGTGCTGACCTGGGGCGTGACGGACCGCCATACCTGGCTGACCGGTCACTTTCCGCGCCCCGACGGCGGTATCGTTCGGGGGCTTCCCTATGACGCGGACTACAGACGCAAGCCCGCTTGGTACGCCCTCGCGGCAGCTCTCGACGCGGCGCCGTTACGGCCTGGCAAGTAAAATGGTACCCGTGACACCAGTTAGGGATTGGCGGGCGGGTTGGCGGCGGCTATTGTCGGCGGCGCTCCACGACCATCTCGGCACGAATCAATAGGGGGAAATATACCCAATGGCTGGAAAAATCGACACACGCCTGGCGGAACTTGGCATCGAGCTTCCCGCAGCCGCGGCGCCGGTGGCCAACTATGTTCCCTTTGTTGTGACCGGCAATCTGGTTTTCGTCTCCGGACAGGTCACTTTGCTAGATGGAGAGATCAAGTTCGTTGGTATCGTGGGTAAGGACTTTTCCGTTGATGAGGGCTATCAAGCAGCGCGTCTGTGCGGGCTCAACCTGCTGGCTCAGGTAAAAGCCGCGTGCGGCGGCGACCTGGACCGGGTCAAGCGTGTTGTCAAGCTGGGCGGATTCGTTCGCTGCCCGCCCGAGTTCGTCGATCAGCCAAAGGTCGTTAACGGCGCCTCGGACCTAATGGTTGAAGTGTTTGGCGATGACGGACGCCACGCCCGCTTTGCCGTCGGCGCTACCTCGCTGCCAATTGGCGCGGCGGTCGAGGTCGATGCCGTCTTCGAGATCGCATAAAGAAATTCACACCCGGGCCGGCCACCATAGAGCCGGCACGAACAATCGAGGAGGAAACGACGCTATGAGCCAAGGTGATCTGCCATTCACCGTTGAGGAATACCGGACCCGCCTTAAGAACGTCCAAGCCAACATGGCGGCGGCGGACATCGAGGTCTTGTTGGTCACGGCGCCCGAGAACATCTTCTATCTGACGGGCTATCACACGGTGGGGTATTTTTCGTTCCAGATGCTGGTCGTCCCCATCGACCGCAACCCCATCATGCTGGCGCGCGGCCTCAACGTGACCCAGGCCCAGGCTTCGTGGATCGACGATGTCGAAGGCTATTCCGATACCCAAGACGTCAACGACTGGGTCTATGATTCCTTGGCCAAATACGGCCTGGCCGACAAGCGCCTGGGCAATCAGGACAACGCCTTTTTCTTCACCGTCACCCAGTATAAGAAGCTGGTAGCGCGCCTCGGCAAGGAGCCCATCGACGGATCGGGCCTTATCGAAAAGGTGCGCCTGATCAAGTCGCCGCAGGAACTGGCCTATATGCGCGAAGCCGGCCGCTGCTGCGCCGCTTCCATCGACGCCGGCGTCGCGGCGGTTAAGCCCGGTGCCACCGAAAACGACGTTGCGGCGGCGCTGCACCACGGCCTTATTTCGTCGGGAAGCGAATACCTGGGCCATCCGCCGCTCATCGTCACGGGCCCTGCCGCCGGGCTTGGCATGGAGACCTATCGGCGCCGCCCGATCGACACCAACGACATCCTCTTCATCGAGGCCGGTGGCACCTATGAGCGTTACAACGTCGGTCTGTCACGCACCGTCGCCATCGGCCGCCCGGACGAAAAGTGGACACCGATGTACGAAGCCTGCCGCGACGGTTTCATTGCCGCCGCCGAGGCGATCAAGCCTGGCGTTACCTCCCACGAGGTCGATGCCCAGTGCCGCAAGCACATCCGCGATCAGGGCTATCCCTTCGACAAGCGGGCCGGATATTCCATCGGCATCGGCTTTCCGCCGGACTGGGGCGAGGGTCGTACCCAGAGCATAAACCAGGGCGACGAGACGGTGCTGGTCCCCGGTATGGTGTTCCATATCGTGCCCAACCTGCGGCTCGCCGGCGAAGGCTCGGTGATCTTCAGCGAAACCGTCGCCGTCACCGAGACCGGCCACGAGATACTCACCCCCTATCCCCGCGATCTGATCCACAAGTAGATAATGCGGGACACCTGCGGCGGTCGGCCCGGTTGGGCTGGCCGACTTTTGACCTTCGTCAATGAGACTTTCCCGGCCCTGTGATTTCTTAAGAACGGTTACAGCATTGGCGCGGCGCGGCAGCGTTCGGGCCGGGAGATGAAGGTGAGAAACGTTCAGCCAATCTTTCTCGTCGGCGCCGGTCCCGGAGACCCAGAGTTATTGACGGTCAAGGCCCAACGGCTTGCTTAGCGAGGCCGACGTGGTGGTCTACGACCGCCTGGTGTCGGCCGAAATCCTTGACCTCATTTCGCCCGGCACGACACGCATCTACGTCGGCAAGGCCAAAGCCCGCCACCACATGCCCCAGGACGAGATCAACGACCTTCTGGTGCGTCTGGCACGCGCCGGCCACCGGGTGGTACGCCTCAAGGGCGGCGATCCGTTCGTCTTCGGGCGCGGCAGCGAAGAGGCGGTGCGCCTGACCGAAGAAGGCATCCCCTTCGAGGTGGTACCGGGCATCACCGCCGCCTCGGGGATCAGCGCCGGATTGGGCATTCCCCTTACCCACCGTTCGCTTTCGACCAGCGTGCGATTCGTTACCGGCCACTGCCGCCAAGACGTCGAACTTGATCTCGATTGGCAGGGTCTGGCCGATCCCGACACCACGCTGGTGGTCTACATGGGATTGGCCAACCTGGAACAGATCGTCGGCAAGCTGTTGGCGGCGGGCCTCGCACCCGACACGCCGGCGGCGGCGGTGACCCGGGGCAACATGGTCGATCAGCGCCAATGCGTGACCACCCTTGCCCATCTGCCGGCGACGGTTGCCGAGGCGGGCTACGGCGCCCCGACACTGATCATCATTGGCCGTGTCGTTAATTTGGCGGCGCGCTTGAACTGGCAGGGACTGGCCTACGACGAGGCCAACGAGGGGGGGGACCAAGGACACGTCATCCCATGGCTAGGTATATTCTAGTCCTGCTGCTCGGCATCGTCTGGGTGGCAGCGCCTGTCTTCGAAGCGCCAGCCGACACCCCTATTGCAGCGCAACGCCAAGAACAGCTTCGCCACATGCTGAAACATGATTGCGGCTCGTGCCACGGCATGACCATGAAGGGCGGGTTGGGATCGCCCCTTCTGCCGGAAGCCCTGGCCGGTAAGTCCGATGACGAACTGGTGGCGGTCATTCTGGACGGCAGGCCGGGAACCCCCATGCCGCGCTGGCACCCCTTGCTGACGGCCGCGGAGGCGACTTGGCTGGTGCAAACACTGCGCCGTGGCGGGGTCGACCAATGAATGCCGGTCACCACCACCCTGCCCGGGTGCTGGCCGCCGCCCTGGTGCTGGCCGCCGCCTTGGCGGGCTGTGCCGAAATCAGGGGTTCCGGCGATCTTGGTATCGTTGTCGAACGGGCCGCCGGTTCGGTGCTCATTATCGATACGACGAAGCGCACCCGCCTTGCCCGGGTACCGGGCCTCGGCGACCTCAGCCACGCCTCGGCGGTCTATTCCCGTGATGGCCGTTACGCCTTTGTCTTCGGACGCGACGGCGGGCTGACCAAGGTCGACCTGCTCAAGGGCCGGGTGACAAAGCGCGTGGTGCAGGCCGGCAACAGCATAGGCGACGCCATCTCCCAGGACGGTAAGCTGGTCGCCGTCTCCAACTACAAACCCGGCGGCGTGCGCGTCTTCGACAGCGACACCTTGAAAATGGTGGCCGATATCCCCGCCTTTCACGGTTCTGACGGCGCGCTGTCCAAGGTAATCGGCTTGGTCGATGCGCCGGGCCAGCGCTTCGTCTTCAGCCTTTATGACGCCGGCGAAATCTGGGTGGCCGACTTCAGCGCTCCGGGCGAACCCAAGATCCAAAAGTTCGAAGACATCGGTCTTCAACCCTATGACGGCCTGATCACCCCCGATGGCCGCCATTACATCGCCGGACTGTTCGGTGATGACGGTTTGGCGCTCTTGGATCTGTGGAATCTGGACACAGGCGTGCGGCGGATTTTGGACGGCTATGGCAAGGGCGAGGAACCGCTGCCGGTCTACAAGATGCCCCATCTGGAAGGCTGGGCGATGGCCGGCGGTCTTGCTTTCATCCCCGCCGTCGGGCGCCACGAGGTCTTGGTGGTTGATGCCGAGACCTGAACCGAGGTCGGGCGCATCCCGGTCCACGGCCAGCCGGTGTTCGTCATGGGGCGGCCCGACGGGCGCCAGGTATGGGTCAACTTCGCGCTTCCCAACAACGATACGGTACAGGTCATCGACGTTCCAACGCGGCGTATCGTCAAGACCTTGAAGCCGGGCACCGCGGTACTGCACATGGAGTTCGCGCCGCGCGGTGAAGAAGTCTGGGTGTCGGTGCGCGACGCCGACCGCGTCATTGTCTACGATACAAAAACCTACGCCACCGTCGGCATGATTCAGGCCGACAAGCCAAGCGGCATCTTCTTCACGGCGCGCGCCCACCGCATAGGGCTGTGAGCATGGAAGATCTGGGCCGGCACCTGCTTGACCACTACCAACGCGGCTTCCCGCTTTCACCGCGCCCCTATGCCGAAGTGGCGCAGCATCTCGGGGTGACCGATGAAGACGTCATCGGCGCTCTGGAGACGCTCAGCCGTGAGGGCGCCATCGCACGCCTCGGCGCTGTCGTCCGACCGGGCGCCATGGGCGCGGGGACCCTGGCTGCCATGGCCGTCCCCGACGAACGCATCGATGAGGTGACCGCCCTGGTCAACGGATACCATGAGGTCAACCACAACTACGAACGCGAGCACCGCCTGAACCTATGGTTCGTGGTTATCGCCGCCGACCGGGCGCGCCTGGACGCGGTGTTGGCCGACATCAAACAGTGCACCGGCCTCGACGTCATCGACCTGCCGATGGAAAAGGAATACCACCTGGATTTGGGATTCGCGCTGAAATGGACATGACCGAGACCCACCAATGCGTGCTTGCCGCCGTCGCCGACGGCCTTCCGTTCAGCCCCAGCCCCTATGCCGACATCGGCCGCCAGGTGGGGGTCGATGAGGAAACCGTGATCGCGATGCTCTCCGACATGCTTGAAAGCGGCACCATCAAGCGCCTGGGCCTGGTCGCGCGCCACCGCGAACTCGGTTACCGGGCCAACGCCATGGTCGTGTGGGACGTGGCCGACGAACTCGTCGATGCAGTTGGCCAGCGCATGGGTGCGGTTGATTTCGTGACCCTTTGTTACCGGCGCACCCGGCGGCCACCCGACTGGCCCTACAATCTTTTTTCCATGATCCACGGCCGCGACCGGGCGACGGTGCTGGCTCAAGTCGACGAACTGACCCGCCTCCCCGGCCTCACCGATGTACCGCGCAGCGTGCTGTTCAGCAGCCGGCGCTTCAAGCAGCGTGGCGCCCGCTATGCTCGCCCCCCGGTACCGGCATGAACGCCGAGAGCAACCTGGACGCGGCGGACCGCGCCCTTATCAACCATCTGCAAGGCGGCTTTCCCATCGTCGAGGAGCCCTTCGCCGAGGTCGCCAAGCACCTCGATATGGACGAAGAAGAGGTAACGCGGCGCCTCAGCGATCTGCTGGCACGCGGTGTATTGACCCGCTTCGGCCCTATGTACCACGCCGAGCGCTTGGGCGGCGGACTTACCCTGGCGGCGATGAAAGTGCCCGATGACGACTTCGACGCCGTCGCTGAGGCGGTCAATGCCCAGCCCGAGGTGGCGCACAACTGTGCCCGCGACCATGCCTTTAACATGTGGTTCGTGATCGCCACCGAGACGCCCGAGCGCATCGCCGGCGTGATAGCCGAGATCGAGACGGCAACCGGGCTCACGGTCCACGACATGCCCAAGCGCCGAGAATTTTTTGTCGGCCTGAGGTTTGAGGCATGAACGCCACCCCCCTCGACGCGATGGACCGACGCATTGTCGTTGCCACCCAGGGCGGCCTGGAACTGGTGTCCAGACCCTACGCCGCCGTCGCCCGCCACGTCGGAATCCCCGAAGCCGAGGTCATCAAACGCCTGAAGCGCATGCTGGCCGACGGCGTCATCCGGCGCATCGGCGCCGTGCCCAACCATTACGCCCTTGGCTACCGTGCCAACGCCATGACGGTATGGGATGTCGCCGACGAGCGGATCGAGGCATTGGGCACAAAGGTCGGCGCGCTCGATTTCGTCAGCCACTGCTATCACCGGCCGCGCCACCTGCCCGAATGGCCTTACAATCTGTTCGCGATGGTTCACGGGCGTGACCGCCCGGCGGTGGAGCGCCATATCGACGCCCTTACTCGCCTGTTGGGCATGGACGCCCTGGGACACCAAGTGTTGTATAGTACGCGCATCCTCAAAAAGACGGGGCTGCGCCTGGTAGCGTGAAACGAGGCGGCGATGTTCAGGATTTCCAAGTTTATACGTGAGTTGGTCCACCCGACGCCGGTGGGACAACGCCGCGACGCGCCGGGTCCGGTAGTCATTTGGAATCTGATCCGGCGCTGCAACCTGACCTGCAAGCATTGCTATTCCATCTCGGCCGATACCGATTTCCCCGGCGAGTTGACGACCGATGAGGTTTTTTCCGTTATGAAAGACCTCAAGCGTTTCCGCGTCCCGGCACTCATCCTGTCGGGCGGCGAGCCATTGCTGCGCCCCGATATCTTTGAGATATCCCGTCACGCCAAGGAAATGGGCTTCTTCGTCGGCCTGTCGACCAATGGCACCTTGATCGACGCCGACACCATCGGCCCCATCGCCGAGGCGGGGTACGACTATGTCGGCATCGGCCTGGACGGCATCGGTGCCGTGCATGACGCCTTTCGCCGCCGTGAAGGCGCCTTCGACGCCTCGATAGCGGCCGTGCGCCTGTGCCGCGAGAGGGGCCTCAAGGTGGGGCTCCGCTTCACCATGACCCAGGACAACGCCGACCAGCTGCCCGCCATGCTTGAGCTTTTGGAACACGAAGGGGTGGAGCGTTTCTATTTCTCGCACCTCAACTACGCCGGGCGGGGCAACCACAACCGCAAGGACGATGCCCACCTCAACAGTACGCGGCACACCATGGACACGCTGTTCGAGCATTGCCTGGCCGACGAGCAGAACGGCCGACAGCGGGATTTCGTCAGCGGCAACAACGATACCGACGGTGTTTATCTGCTTCTTTGGGTCCGCCGGCACTTCCCTGACAAGGCCGCGCACATTGAGGCCAAGCTGCGCCAATGGGGCGGCAACGCATCGGGCATCAATGTCGCCAATATCGATAATGTCGGCGACGTCCACCCCGATACCATGTGGTGGCACTATTCGCTCGGCAACCTGCGTCAGCGCCCCTTTTCCGAGATCTGGAGCGACACCAGCGATCCCCTCATGGCCGGCCTCAAACAACGTCCGCGCCCGGTGACGGGACGGTGCGGGGCGTGCCGCTACCTCGACATCTGCGCCGGCAACACCCGCGTGCGCGCCCATCAGATGACGGGCGATTTTTGGGCCGAGGACCCGGCGTGTTACCTAAGCGACGAGGAAATCGGCGTCGCCGGCGGCGAGCGCGTCCAGTTGACACCCTTCTCGGCCGGGCGGCGCGCCGGGCAGGCGGGCTGAACGATGGTGCGCCTGGCGATGTTCCTGTTCGGCGTCCTGGCCTCTTTTCCAGCGGCGGCGAGTGACGCCCCGGCACCCGACGCTTCGGCCCTTTTCAGCATTCACTGCGCCGCCTGCCACGGCGGCGACCGCCTCGGCGCCATCGGTCCGGCGCTAATCCCCGAGAACCTGGGCCGTCTCAAGCCCAGCCAGACCCGCCGTGTCGTCTCCGAAGGCCGCCCGGCGACCCAGATGGCGGGCTTCGCCGAGGTTCTGACGGAACCCCAGATCGCCGCCGTTGTCGACATGATCTATACGCCGCTTCCCGCTATCCCCGATTGGGGCCTGGCCCAGATCACCGAATCCTGGGTCGTTCACAACGACCCCGACAGCTTGCCCGAAGGGCCCCAACACGGCGCCGATCCCCTCAACCTCTTTACCGTGGTCGAGACCGGTGATCACCACGTCACCATCCTTGATGGCGACCGCTTCCAACCCCTCGCCCGCTTTCCCACCCGCTTCGCGCTCCACGGCGGCGCCAAGTATTCACCCGACGGGCGCTTCGTCTACCTGGGTTCCAGGGACGGCTGGATATCCATGTTCGACCTGCATGGCCTCACGCTAGTGGCCGAGGTGCGAGCCGGCATCAACATGCGCAACATCGCGGTCGCGGCTGACGGACGCACGTTGATGGCGGCCAACATGCTGCCCCACACCCTGGTCGCCTTTGACGCCCGCACCCTCAAGCCGATCAAGATCATCGAGGTGACCGGCAAGGGGGGCAAATCATCGCGGGTCAGCGCCGTCTATACGGCGGCGCCGCGCAACAGCTTCATCGCCGCACTCAAGGACATCCCCGAAATTTGGGAGATGTCTTATGAGAAGAACCCAAAACCGGTGGCGCAGGGCTTCATCCACGACTACCGTGCCGGTAAGGAAGAAGGCTATTTCGACCGCGGCCCCTTCCCGGTACGCCGCATTAAACTCGACGACTATCTCGACGACTTTTTCTTCGACCAAGCTTACACCAACCTGGTCGGCGCGGCGCGCAATGCGAAAAACGGCCAGGTGGTCAACCTGACCGTCGGGCGCAAGGTGGCCGACATCGCGCTTACCGGCATGCCGCATCTGGGCTCGGGAATCACCTTCGAATACCGGGGCGCTAAGGTGCTGGCGACACCGCACCTGAAGGACGCCGCCATCAGCGTCATCGACATGAAAACCTGGAAGACGGTCAAGCGCATCGACACTCTGGGGCCGGGATTTTTCATGCGCAGCCACGAAAATACCCCCTACGCCTGGACCGATGTTTTCTTCGGGCCCCACAAGGACGCGCTCCACGTCATCGACAAGGGGACGCTTGAGATCGTCAAGACCTTGCGTCCGGCACCCGGCAAGACCGCCGCTCACGTCGAATTCACCCGCGACGGACGCTATGCGCTGGTTAGCATCTGGGAGGCCGACGGCGCCATCGTCGTCTACGACGCCGCCACCTTGGAAGAGGTCAAGCGCATCCCAATGAACAAACCATCCGGCAAATACAATGTCTTCAACAAGATCACGCTCTCGGCCGGCACCAGCCACTGAGCTCGGTGCCTGGCAGCGGGCAGCGCTGGTCCTTGTCGCCCATGGTACGGGCGAGGGCGGCAACGCGGCGCTGAACAGCCATGTGAAGGCCTTGGAGGCGCGCCGCCTGTTCGCCCAGGTGGCGGGCGCGACCCTGACCGGCGGTGCCGACCCGGAAAAGGTCCTGGACGCGATCAAGGCGCCCGAGACCTACGTCGTGCCCTTCTTCATGACAGACGGGAGCGCTGTGCATGACATCCTGCACCGCCGTCTCGGCCTCACGGGTCCGGTGACCGAGCGCGGCGGGCGGCGCATCGTGCTCTCGGCGCCGGTCGGCCTCAACCCACGCCTTTCCAAGCTGATCGTGCGCCGTGCCCAGGCCCTGTCCCGCGAACGCGCAATCATTCCTGAGACGGCAACGCTCCTTCTCATCGGTCACGGCTCGACCCGCAACCCGGCTTCGCGCCGCACCACTGAAGCCCACGCGACGCGGACCCGAAAGGGCCATATCTTCGCAGCCGTCGCGACGGCATACCTGGACGAGCAGCCGATCCTGGCCCAGTCCGTGGCGTCCCTCGTCGGCCCGGCCGTGGCGGTCGGGCTGTTCAGCAAGGACGGGCTGCACGCCAGCCACGACGTCCCGCCCATCCTCGCCGCCCGCAAGCCAGCCGTCCCCTACCTCGGCGCCATCGGCTCCGACCCAGAGATGGCCGATTTGATCATCGATCAGGTGAAGTCCGCCGACACCTAGTCGTAAGCCTTGGGATCGGTGACGTAGCCTTCGTCGAGGTCGCTTTGCAGGCTGTCCCGGTCGCGCTCCGCCGGGTTGCCGTGGCCGCCGCCGCCGGGGGTCGTCAGGCTGACGGTATCGCCGTGATCCAGGACGTACTGGCGCTTGGGGTCGGTCGGTTGGCCATTGATGGCCAGCGCCCCGGTGGTCCCCGCTTGGCCGCCCTTGATGCCGAAAGCGGGGTAGACCGAGCGTTCGGCCAGGAACGAAACCGCGATCGGGCTCGCGGAGCGGCTTTCCAGGGAGATCTCTTGGCCCAGGCCGCCCCTGTACTTACCCGGCCCGCCGGAATCGGGCCGCAGACGCTTGTAATGAAAGCGCAAAGGCGCGATCCGTTCGGAAAGCTCGACCGGCGTCGACGAGACGTTGCCCGGCCAGCTTAGGCAGGTCGGCCCGTCGCCGCGATGGGTGGCGCCCATGCCGCCGTTGAAGAAGAACATGTTGGCATAGGGCTTGCCGGCGCCATCGACGCCTGATTGGTTCATGCCCCACATGGGCGAGCCCGAGGCGGCCATGACGCGCTCCGGCACCACGTCGCCGAGGCAGCCGAAGACCAGCACCGGAAGATAATGACCGATCAGCATGCGCGAGCCGCCCGGTGCCGGGAACACCGGATTGACGATGCATCCTTCCGGTCCGCGAACGGTAATCGGCACAAAGGCGCCTTCGTTATTGGGCAGATTGGGGCTGGTGCAGCACTTCACGCCATAGGCTGTGAGCGCGTAGGTGTAGCACATGGCAACGTTGATGGCGCGGTCGACCTGGGGGTGGGAACCGGCATAGTCGACGTCGATGGCGTCGCCATCGACGGTGAGCGTCATGGCAAGGTGGATCGGCGTCTCCGACACCCCGTCAGTCATCAGTTCGCTCTGGTAGACGCCGTCGGGCAGCTCGGTAATAGCGGCGCGCATGGCCCGTTCGCTGCGCCCTTGGATCTCGGCCGCCAGCGCGCCCAGTTCGTCGAGGCCATAGTGTTCCATGAGCGCCATCAGGCGCTGTTCCATCAGGTCCAGCGCCACGACCTGGGCCCACAGATCGCCCATAGTCTGGTCGGGGGTGCGCACATTCTTGCGCAACAGCCTTTCCAGAGACGCATCGGTCACACCGCGCTCGTGGAACTTCATGATGGGGATCTGGAAGCCCTCCTCGAATACCTCGCGCGGTTCGGGTGAGCGGATCTTGCCGCCGATGTCGGGCGCATGTGCCGTGCTGGCGGCAAAGCCGACCAGCCGGTCACGCACGAAGATGGGCTTGGCCACCGAGATGTCGGGCAGGTGCCCGGTGCCCTGGTGAATGTCGTTGGTGATCAGGACGTCGCCCGGGAACAATGTTTCGGGCGGAAATTCGCGGAGGAAATGCTTCACCGTCGCCGGCAAGGTGCCGATAAACGACGGGATGCTCTTGGTGGCCTGAACCAGGGATCGGCCATGGGCATCGGTCAGGATGCACGAAAAATCGTGGGACTCGCGCACCAGGGTCGAGAACGACGTGCGGATGAGGGCCGCCGCCGCCTCGTCGACGGCCGATATGAGACGGGTCCAGATGATCTCAAGCGTGACGGAATCGAAGGATAGTTGGTTCTTGGCCATGCTCAGTCCCCGTCGGCGGGAAGGGTGACGATCAAGGTGCTGTCGGCCTGAACGCGACAGCGTGCTCCGGGACCGACGATAAGGGTCGATTCCTTCTCTTCGAATACCGCAGGGCCTTCGATAACCTCGCCGGGCGCCACCTCGTAGCGGTCATAGACGGCCGTATCGACGAATCGATGCGGATCGCCAAAGCAAATCGCGCGGCGGCCCTTCAACGCCGCTTCGCCGCCATCGGCTGAGCGCGCCATCTCCATGCCGCCGCCCTTAACTGGCGCCGAAAGCGACACCCTTAGATTAACCACCTGAATTGGGACGCCGGGCCGGGTTCGGGTAAACAACTGGCGGTAGATTTCTTCGAAGGCCTCGACCAGGGTTTCGTTTGACGCCCGGGTGAAAGGACCCGGGCCCAGGCCGACGACGACTTCTGAATCCTGACCGACATAGCGCATGTCCGCCAGGCGGCGGACTTGCAGTCGGTCAAGTTCGGCAGCGGTTCCTTTGAGCACCGCCCGGGCGTCGTCTTCCAGGGCCTTGTAAAGCGCCTCAAAGGCATCCCAGTCGAGCCCGTCGAGACGGCTGACCATGGAGCCCACCCGGTCGACCCGGGCCGGCGCCATAAGAAGGCCGATGACCGACCCGACCCCCGCCGCCGGCGGACACACCAGGGTTCGGAGATTGAGTTTGCGCGCCACATTGTAGGCATGCACCGGGCCGGCGCCGCCGGTCGCCAGCATGGCATAGTCACGCGGGTCCTTGCCGCGCTGGGTAATCTGGACCCTGGCGGCGGCGGCCATGGTCTCGTTGACCACGTCGTGGATACCCCAGGCGACTTCGGTGAGGTCCAGTCCCGTGGTCGCCATCAGGGGCCCCATGGCGGCCTCGGCGGCGGTGCGGTCAATGGCCATGGCACCGCCGAGAAAGTAATCCGCGTTGAGGTAACCAAGCAGCAAATCGGCATCGGTCACGGTCGGCGCGTCGCCTCCCTTGGCGTAGCACGCCGGCCCCGGTTCGGCGCCCGAACTTTCCGGCCCCACCTTGAGAAGACCAAGCTCGTCGACCCGCGCGATGGAGCCGCCGCCGGCGCCGACCTCGATCAATTCGATGGTGGATATCATAATCGGCAGGCCGCTGCCCTCGGCGAAGCGCTTGGTCCGGGCCGCCTCGAAGCTATAGGCGATGGAGGGCTCGCCGCCGTCGATCAGGCTGATTTTGGCCGTCGTGCCGCCCATGTCGAAGGCCAGGACCTCGGTCTCGCCGCTTGCACTACCGAAAAAGGCACCAGCCAGGGCGCCGGCGGCGGGGCCGGATTCCAGCAGTTGCACCGGGCGGCGCTTGGCTTCGTCAAGGTGGGTCAGGCCGCCATTGGACAGCATCAGGGAAAAAGGGCCGTCGATCTCCAAACCCTGGATGCGCTCGACCAGGCTGTCCAGATAGGTTTCGGCCAAGGGTTTGACGAAGGCATTGACGACGGTGGTCGAGGTCCGTTCGAACTCGCGAATTTCGGGCGCCACCTCGGCCGACGTGGTGAGCGAGACATCGGGGTATCGGGCGGCAACGGCCCGGGCGGCGGCGTGCTCATGCGCCGGGTTGGCATAGGAATGCAAAAAGACGATGGCGATGGAAACGACACCCCGTTCCACCAGGTCTTCGACCTCGTCCATCAGCGCCGTTTCATCCAGGGGCACCTCGAGCGCGCCGTTCTGGTCGAGCCGCTCCGCCACCTCGCGGCGCAGGCTGCGCGGCACCAGGGGTTCCGGCATTTCGATGAAGATGTCGTAGAGTTCGAACTTGCGCTCGCGCCCGATCTCAAGGACGTCGCGGAATCCCGCCGTCGTAATCAGGCCCGTCCGGGCGCCCTTGCGTTCAATCAGCGCGTTGGTGAAAAGCGTCGTCGCGTGAACGACGCGGGCAATGTCCTTGGCCGCGACGGTACCCGTCGCCAACAGCCGCTTGGTGCCGGCGATGACGCCCTCGGCCGGGTCGCCCGGCGTCGTCGGCTCTTTCCAGATGTGGTGACGCCCGGCCCCGGGGTCGTAAATCACGATGTCGGTGAAGGTGCCGCCGATGTCGATGCCGAGAGAAAGATCAGCCATGAAAATCCCGAACCGGTGCCAGGGGCCTTGGTCTTAGCACACTACGCGATCAAACGTCGCCGTCGCTTGCGCGGCCAGTGCGCCGTCCTCATTGGCGGCCCACAGATCGGCGCCGTCGTCGGTCGGCCGGCCGTGGACGGTGAAGGGGGCGGTGTCGAAGAGCGGGCCCACCATGCGGAAGCCAAAACCGGCAAGCCGAGCGTCGGGCCTTTCGTTTTGACACAACTCCATCAAAAGCGTCGCGATCAGGGGTCCGTGCACGACCAGGCCGGGATAGCCCTCGGCCTCCGTTGCGTAGGGTCGGTCATAGTGGATGCGGTGGCCGTTGAAGGTAAGTGCCGAATAACGAAACAGCATCACCGCATCGGGATGGATGGTCCTGGACCACGCCCCGCCGTCGGGCGCCGGGCGGGGCGGCGGCGGGGGCGCCTTTGGGTCCGGCGCCTGACGATAGACCAGGTCTTGTTCTTCAATCACGGCAAGGCCGTCGAGGCCTGAAATTTCGTGGCGCAGGACGACAAAGGCCAGGGCGCCGCTTTTGCCTGTCTTTTCCGTCACGTCCTTGATCACGGAGCGCCGCCTGATCGCCTCGCCGAGGCGCAGCGCGCCCGGAAATTCAAGCCGCCCGCCGGCCCACATACGCCTCGGCAGGGGCACGGGCGGTAAAAAACCGCCGCGCAAGGCATGGCCGTCGGGCCCCAGCCCCGATTGCGGCGCTCGGGGCAGAAAATAAAGCCAGTGGCCGCCCGGCGGCACCATATCGCCGGCGGCCGGCGCGTCGGCGCGGTCCAGGGTCGCCGCCAGGCCGGCCAAGGGGGCGGCGGCGGCAATATCGTCGGCCACTTCTTCGCGGCCGATCCAGCTTTGCAGACTCTCCTCGCCCATGGCTTTCCCTTCCGTAGCGGCGCACTGTAGACTGGCCGTCCGACCGGCAAGGGGAACACTATAGGCCATGACCCAAGAGAACGAGGCGGATTTTCAGGATATCCGGGACGCCGTCAGGGCGCTGTGCGAGGGCTTTCCCGGTCCCTACTGGCGCGAGCTTGACCGTGAGAGGGCCTATCCGACCGCGTTCGTCCAGGCCCTGACCGAGGCCGGGTACCTCGCCGCCCTGATCCCCGAACAATACGGCGGCAGCGGCCTGCCCTTGGCCGCCGGGGCGGCGATTTTGGAGGAAATCCACGCCTCGGGCGGCAACGGCGCCGCGTGCCATGCCCAGATGTACACCATGGGTACGATCCTGCGCCACGGCAGCGAGGAACAGAAGAACCGCTATCTGCCCGAGATCGCCGCCGGGCGCCTGCGCCTGCAGGCCTTTGGCGTTACCGAACCGACCAGCGGCACCGATACCCTCAGCCTTGCCACCACGGCGGTCCTGGATGGCGACGCATACGTCGTCAACGGCCAGAAGGTTTGGACCAGCCGCGCCGAACACTCGGACCTCATGCTCTTGTTGGCACGCACCACGGCCAAGGATCAGGTCAAAAAACGCTCCGAGGGGCTCTCGGTCTTCCTGGTCGATCTGGCCCAGGCCCTCGGCAAGGGTGTGACCATCCGCCCCATCCGCGCCATGATCAACCACGCCACCACCGAGGTCTTCTTCGACGATTTGAGAATCCCCGCCGACAACCTGATCGGCGAGGCCGACAAGGGGTTTCGCTATATTATCGACGGCATGAATGCCGAGCGCGTGCTGATCGCCGCCGAATGCATTGGCGATTGCCGCTGGTTCACCGAAAAATCCGTCGCCTACGCCGGCGAGCGCAAGGTCTTCGACCGCCCCATCGGCCAGAACCAGGGCATCCAGTTCCCCATCGCCCGCGCCTATGCCCAAGGCGAGGCGGCGGCCTTGATGGTGCGCCGGGCGGCGGCCCTGTTCGATGCCGGCGAGCCGTGCGGCGCCGAGGCCAACATGGCCAAGCTGTTGGCCGGTGAGGCCTCGTGGGCGGCGGCCGAAAGCTGCCTGCAAACCCACGGCGGCTATGGCTTTGCCGAGGAATACGATGTCGAGCGCAAGTTCCGCGAGACCAGGCTTTATCAAATCGCGCCAATCTCCACCAACCTGATCCTGGCCTACGTGGCCGAGCACGTGCTCGGCCTGCCAAGGTCCTACTAAGGTGCGCGAAACACTCAAGGGATTGCTGGTCATCACCGTCGAACAGGCGGTGGCGGCGCCCTATTGCTCGTCGCGCCTGGCTGACGCCGGGGCCCGGGTGATCAAGGTCGAGCGGCCCGAGGGCGATTTCGCGCGCGGCTACGACCGGGTGGTGGGGGGCGAGAGCGCCTATTTCGTATGGCTCAACCGGGGTAAGGAATCGATCGCGCTGAACCTCAAGGACAACGCCGACCGGGACCTGTTGACGCGCATGGTGAGTGAGGCCGATGTCTTCATCCAGAACCTGGCGCCGGGCGCCACCGGGCGGTTGGGCTTCGCCAGCGAGGAGTTGCGCCAGCGTCATCCGGCCCTCATCACCTGCGACATCTCGGGCTACGGCGAAGACGGGCCCTATGCCGAGATGAAGGCCTATGACCTTTTGGTCCAGGCCGAAAGCGGCCTTGCCTCGGTCACCGGCCGGCCCGAAGGACCGGGGCGCGTCGGCGTCTCGGTCTGCGACGTCGGCGCCGGCATGTATGCGCAAACCGCCGTCTTAGAAGCCCTCATCGAGCGTAGCCGCACCGGAACCGGCAAGGGCATCCAGGTTTCGCTGTTCGACGCCATGGCCGATTGGATGACCGTGCCGCTGTTGCACCAGGTCTATGGCGGTCGGGCGCCGGCGCGGGTCGGCCTCGCCCATCCCTCCATCGCGCCTTACGGCGCCTATGGGGCGAAGGACGGCGAGGTGGTGCTGTCGATCCAGAACCAGCGCGAATGGCGCAACTTCTGCGCCGAGGTGCTGGAGCAAACCGATCTCGCCGACGATGAGCGCTTCCATGACAACCCGGCCCGGGTTGAAAACCGCCCGGCGCTGGATGCAGAGATCGACGCCGTATTCGGCGCCCTAAGCCGCGCCCAACTGATCGAACGCCTGCGCAAGGGAGGCATCGCCTATGGCGCCGTCAACACGGTCGCCGACCTGGCCCAACACCCGCAACTGCGCCGCCTCACCACCGAAAGCCCAAGCGGCACCGTCGAGATGGTAGCCCCCCCGGCCCGCTTCGCCAACGAGACGGCCCAAGTGCGCCCGGTTCCCGCCCTCGACGAGCATGGCATCGCCATTCGGGCGGAGTTTGGGGGGTGAGGAGATGGTGGCTCGGAATCCGCCTAAGGTAGCGGGGGAGACATGTTCAATACTAGGCCATGTACTCATAAAAGGGATTCACAAACCGCTCGCGATGTGATTCAAGCTTCCAAACAGTGGGAGCTTTCACATGGGTGGACGTTACGACCTGACGGACTTCGAATGGTCGGTCATCAAACCTCTTCTTCCGAA
>PVBE011672700.1_pt1 | contig 53398 bp, 52 predicted proteins | sample 1631181 | NCBI WGS metagenome assembly PVBE01 (sample SAMN08397723, study PRJNA350692) | Marine metagenome, whole genome shotgun sequencing project. | isolation source: water | place: Pacific Ocean | collected 2012-04
TCCGCAGGAGGCTCATGGTGTTCTCCGCAGGAGGCTCATGGTGTTCTTCCGCATGATGTTCCTCATGGTGTTCTTCCGCAGGAGGCTCATGGTGTTCTTCCGCAGGAGGCTCATGGTGTTCTTCCTCATGATGTTCTTCAGGAGGCGGGCCTTCATCATGGTGTTCTTCTTCATGATGTTCTCCGCCACCATCTTCGGGCATTTGGTAGAGGAATATACCATCCAATTGTTTACTAAACATTGTTAACTCCTTTCATTCCACAGGAATGATGAATATATTATTGTTGCAGCAAAAACTATTAGTATCTAAGTAAGTGTTTTAGAAGAAGACTTGTTGTCTAGGCAACTCCCGTCGCTTGCGATGACCTAATAACCTTGTCCTCTGTGTAACTTAAGTCGGCAGATATCTGATTTTATGTGGGCCTATCTGATGCACCGCAAATGATCGTAAGTAGTTTGGCCTTAACCGACTGATACTAGTTTAAATTACAATTTATTGTGTGTCAAGTTAAGGGTTTTTGTTCGATGGATTTAAGTGGCTGTGTACGATTGTTAGGGAGTGTATAGACCGAGATTTGCTTGGACAAGCTACGTGCATTTGGATTGCTGGATGGCACCTTCCATGCGTTGAAGATTTTGTGCGTTAATATCGAATTGTTGTCAGCGAGTTCAGTACCTGTTGGAATATAATCTGGCTGCGATGAATTTTGGCTGGTATGGAAGTAGGTGCCATCTTTTTTCTTGCCCATTCTGTGCACATATTTCCAGGGACAATTTAGCAAGGCTTGGGATTTTATAAAACTGTCTTTGATTAGGTTTAGTAAATGAAAGTTTGTATTGTGCTTAGTGAGTATTTCTATAATTGAGGACAATATTGTGAAAGTGTCATATTTGGAATTGTCACTATCACTCATTCCGTACTGATTCCAATACTTGTAATACTTGAGTTTATAGTTGTAATATTTCGAACGAATTAATTTGTTGTGTAAGTGCTCTCTTTTATCTCGCATACCGCATGAATTGTCAAAATCATATATCTTTACCAAAGATGTTTTTGTAGGCACAGCAATAACCTGACTAGTATTTATGCGATAGTGTGTCGTTTGTTGTTTGCTTGAGCTTATAAGTATGTTTCCTACATGGAGGTCATTGTGTCTGATTCCGATACGATATAGACACTCCGCAGAGTAAATAATTTGAAACAAGACACTGTTTAATTCCTGGTCACTACGGTCAGTTCGCAACCACTGCCTAAGTGTAGGTGCTGTACAGTACTCCAATCCCAGTATTGTTAGTTTGGTAATGTCTCTAATCCGTACGTCATGATGTTTCCTGTCTCGCTCTTCTTTTTCTGCAACTTGTTGTAGCAATTCGTCCAATTCATTACGACATTTTGTAAGGGTGTCCCGAAATTCAATAAATGGTTCTGAGAAAGACCCAAAATATTTTAGAATGTTGGGGGTATGCCGTTGAGTAATCAATGGAGCTAACAGATGCTTGTATATGTTTTTCTCTAACGGAAGACTGTTGTCATATGATCTTCCCGCCTTCGTGTTGTTGAAGAATACCTTTAATGCAATACGTTTGTGATTGTTTTTTCTGCCTTCAATAAACGTAGCAAGACTTTTGTTTTTCTCCCCGCTGCTTTGAAGTGGAGAGAAAACATAACCTTTATCAATCAGTTGCTTTATTGAAGTGATGATACTCATACTACTTATAATTTTAGTGTAATTTTAATAAAATGTCCCGCCCTAATAAAGGCGGGACATTTTCGAATGAAATCTTGATTGAATAGCTTAAATTATTGTTCCATCTTATCGTCATCGTCGACGTCGTCCTCATCATCCTCGTCCCATTCGTTATCCTCATCAACACCTGTTTTACTTGCATATTCTGGATTGGTTAGTTACAATAAATGAAAGCATATTTTGTGCTTTCTACGCAAAAACAAAAGAGGTAGTAAGCTATGATTACTATATTAGGCGATACTCCGTTACATATTTTTCTTGGTACTTTAATTGGATGGGGATTAGGAGCTCTAGTTACTTACTGGCTAACTGCCTACATATTACTTTGGGTTTTCCGTAGAACAGAAACAGACGTAGATGATGTAATACTAGGTGTGTCTCGAAGACCGGCAGTCGTACTAGTAATTGCTTATGGATTACGCAATGCTTTTAGTGCTTTGACTAGTAGTTTGCCAGGTGGCGAGTTGATTGACCGTGTTCTTTGGGTAATTATTGCAATAACTATTACTCACTGGGCTGCACGATTGTTTGTAGATGTACTTGTTTATTATGTGAAGCAATTAGCTGAGCAAACTGAAGCTATATGGGATGACGTTCTAGTTCCAGTCCTTGAGCGAATTGGAGCGCCTCTGATCTATTTGGTGGGCCTGTTTGCTGCTTTACAAGCAATTGGGCTTGACCTCACCGGTCTATGGGTTGCAATTGGTGGAGGTGCATTTGTTTTAGCATTTGCGCTACAAGGCATTTTAAGTGATTTTTTCGCTGGACTTATTCTTCTAGTTGATACACCTTTTCGTACGGGAGATGTGATTGTACTGCCGGACACAGTGACCAAAGGGACCAATATTACGGCTGTTGTTCGTAACATTGGTATTCGTGTGACACATCTTTTTAATGTACAGAATTACACGGATATGTTCATTCCAAATGGTGCTCTGGGTAGAGCGACATTTTTTAATGCTAATCGGCCTACTACAAATCTTGCAGCAACAGTTGGTTTTGCAGCTAAACGCCAAGGGACAAACCCAAATAAGGTTATGGCTATTTTGCAAGAAGCCGTCCTTGCTCATCCAGATATTGTTGGTAACCCTATACCTAAACTCACCGCACTACCTTCTGTCAAAGGACTAAAGAAAAAAGATCCAATTACTGGTGCTCCTTCCAAAAAGCGTGCTGCTTATAACCGTTTGCGTGGAGAAGTGCATGTTAACAATAGGTTGGATGAAATTCGCAAACAACTACAACTTCTTGTGACTAAAGTCAAGGAGTTGGAGTTGGGTGGATTGGACAAGGAAGAAGTGGCTGATATTAGCAATGATTTCGATGCAATCTTAGTGTTGGTAGGCTTGCGATCAGAGGAAATATCGGGGCGGGGATGGAAGAGAATAAAACTTCTGGAGGATGCAGATGCTGACAAATCCTGCCTGATTACATTGTTGCGCTCATGGATTGAGATTTGGATGACCGACCCCAATCTTTATCCAGAGGATCGTGATATTCTAAACTCTGAATGGGATCAAAAAGTCAGATTTTTCTCTAGTCGATTATCGAATCTATATGATGTTTTGCATGATCCTAGTGGGCAAGAGACTCGCGTGGATGATCACATACAGGATCTTATTAGATGGCTTGATGACAGCTTCAAACGCACTCAAGTGATGTGGCAAGAGCCTCAGGTGTGGTTGACTTCTTTCAATAGTACTTTTATAGGTTTTAACATTCGCTATTACGTTGATAATATACGCTTGGAGCATTGGCGTAGACCTTGGAGAGTAGAAAGTGAACTTACCAAAGATGTGTTGCGTAGGTTTAAGATTGAAGGAGTCAAGTTACCAAAGGCAATGTATCGATCGGGTGATGAGAAGACTCAACCAGGTGTGTTTATCACATAATGGTATTGGTTGTACAACTAATTAATCCCCATATACGCTAGCGGGTTGTTTTCAACTATTTTATCAAGATGTTGATTTGTAACCTTCTGGTACGCCGAACAATTCTGTGATGGGACCTTCGTTCTCTCCGGTCATTATCATAATCAGATAATCACCAGGTGACACCGTAATAGTGTTTGATGGGTTTTTCATAAGCTTGCGGGTACCGTCCTGACGAATTTTGCTGATACCTATCAAAATAATATTATGTTCGTCTTTTAGTGTTTGAAACACTTTGTTGTATTCACGATTTACATATGGGTTGTTGTCTGTTACTAGATACTGTTGGATATCATAATCACTATCGGCTACTGCCGAACTAAGAAGATCGACAGAATAGCGCGCAACATCTGGCTCAAAAATGTAGCTGGCAACTATTTTTGCGGCTATACCATCTTTGGAAAGTGTGAATGTTACACCGGCTGCGTGGAAAGTATCCTCTAGATCAGAGTTGTTTAGTATCACTACGTGCTCAACTGTGCCGTACTGCTTTTTTAGGTTCAGTGAATAAACCAATTTTTGAGTGTCATCTTCAAAGTTTAGGAAAACAGTTGATGCCTGACTGATATTGGCTTTTTCTAATACTGCATAGTTGGAATAATCAGTGACCAATACAAATACATCAGTCTCGTTATATCGTTCCCGAATCGAATCTACGTGATCTTTACTATCAGTTACAATAGCTACTTGTTTTTCTGCGCCAATCAATTCGTCTACTACTGATTGAGCGAATATATCCCAGCCTATTACTACAATATGGTCTCTGTAATTTGATCCTAATAATCCCATTTTTCGTGTCTCCCTAATGTTAACGAATATTTCAGTTATGCGGCTAATCAACAAACCTAATACTCCCAAGCTTCCGAGCACAAAAATGTAGCCAATATTACGCCCTATTGGTGTTACTGGGTAAATATCACCATATCCGACTGTAGTAAGTGTAACAATCGAGTACCACAAAGAGTCTTGGAAACTATTAATGTTTGAGACTTGAGAGTTTTTCTCTACTGAAGTTAAAACTACTAGCAGTATTAAATAAAAGGCTATACCTATCAATACAAAAAATGTTCTGCGACTTATATTTAGTCCTAATATGTTCATGTATTTTTCATTAGTGTATTTGTTGTTGAGCCGAGGATTAATGAACTGTGAAGATTATAGCAGCGGTCCTATTGCAAAAAAACCTCGCTAAGATTATCCTTGGCCATCTAGTTTATGTAAATAATCTTATTAGACTGTATGATCATTGTGGTGGATCAATGATGGAATTCATCTTAGTGTTCTTAAGGTAATACAAATGCATGAAATAGGAAGTCGTGACCAACTATTAAACCATGTTCGAGACTTTGTTGCTCTAAAAGTATCTGAACGCCCTGAGTTGTTGGCTGCATTCTTGGTGGGTTCTGTAGCCAGGGCTGACCCGTTGTGGGCTAATATTACTGATTTTGATGTAATATTTGTCGATCCAGATCCCCCACTTGATCTCGAACCTTGTTTATTATGGAACGAATTTCTCTTAATTGATGTACAGTATTTTCGACCTGAGGACTACGAAAATAGACCGATCTTAAAAAGAGATGCAATGCGGGGTCAATCACTATATGATGCTGTTCCACTGCACGACTCCAAAAACTTTTTCGCATTATTGCAAGCTTATGTGCGTGGACAATTTGATACTGCAGAGAATGTGATTGCTCGTTCGGTAGACGCTTTTCGGCGGGCACAACTGCACTATGATGAAATCTCAGAATTGCGGAATATTCCTGTACCTATACCTGTAGACCCAAATGATATAAAGCATTTACATGATGTTATAGATTGGGCTGCTACTGCGGTACTTATGCTTGCATATAAACCTCGGTATGGTAGGCGCCAAGTTCTTTGTTTTGGCGAAGTTCTATCTCAAATGGGGCAGTCAAACATACTAGAATTAGCAGAGCAAAGTATGGGATTCAGTGCAATTAGTGACGACGATATTGATGATATGAGAAAACAATGGCTAGAAATATTTAGGGCATCTGGGAAGTTTCATAAAGGTCATTGGGATGATGATAGGTGTGCACATCCCTTGAAGGAGCAATATTATATGGATGGCTTCGAGAAACTTGCTGCTGTTGGCCATGCTCGTGCATCTTTGTTTCTTATGGAATATACTGCAGCAGCTGCCTTCAATCATGTTCTCACTCATGCGCCCGTGGAAGCAGCTGCACCATATGTTCGACAATATACTAGATGGATGGATATGTCAGGCAAAGGTAGTGCAAAGCACTTCTCTGACTGTCTTGTACAATTGTCAGAGTTATTGCGTCGAGTAGAATATCTCATATATGAGTTTGCTAAGGATAATGGAATTGTTTATGAACTTACAAGGGATAGATAAATTATTATATGCATGTTGAAGTTAGTCGTTCTGCGGAAGACTTTAATAAACTGAAGCATTCTTGGAAAGTTTTAGTTGAACAGAGTGCTGTTTCAACACCGTTTCAGACCGTCGAATTTCAAAACGAGTGGTGGACTAATTTTGGTGGTGATGCATTGCGTTTGATATGTGTATATGACACAGACAATCTCGTGGGTTTAGCTAGTATGTATATTGACAAAAACAATGTGCTACGTTGGGTTGGTGGTGAGGATATTGCTGATTACCACGATGTGATTGCAAGCGAAGAAAACGTAGAAGTGGTTAGAAAACTGGTTTTTGATTGGCTTTCTGGATCACAAGCAGATGACTGGCATAGTGCTGATTTGGCGAACATACCACAATGGAGTGGCAGTGTATCCCATTGGAGTGAATTGGCTCTGGCCCAAGATTGGAAAGCTGCTTCAAGAATAGAAACAGTCTGTCCACAATTAGCTCTTCCTGACAACTTTGAATCATATCTTGGTGTACTAGGAGGTAAACAGCGCCGTGAGATTCGAAGAAAGTTGCGACGGGCTGACGCTGAAGGCGCTAGTGCTGTGTTCATCGCTGAACCTAGTGATCAATATCTTGAAATACAAGAGTTCATCAAACTTATGGAGTCAAGCGGTAGGGAAAAAGCTGAATTTCTTAATTCCGGTATGAGAGAAGCTTTTGTTAATATACTGAAGGCAATGCAAGATTGTGGTCTTCTTCGGTTATGTTTCTTGAAATTGGAGGATCACAACTTGGCGTCTTATGCATATTTTAGTATGGGTGATACTCTCTATCTATATAATTCAGGCTATGACGTTGGTCAGTACGCTGCACTGTCCCCCGGATGGGTGTTGTTAGCTAAGTTGTTCGACCATGCAATAAATAACGGACACAAGCGATTTGATTTCATGCGTGGTGATGAAGATTACAAATATAGATTTGGTGGTGAAGATGTTTCACTAATGCGTTTGCAAATAAACCGTTGACTATTATGGTTTTAGCAAATGACTTGCAACTCGACGACCTAACTCTATTGCAAAATTAGTGCCTCGGTCCCAAGGATATACCTGGCTCATGCTAGCTAGCCATAAACCTTTTATTGGTGTTTGCAGCTCTGGTATTTTGCTTGACAAATTGATAGATGGTACTGGCTGTGCATATGGGCTACGGAAAACCCAAGATTTGTTTATCCAACTCTCATCAAAATTCTGATTAAAACGGGTGAGCGCTGGTAAGTACTGGCGCGTAATCTCTTCGGATGTCATAAGAAACTTTCGATGATTGGTTTCTAGGTATTGGCCACAATATATAATGTGTTCATCCCCAAAACAAGATGGCGAAACAAAATTGGTGTGCTCCACTAGCGCTAGAAAGGGAAACCCTGCATTAGCAGGTAAGTTAAACCAATAGTGGTTAGTTAAGCGCTTTTTTAGAGCTAGCACCAAAACTATTGCCCCAATACTTTGTAGGTTGTTAACCTTAGAAGCATACTGTGTTGGAATGGTCGGTGTAATCTGCAACAACTCTTTTGGGGAGCATGTTGCTATACACTGATCAAAGATAAGTTCTTCATCGTTTACCTTTAGCCGTAATTTGGAGTCGGTTGTGGGGGCAATATGTCTTACTCTTGTGTTGAGATGTATTTCGCCACCTTGTTCGTGGACTTTGTCTGCAAGCAAATTGAGGAACATTTGGAATCCGCCCTGAAATGTACCCAATTGTGCAGTGCGGGTATGTATACGAGCCCACAACCAAGACATAGGTATGTCATCCGAATAGCGCCCAAACTTTGCTTTAAGTAGTGGTTCCCATATAGCTCTGTATACGTCTGTGCCTGCCCAATGTTTCATCCAGTCAGCAGCGCTAATCTTCTCTAAACTATGCCAGTCTTTTGCAAATCGTAAGTAGAGTGTAGTTATCCCAAAACGAAGTTTGTTAATTCCCCATCCTAGACCTGGAAATAATAGTGCGGACATAGGTGAGTCTAGTGGATAAAATGTGCCTTGATGGTACATCATTGTGTCTGGTCGTCGAAAAAGTATTTGCTGAGCACAGTTGAGTTCACTAGCAAGTCTGAGAACATGTTGGTCTGAAGCGAACCAATGATGATAGAAGCGTTCTAGGGTCCACTCCCATTGGTCGACCTTAAATCCAGATGCCAGCCCACCAACTTCTCCAGAGCCATCGAAAAGGACCACCTTATGCCCTGCCTTAGTAAGGTCATAGGCTGCTGAGAGTCCGGCCATACCTGATCCTATAATTGCAATACTCATCTTTGGTAATGTGTAAGAGGTGTTTAATTAGAAATAATAATCTTACAATTATGGTAGTCAGATTATTATTTCTAAAACTTTTGTCTTAAATTGTATATGGATTACCAACTAACATTCAGTTTATTTACCATGATGCAATTTGTAATCAAACCATTGCTGGACTAGGCAACATCTGGTGCAGCAATCGTTCTAGTGCCATGGTGTGGCTACACACTTTTCGGACAGAAAAAAATTCACAATCACAATATAATGTTCCATGGTCACAGGTGACTGTGTGGTTATTGTTATCCCCATCAAACTTTATAGTGAAATCATCAAAGCTAAATCTTTCAGGTTCCTCAGCGTATCGCTTAGACTTCTCGATTTTGCCGATCATTCCATAATCCATGACCCCTCCTATGTGTTTGTGAATCAAAAACACACATGTATAAGCTCAAGTCAACACGTGTGTTTTTATGATTTAGGTAACCGCAGACACATCCATTATTTGATAGAGTGTCTTTCATTGTGCCACCACCTTTTGCATGCTTTGTAGTATATATCCACAGACATAATTAGTCAATATATAGTTCGTCTAAGTCAGTTAAAAGCGTCAGAAATTGTAATCCAACCTTGTTGTTTGTAATACATATATGCTGCAATTTCACGCATAACATTTAGGCTTCGGGCTAGGTTGGTCTTGGTAGGATATAAAGACCATTTTATCTGGCGAGTAGGAATTTCTGAATGAAATGATGCAGATGGTATTGCATAGAGGCCTTGTGTTCGGAAAGTAGCTAGCGCTCGTTTCATATGGGTATGTGAAGTTACCAACACAAATCTTTTCATATCTAGACGGGTCATTACCTTAGCAACATTTATAGCTTGCTCATAAGTGTTTTGAGAATTTGGTTCTATTAATAACAACCTGTCTTGTACACCTAAATCTAATAATTCTTTTCGCATTAGTTCACTTTCGGGAATCGATAACGCGAGCGAATCACCGATCCCCCCTGAAAGAATAATGGGCACTTTAGGTAGTTTTTTGTGCAGGCGGTACGCCTCTAAGATGCGGTATGCTGTGTGAATTGATACTATATTAATAGCATTTTTGTTGTTACCTAATGTGTGTCCTCCACCACTGAGTACAACTATTGCATCTGGATCTATTGTTTCTACATTAGCATTTATAGGAGTGAAATCTTGGTTCAGAATTGATTCCAGATATGTGGCGCCAAGCTGTGTGCTCATAAGCCAATAAGCACACAAAGTAGATGTTAGCCAAATACGTTTCAACGTACGTAATTTGGGACCAGCATAAAGCAGTATTACCCCAATTAAAATTAATAATAATAAAAAAGGTAGTGATCCAGGAAGTAATAGTTCATACATTTCAATTACACTGACAAAATATATCAATAGTTTACGCCAAATATATTGTTAACTAAGGCCTAGTCTCTAGGAGACGCCAAAGGTACCAACTAGCAGCTGTACGGAAAGGCCTCCAAGGTTCGCCGATTTGCAATATGGTTTTGTGTTCGGGCAGCTGACTTAAGTTACACAATTTCTGTACTCCTTTTCTAATTCCTAAATCGCCGGTAGGGAGTATGTCCGGATAGTTAAGGGCAAACATGAGAAATATGCTTGCTGTCCACGGTCCAATACCTTTAACTTTAGTTAGCATATGTGTAATTTCATCAGTGTTCATATATCTGAATCTGCGCGGGCGAATATTGCCTTGAATATATTGGTCGGAAAGCTCGTGTATAGTTGTTGCTTTTTGTATAGACAACCCTGCCGTCTGTAGTTTTACTATAGAAACTTGCCGTACTTGTTTTGGTGTTGGAAAGTGACTGGTTGGAAACAGATTGAGAAATCTTTTGTAGATGACAGAAGCTACTTTCCCAGACAATTGCTGGTATATGATTGTATGCACCAATGATTTAAATGTGTTGCGAGTTCGCTGAATGTCTGGTGGTCCATGAGTATCGATTAAGTGATTGAATCGGGGGTCAACCTTACGTAGATGATGGGTAGCTTCTAAAGGATCCATATAGGTATTGGGCATATGGTATATTGATTATACTATTTGTTCAACCAGGTTCGATCCTAATTTAATATCTTGTTGGAAACCAACATAGTGGTAGTCAGATATACAATGTTGAATCGATTATATCATCTTGATATTGCAGCACAATTCCAATACATTGGAATGGTACAATTTGGTCAATGAGAACATTATGTCAAGCTATAAAGATCGGTGCAATTGATTATGCAGATGCGTGCGTTTTGCAATCTTCGCTAGCTGCCGAGCTAGCTGCTGGCAAACGTTCTGACTGTATACTCTTGTTGCAACATCCTCATACTTATACGTTGGGTAGTTCAGCAAGGCATGAGCATTTGCTTTACACTGATGATCAATTAATCCATTATGACATTGTAGTTTGTGAAACTGATCGTGGTGGCGGCATTACTTATCATGGGCCGGGACAGTTGGTCGGATATCCTATATTGGATTTAGGAAGTCTTTATATGGACGAGTCACATACATTTACTTCAGACTATATAAGCTATATTCGCAAACTAGAAGTCATGCTAATCAATATATTACGTGGTTATGGTATTGAGTCTATGCAGGTGCCTGGGTTGACTGGAGTATGGGTGGAATCTTGTGTTTCAACAAATGGACAATTCACGTCATGCAAAAGTACTGACTTGCCTCGTAAGATAGGATCAATCGGTGTTAGAGTAGACAAGAACGGGATTAGTCAACATGGGTTTGCTCTTAATGTCGATATTCAGGATTCTTATTTTGAAGGCATCGTACCGTGTGGTCTCGAAGGTTATGGAACCATCTCTATGTCTGAGGTATTAGCAGATGTGCCCACAATGCAAGATCTGCAAAGTACTGTGATTTGTGAATTTGGAAGGATGTTTGACAAGGAAATGGTCTTGTCAGATGGGTCGTTATCTGACTTATGTATAGATAGGAATTAATAATGACAACCGATGTGTTACATCTTGAACCGGCAACCAAAAAGATAGGTAGGCGACCACCTTGGATAAAAGTTAGAGCTCCAGGAGGTGAAAACCACCAAAGACTAATTGGTTTGATGCGTTCAAACCAATTACATACAGTATGTGAAGAGGCTCAGTGCCCTAATATTGGGGAGTGTTGGGGTTCCGGAACGGCAACTTTTATGATGATGGGAAATATATGTACACGGTCTTGTGGTTTTTGCGATGTTATAACCGGTCGACCTAGGGTTTTAGATTGGGATGAGCCTCGTCGTATTGCTGCAGCAGTGAAGCAAATGAATCTGGAACATGCCGTTGTTACCAGTGTAAATAGGGACGAGCGTGACGATGGAGGCGCACCGTTGTTCGCTATGGTTATAAAGGAAATTCGTTTACAGCATCCTGGCTGTTCAGTAGAGGTACTAATACCTGATTTCAAGGGATCTAATTCAGCATTACAGACAGTTATGCAGGCACGTCCAGAGATACTCAATCATAATGTGGAGACCGTACCGAGGTTATTTAAGAAAGTACAACCGCAAGATAATTTTGAATGGGCAAAAATGGTACTATGTAATGCTCGCGGGATAGATGCGGATGTTCTTACTAAAAGCGGCATAATGGTAGGGTTAGGTGAGTCCATGGAGGAAATTAAACAAACGATCTCTGATATTCGCAGCTGGGGAGTAAACATTCTTACCGTGGGTCAATATTTACAACCTTCTCGGAAACACTTGCCAATTGAACGTTACTATACAATGGATGAATTTGATGAAATTAGATCATACGCTGAAGAAGATTTAGGGTTTGATTGGGTCGAGTGCGCTCCTTTAGTCAGATCAAGTTATCATGCAGAGCGTCAGGTGCGCATGCTAAGCAAATTATACAAGCAGTTATATAAAAAAGACTTAGATTAGGTATTTGGTCATTCGAACCCAATTTCAGATTGGTCACCTACATTAAGTGTGCTGGATTGTCCTTTTACGTTAGTATAGCTACCAATCAGGGATTGTGTAAGAACAGTGTCGACAATCTGTGTGCCTTGCTCAATAATGGAATCACTTATTATTGAAGATGTAATAGTGCAATCTGCACCTATTGTGGCATGGGGTCCAATTACTGAGTTGGTTATTTTTGCATCAACATGAATATTTACCGGAGGTACTATTACGGATCCGTCAACTTGCAATTGCGCGCTGTTATCATGTCCGTGCTCAAGAAGATGTTTGTTCGTTTCTAGCAGACTTTCTGGTTTACCACAATCTTTCCAAACCTCTACTTCGTTTGCTTGCATTTGCAAGCCTTGGTCTAATAATATCTGCATAGCATCTGCTAGATAGTACTCTCCCTTAGTTTGTGTATTGTTATTGATTTGTTGTTCAATTGCACTCATGAGCATCTGACTGTCTCTAAGATAATAAAATCCTACAACGGCTAAATTGTTGTCCATTGACTCAGGTTTTTCAATTATTTGTGTTACATACCCATTAGAATCCCTAACAACTACACCGAAACGTCTTGGGTCCTTTACATGTTTTACCCAGGCGATTGCTTCGTCTGTTGCAGTATTGATTTTGGTTAGATCTGTTTCTACGATAGTGTCAGCGAAACCTATTAGCATTGGTCCCGTCACGTGCTCTTTTGCTAGAAGAATAGCTGGAGATTGTCCATCAAGTTGTTTTTGCTCCAAGAATCTTGTATTAGTGTTAGGGTATGTTTTTTTAATATGTTCCTGTATTTGATCACCCATGTAACCAGTAACAAAAATAAATTCCTCCACTTCCACATCATTGAACATATTAAGCACATGACCAATAACAGGTGTTCCTGCAACGTTCATCAATGGCTTAGGCTTGCTAAATGTGTGGGGTCTTAATCTACTACCAAAACCAGCTAAAGGGATAATAATTTTCATATTAATGCTCCAATCTGGGAATATGTTTGTGCCAATCTGTAGCTTGCTGATATATGTGGGCAATCGTTAACAATTGTTGCTCGCCAAATGTGGGACCAAGCAATTGAACTCCTATAGGGAGACCACTTTGGTCAAAACCGCAAGGTAGCGAGATTCCCGGTATTCCGGCCAGGTTTCCCGACAATGTAAATATATCCGAGAGATACATTTGCAATGGATCTTCTATCTTTTCTCCTATTTTGAATGCTGTTGTAGGTGTTACTGGGCCCACAATTACGTCCACTTTTGAGAAAGCTAGTACGAAGTCCTTTTGGACCAATGTACGCACCTTCTGTGCATTCAGATAGTAATCTTCGTAATAACCTGCAGTCAGTGCATAAGTACCTAACATGATACGTCGTTTGACCTCTGTACCAAAACCCTTACTCCTAGTGTTAATGTAGGTTTCCCACAAGTTCTTGCCAGTTCGGCGCTGTCCGAATCGTATACCATCGTAGCGAGCGAGATTTGCAGATGCCTCAGCATTTGCTATTAGATAATATGCTTCTAGGGCATGTTGGGTATGTGGCAATTGTACAGGTACTATTTCTGCACCTAGATGTTTTAACGTTTTAATAGTATCTTGCACTGATTTTTCTACCTCGGGTTGTAAGGAGCCAGTTGTATGTTCTTGCTCCACTCCCACACGAACCCCTTTTAGATTATCTGTTTTTGAAAGCACCTCTAGATAGTTGGGTGGTTTCTGTTGGAGGGTGGTTGAATCCTTGAGGTCCGGGCCTGATATGGCTTGTAACAACAGAGCTGCGTCCTCAACAGTCCGAGTGAGCGTTCCAATTTGATCAAGAGATGAACCAAACGCTATTAAACCATATCTAGATACACGTCCGTAAGTGGGTTTGAGTCCCACAACCCCACACATTGCTGCTGGTTGTCGGACGCTTCCTCCTGTGTCTGTTCCTAGTGCACCATAGGTCATTCCGGCAGACACAGCAGCTGCACTTCCTCCAGAGGAACCTCCGGGCACACGATTGAGATCCCACGGATTGTGGGTTGGTCCAAATGCGGAGGTTTCGGTGGAGGAACCCATTGCGAATTCATCAGTGTTTGTTTTCCCCAAAAAAATTGCACCAGCATCTCGTAAACGTTCACTAGCCGTGGAGTCATAAGGCGGCACAAACTCTTTGAGTATCATTGAGCCGGCAGAAGCAACAATATCAGACACACAGATGACATCTTTTATGGCCAATGGGACACCATTTAGTGGTGATGGTTTTTGATCAGATTTGCCATTTATCCAGTTCTGCCAAGCAATGTCAGCATTTGTTGCTTGCTGCATAGCTAAGTCAGAGCTTATAGTTACAAATGCGTTTACTTGCGACTCGGATGAATTAATTTGACTAAGACATACCTCAGTCAACTCAACACTAGTGATATCCCCAGTACTAAGCAAATCAGATACCATGGCTAAGGATTGGAAAGCTAAGTCCATAGCACACATTCTTTGGTAGGTTTGTTGTAAGTCACTGGATCAATTTTTACCTAGTACAGGAGGAACGCTGAAATAGTCATTATTAACTTCAGAAGCGTTGCTGAGCAGCTTATCAATAGAAAGAGATGGGTGTGCTTCGTCCGGTCTTAGTATTGTGTGCAAGAATAGTATGTTATCAACTGGACGGACATTAGACACGTCTACTTTTTTAATCTGACACATATAGTCCAATATCTCTGAGAGGTCATTACTGAATGACTTTATCTCATTTTTTGTCAAGTGTAGGCGTGCAAGTTGTGCTATACGCACTACTTCATTAGTGGATATGGTTGATGCCATAGGTGTGTATCCTCAATTCTAGCTATGGTAAGTAGCCAGAATTGTAATTATTCTACCATTCTATTTTGTTACAACATATGCATCTAATATTAAGCTCTTTTTACGAAAGAGTCTATTTCTTCAAGGGTCGGTAAACCATCTCTTGCACCAGCCTTTGTACATGAGAGAGCTGCTGCCGCTGAGCCATATATACAAGCTTTTTTCACAGACCAACCAAGCGCAATGTGAGTATACAAAAAAGTGGCATGATATGCATCTCCTGCGCCTATAGAGTCGACTATATTTACAGGAAATACATCTATTTCATTGATTTGTTTCTGCGTTGCTATGACAGATCCGGCGGAACCTTGAGTAATCAGTAAGGTCATTTCAGGGTGTTTGTGTAAAACTTCAAAGATTGCTGTAGACAAGTCAGAATAATCGCCCCACATAAGAAAATTTTCTTCGTCGGCAAATAGATAGTCTGATATATGCAACATGTGGTTGATATTTCTAGCGTGCTCTGGGATGTTCACACGTTCAGGGGCCATTTGCAGATCATATGCTATTGGGATACCCAAGTCTTTTGCTCGTCTAGATACTTCAATAGCAGTATCTGCTGGATCCATGTCAGTGAAGAATACTCGAGCAGATTTCAGAAGATTATCTGGGACCTCTGCTGATTTAATCTGTAAATCAGTAGGCAAAGTGATTACCAGACCGGCTCGTTTCAAATCAGAAGTTATCATTAATACAGTAAGTTGTGACAGAGTTCCGTCTCTTTTAAGGATATATTCAACATTGACCCCTGCGGTCCTTAATTGTTCGACCATTCTTTCACCGATACTATCACTACCAGTTGCAGCAACTAATGCTACCTGGCCTCCCAATTGTGCTACAGCATGTGCTACATTTCCGCTCATGCCACCCCCAGTCCACAATTGTTTGTCAGTGTGAATCCCATCACTAGCTCCTGGATATCGGTTCACCCAGGATAGCAGTTCGAGAGTAGTACTCCCTAATGCAATTACGTCAAATTGTTCTGATGATGGCATAGCCTAGAGTGTTTTCTAACGATCAAACCAACCTTCTAGCATACTTGTGTAAATTATCTTTTGTAAAAAGTCCATTGGGCCACGTTCTGGTGGCCGATCAGGGTTACAATTCTTTGCTATTGCAGTAAAGTACGCGAACAGTTGTAGAGGAACCCAGGCAATCAGTGGTCCAAACATTTCACTATGTTCAGGTACAGTATAGTACTTAGCTTCTAAATCTGACCATAATTCTTTGTCTTGTGCAGTTCCAATGACGATAATATTGCCACGATTGCTTTTGACGTGTTGACTTACTAGTCTATCGCGTTCTCCGATATCTCCTGGTCGCGTTATGATGAATACAGGGTCACCATCACTTAATGAAAGAGAATGAAGATGAGCATATTCCTCCAGATTAGTAGATTCAGCACGGCTCTGACTAGTCTCCTTCATTTTAGCGGCTGCCAGTTGTGCTGTTGCCCAGTTAGGTCCAGATCCAATGAAAGTATATATAGGTGCCTTAAGTAGATTTTGAGCCAGCTCCTGCATTTGAGACTCTAGTTTGAGCGATTCTGCAATTGCATTAGGTATATCAGAATAAAGTTCTTGTCGCAGTTTGCGAATGTCTTGATTAGAGTAAGTGTTCCGAGCTTCAGCAATGTGTAATGCTAGTGCATATAGATTTGCCAGGGCAGTGGTGGTCTGTTTAGTTGGAAAGGAATCGGACCATCCAGCTTGAGTATGAATTATCTCATCTGTTTCATCTGTTATGGGACTTGGGTTAAGATTAGTTAGCGAGAATCGAGGAGCCCCTTTTTGTGCTGCTAGACGAGCAGCATCAATTACTTTAACAGTTTTACCTGATGATGATATCAGAATTACTAACGTACGTTCATTTATTAAATTGTGGCGATAATTGGTAAACTCTGCTGCTTCTATTGACTCTGATGGCAATTGTGCCCATTTTTCAAATGCGTATGTGGCTCCGATGCCAAGCATATATGGATCTCCACACCCAACCATGATTACGCGGTCAATTTGTTGTGAGTAACGCTCAGCGATTTCTTTGAGATTTTTGTCAGCATGCATTAAGCTCTCAGAAATTTTGTTTGGTTGCTCACGTATCTCTTTAATGAATTGGTATTCGTTGTTCATAAAATGTTGTTCCTAGCATTATTATTTTCTCTATATTTGTGATTATATGAGCGAAGGCTGTTAATCTTAGCTTCACTACCTATATTTGGAATGAGTTTACAATGATGTCATGTAATGTGCAAAATGTTACGTACAAAATCCTGCCAAATTATACTCGTGGTTTTCTTTGTACTATCTTGCCTTCAATCTTATTTCTCCACTATAAATCTTGAGTTGGTCTCCGTTGCTGAGTTGTATTATCAGAGCCCCGTTTGTTTCTACACCTAAAACTATGCCTTCAATTGGGTTGTGGCCGGAATCAATAACTTCTATGTATTGATTTTTCCAGAGCATACGCTTCTGCCACTCCTCCCTAATAGAGTTTTGTTCCAACTGATTGTATAGTAATCCAACGTTGCGTACCAATTGTTGTAGGAGGTTTACCCGATCAACTTTATGTCCTATGATGTCTGCTAGGCATGATGCATCGTAGGAAGGGTTCGTAACTTCCAGTGGCGCAGAATTTACATTGACGCCTATACCCAATATTTGCCACTCGGGCAAGTTTTCGGTGTAACTTGTTTCTACTAATATCCCAGCAATTTTTTTCTGTTCAACCCAGATGTCATTAGGCCACTTAAGTTTGGGGGATATATTGTATAGTTGTTCAATTGCGTATGCTGTTGCTAGACCTCCAAGCAGTGGCATTTGGCTAATCTCAGGGTTTGACAGCTTGGATCTAAGTATAAAGCTGACAGCTAAACCACTTCCTTTGGGTGTAAACCAGCGACGATCAAAACGGCCGCGACCAGCAGTTTGTTCGTTGGCTACTACGAGGGTGCCTTCAGGCTCACCGTTTAACGCAAGGTCTTTAGCCTTATTATTAGTTGAGCTAGTAGAATTGTAATAATAGAGTGGATGACCGAATTCTGTAGTATCTAGCGATTTAGAAATGGTGGTGTATGAAAATGCTTTATCGTCCATAGTTATATTCTAAAGGTCTATTTGTTTACGTCAAATGGCATGAAGCTGGTAGAATCCTTTAGAATGAAACCATTATGGGCACCTTGGCGTATGGATTATCTTATTGGGGAGATCGATTCAGTGACAGGATGTTTGTTTTGCATCAACATTGAAAAGACACCATCTGAGGAAAATTTAATTATTCACAAAGGGAAGCATACTATGGTTATGCTAAACAAGTATCCTTATAGTAATGGTCATTTGTTACTCGCTCCGATTATACATGTGTCTTCTATAGATGAATTATCAGAGTCTGCTACCATCGAACTAGCTATTTTAAGTCAGGTTTGTGTGAAAACGTTACGACACGCATATAACCCCGAGGGTTTTAATATAGGCATAAACATTGGGGCAGCGGCTGGTGCAGGAGTTCCAGATCACGTACATATGCATGTTTTACCTAGGTGGTCTGGTGATACCAACTTTATGACTAGTATTGCTGAGACGCGTGTGTTACCTGAGGAAATTGGCGTAACATACCAAAAGCTCCAAAGAATAATTAGGCAGATTGTGGACGAAAAACAGATAGGTAGTACATAATATGGGATTAGCTTTGATATTGCTTCTCGAGCAATCTGATCAGCTCTTCACTGTTTTTGCCTAACGCAGCATTTTGAGCCAAATCATGTGCTGTATCAATTTCTGGTATCGATGTGTTGGAACTACATAGGTGCCAACTGACGTCAAGTTGATCAACATATATTGAGATGGGTTTCCACACGTCTAGATTTTTTACAATATTACCGGATTTTGTTTTCCAATCTTGTAATCTCCAATTAGACATCCACTTGCTAGCTCCTTGATGCACATACTTTGACGTAGTGTAGATGTCTAGGGGCTTGGAAGATGGTGCTGCCTTCAGTGCTTGTGCTGCGGAGAAGAGTTGCATTCTATTTGCTGTAGTTGTTTTCTCTTGTCCTGAAAGTACTTTTATTTGTTTGTTTTGAAGCAACAATACTGTCCATCCTCCTGGGCCTGTAGGTCCTATGCAAGAGGCACCGGTAAATGCACGAATTGAATCAACCGTGTTGTTTTGGTTAATTCTTTTTATAGATACTCTTGCTAAGGAATCAACCTCTTCGTTAAGAGGGTTTCCCGAATGGCCTTTCACCCACTTCCAAACTACTTCATGTTGCTTCATTGCACTGACTAGTTCTAGCCAAAGGTCCTGATTTGCTACTGGTTTCTTCTTGCTGGTACGCCAGCCTCGTGCTTGCCACAGAGTCATCCATTCAGTAATTCCTTTTTGAATATATTCCGAATCAGTGTGCAGTTCCACTGCACAGGATGATTTAAGATAACGTAAAGCCTCTATAGTTGCTTGAAGTTCCATACGGTTGTTGGTGGTGTTTTCTGCACTACCATAAATTTCTTTTCTGTGTGTGCCAAATAGGAGTATTGCTGCCCATCCTCCTGGTCCGGGATTCGGATCGCAGGCGCCATCAGTATATATTGTTACTATCCTGTTTGTACTATTAGAAGCTGACATTAGTATGTATTGTTTAGTTTGTTCCTATAACATGGTTACATAACACAACTTACTTCGTATTAGCATTAGCTATGAACCCCACTGATTCTTCGGTAGTAGAGACCATTACCACACTCAGTGTGTTGCCATTAGTAATTTCTCGAATATCATATACTTTGACTAAATCAGCATAGCTTGCATCTTGAGGACTAAGTTTGGCAAGCAAGTTTGGAGAATCCCTAAATATTAATTCATCAAAGTAAGTTTCATCTTGTGTTAGGCTAATAGCCAGTGGATAAATGTTAGCTTCCACTAGATCTTGAAAAAAATGAGTTCCATATGATGGTTCACTTGTCTTGGGCCCACTATCTGGTACCAGCTCAATTAGCATCTTAGTATTATGCACATCTGCATAAGTTACCTTTACACCTAGGTCTGGGTTGCTGCTTCCCCATCGGTATGGCCCTATCAGAATAAACCGTTTACTTTGCAGTGCGTGATTGAGTCTGCCTATTACTCGAGCGATCTGCGTTTTTCTAGCAGGATCATTAATGGAGTCGTATGAGCTGAGCGGTACAATCACTACGAATCTTATTCCATCTACTTGTGCATCTTGGACAATGCCGCGAGACTTGAACACGATTTGTGCTTTGTTAATATCCGCCGGTATTGTTACAGGTGAATTTTCGGTCCGGAGACTTTGTGGTCTACATTGCACCAGACAGATCGATGCTTTTGGTTCCTTGTCCTTATATTTGATTTTGGTGGTGAACTCAATGTCCACTGCTGCATCATAATGCTTCGACAAATGTGTAAGCATACGCTTCAATTGTGAGACAAAATCAGTTTGTTCTAGCATTTGGTCGAAGGTCAACACTAGGGTTCTAGTATCAATATTTGGATTTATTGTGATCAATTTACTTAGGTAGTCATCGGCGATTTGCATAGCTACAAGTCTTAACCACTTGAGTTTTCCATGGAGTATTTTTGTAACTGGTTGAGTTTCAAAACTATTTGTTTTCAAGTTAATAACATCAATTTTCTTCTGCGAGTAATGTTGTATCGCGCTAGTTCCTGACTCTGGACGAATATTGGGGTGGCTTAATGGGACCATCCGGGCATAGTCTGTTGTTTGGTTTACCGCACGAGTTCCAAGACCACATACCATACGCACTAACCCGTCCTCTGGATTAATACGAGGTGTCCATCGGTATTGGTTCTGGCTAAAAGCAACTCCAGCAATTGGTGGATAATACCAATCACCATGTCTGTCACCCTCGACCACTTGTATTAGTATTGCCATGCGTTCGTCGTAGTCTAATAACCCCATTTTCTGTCGATAGAGCAGTGCATCTGGACTATAAACACTCGCATATATTTTGGAGATTGCCTTAGACAGTGACTCTAAGTTTTCCGAGGCGCTCGCTTGGTTTGCGCAAAAATAGCTGTGATATTTTCCTGCAAAGGAGGTTCCATAAGAGTCTTCCAATAGGCTGGATGACCTTACTATTATGGGTTGGCCATTGTGTGTTTGCAGTAGTTCTTGTAGTTCTCGAGTAATATCAGTGGGGAGCGAACCATCATTAAAACTATCCATTATTGTAGGATATAGTTCTCTAATCTCATCTGCTGACCTATATTTTTGGTTCATAACCCATGTGAGTTTGTTGTTGTCTTTGAATTGATCGAACACATCCGTAGCAACAAAATACGATTGAGGTGTACTAATCTCGCTCGCAAGTTGGTTGTCGCCTTGCATCATTATCTTGGCTAGCTCAATACCGGCTGCTTTACCACCTATTTTTCCTGTACCAATCCGTCTGTCAAGTATGTTGAACAAGTCTTGAATTGTGAACCATTTCCTAGCAGTACCCACAAACTCGAGTCTATCACTGACTACTGTCTTGATGGCTACTACTATTATTTCTGCTAAGTGGTGAGAAAACACTTGTTGATCGTCAGGTTTTAGAGACTCTATTTGTTTGCCATGATCCATTAATAGGTCTAAAGGAGCCATTTCGGGGTTGTATGTTATGTCACTTACTGTGCGTTTTTTACCAGCACGGTTCTTGACAAGTGTGTTCACGATATTATCGAACAAATACATAGGTAGATTGTAAGCAAAGTAAAATTCAGTAAGATAATCCCGCACATGACTTGTGCGTATTTTCCATATCTCAGGCGGCTCTTTGGTTAAAGATTTGTTCTGACCGTCTAATTCTTGGGATTCGATAGATCGCTGACGCACCTCATTATCCATCTGTTCAGGGGTTATAATTCCGCGATGAAATATTTCATCCAGCATTTTATTTCGAATCTCTTTACCTAGAATGGGATACTGTCTAATCCGTAATTGAAGACGAACTATCTTCGGTAAGCTGGTAAGGTCAAGTGTCATGTTGATTGTAACGGAACTACGTTGACGATTCCGCTAAATTTTCTTTTAACCATGCAATATTTTGTACTGGTGTCGGATCATTTCCATATGCGATTGATAAATAGAAGCTGACATAGTCTCCGTAATGTACCATGGACAACATTTGTGCCATACGAGATTCACCTTGGGCAGTGATGCAATCTGTGTTGTAGCCAGAACCGAGGAAGAGTTGGCGAGTAAGGTCAATGCGAAGTTGGTTGCGAGGGTGTGCAGCGGGCGAGTTCATGAATAATACAAATGCTTTGTCAATAAATGACTCAGGCCGGTCAAGACCGACTACTGAGTTATGGTTCATTTCTGGCAATTCTTCATATTGGGCCCATGCCTTGCTGTTTTCGGCTATTTGTCCACGCCATCGGCGTGCCACAGGTGTCAGCGGCTCAGGCGCAAACACTAAAATAATTCTTTCAAGCATCTGTCCAGCAAGACGTTTTGCAGGATTAGTTGCTAAGGATGATTGTGCACCTAACTGACTATTCTGATCAGTCAGAATGTTTTGTGTTTCTGCTATATCGGTACTAAAATCTCGTGCTAAACCTATACGATGTAACAATACTAATGGAAGGATGAGTGAGTAACCCAGTGCTGCTCGCGGCTGACTTTTATAATCATAAACCCATGACAACCCATTGTTTTCCTGAGTTAATGTGGAAATTTGTCCGCCGGTGGAAATACTAACAACTTGAGCGTTCTGTTTTTGTGCTGATTCAAGAGCGGTAAGGGTTTCCTCAGTGTTGCCTGAATAAGATAAGGCTATTACGAGACTGTTTGGGCCTACAAAGTATGGTATTTTGTAATCTCGGTTAGATAATATTGGCACTTTACATTCGGGTCCTATAAGCGTTTTTAGTAGTGAACCTCCTATAGCTGAACCTCCCATTCCTAGTATCACTATGTTGGAAATATTACTAACATCTGGCAATGGCAATTCCATTCCATGGTTCCATGCCTGTGTGATTTGGGTGGGAAGAGAGACAATATGCCCGAGCATATTGTCAGAGTCTAAGCTTTCAATTTGTGTTACATCTAACATTAGTGGTGCCTCCGATAATTTTGACAAACAATCTATATGGTTGAAAACCCGTAGACGTATGTTAGATTAATTACCTTATAACAAGTTATGCGTCTTGATTGTGTATACTGTTTGACTTTTCTATTATTGATATTTGCTGTTTCAATTTGCTAAAACGATTGAAGAGGTAGATACAATAACCGCCACTTATAATTGCCAGTATTGTGAAACCTAGCATCAAATAATTAAAAGTATCTGCCGGCGAATTCTCAAGTAACATCAATCTCCCCTCTAATCATTGTACATTTGATATTGTAGTTTGGACATGTATTCGAACAATGATTGAATTCTGACTCTATGCCATAGAATAGTAAAATACAATACTGTAAATGTTGATGCAGTAAATAGCAATGTTGTAGTCATTCTTGCAGTCATGTCAAACTGTCCTTCAGCATCTGGGTCGGCACTTCCAATGATGACCGGGTGAATTGTGCGCCAGATGCGTATTGCCATGAAGGTCAGTGGTACGCTGATAAATGCAACTATGCCGTAAACAGCAGTAATATGTCGCCTACGATCATGACCTTCAAGTCCTGCATGTAGAAATAGATATGCAATATACAACAACCACATTATTGTAGCAGTTGTCAATCGTGGGTCCCAAGTCCACCAGGTATTCCAGACAGGTCTGGCCCATATAGATCCACTCACAATGTTCATCGTGGTAAATATTACTCCGATTTCTGCGGATGACATAGCCACACGATCGTAACTCTTATTTTGGGTTGCTAAAAATATAATGCTTGTTATCAATGTTACTAGAAATGCTAAGGCGGCTATCCATCCAGACGATACATGGTAATAGAAAATACGCTGGACATCACCCATAATTATCTCCCTAGGCGCATAAATTAATACCATGTAAACGGAAAGGATAATTAGTATTAACGAACTAACTGTCATAAGTTGTAGCCGCGGATTTGGTTTTGGCATAGTAGTCTAATTACTCCTGTATTAGGTAGTCAAATGTCATTATTGCTACCCCAAGAAATATTATATCGTAAACTATTACTAGATTGAACGCGTTAGAGAATTGTCCCCAATGAGCTCCAGATAAAATTGCGTTGCTGCATTGAACAGATGCTATTATTATTGGCATTGCTACAGGTAAAAGAAGAATTGGCAGCATGATCTCGCGTGCTCGTGTTCTTGTTGCTATGGATGCTAATAAGGTCCCTACTAAAGTGTATCCGAATGATCCAAGCAACACTATTAGTACGAATAGTGGAGAAAACAATGGTATACCATATAGAATGTAAAACATAGGAACAACTATTATTTCTACGATTATCACAAAAATGTACGTACTAATAAATTTTCCAACAAAAATAGCAGTGTAGTCAATAGGTGACAGAAGCATTCCTTCTAGTGAATTTTGACTTTTTTCGTTTGCAAATGTTTGATTCAGTCCTAAGGTAGATGAAAACACAAAAGTTACCCAGAGCACACCAACGGCAATATTGTCTTTAGTAGATTTGTCCAAATCTAGAGCAAATGTAAAAACAAGCGTTACCATTACGGAAAAAATCAAGAGAGCGCTCACAAGCGTTTTCTTGCGCATTTCTATGCTTAGATCTTTCCAGATAATTGTTCTGACTGCTCGCCAATACTGACTAGTTTTTGTATATTGATTGTTGTTATACATTGATGATTTCATGGTACTTATGTGCGAATTCATCAAATGACAGTTGGGCAGTGCTCCCCTGATATACTACTTCACCCTTGTGCAGGACAGCTATTTTGTCACTTAATGCTAAAGCATGTTTTATATCGTGTGTAATCATTAGCACGGTGTTTCCTGATGTTGATGTCGACTGAAGAATTTGATCTAACCTAACAGAATTGTTTTGATCTAGTCCGGTGTGTGGTTCATCAAATAAAATCACTCTAGGATTATGTAGTATGGCTCTGGCGATTGACAATCTTTGTTGCATTCCATGCGAAAATGTGCGCACTAATATGTCTTTCGATTCAGTCAAATCGACCTTATCGAGCACCATGCTTATACGGTTTGCGTAATCTTTGATGCTGTATAGGCGTGCATAGAAAAGTAGATTTTCATATGCAGTCAAATTGTCGTAAAGTAAAGTGTGGTGTGATACTACACCAAGCAGTTGACGTACTGCGTGTGAGCTAGTGTTTAGGTCAAGCCCAGCTATGGTCACTTGTCCGCTGTTGGGGCGAAGCAACGTAGCTATTATACGTAGCAGGGTGGTTTTCCCTGATCCGTTTGGTCCGATAAGTGTAGTGAATTCACCAGGTGCTATATTTAAAGTTATGTTTTTCAGTACTTGTTTCATACCAAAAGATTTGGAAACAGACTTGACATTAATCATACACATTTATGTTTTGGGTATACTGGTCTGCCTCTTCATGAATTAACGCGTTTAGATTCATCTATTTTACGAAGTATATCAATACCTTCGTTTATTATATTATTACGTGTAGTAGCATAATCTTCAGTGGTGATTTTTTCTGTGCGATGATCAAAATCAAGATCATACAAAGATTCAATTAGTCTAGTATGTCTTTCGTAAAGACTATAATTGATGTTGTTTATATCTAATGTTGGATTGTTAGACATGAAGAATGGTCTAATTACAAATATTATTACTGCAGCAGTCAATGTGACATGTAGTATGAGAAAAAGTAGATTCATGGTTGAATTATTTGTCTAGTAGTGCTTCCAAAACAATCTCTATATTTTCGTAGTTGACTGGCCCTACAAATGATTTGGCTAGCAATCCATCTTGGGTCACTATGTACGTCTCTGGCACTCCCCTTATGCGATATGATTGAGAGATTCTTGTCCCCACATCTGGGCCGTTTGGATATGTAATGTTCCATGTACTTAAGTAATCCAAAGCTTCCTTCTCGGTGTCCACATAATCTATGCCTAACAATAGCACATCTTTATCTTTATAATCACGCCATAGCATCTCAAGATCTTCAGCTTCTGCTTTACATGGATCACACCATGAAGCCCAGAAGTTGATAACTATAATTTGTCCCTCCAAGTCTGAAAGAGTATATGTTTGGTCGTTAAAAGTGGTTAATGTGAAATCAGGGGGTTTCCCTGATCGGACTGGGCCAAGACTTGATTGGAACAACTTGATTGCAACAAAAACCAACAGTGCCGCAAGTAATATCCATACGGCAAGCTGTCCTAGTTTATTTTTACGTTGTTGAACTGTAATATGTGATTGACTAGGTTTTGATGACTTGATTATGCTCATTGCCATTTTTTGAGGTCGTGCTCTATCCTCTCTACATAATGGTTCGCATTGTCTATATTTGATATTGTCTCATGCTGTAGACGCAGTCCGTTTTCAGTATTAGAGAGTAAACGTGTCACGAGCAGTGCTCCAATTAGAAACAAGAATGGTGGTAGATACCACAGAAGTTTATTGAAACCTTCTACTGGTGGTTCTGCTAGCACTCGTATACCATACTGGTCTGAAAAATATTGTTTAATTTCTTCCTCAGACCACCCGTCTGTCAGCTTTGCGCGTATAGTATCTCGCCACTGAACACAGGCCTGGGTGCCGCAGGCGTCTAGGGGAATGCTTTCACAGACTGGGCAGTACAATTGCTTGCTAATTGCATTAACTTCATCATCGGTTGGGTTAATGTCCTGGGCTAAGACATTGGGAATTTTATTAAATGAAATACATGTTAATAACATAGCTAACAAAATTGATTTAGCGACCCATTTTATTCCCATGTGCTTAACCTAATCATATGTCATTCAAAAGGGTTGTACGATAGATTTGTTATTTGTGATTATGTGTCTATCACGCTGGTCAGGCCACGTAGCTACCAGCGTGCCAAGTACGAAGAGAAATCCACCTATCCATATCCAATTGATCAGAGGATTAAGATAGACCTTAAATGTAGCCTGTTGTGGTCCAACAGGCTTCCAATCAATTAGCAAAACGTATAGGTCTCCTTCCAGAGTGCTGTAAACATCCGGAATAGTCATTCTTTGTTGGCTTATATTATAATAGTCACGTCTTGGTTCTAATTCACCAATCAATTTGTTGTTCTTGTATACAGCTAGTGTTGCTTTAGTAACAAAACGCCCGTCATTTTCTGGGTATTCAGTTAGATCTTTGTACACTAATGAGTAGTCCTCTAAACTCATCCGTTCTTCAAGAGCTAAGGTACCTTGAGTTTCAGTCTGGAACATCTCAACACCAATAATTCCAACTGCCATGAATACAATACCTAAGTGCACTATATATCCTCCATAACGACGACGATTTCTTGATATGAGTAGCCACAAAGAAACAAAAAAACTGTTGCCGCTAGATTTGCTTCGTGCGATAGCTCCCCGATAGAATTCATATATTGTTACGCAAAACACAAGGCTTGCTAGCCAAAGGCTAAATAAGGCTGCAAAATTAAGTGTGCCCGAAATCATAGAAGTTATGGGTACCAGCAAAGATATCATCGTTGGCTTCCATATTAGATGGCCAATTCGGTTGACCGTAGTGATTCTCCAAGCTACTAAGGGTACTATTCCCATTAATAACAGCAACGCAGCGAATTGTGGTCCAGTAGTGCGCTCGTAAAATGGTGGTCCTACGGTGACTTTTTGTCCAGTGATGATTTCTGAGATCAGTGGATAGATTACTCCCCAAAAGCACGCGACCAATATTCCCATAAATAGCAGATTGTTTAGTAAAAACATACCTTCACGTGATAACCAGCTTGTAAGGGTTTTGCTAGATGCTAGAGATTCCCAGCCACGAAAGAGCAACAACAATGAAATAGTAAAAGTTACTGTTATAAAAATAAAAAATAGAGGACCTATTGAGCTCTGGGCAAAGGCATGAACAGAGGATAGCACTCCTGATCTAGTAAGAAATGTTCCAAATATCACCAATGCATAAGTCAGTATTATTAATATCATGTTCCATCTTTTAAACATGCCATGTTTTTCTTGAATAATTACGGAATGTAAAAAGGCTGTTCCAGTTAACCACGGCATAAAAGCAGCTATCTCTACTGGGTCCCATCCCCAGTAGCCACCCCATCCCAGTACATCATAAGCCCAACGACCACCTAACAATAGTCCTAGCGATAGCAATAGCCAGGCAATAAGAGTCCATCGGCGTGTGGCTCGTATCCAGACCCCATCCGTGCGGCCGACTGCAAGAGCTCCGATTGCAAAACTGTAAGGTATTACAAAGCCGACGAAACCGAGATATAGCATAGGAGGATGGATAATCATCCCAGGATGGCGCAAGAGAGGATTGAGGCCTGCTCCGTCATTGGGAGTGAACATAAGGTTTGCATCTGGTCTCATCATAGATGAGGTAATATTGCCAAAGGAATCAATCCAGAGAACATTGAATGGATTTTCTACAAACACATTTAAGCTCACAAAAAACGCAAGAGTTACCATACTTGCAGTGATTACATATGGCTGCATGTCACGCTCTTTACTCCAGTCACGAAGCATCACTATCCCAGTGTAAGACGACATTAGCCAAGACCAGAACAGCAAACTTCCAGCTTGTCCTCCCCATAGCGCAGTTGCTTTTAGGTACCAAGGCATTGCTCGGCTAGATACGCTAGCTACATACTCGATTTCAAAATGTTCGTTAGTTAGAAGGTAGACAAGGATTAGACAAGCCAATGTAAGAAGAAACCATACCGCTAATACTGCATTACGTGCTGAGTCAACCCACTGTAATTTATTATTGTTGATATATACTCTTGCTGATACTATGGCATAAAATGAGCACAATAATGCTAGTAGTAAAGCTGTATAACCAAGGTTAACAATCATTAGAGGAATAGCTCAGACAGCGACGTACCAACTGCTAGTGTCTGTCAGTTGTTGGTTTGATTTGGTAATTCGTCTTCGTATTTTGTTGGACATTTTAGTAGTAGTGTGTCAGCCACGAAAACATTATCTTCATTCAAATGCCCATCCATAATTGCTTGGGCTTCGTCTCTTAGTAGATCAGGCATTGGACCTTGGTAGGATATTCTAAGACGTGCTTGGTTTGGGTTTGCAATAGCTTCATGAAGTACTCTAGCAAGACCACCTTTAGCCACAATTTCATCCGAGTCACCAGGAACATGTGCTACTGTAAAATCCAGTGTTAAGTTATCTGCATCATAGCTAATAGAATCTCCAATTACTGCTCCTGATATACGTACATTCTCTCCTATAGCAGCTGTTTGTTCGATGACTAACTCATCAACTGTATAATAATATTTACTGGTACTTTGAGTAGTGCTGGCAATAAGATATATGATTGCGCTTATTATTAGAAAACCGCCTAACAGAAATTTATTGCGCTGATGATTTGATTGTGCTGTAGGTTCTTTATATAAAGTCATGATATAAAAGTTGCTTAATTGTACCTGAAGAACACGATGTTCTTATAAACTTTACATTATTTTGATGTAACTTTAGCTTATTATTGTTAATAACATGTAATAAAAGACCGGCACAAGTTGATTAGAATTGTGCCGGTCTTTTATTACATTTGTAAATGACAGTTATGGTTTTGAGGTGCAACTATTTAAGCGTCAAAAGATATGAAATGATGTCTGCCAGGTCTTGTGTAGTTAGAGTTTCTCCATATGTTGCGACCATTACGCCAGGTTCGTACCCCTCAACCACATAGTCATTGGTGCGAACTATTGATTCTCGTAGATATTGTTCGTCTGTGGTGGCAGCACCAGTGTAATCGGCAGCAACTATACGTTCACTGCCTCTAGTACCAATACCAGTGCCGTCAGGGTGATTTTCGGCCAGCCATGCTGGTCCGACTTCTGTTTGAATGTGACACGCAGTGCAACCTAACGAAACTGTTAAAGCCTCACCATTATCAGGATTACCAGATGGTAGTTCTGGTGTGTTTATATCAATACCAACCGTATCTATGGGCTCCATAGATGCGGCCCCCGTTTGAGGATTTTGGAGTGCTGTAACACCTTCTTCGTATGCTCTTTCCCAATTTAGCACGAACGCGGTGACATCTCGTACTTGGTCGTGTCGAAGCGGACCGCCATATTCTGTGCTCCAAGTTGGCATTCGTTGTGGCCATGTTGTACCGGAAGAAGCCAATGGCCGTCCTCCGGATATTGTGGCATACACAAAATCATGCAGGCTTCCTGCCCAACCGACTTCTGCAAGTCTAGTTCCATCAAAAAGAGCAGGGTTGTTGATTGCTGGAGCCAGACCTACTAAGCCGCCACCTGCTGGACCATGGCAGCGCGTACAATTATTTTCATATATTGCTGCCCCAGCTTCCATAGACCTTCCTGCAAATCCGTCTTCAGCTTCTTTCATGCGAGCTGGCTCGTTGATCAGCCAGAAGGCTACAACGATAGTTGTGACAAATGTAGCTAGAGTACCAACAACAGTGCGCCAAGTCATATTCTAGTGCTCATGGTTTGAATCTTCATGTACATACACATTTTGAGTGAAAGTGTCTTCTCCGTTGTTCCAAACTACGCTAAGAGTGATTTTCTTCAATCCAACTTGCCAGTCTACTATATTTATTATTCCTTCTGCACCTGGAAGCTGATTACTGTACTTATTTATTTCATAGTCAAAGATTTCCATTATTTCACGTAGACTGTCTGTAGGTGCAGAATTCCATGTTTCTGACGAGTACTCTCCTGGTACTAGATCGTCATACGCGGCAGTACGTACCGGCCCCGGATGAGTTTGTGGTACGAGTGCCGCTACTACCTCTTGGTCTGGAGATGACGAGACCGCATAGTATGGAGTACCCATATAAGTTAACGCAGAGAAAACAATAATGCTGATCGCAGCTACTGAAAGTCCTATACGTCTATGTATGTATCTGCGACTTGGGCCTACTTCTAAGTAGGGCATAACAAACACAAAATTTACTAGGATACCCGGGACGATAACTCCCCAAAAAACTTTGTCCCCTAGTTTCAACATACCTTGTAGCCATAGAAAATACCAAGGAGCAGTCGTATGCAGCGGAGTGACCTGAGAATCAGCATGGGGTTCTAATGGTGCATGCCAGTTTCCCACAGTAACCATCAATATAAGGAGTGCGGTCCAAATAACTACCCAATATATTTCTTTAGTAAGTACATCGGGTAAGAAGTAACTACGTTTGTCCATAGGTACTTTGCGAGCTGTATCAACACCAACCTCCTCTTCTTTTGGAGGTAGAGAATGTCCGTGAATAATTACCTTGTAGTAATGAACTCCCAAGAATATGAATGCTATTAGTGGTAGGGCGAACACGTGGAGTAGGTAGAAACGTAACAAACCATTTACCCCAAAATCTGGACCTCCACGAACCAGCAGATTGACTTCACGACCAATTACTGGGGTGGCCTCGGCCATTGAAGCACCAATCGTTACAGCCCATAGGGAAAGTTGGTCCCATGGAAGTAGATATCCAGAAAAAGAAAGAAACAAAGTTAGTAGTAGTAATACACCACCGGTGAACCAAGTAAATTGTCGCGGTTTCTTGTAACTGCCTGTGAGGAAAGTTCGCAACATATGGAGCAGTACTACCATGACCATGAATTCTGCTCCTAAACGATGCAGGTCTCGCATCATCAAACCTAAGGGTACATTGCTGATGATATTTTGCATATCCTCGAACGCTACTAGTGGCGACGGTGTATACCATAACATTAGTACCAGACCAGTGATAGTTTCAAAGACGAGAAAATATACAGATAGCCATCCCAACCTGAATGTCGGGTATAGTGCCATAACTTTGTTGTGAAAATATGTTGGACGCATATGCATCCAAAATCCATCGGCATGTGGCTTAACACGTGGATTTGGTCGTTTGGGTGGATCCCCTCTCAAAACAGAGCGTATTTCTTCTACATTCAACCCAGCAGTTAGACGAGTAACAACTTCGTCCGTTTTTGCTATAAGAGTAGGTATCAATCCATCTGACCTAATGTCGTCAAGGATTGGTGCATGTATGCGGAAGAGAGACATATATTAGTTCTCCTGTTTCTGGTTACTAAAATGTGGTGACATTATATTCCACCGCCTGGTTGAGTGTTTGGTGCACCGTCAACTCGCTGACCAGTATCTATTCGTATCGCGACAGCTCCTGATGGTATTGCAAGTGCACCACCTTCCTCTGATTTTCCAGTTCCTGTTGTACCACTCTGTGCAAGCACATTCCCATCATCATCTACGAATTCGATTGGGAATGAGTCTAAATTTCGGGTTGCTGGTCCGTCGATACGGGATCCGCTTGCTAGATACTTTGAACCGTGACATGGACACTCAAAGCGATCGTAAGTGGGCACCCATTTATATAGACACCCTAAATGTACGCATATTTTGTATAGGGCGCGCACTCCACCATTTATTGTGTATTCACCGGGTTGGCGGGTGTCATCCATGCGTTCCTCACCTAGGTTTACAAGCCAGATACGCACATCGGGTAAATCCTTAGGTCCTGAGTCAGGCGTTGGTAAGTCAGAGATAGGCAAAGTAATTACACCTCCAAACTCTCCTTCTTTAAATCGAGGCAATGCAAACCAAATTAACGCACCACCCATTTCTGCCATGAATAGAGCAATTGAGGCAGCCCAGACATAATATAGGAACTCTCTACGTGTAAGCGGGGCTGCTGGGGTAGCTACGTTGGCTGTTGTCATATCGCATTTACTCCTCTTACCTTAGATTGCACAATTTAGCACAAAGGTTATCGATTGTCAATATTGACGTTGACAACTGGTCAAATGTAATCATAATTCTAGACTATATGCATGACATTAACCCTGCTCAATTGGTATTAACAGATGATAGCTTGGGCACTGTTGTTGCCAAATTGAATCGTGAGCGTTCCATAGCAGTAGATACTGAATCTAACTCTCTTCACGCATATAAGGAAAAAGTGTGTCTGATCCAATTTTCGACTCGTGAAGAAGATTTCATTGTTGATCCTATTGCTGTTGGCAATCTCGACATATTGAGATCAGTCTTTGCAAATCAGAGTATAGAGAAGGTATTTCATGCGGCGGAGTATGACTTAATTGGATTATGGCGCGATTTTGGCTGGAAGGTAAATGGTCTTTTCGACACCATGGTAGCTGCGAGAACACTGGGATGGGAGAAAGTGGGTCTAGCTGCTATTTTGTCCAAACATTATTCAGTACCAATTAACAAGAAGTTTCAACGTGCTGACTGGGCTGCAAGACCATTGAATGATGATCAATTATCCTATGCACAATTAGATACTCACTATTTATTGAAATTGCGTGATTATCTGGAGATGAATATTCGGAAACACCGACAGTGGCCTGAGGTGTATGAAGAATTTGAACGTATATCTGAAGCTAGTGTTCGAAAATCCCGCAATCAGTCTAGTAGTAGAACCCACAATGATTTCTGGAAAATCACTGGAGCTCGCAAGCTTAGTGGAAAAAATAGTGCTGTGCTGCGCGAGCTACATAAGTATCGCGAACAGATTGCTGCAATGAGGGATGTTCCTACTTTTCGAATTATCGGCAACTCTATACTTTTGGATATTGCTAAACGGTGTCCGCGCAATGTTAATGAACTAAGTGACATAAAGGGTATGACCCCAGGTCAGGTTAGACGCTATCATAAAGACGTGCTTAAAGCAATAAGACGTGGTCTGCTTGCCAAATACCCAGCTAGACCGAAAGGTCGAAGAATTGACCCATTGATATCTCTTAGATACGAGTCTCTTAGGGAGTGGCGCAAGGTATGTGCTAGGAAAAGAGGGGTTGCTTCTGATGTGATTATTTCTCGAGGAGTGTTGTGGAATTTGGCTGAACAAAATCCGGGGAATCAGAAAGAATTGAGCTTGATTCAGGATCTAGGACCATGGCGAAGGGAAAATTACGGAAAAGAAATACTTAGGGTGCTGTGTAATATTGTTGAATGATAACCAGGATAGATATCGTATATAATCGCTCCTCTTGGGAGAGTTGCCGGAGTGGACGAACGGGGCGCTCTCGAAAAGCGTTGTGGCCAAACGGTCACCGTGGGTTCGAATCCCACCCTCTCCGCTGATTAAAACAAAAAAGGGCCTAAATTATACGGGCCCTTTTTTGTTTTAATATCTCTAAATTTTAGTCGTTGTCTCCTATGCTGTCTAGTTCAGGTAGGTTAAAGAGATAAGGACTATTGGCTGGTAGTAACATGACTTCTACATCGTCACTTAGCTCTTGTACATAAGTGTATTGTAGAAGGTCAGGACTTGTCTTGAGAGCTTCACCAAGTTTAGTTAGTGCCTCTGCTTGGGCTTCTGCCTCAACCAGTATTGCCTTAGCTTTACCTTCTGATGCGATAACAGCAGCATCAGCTTCACCTTGAGATTTTTGGCGCAGCTGCTCAGCCTCTTGTATTCGTTGTTGAACTACAAATTCCAGACGCTGTACCTCTTGTTCGGCTATTTGTTTCTGCTCAATCACAGCAGCATATTCTGGAGTGAAGGTGATATTTCTTAGTACGAAGTCATCTAGGAATAGCCCATTGTATTCTAAGGTAGTACGGAGATCGTCTTCAATCTCTGTTGCAAGTTCATCACGTTTAAGGCTATAAATATCTTCAACACCATATCGGGCTGCTGAGTCACGTGCAATACCACGAAGTTGAGGACGAACCAATCCATCAATGTAGCGATTCTGCCATTCTATGTGCATGTCTACTACTTTATTTGGATCAATTGAAAATATTACTGAAGCATCTATACGTACTTCCTGACCATCAGAGGTACGTGCTACGATAGAGTCATCACCGCTAACTTGACCTTCAGCTGCTGCTCCGGACATAGTGTATGTCTGTTTTGCTATTGGATATAAGACTACATCTTCAAAGAATGGTGTTATAAAGCGTAAGCCTGGTTGTAGCGCCTGGCTTCGAATTCCTGTTTGCCGCAGAGCACTGATAACCACCGCACGTGATTCTGGTTGTATGAACACTAAACCTTGGCTGACGGTAGATAGCACAAGGGCAAGACTTAAAGTTCCTAATACTAGACTGGCAAATGATCTTGCGCGTCCTCCGCGGGCTACACTGGCACCAGCGAACAGAATACTACCTATTAGTAATAGCCAAGATATACTGGCCAATACACTTACAAGATTTGCAACGTTCATTCAAATACTCTCCTTCTACTATTGCTATAATTTTACTAATTATAGATGATTTTCATTATATTTTCATTAACATACTAAGCTTACGGTGTCGATCACAATGTGAGGTAGAATTGTATGGTTCTAAGTATATTCCTAAGTCCTTGTTTGGATATTATTGGAGGTAGTGATGAATTTTGATGGTAGTGTGACTATAAAATCAAAAATAGATACAGTCTGGGATTTTCTAACTGACCCACATTTGGTCAGTCAATGTGCACCAGGAGTGAAAGAGGTGGAAGTTGTGATTCCGGACAAGCAGTTCCGCACAAATGTGGGTATCTCCCTCGGTGCAGTAAAGGTGAGTTTCGCAATGGATGTTGAATGGATAGAACTGGATGCACCTAACCGCGCAAAAATGCGTGCTAGAGGCAATGCCCCGGGTAGCGCAGCAGAAGTGGAGGGCACAATGACACTTAATGAATCAAAGCCCAACGTAACCGATCTACATTGGGAGGCTAATGTGCAGATTATGGGTCGTATTGCAAGTCTAGCAATGCGTCTTGCACCAGGTGTTACCAAAAAACTAGTAGGCGAATTTTTTGATTGTGTTGTGTCACGCATTGAAAAATGAATCCGTATTGGAACATGTTTAGAAGGATTTGTGATGATCTCTTATACAGTTAGATACTTGTTCGTGTTTAATATTTTTGCATATGAAATCTAAGTCTTTGGTTTTGTCAATCAATCGGTATTGGTTGGTACATATCTCCGCAATCTTTTTAGTATTAGGTTGTGCTGCTCATGCATATCTGGGTTATTTTCACTATGACTGGAGCGGAGATGCCTGGGGAACCGATGATGCCTATATTTCCTATCGATATGCCAAGAATTTTTCCGAAGGACATGGACTAGTGTTTAACCAGGGTGATCGAGTAGAAGGGTATTCAAACTTACTATATGTCCTAATGTTGACCCCCGTATTTTTCTTGGGGGCAGCAAAACATGTTTACCTTGTGTCCGTTGTTTTGAATATTGTTTTTGCTGTAGTTGGTTTATATGTGTTTGCGCGACATGCTTATGATCGGTTTGGATATACCAATGGGGCATTAGCGTCATTGCTGTTCGCACTCACTCCCCCTTTGTGGATATGGGTAGGGTCAGGAATGGAAACGGCTTTGGTGCTTTTTGTTACATTGTTGATTCTAGTGACTGTTGAACAAATTACACTCGATCTTTCTAAGAAAGCAGCGCTGTTAAATGTTCTGATAGTTGCAATAATTATGTCCAGAGCTGATGGATTTATTGTAGCTGCTATAGCAATTACTTATGTAGTGATTAGGGGACGTTATAGAGTTGCACTCTGGGCTTCTATGACGTTAATTGGAGCTATGGTTGTGTATTCGACTTGGCGGCTGAGCTATTACGGAGACCTGCTTCCTAATACTTATTATGCAAAGGTTTCTGGTCCTTTGATTGAACGTGTTATGTTTGCTATTCGTCAACTTTGGGGAATCGCCATGAATGAAGGTCTTTTTGTTTACTTGGTAACCTTCATTTTTGCTATGGTTCAGTTAATCACAAGATATATTCGGGTTGATCGCGGTGATAGACAACAATTATATGGTTTAGATACACTATTTGTACCAATTTGGCTAGCCTATTGGATTTATATAGGTGCTGACCATTTTGTAGAAAGATTTCTTGTGGTACTTTATCCTCTTGGAATTTTAATGTTCTTCAGGCACATTGGCCCAGAATTAAGAACATATGGTCGAATATTTCTCGTTAGTTTGTTTATTGTGCTCCAGTTACGAATGGTTGTATTAGATGATAGGTTTTTATATACATTCGAGAAATATGATCGTAATATTGAGTTAGGCAGATATCTTGGCAATAACTACCAGGGAAAGTTGTTAGCATCAGACGCTGCTGGAAAGATTCCATATTACTCTGGACTCAGAACAATTGATATGCTCGGCCTAAATGATAGGCATATAGCACGCATTCAACCTACATTTTTTGAGGTAGGACACAACAAATATGACCCTGACTATGTGCTTTCATTATGCCCTGATCTTATCGTAAATTGGGTTCAAGATTCAGATATGAATTTGGTTCGAGGCATCACAAGAAAGAAGTATGACGGAATGTATCGATGGGCCTATCTACTTAATGCATCTAGGGAGCCAGCAAAAGATAATATTATAGAAGTTAGAGGTAACACGTTGTCCGATTTACAAGAATTGCTTGCTCGAGAATATACTATTGCTGTATTGGAAAAAGTAGAGTGCTCGATCAACTCTTCATAAGCTGTGCACGTATTGTAAGGTATTGGCGTTGATCTAAAAGAGCAATATTAGTCACATCATAGAAAATCTCAATATTTCCACAACCTCAATCTGAACAAACTACAATGTCGTTTTGATAATGACCGCCTCCTATAGCGTGAAAAACATCCACTACACTGTCGTTCGATATTATCTCGGACGTATTATTGCTGAGAAATGGCACATCAAGCCCATCAACAAATATATGAACATGACCATGTATCTTCCCATTCTCATTCAGTAAATCTTCACGCATCTTAGGATACAATTCAACAATATCAGTGGCTAATTGTTGAATTGTAGTCCCATCAGGAATATTGATTTCAACAGCTTTCTTTCCCGCAATATCCCTTAGTGTCGAGTAGAATTTTATAATCAATACTAATTTTCCTATGACTGAAAAAGTCAAGTGCTACAGTTTTCCTGGATTTTTTGCGTGAATGATAATAACATATCGCACGCTTTTCCCCAAATTATGTTGATGAATTAACCTCTTATCTTTGAGGTGCTGCTAACAGAGTATTAACTTGATACTTATCTTTGCAATTCGGTATCGTTGTGCTAAAGTAACTTGACACTTTCATGGCACTACTTTAATAGGAGTAAAGGATTACAACCATGAACAATAAAGATCAGGGAAAGGTAACGGAAGCACAGATTGCCGTACACTGGCAAGAAGAGGAATATTTTCATCCTAGCGATGAATTTGTAGAACAAGCTAATATGAAGGACCAAGGTATCTATGACCGTTTCGGCCTGGATAATTTTCCTGAATGTTTTCATGAATATGCCGATTTATTAAGTTGGTACAAAAGATGGGATACAACATTTGATGCTAGTGATGCTCCTTGTTGGAAATGGTTTGTTGGAGGAAAAATTAATGCTAGCTACAATTGCATAGATCGTCATCTAGTTTCAAATCGCAACAAAGCTGCCATTGTGTTTGTGCCTGAACTTGAGCAGGAGCCACATGAGGTTGTTACATACCAAGAGCTTTATGTACGAGTAAATGAGACCGCTGCTCTTTTGCGTGATTTTGCGGGACTTAACGCAGGTGATCGTGTAACAATTCATATGCCAATGTCTACTGACCTTCCTGTTGTGATGCTTGCTTGCGCTCGTCTGGGTGTTGTTCATTCGGTAGTTTTTGGCGGATTTAGCGGCAAGGCTTGTGGTGAAAGGATTGCTGATTCAGGTAGTTCAATTCTCATCACTACTGACGGTTATTATCGTAATGGAAAAATGTTGGATCACAAAGTGAAGGCTGATGATGCAGTTAAAGTTGCAAGTGATGCTGGACAAATTGTCGAAAAGGTGTTGGTATGGAGGCGTTATCCAGACACATATCAATCAGAGGTTCCTATGAAGCCGGGCCGCGATTTTTTCATGGATGAACATTTGCCTGAATTTAGCGGTGTTAGAGTTGATCCTGTAGAGTTAGATGCGGATGCTCCCCTCTTTTTGATGTATACCAGTGGCACTACAGGCAAGCCTAAGGGGTGTCAACATAGTATCGGTGGTTATCTGACCTATGTGGCTGGTACTTCAAAATATGTCCAGGATATACATCCTGAAGATGTGTACTGGTGTATGGCTGATATTGGTTGGATTACTGGACACTCATATATAGTGTATGGCCCATTGGCGCTAGCTGCTACCAGTGTCATGTATGAAGGTGTGCCAACTTTTCCAGATGCTGGTCGACCTTGGCGCATAGCTGAGCGTTTAGGTGTAAACATTTTCCATACAGCACCTACTACGGTACGTATGTTGCGCAAATCAGGGCCTGACGAACCACAAAAATACAATTATGAATTTAAGCATATGACTACAGTTGGTGAGCCGATTGAGCCAGAGGTGTGGCGTTGGTACTATGATGTTATTGGCAAAGGCAAAGCTGCTGTCGTGGATACTTGGTGGCAGACTGAGACAGGAGGGTTTTTGTGTAGCACAATGCCTGCTATCCACGCTATGAAACCAGGTAGTGCTGGTCCGGCGATGCCTGGAATACATCCGGTGATTTATGATGAAGATGGAAATACAGTAGCGGAAGGTAGTGGTATAGCTGGTAACATTTGTATACAGAATCCTTGGCCAGGTGGATTTCAAACCATATGGGGAGATCGTGACCGCTATGTCAAAACTTACTATGAGAAATACTGTAAGGATCCACAAAGTAAAGATTGGCGTGACTGGCCGTACTTTCCAGGTGATGCTGCTACACAAAGTTCGGATGGTTATTATCGTATATTGGGCCGAGTCGATGATGTTATCAATGTTGCGGGTCACAGACTCGGTACTAAAGAGCTGGAGTCGGCCTGTATGACTATTTCTGAACTGGCAGAAGCAGCTGTTGTGCCGGTCTCAGATGATTTGAAGGGCACAGTACCTGATGTCTATGTTTCCCTTCAACCTAGCGTGCATGCAAGTAAGGATCTTGAAAAAGCAATAGTACTTGCAATTGAAACTGAAATTGGCAAGATTGCCAGGCCTAAAAATGTGTGGATTGTGCCCGACATGCCAAAAACTCGTTCTGGAAAAATCATGCGGCGGGTCCTTGCTTCCATTTCTAATACGACCGACGTTGGCGATATAACAACTTTAGCAAACCCGGAGGTAGTCGAACATATTCGCGACATGGTGCAAAGTTGAATTTATTACCAAATATAGGAAAATGACTTGAACTACAAATGTTTTCCTGCGGTTCACCTGCTGTGAGCAATTCTTCGGAAAGGTGCCATGGTAGCTACAAAGTCTGACCTGTTTAATAGATTACGCGAGTTGGACATATGTGTGACCACATTCGAACACAGACCTGTATTTACAGTAGAGCAAAGTCGATCGATACGTGGAGATATTGATGGCGGTCATTGTAAGAATCTGTTTTTGAAGGACAAGTCTAAGAAATTGTGGTTATTGATTACTTTAGAAGATGCCATGGTAGATCTAAAAAAGTTGCGACATCTGATAGGGTCTAGACATCTTTCTTTCTGTAGAGAAACTATATTGGAAGAAGTGCTTGGTGTAAAAGCTGGGGCAGTGACACCATTTGCGCTTATTAATGATCACGAAAAGCGTGTCAATGTAGTGCTGGACAGTAATATTTTGGAACACGAGTTATTGAACTTTCATCCCTTAGAGAATACATCTACCACTACTATCCGTTCATCAGACTTGGTACATTTTATTAATGGTTGTGGACATTCGCCTCAGATTTTAGATTTGCATTCTTATGGGTGAAATGGAAGTTGGAATTTAGATCTTAACTTGTAGCCATTTTGGATTGAGGTAGTTTTGTGAGAGATATAATACTGGAGCTAGATAGCTGGATATCTGAAGGGCAAGATGTAGTATTAGCTACAGTTGTGAGCACTTGGGGATCAGCTCCGCGTGCTATTGGAGCCAAGATGGCGCTTACTGCTAGCGGAAAAATGTGTGGTTCAGTAAGTGGAGGTTGTGTTGAAGGTGCTGTCGTAGAAGCTGCCAAACAGGTGTTTAACACCGGTCAATCTAATCTGTTGGAGTTTGGAGTTACGGATGATACAGCCTGGGAGCTAGGTCTAGCATGTGGTGGCACAATATCCGTATTTGTACAATTGCTAAATGAGGATGTATTCCGTGCTATTAGGGCTTCAGACAATGAACGTCTTGCGATACTCACTGTAATTGGCGGTTCCAAAAATCTACTTGGACGTCAGGTGGTTGTCACTGAAAATGGTGATAAAACAGGTAGTATTGACCCTAACTTGGATAATGATGCTTTAAGTATTGCTAGACACTCCTTACAGCAAGGTGCTTCAAAAACAGCAAAATTACAGAATATCATTGAATTGTTTATTGAGGTGGTATCAGCTCCTCTTACACTAATATTGATAGGTGGGGTGCATATTGCCATACCACTATCCGAAATGGCAAAGATGATTGGTTACCGCACAATAGTGATTGATCCGCGACGTTCATTTGGCAGTGAAGACCGATTCCCACATGTTGATTTACTACTTCAGTCATGGCCAGATAGTGCATTAGACGAGCTCGAATTAAATAATTCTACAGCGGTCGCAGTATTGACTCATGATCCTAAGATAGATGATATAGCATTAGTTAAAGCATTGCCTAGCCAAGCATTTTATGTAGGGGCTCTTGGCAGTCAGACTACTAATGCATTAAGGTTAAAACGTCTGTTTGAAGCAGGACTAAAACAAAAAGATATCGACAGACTATCCGCACCTATTGGATTAGACATTGGAGGGCGTTCTCCACAAGAGATAGCACTCGCCATAATGGCCGAGATAACATCAACACAGTATAGGGGGAATTAGAACAATCCAGATGTTTACTGATTTTGTTGATGAACTGAGTAAAATGCTCGCAGGGGATCAGCTTTTGACTGCGAAGTCTGAATTGATACCATATGAATCAGATGGGTTGACGGCTTTCAAGGCACTTCCGCGAGCAGTTGTTTTGCCGGAGCAACAATCTGAAGTGGTTGACATAGTCCAGTTATGTCATCGGTACAGTGTGCCTTTTGTTGCGCGAGGTAGTGGCACTAGTCTTTCGGGCGGTTCGTTACCAAACACCGATGGGATTGTAATTGGATTGAACCGTCTAAACCGCATACTGAGTCTGGATGCAGAACAGCGCATAGCAGTTGTGGAGTCAGGTGTAATCAATAAAAATGTGTCGGACGCAGCACATCCTTATGGTCTCTATTATGCTCCTGATCCATCTAGCCAGGCTGTATGTACTATTGGAGGTAATGTCGCATTTAATTCCGGCGGTGCACATTGTCTTAAATATGGTATGACTAGCAATCATGTAATGGGAATTAAAGCTGTATTACCTGACGGAAATTTAGTGGAACTAGGCGGATCAAGTCTTGAGAATGTAGGTCCTGATTTGGTTGGATTGTTCGTAGGTTCAGAGGGTTTGTTTGGTATAGCATTGGAGATTACATTACGTCTGTTACCAATTCCTGAAACATATAGGACTGTACTGGCTGCTTATCCTAGTATGGAGCTAGCAGGAGATGCTGTCGCAGCCGTTGTTGCTTCCGGTTTGTTGCCTGGTGCGATGGAAATAATGGACAATCTAACTGTGCGAGCAGTAGAAGAATCTGTCAAGGCTGGATACCCAATTGATGCGGGAGCTGTATTAATTGTAGAGCTAGAGGGCGAGGCGTCTGCAGTAGAAGAAGAGTTTAGGGATTTACAAGAAATTATTAGCAAGTCAGGTGCATATAATGTCAGAAGTGCTAGGGATGAAACAGAACGCAACTTAATTTGGAAAGGTAGAAAAGGAGCTTTTGGCGCACTTGGCAAGATTAGTCCAGCATACATTGTGCAAGATGGTGTAGTGCCACGTAATCAGCTTGGTGCAGCATTGGCTGAAATAGATTCTCTAAGTCAGGAATATGGAGTGAGGGTTGCTAATGTGTTTCACGCTGGAGATGGCAATCTTCACCCTAATGTTCTATTTGACAATAGGGAAGACGGTATGCTTGAGAAAGCTGAAGCACTTGCAAGTGAGATTGTCAAAATGTGTGTTAGGCGTGGAGGTGCAATTACTGGAGAGCATGGTGTGGGCATGGAAAAGCGTCATTTGATGACAGACATGTTTTCGGATCAGGATATCAATCAGATGTTAAAGTTGACTAATGAATTTGATCCAAAAGGTATTGCTAATTCTGGCAAGATGTTTCCTGCAGACCGGGTTCGTGGTATATGATGTTTACGAATAACTTGAAAATGTATCTCTGCTGCATTCAAAAGCGGATTGGAAAAAGTGCTGGAACCTAAATCAGTAAGAGAGGTGCAGGAGGCTGTAAATACAGCATCGACTGCAATGTTGATACGTGGTGGTGGTACGAAAACTGCTTTGTCAACTTCTAGTGGTAACGAGACTGTAATAGACCTTTCTAATCTCTCAGGCATATTGGAATATCGGCCCGAAGAATTCACCTTTACTGCTTTATCAGGTACGTCGCTAAAAAATATAACCGAGATGCTATCAGAAAATGGACAGTGGCTTCCATTTGATCCGCCAATGGCTAAGATTGGAGCTACTATAGGAGGTACCTTAGCTACTGGATTAAGTGGACCTGGTCGTTACCGATTTGGCGGTGCCCGCGACTTTGTTTTAGGTGTAGAGTGGGTCTCAAGTGCTGGAGAAATACTGAGTGGCGGTGCTCAAGTTGTGAAAAATGTAGCAGGATTTGACTTTCCGAAATTAATGATAGGAAGTTTGGGAAGATTTGGCATTATCTCAGAAATAACATTGAAGGTTTTTCCTAAAATGAATAGTTTTGGTACTGTCGAATGGGACTGTGGTGATATTGATGGTGCTGTAGGTTTTGTCAAAGAGATGACGCGTACTCCAATTGACTTATTTGCTATTGACTTGGAATCTAATGGGATTGTGAGGGCAAGGTTGGGAGGATTGGCTACCACGTTGAATAACAGGTTAGCACGCTTGTCAGAGTATAGAGAGGGTGCCAAAATAATATTAGGAGATGTGGAACTTGATCTGTGGGAACATCTAAGAGAATTTTTGTGGTTACCGGACGACTATTCTTTAATCAAAGTTCCGATTACACCTGATCTCATTCCTCAACTAGATGCGTGTCTTACTGATGGCCAATCACAGCGTAAATATAGTGTCGGTGGAAACGTTGCTTGGATTGGCTGGCCCGGAACTACTCAAGAGGTAGATACAATTTTGTCCGGTTTAGGTTTAGGAGGTTTACTAATTATAGGTAGTCCAGAAACATCTTGGCTAGGAACATCTTCGACCATCACCATCTTTGCTGACAAAGTGAAAAGAGCCTTTGATCCTGAAGGGAGGTTCTTACCTCTATAATGCAGCATAACATTCCTGTTGACAGATTAGGTCCTAATGGAAGTGCTATGGCAAGTGCAGTGAAGTCATGTGTCCACTGTGGTTTTTGTCTGCCAGCTTGTCCGACATATCAGGTGCTTGGTCAGGAAATGGATTCGCCACGCGGGCGCATATTGTTGATGAAAAATGTATTAGAAGGAACATTGTCCGTACAAGAAGCACAACCATTCGTGGACCGGTGCCTAGGTTGTATGGCTTGTACAACGGCTTGTCCTCCAGACGTGCCGTATGGGGATTTGCTTATTTTGTTTCGCTCCTATGCAGAAAACAACAGAGCCAATGGCAGTATATTGGATACATGGTTGAGACAGATTGTTCTAGAGATAATGCCTTATCCTGCCCGTTTTCGTGCAGCTATGTTACTCGGTATGTTTGCAAGATCGTTCAAAGCAGTTTTACCCAAAAAACTCGCTACAATCCTTGACTTGTTGCCGTCAGATGTGCCGACCTCTAATCATATTCCAGATATTATTCCTGCTATAGGTAGGAAACGTGCGCGTGTTGCTCTAATGCAAGGATGTGTACAGTCCGTGCTAGCACCTGCAATAAATGAAGCTACTGTACGAGTGCTTAGTAAGAATGGGGTTGAAGTGGTAATACCCAGAGGGCAAGGATGTTGCGGAGCTTTGACATTACACTCGGGATCACTCGAGAAATCTAGAAAGTTAGCATTAAGGAATTTGCGGGTTTTTCCTACTGATGTAGATGCCGTACTTACTACTGCTGCTGGTTGTGGTTCAGGTATTAGTGAATATGAAATGTTGTTTAACAGTACTGATGATCTTACAATAGCAAGAGATTTTGCTAATAGGGTTCAGGACGTGACTGTATTCTTAGATGAGTTGGGCTTATCTCACTTGCCTGGTCCAATAAACCTCAAAAAGGTTGCTTATCATGATGCTTGTCATTTGTCCCATGCGCAGGGTGTGAGAGATGCACCTCGGCGTTTGATGGAGCAGGTGCCTGATGTCGAGGTTGTGAATCCTTCTGATGGAGAGACATGTTGTGGTTCGGCAGGTATCTACAATATTGAACAGCCAGAAATTGCTGAGCAATTGGGAGCTCGAAAAGCGGCAAAAGTTATAGAAACCGGCGCCAGTGTTTTGGTGACCACCAATATTGGTTGTATTACACAAATTGAATCTCATTTACGTGTTATGAATAATAAAATGCCTGTGATGCATGTGATGGAGATGTTGGACAACTCTTATGAATAATTTGGTGATTAATCAGTGTCTTTGATGCGTTTGCCAGGACTTATAGACCCGCATGTGCACTTAAGGGATCCAGGGCACACATATAAAGAGGATTGGTATAGTGGTACTGCTAGTGCTTTAGCTGGCGGATACACTTGCGTACTGGCTATGCCAAACACATCACCTCCTATTACAGATTCGAGTAGTCTTGAAAATATATTGGAGACCGCACATGGGAAGGTGCATTGTGATTATGGAATTCATGTTGCCGGTACCAGCAACAACACTTCTACTGTTGCTACATTATCTGATAAGGCTTCAGGTTTGAAACTTTATTTGAATGATACATTCGGCGATCTACGATTAGATGGTTTACACATTGTCAATTCTCACATGTCCGCATGGCCTGATAATAGACCGGTGCTATGTCATGCGGAAACTTATATGGCTGCAGCAGTGCTAATGTTAGCAGTATTACATCGTCGCTCAGTTCATATTTGTCATGTTAGTCGTAAAGAGGAAATTGATTTGATTAGAGCTGCGCGAGAACGGGGTTTAGCAGTCACCTGCGAAGTGACTCCTCATCATTTGTTTATGACCAATACTGATATTGACAGCATCAAGGAAGGTCGTTATATGGTTAGTCCCCGATTAAATACTATCTCGGATCAGAATGCTTTATGGCAAGCAATAGCTGATGGTGTTGTTGATTGTATTGCCACTGATCATGCTCCTCATACATTGCTAGAAAAAGACAATCGGAATGCACCACCTGGTTTTCCGGGTCTAGAGACAAGCTTGGCATTAATGCTTGGTGCGGTACGCGAAGGTAGACTCAGTATGAAGCGATTGACAGAACTTATGTACACCAATCCTGCCAGGATATTTGGATTAGCGTCTCAGCCGGAAACATGGATAGAAGTAGACATGCACGAGAGATGGAAAGTCAAAGCATCTCAGTTTTATTCGCGTTGTGGCTGGAGCCCGTTTGAGGGATGGCAGTTACAAGGTCGACTAAAGAAGGTAGTGCTACGCAATGAAACAGTATATGATAGAGGACAAGTATTACAACATATTCGATCTGGTAAAAACGTGAATCAATAGCAATAGTAGTATCATATCGATGAAGATTAGTGAACTAGACAATGTCAAATCACATAGGACCAGTATGGATCGAATAAATGTACTTCCAGATGAAGGTGTTTCTCGATTTGATGGAATGGACATACTGTCGGTTAAGCAATTCAATCACCATGATCTCGACATTATTTTTGATGTAGCGCGTGATATGCGGGAAATGGTCGACAGGCAGGGTTCAGTAGATATACTTAAAGGTAAGCTTCTAGCTAACCTATTTTATGAACCTTCAACGCGAACGTCCTCTTCTTTTGCTGCAGCAACACAGCGTCTTGGCGGTAATGTTATCCAGATAAACAATGTTACTTTTTCATCTGTATCTAAAGGTGAAGAGTTGCGAGACACTATACTTAGCATGGGATCTTACTCAGATGCTATTGTGTTACGGCACCCAGATGAAGGGTCAGCTGATATTGCTGCAGAGGTGTCCGCAAAACCCATAATAAATGCTGGAGACGGAATAGGTGAACATCCCACCCAAGCTCTATTAGATATATTTACAATTGTTGAGGAATTGGGCACTATCGATGGTCTTACTGTTACCATGCTTGGTGACTTGAAATATGGTCGTACGGTGCATTCATTGGCGAAACTGTTAGCTTTATATGATGTAAAATTGAATTTTGTTGCCCCGGACCTGCTGAAAGCACCAACCGCATTAGTTGATAGTTTGATCGAAAGTGGTGTGGGACCTTGCAAGCATGTGGATCTAGATTCAATTATTTCTGAAACTGATGTGCTATATGTGACCCGAGTACAACGAGAGCGGTTTGCGGATCAATCCGTTTATGAAAAAGTTAATCGGAGCTATGCGGTAAACGTTGATACAATGAATATTGCAAAAGAGCGCATGATTGTTATGCATCCACTACCACGAGTGGATGAGATCAGCAGGGCAGTAGATGAGGATCCGCGTGCTGCCTATTTTAGGCAAATGGAATATGGCATGTATGTTCGTATGGCTTTGCTAGCGTTAGTCTTTGGAAAAGTATAGTGAAGGCTTTTTTTGATTACTTAGAGAGTAGGTGTAAAGAATCTAACTCACTACTATGTGTTGGATTAGATCCTCATCCTGAGCTACTATCAAAACCTTCTCCTATATCAGCTCGAGAATATTGCATTAAGATAATTGAAGAATGTGCGGAGTATGCCTGTGCTTTCAAACCAAATAGCGCTTTCTTTGAAGCCTTTGGTGCAGAAGGTATAGATGCTTTATATGAAGTAATTGGCAGTGTGCCAGATGGTATTCCAGTGATTCTAGATGCAAAGCGCGGTGATATTGCTAGTACGGCACAGGCCTATGCAAGGTCTATTTTCGATTATTTAGGAGTGGACGCAGTGACCTATAGTCCATATTTGGGATCCGATTCAATTATGCCTTTTGTTGAGCGTCCTGATTCAGGTGTGTTTGTGTTATGCAAAACTTCAAATGATGGTTCTAATGACCTCCAAAGCTTGAAGAGCAATGGAGAGTATCTGTATATGCATGTTGCTAGGCAGGCGCAGAATTGGAGTCAGTATAACAACCTTGGACTTGTTGTTGGCGCCACTGATCCTCGTGCTGTTGAGATTGTACGGCAAGTTGCGCCGACCTTATGGTTTCTCTGTCCAGGTGTAGGTATGCAAGGTGGCGATTTGGCTGCTGCGATGCAGGCTGGTTTGAGAGAAGACAGTATGGGTATATTAATTAATGTTTCGCGTTCAATAGCATCTTCAACTGATCCAAGAAAAGTTGCTAAAGAATTGCGTGATGCTATAAATTCCGAGCGACATTTATCTGATAAAAAAAAGCAAAACTATTTCACTAAGGGGATTGGAGATGGTCTTCTTGAATCCGGGTGTGTCCAGTTTGGTGAATTTACTCTTAAATCTGGTATACAGTCGCCGTTCTATATAGACCTGCGCCGTTTGTCATCTTTTCCTAATGTACTTCGCTCGGTTGCTGATGTGATAAGTTCAATGTTGGTGGATTTAGAATTTAATTGCATAGCTGCTATACCATATGCTGCATTGCCTATTGGTACTGCTGTAGCGTTGAATACCGATGCTTCATTGATATATCCTAGGCGAGAAGTGAAAGATTATGGTACGGGAGCTGAAATTGAAGGTGTGTTTGAGGCTGGGGACACTGCGGTAGTTATGGATGATTTGGTGACTTCCGGTGAAAGTAAGTTTGAGACGATTAATATCTTGCAGGCAGCCGGGCTGCTAGTTAGAGATGTAGTTGTGCTTATAGACCGAGAACAGGGTGCTGAGAAGACATTGGCTTCCCATGGATATAAGTTACATGCTGTATTTACCATACGGGAATTGCTAGATGAATGGAAATTATCTGGCTCCATTAAATCAGAACAGTACAGCGCTGCCATGAACTATTTGTCTTCGCCCTCTTAGGATATTGTGATGCAGCAGTCAGGATATAGAGCACTGCGCCATGTCTTATTTAGATTAGACCCCGAAATTGCTCATAATATATCCTTGTATTTGCTGGCAGTAGCCCCTAAATTGAAACCAGTGCGGCACTGGTTAACTCACTTATTTGATTACAATGACTCACGACTTGTTACTAGTGTGTTCGGCTTACGATTTGTCAACCCAGTGGGTATTGCAGCAGGTTATGATAAAAACGCCATAGCGATAGATGGGCTTGCTATTCTGGGGGCTGGCTATGTAGAGGTCGGGACAATTACTCCAAGTTCTCAGCATGGAAATCAACGTCCTCGTATATTTCGGCTGTCAGAAGATAGCGCTTTGATAAACCGTATGGGGTTTCCAAATCATGGTATGGAGACAGTGGCTCCAAGACTTGCAAAGCCCAGGAGTATTCGTTTAGGCCTAAACATTGGGAAGGGGAGTGATACTGCTCTAGAACAATCAGTGTCTGACTATACTAAGATGATTGCTAGACTTCAACATCTAGTTGACTATCTAGTTGTAAATATAAGTTCGCCCAACACTCCTGGTTTAAGGGCATTGCAAGGACGCGAACTATTAGATAGGTTTTTGTTGCCTGTCATGGAGCTTCATTCAGAAGTGTGTCCTGATAGACCTTTGCTGGTAAAGATTAGTCCTGATATTACAATTTCGGATCTTGATAATTTGTTGGATATAGTTATTAGGCGTGGTGTCTCTGGTTTGATAGCGACCAACAGTAGTCTTAGTCGTGGTGGACTAAGTGATCCAAGACATATTGAAAAAGGTGGTCTTAGTGGTCGGCCATTACATGACAGATCCAATAGTATTATACGGCATATTTACAGGCAGACTGATGGACACCTTCCGATTATTGGAGTTGGTGGCATTGACAACGCTAGAGCTGCTTTGGAAAAAATTCGATCTGGTGCTAGTTTGGTACAAGTGTATACAGGTTTAGTTTATCGTGGGCCTGGGCTTATCCGACAAATAAAACTAGGAATCGTTAACGAGCTAGATCGTTTAGGTGTAGATAGTGTTGAGGATATTGTAGGTGTATCTATTTAATCACAATATACCTTCATTTCTAAGTTTGGCTACAGTATCTTGATCAACTCCAATCTTTTCCTGTAGGATTTCTTCAGTGTGTTCTCCTAGGGTTGGTGGCGCTTTGTGTGGTTTGGTAGGAGATGTGGGAATCTTAATCGGAGAATTAAGGAGTGTGACTTTATTGTCTATGGAATGAGGTAACTCAATACGCATGTCACGTGACTTTATCTGTTCATTTTCAAATACTTTATCCAGCTCATTAATTGGACCTGATGGTAAACCAACTTCATCAAATATGTCCAACCAGTACTTTGCGTTCTGTGTTGCGAACAATTTACTTAAGTGATCTATCAATACCTTTCTGTTGTTGACCCGAACTGCGTTCGTTGAGTATTTTTTATCATCAATCCACTCAGGTTTATTGATTGATTTGCAGAGTATTTCCCATTGTTTATCATTCCCGACTGCTAAAACAAAGTGCATGTCTCGAGCCTTGAATGATTGATAAGGCACGATGTTTGGATGGGCATTACCTAGTCTATTGGTAATTGATCCCGAAACGAAGTAATTGGTAGCCGCATAAGATAATAGAGCTACTTGACTGTCAAGTAATGACATATCGATACGTTGTCCCTTACCGGTTTGTTCACGTGAATATAATGCCGCAAGAATGGCGTTTGCTGCAAACATTCCGGTGCTGATGTCAGCAATTGCAACTCCAGCTCGGCTCGGATCGCCATTTTCTGGTCCAGTGATGCTCATAAAGCCTCCTGTGGCCTGTACTATTAAGTCATAGCCTGGTCTAGAGCTATAAGGACCAGTGTAACCGTATCCAGTAACCGTGCAATATATCAATCCAGGACGGATTTCTTGTAAAGTTTCGTAATCTAATCCCCAGCGAGATAGCGTTCCTGTCTTGAAATTGTCTACAAGCACATCACCCTTAGCAATCAGTTTTTTGAGGATTTCCAACCCTTGTTCTGATTTTAGATTCAGTGTCATACTACGTTTGTTGCGATTAGCACTTAGATAATATGCGGATTCCCCACCCTTAGTAAAAGGAGGGCCCCAATGACGAGTATCATCACCTCTGCCAGGAACCTCGATTTTTATTATATCTGCTCCTAAATCTCCTAACATCATTGTGCAATATGGTCCAGCTAATACTCGCGTTAGATCAATTACACATATATTTTCAAGTAGATTGTTCGTCACACTCATACTATTCCTCGCTACAAATCTAGAGTATATAAACTCTGATCAATGGTCACACTGTTAATGATATAATCGCAAATCCTTACAGTAAGATAAATTATATTCGGGATTGTGTGATAAATTGCATTGGTACGGCATTATACAATGTCTCTAGAAATTACTTACATGACCAAAACATAAATGAAACCAGCAAGCTTTAAATATTATGCACCTGAGTCATTAGAAGAGGCATTGGTGCTGAAAGCACAATATGGTGATGAAGCCAGAATTCTGGCAGGTGGGCAGAGTCTAATTCCGGCTATGAACTTCCGTATAATGCAACCTACTATTCTGCTCGACTTAAACTTGTTGGCAGAACTTTCTTATATATCCTCCAGGGACAGTGCAGTTCTACATATTGGTGCTATGACTCGACTAAGTGAAGTTGAGGATGATCCTTTAATAGCTGATAGAGTTGCTTTATTGCATGAAGCTCTTCCCTACATTGCCCATCCTCAGATACGTAATAGAGGTACTGTAGGTGGAAATATAGCTCACGCGGATCCAGCAGCCGAGCTTCCGGTGGTAGCTTTAGCTATGGATTCCAGATTTCGGGTCCAATCTACCAATGGAACTCGTTGGATTAATAGCATTGATTTTTTCAGAGGCTATTTTGAAACTGCGATTGGCCCGAGTGAAATATTGGTTGAAATAGAAGTGCCTTTTCATGCGGCCAATACCGGATGGGCATTTCTCGAAGTTTCTCGTCGGTCGGGAGATTATGCCATGGCTGGTATAGCAGCATTGATAACATTAGATAACAAACATATTTGTAGGAAGGCCCGTTTGGTGTATTTGAATCTATCAGATGCGCCTCTGGAAGCAAAGCAGTCAGCTGATATGCTGGTTGGAGAAACCCTATCAGATGAACTGATAAAGCAAGTTGCCAACAAAGCTTCAGAAGAGGAGATTATGCCAATGGAAAGTTTACATGCTACGGTAAATTACCAGAGGCATTTAGCTTGCATACTAACTAAGCGAGCATTGGAATTAGCATATGGTCGGGCTATGGAAACATGAGTGACAATCATTCGATAAAGCTTACTATTAATGGCGAAGAATATACATCTTCTGTAGAAGCACGCATGTTGTTAAGTGATTTTATACGTCACGAACTTGGTTTGACAGGCACGCATGTTGGTTGCGAACATGGGGTTTGTGGTGCGTGTACCGTGATATTAAATGGAAGATCTGTCAGGTCGTGCTTGATGTTTGCAGTACAGGCACATGGACAGCAAATAACCACAGTAGAAGGTATGGCAGCCGAAGCAACCGATTTGCACCCGCTTCAAGAAGCATTCCGTGAAGCACATGGTTTGCAATGTGGATTTTGCACTCCTGGCATCTTGATGAGCCTCATTCCTTTTCTAGATGATAATCCGTGCCCATCAGAAGAAGAAATTCGGGCTGCTATATCTGGAAATTTGTGTAGATGCACTGGTTATCAAAACATAGTGACTGCTGTGAAACTGTATGTGGAGCGTGAGTCGTAATGTCGTCATTAATAGGAAAAAGTTTGTTATCTCGTTTTAAGAAAGGTAATCTCACTGATTTCCTGGATTATTTGGAACAATTGGAGAATCACTTTACATTAAAAGAGCAGGAAATATTTGCTTTTGTTCCTGAGTCAGAGCGTTTTAGTCGATTGCGTGTTGAGGCTAAAGCATTGTTCGAACAGTATCCAGATCCAAAAAACCGTCCTCCTCTTTTTGGATTAATTGTAGGAGTGAAAGACATATTTCATGCGGATGGCCATATTACCGGTGCTGGTAGCCATGTTCCGGCAGATGTTTTGCAA
>PVBE012978070.1_pt1 | contig 53390 bp, 35 predicted proteins | sample 1631181 | NCBI WGS metagenome assembly PVBE01 (sample SAMN08397723, study PRJNA350692) | Marine metagenome, whole genome shotgun sequencing project. | isolation source: water | place: Pacific Ocean | collected 2012-04
TGTTCAGTGGAAGTAACACCGGTCGGTTGCGCGTTCATGGGTCGACACCCTTCCCAAGATAAACAGTATTAGAGAATTGGTATCAGTGAAATGGACGTCCTTTCGTGAAATTGAGGGTAACTAAAAGCTCTCAACCACAGAAGGAACGCCCGCATGGATGCTAACGGCGCGACACGATGTTTGACAAGTCTCTGTCAGCTCACCAGCTCAAAAGGAAGGGGCCACCGCCACGGTGAGCGTCTATAGCCGGTTGGGCAAAAGGGCTTTTGGGCAAAAGGGCTTATCGTGATACTTCTGGCGGCGAAAACCTCTGGCGAATTCAGTGGCTGGTAAACCAGCATCCGTGTCGTAACCCGCTGCTGTGGAATATTTGTAAATGTCACTACAAAAATACTACTAGGCCGAACACACATTTCGTTGATTAACCAGGCGATTCGATGAACCAAAACTCGAGTTTTACCACTTCCAGCACCAGCTAGAACTAATATTTTACCTAATTGAGCTGTAGCAGCCTGCTGCTGCGCCCTGTTTAACTGGCTTATAAGATGTTTCATATATAAATACATACCTTAATTTTAACGTTATCCAAAATTCACTTATACTATCTATTCGAACGAAAAAAACTTCTTTTACCTATCCGTAAAACGCATAGACGTAGTAATAAAACTTACTGATTTTTACCCGTCCACATCTACATAAAATTACACCTTGTATAATATTGAAAATACCAGTATATACTCCAAAGTTCCTTACACCTTTCCTTTAATTCCAACCTCGTCAACCTTCTACTCTTTCCCTTCAATTTTAATTCATACAAATAGTCAATTTAAAACAATATATCCAATATATTAGAATTATAACTAGTGTGTTGCACATCAGAATGTGCCACTGCATCATAGATACCAGTCTAGCAATTACGCAAACTTCACTAAACAATTACCAAGTTAAAAATTAAGATCAATTAGTAGTTTTATGTAAAATTTCACACATACTATATATAATAAACATTTACTAGATTTTCAAAACTCTAATTCTTTAACCATATAATATAACTAGCGTTTTATGTTTCAACAACTAATTATCTTTTTTAATGTACAGCTATCTTTCTATTTTATAACCTAAATGAGATAAAATAATATCCTTACACAACGACAGCACACAACCTCATTGTAATTGCTTCAACATCCAATTCTACCTGTTACATGTCAACGACCAATGGTCAATCAAATATCAATCCACTAAACAATCAAAGGATGAAATGTTGTAAATTTAATATCACATTATTTAAATTCTACAACTTTTATCATGGATAATCGTACTTATGCAAAACAAATACTTCTTGATAAAAAAAAGTAGAATATCAAAACATGACGATCTAGTATTTTAACTGACGTTACTTTAGAGATTTTTTTTATTAAAAGGATGGAGAACAGTACTTGACGGTGCAATCGAAACAACCTTACTAATTACAGTAATTTTCCGATCATCTCATCTAGCAATTGGATAAATTCCTAATCTATAATCAAACACACGACATAGCAATGACATCCATAAATATATCAAAATTTGATAACAAATAATTTTCATTAGCTATCAGACATATAAATCACTGATGCATGTAGCATATTCATAGCTCATTAACTGCACTTACTTACAATATTTAATTGAAGTCAATAGCATAAAAAACGCGATTGACATATATGCCAGCGGCAAGTTTTATTTTATATCACACAACTGATCATTGCACATTAAGCTTATAATGAAAGATTTTATACAAGATATTGTTAGCATATCTATTGATAAATTTCATGCTTTACACTGCATTTACCAAAACATTTTAAATAACTAACATCATTTAGGTATATAAAACCTTAGTCGTTATAAATTTAACACAACACAATTCAAAACATGTCAAAATTGTTAAAAGTTATATGTACTACCACATGCAGAACACCTATAATCTATAATCAAAAATACAATTTTATACGTCTGCTCAAGAGTAATACAGTAGACCATAATCACTGCCCAGTGTAATATCTACACACATCTCAAGCCATTACTTTTTTCAAACATTACAAATAACTATTAAAGATAATATGTTATGTAGCTCAAGTATCAATTTATACTAAAGACACCAACCGCAAAGTACTAACCAACTAAAGTATTCTACAGTCCACAAATAAATCCATAAATCGCGTCTTCAATATTTATAAGCTCTTCATTTTTTAAACACTCAACTCCTCCAAGACAGCCTTAAAGAACTCAAAGTTTATTTACATATCCAAATAAAGCAGCAACGACTTATCTCATAAGTTCGCGAAAATATTAAATTTAATTGACAAACCCATATCTCTACAAAATGCACAACAATGTTATATAATTTAATCCTTTGACATCAATACATAGCAATACAATGGAGCATTAACCCAAAATACTATCCGTTATTTACATCACACATGTATTCTTTAACATCATGTAATAATTTTCCTGCTATTATGCTATGCTAATTCTTACTCACACATCAAAAGAAACAACCTAATTGCATTGGAAAATTTAAAAAAATTAAGCATTACTTTATTAAAATCTAATATTAAAATCTAAAAAAACAAAACTTGACGTCCACATTACACACTTATAAAACTCAATATCATGCTTTTAAACAATGGTTCCAATCTAATCACCATTCTGCAAAAGAATACAATACAAATAATCCAAATTCACTAATAACTTTTCACTATGAGATGTATGCTGGATCAAATCTTACGTATTACTAATAAAACGCTTTTTGCTCGTGTTGCTTTGCCTATACCACTGCATAAATGTTTTGATTATTTAATTCCTCATTCACAAACACAAGTTCTTCAAGAAGGCATGCGAGTTCAAGTTCCCTTTAATAAACAAATCCTGATTGGAATTGTTATCGCCATACTTGATAAATCGACAATCCATCTCACACAAATTAAACCCATTTTAAATGTGCTTGATGACTTGCCACTCATTCCACAATCTTTACAACAATTACTTCACTGGGCTAATCAATATTATCAGCACCCTTTAGGTCTAGTCTTCAAAGCTGCGTTACCTAAGTTACTAAGACAAGGCAAACCAGCTACAACGTATCAAATTACATACTGGCGTCTAGTAACAATTTCTAATAAAATTTCTCAAACCACAAACACACATAAACAAGATCATTTACTTAAATTACTACAACAAAACCCTGAAGGGCTATCAGAGAAACTACTGAATCGACAAGGGTATCCACAGAACATTCGAAACCAACTGGCTAAGAAAGGTTTGATAGTTTCTTTTACACATTCTGCTAATATTAGCTCGCATCATCAACCTGGTATCTCATCAGGCATTGTTCTAAACTCGGCACAACAACGCGCAATTTCTACAATAGAATCCCACCTACATGGTTTTCACTGTTTTCTATTAGACGGCGTTACTGGTAGTGGTAAGACAGAAGTCTACCTACGTCTTATACATACTGTGATACAACAAAATAAGCAAGTATTAGTCCTCATTCCGGAAATTGGATTAATGCCTAAAACATTATATATATTTCAGCAAAGATTTACTGTTCCAATTGCAGTGTTACATTCACGATTAAATGACAAAGAACGACTACATGTATGGTTACAAGCTAGATCAGGAGATGCACAAATTATTATTGGTACTCGCTCTGCATCACTTATTCCTTTAAAAAAACCAGGCTTATATATTATTGATGAAGAGCACGATTCATCATTTAAACAGCAAGAAGGGTTTCGTTATTCTGGCCGAGATCTGTTAATTCGTCGGGCACAACTTGATGGTTGTTCTATTGTGTTAGGCAGCGCAACGCCATCTTTAGAAAGTGCTTTGAATGCATCAACTAAACGATATCATCATTTACATCTACCAAATCGTGCAAAAGGTACAACCAACTCTCACATACAAATTCTAGATATCCGTCATAAAAATTTAGAACAAGGGCTTTCTCTACAATTATTAACTGAAATCCGCAAGCATCTTTCTCGACATGAACAAATTCTGCTATTCCTCAACCGTCGCGGTTATGCACCTGTTTTAATGTGTCATGATTGTGGGTGGACACAATCTTGTCCGCATTGTGATGCCAATATGATTATTCACAGCCATCAAACTCCTATTTTAATGTGCCATCACTGTCAATCAAAGAAAGATTTACCAATAAGCTGTCCTATATGCCTACATCATCCCCTTAATTTCATTGGAATGGGAACAGAACGTTTAGAGCAAATACTGCAAAAACATTTTCCTAAATCTCGGATTTTACGTGTTGATAAAGATACCACTCAATCTAAGCATGCCATGCGACACATAGTAGAAAAAATCACAAATGACTCTGTTGAAATCTTCATTACCACTCAAATATTCTCTAAAGGGCATCATTTGCCAAAATTACGTCTTATAGCTATCTTAGATATCGACAGCGCATTATTCAGCAGTGACTTTAGAAGTACAGAACGCATGGGACAACTAATCACTCAAGTCGCTGGTCAAGCTAATCGAAATAACCAAACAGGACATGTTATATTACAAACGCATCATCCAGAGCACCCATTATTAACAACACTCATTACCAATGGATATGCTTCCTTAACTCGAATGTTGTTACTCGAACGACAAACAGCTACTTTACCCCCATTTAGCTATCAAATATTATTCCGCGCACATAGTCATAAACCTCTAGTAGCTTTGAAGTTCTTACAACAATTAAAAATGAATGCAACAAAGCTTAACCTTGCTTCGCACATTCAACTACTTGGGCCAATACCAGCGCCAATTGAAAAACAATGTAACACCTTTCGTGCTCAGTTACTTTTAACCGCAAAGAAACGCACTCAATTACATAAGCTATGTAAACAGCTTGTTGTTCATATTAAAAACTCTTCCTTGAGAAGTTCTATCAATTGGTCAATCGATATTGATCCTATTGAAATGTGTTAACTCAATTGCTTACCTGCAATACTAAACTACCAAATCAGATAGCTCAATATCGCTATCTTTAGCATTGTAGAAACTAAAAGATACTAGTGAATAATTTAAGAATCGATTATGTGAATTACTTTAAAAAAAGTACGACTCATCATAACAAAAGATGTTCCTCTGCTCAAAATATACAGCGTATTTTTCTACTAGGCTGTACACTTACTGGAATTATAATCGCCACTAGTATTTATATTATACTATCATCAATATCGCAAGCATTAGTAATGCTTAATATTTCAAACAGTACACATGGTACATCATTTCACATTAAAAATACTTCATCAATTAGACAGCAATCAAGTACACTAAAATTTAATATTTTTACACTTTTACACACATCAAACTCTACTTTTCTTGATATGTATAGAATGCCCCACTTTAAAAAACAAATTTCAACCATAAATTACTATTTTATCCAAACTGGTACTTTTCGAAAACAATCCGGTACAGATAAAATTAGAGCTAAATTAACATTAACTGGTTTTAACACTAAATGTGAAATTACTAATTTATCTAGTGGTGATGCCTGGTTGCAGGTGTTTATTGGACCATTTAATTCAGAGAATCAAGCCTCAAACCAAAAAAAATTACTTGAAGTTCATAAAATTCATGATACATTAGTACTTAAACGACATGAGTAGTTACAAAACTTATTTTTTGAGGTTGTATTTTGGACCACTTAAGAGGAACAACTATTGTTAGCGTCCGTCGAGGTAATCAAGTAGTAATTGGCGGAGACGGACAGGTATCACTTGGCAGCACCATCGTAAAAGGAAATGCTAAAAAAGTTCGTCGTCTATATCACGATAAAGTCATTGCAGGTTTTGCAGGCGGAACCGCTGATGCCTTTACTTTATTTGAACGCTTTGAAGGTAAATTAGATGGATATCAAGGCCATCTTACACGTGCAGCCGTTGAACTTGCTAAGGATTGGCGAAGCGATAAATTATTAAGACGCCTTGAAGCCTTGTTATGTGTTGCAGATACAAAAGCTTCTCTCATCATTACAGGTAATGGGGATGTGATAGAACCTGAGAAAGGACTGATGGCCATAGGTTCAGGAGGACCTTATGCACAAGCTGCAGCAACTGCCTTAATGCAAAATACAGAACTAAATGCACGAGCTATAGTTGCAAAAGCACTAGATATTGCCTCTAGTATTTGTGTGTTTACCAACACACATCGAACAATAGAAACATTAGATAACACACATGACTAAATCTGGAAAACTTATGATCTCATCCACTACAGCTTTAACACCTCAAGAAATTGTTTCTGCCTTAGATAAACATATTGTTGGTCAAACTAAAGCTAAACGCTCCGTTGCAATTGCATTGAGAAACAGATCCCGACGTATGTACGTTGCAAAAAAACTACGAGCAGAAATTACCCCAAAAAAAATCCTGATGATTGGTCCAACTGGGGTTGGTAAAACAGAGATAGCAAGAAGGCTTGCAAAATTAGCTAATGCCCCTTTCACAAAAGTCGAAGCAACAAAATTCACAGAAGTTGGCTATGTTGGACGAGATGTTGAATCCATTATTCGTGATCTTATTGAAAGCTCTTTTAAAATAACCAAAAGGCAAGCATTAGAATCTGTTAAGCTGCAAACAAAGCAAGCAGCTGAAGAAAGGATCCTTAATATTCTTTTACCTGGTACATCTAACGCAAAAGAACATATCGCTGAAAATCATTCAATATCCACTCGACAGCTTTTTCGTAAAAAACTTCGCGAAGGCGCTCTAGATAAAAAAGAAATCGAGTTAGAAGTTTTTCACACTAATGTTGGTGTAGAAATTATGGCGCCACCTGGCATGGAAGAAATGACAAGCCAACTACAAAGTATTTTTCAAAACATGTCAGGTGATAAAAAACGCATTCGAAAAATGTTTGTCAAAGAAGCCATCAAATTACTACGTGAAGAAGAATCTGCCAAATTAATTAATGATGAAGACATTAAAATTAAAGCTATTATAAGGACAGAGCAAACCGGAATTGTATTTTTAGATGAAATTGATAAAATTACGCAACGTTCTGAACGTCAAGCAGGTGGCGACATTTCTCGAGAAGGTGTCCAGAGAGATTTATTACCTCTTATAGAAGGATCAACCGTCTCGACTAAATATGGTATGGTGAAAACTGATCATATCCTTTTCATTGCATCTGGAGCTTTTCACTTTTCAAAACCTTCAGATTTAATTCCTGAATTACAAGGCCGGCTCCCTATTCGAGTAGAACTTAATCCGCTTTCACCCAATGATTTTATTCGCATCTTAACTGAACCAGATGCTAATCTAACAATACAGCACAAAGCTCTCCTAAAAACTGAAGGCCTTGAAATTCATTTTAAAGACAGTGGCATTGCTCGTATCGCTGAGATCGCTTGGAACATTAACGAACGTACAGAAAATATTGGAGCAAGACGTTTACATACTGTATTGGAGCGTTTGTTGGAGGAAATTTCCTTCAATGCAACTATATTGGAAAAAACATCTCTAACTATTGATAAACAATACGTAGATGAGCAATTAAAAGATGTGTCATCAAACGATGATCTTAGTCGCTTTATCCTATAAGCAAATATATTTAAAGCTATCTTTATAGACGGCACAACCCTAGCACTTTACATAAAAAATCTATCCTCTGTAATTTATGTCATCATACAAGGTCACATTAAAAGTTTATCTACATTATTATTTTATAAAGGTAATGTATGATTTTCTCTACTCATTCTAGTATAGAAACTTCCGGTAGTTGCACAGCCAAAAAAATATAAATATTGCTGTAGTCCAAACTATAAACAAAGAAACTATTATCAAAGCTAAGTAATTTATAAAGCAAATCGAGCTCTGTTCCACTCAAAAACACAATCACATGACAAATAATTTTAATATGGTCCTCCAGCAAGGTTTCTATAGTACTTCTAAAGCAGGAATCGAAGTTTTATTAACAATATTGATAAGACCATCTTTATCACTACCTAGTGAAGAACGATAACAATGATAATTTACATCGTGAATCTACGAACGTAAGACATGAGCTCTCAGGAACATCACAGTTTAACAAATTTTTACAGATAATTTATATTATGTACTCATAATTTCTATTTGCATGTAATACTATATTCTAGATTGAATGACAAGACAGTACAATTTGCTTGATCTGCAACAACACCATAACATCCTCTAAATCTACAACCAACAACTAATACTACTTTCCTAATCCCATTAGTTTCGACCCACATATATTCAATTAGATCCTTTCGAGAAAGATATGTATTTGTTAATTTACAATAATATTTTGTAGTTTTAATAGCTTAATGATTTTACGTATTTATAAATATTAATATAATCTGAAACTTCAATAGATATGACAATGAATTTAAAATATAGAATATAAACCTTCAGCTGTTAAATTAAAATAAAGACAATCTCAAAATTCATTTAAACTAACTCAATTACAACATATTCATATTTAAATGACCCACATTATAGTTTAAAATGCCACGCTTAAATAATTTAAATAATAACCATAAAATACTAAAGGCACTTTCTTCTTGACAATTGTGTAAATTGTAAATGCACTATATAAAATTGATATGAAAACATTTTGTAGATTGTATAGCATGACATTACAACATACCTCATGTCATAATTATAAACGACCTTATAACCCAAACTGTCAATGAGTACAATTGCTATTTTACAATAAACGCCAATCAAAATTCATTCCAGCAAATTAATACGCTTACAGCGCTTCATTACTTAACAACTTTCAAATCCCTATATCTCATTCATACAAAGATTTAAAAATTCCAAGTTTATATAAAATATTTAAGATGCTAATTTTATTAAATAGTTTGATTTATACATTTAATATAAAGTGTATCCAGCACTCAGCAAAAAATCTCAGGTCTATATAAAATTCAAAACTATGTTTAACATCCAAGCTACATAGCCATACAAATGATGTCAAACAATTATCAAATGTAGATAGTTCATAAAAGCTATGAATATATTATTAAATAACGTACTGTTATTTGGTTAAAAACATACCATTTTATAATTTCACAAATCTAAAATAGACAAGATGTATGTAAAAAAATAATATGAACGTTATTTTCATATCAGTAACGTTTAACATTGACGTCAAGAATAGAAGCAACAACCTTATTTTTATTTAGAATTAATGTGGAACATACATATATTTCAGCACATTTAATTGTCAATCATGACTAGCAAACCATATAATACAATAATTCTATAAAGTATATGTACATACATTGTTTGTTGAATTTCATATAAAGAATTTAACGTTTATGCTTAAAAACACCATACTATATTCTTGATTTTCATAAATTATAAAACTGCATTATTTCCTATCAACCTATTCACTATTTAATACTACTGTTTTCTTAATAATGTAGTGCTCTTGATTTTCACAAACCTTTTCTTCTAGTAAATTTTTAAACCGTAATTATTCTCCATACAAATATAATTTTTTACTTTTCATTAATTACATAATTATCAGTTATAAACTGATACATTTTTACCGATAGCATTGATGATGGTATATTTTTCCCCTGCTTTTATACTAAAAAAAGCACAATATAAACAGAACTTAAACATTAAATAAGTTTGTATTTATCTTCGCATTATAATATTTTTATGCTAAAATTATAATTATAGCATCTAATAAATAGAACACTTAACGGATTCTAACCTCATGTATTATACAAACGCTTTAATAATTATTAACAATGTGAACTTTTAAACACAATGTTTCGAAAAATGTCTGCTTACTTAGCTAAAACCGACATATTTTTTTATACGTTACTCTGGTTAATCATTATAGTATCATTAGGTACAATTGCTCAAAAAGAAATTGGCCTTTATGATGCACAACAAAAGTATTTATCTTCAATTGTATTCTGGTGGAAAGATATACTACCATTACCTGGTGGATATACAACCATGTTTATATTATTTACAAATCTTCTTGCAAAACTGGTAACAGACAACTGGAAACTCAAAAACATTGGGACCATTGTCGTACACATTGGTAGCCTATTACTCTTGCTGGGAGGGGTTATTACTGTGCATTTTAGTAAAGAAGGGAACATGTTAATACTTGAAGGAAAAACAGCTAATTATTTTTCTGATTACTACAACTTTGAATTGATCGTAACAAATATTTCAACCAAGTACAAAGTAATTTTCAATGAAAAACAGTTACAAGCAAATAATGTATTAAACAATAAAGCACTACCTTTTATTATTATCATTCATAATAATTTTAAAAATTGTTCCATTATTAAACGCAGTAAATCTTTAAATAAAGATAAGGCATATGATATTGCCAGATTCTTCGAATTAAAACCAAATACTCGTATGTTAAACAATGAACATGCTAATGCAGGCTTATCATGTACTATTACAGATAAAACATCTGCAAACAAAATGCTATATTTAATTTCTGAACACACGACTGAATCTCAAATAATAGTACAAAACAATAGCCACTATAACTTTGAGTTACGGCATGCACAAATATCCTTACCTTTTTCAATAACCCTACTAAAATTTATTCAAGAAATGCATCCTGGCACCCAAAATCCAAAAAAATACACATCAAAAATTATTGTTATAGATAGAGCATTAAATTGGCAATGTAACATCGAAATGAATCAACCATTAAGATACAAAGGCTATACTTTATACCAGGCTTCATTCGTTGAAAACATCAATAAAATGGGATCCATTCTAGCAGTTGTAAAAAACGCAGGTCATATACTTCCATATATATCAAGTATTATCATGTGCATAGGACTACTAGCGCATTTAGTTAAAAGATTGCCTATTTTATTGACAACAAATCGTAAAGCTTAAGGACAGCGTAATGTGAAAAAATATATTTTTTTATTATTCTCCTTTTATTCTATTTGTTTTGCCAACACTCTAAATAATGACAACAGACTTCATTTTAAAGATTTTGCAATAATTCCCATATTACATGAAGGTAGAATTAAACCACTTGATACATTAGCACGTAGTTATTTAACCAATATTTCTGGTAAAGAGCAAACAACAAATTTATCAGCTATAGCATGGATAGCTGAATTACTGTTTGATAAACAAGCAGCATACAAGAGATTTATATTCAATATTCCAAATCCAGAAGTTGTTACAGCTTTAAATTTACACCTACGTCCTAAACATTTATACTCATTTTTAGAAGTTTCAACAGCTTTTACTTTAAATGCACAGTTACTACAAGTATTACATACAACAAATGATAATGAGCGCACACTAGCACAATGTCAGTTAATGGATCTCTTTATCAAATATTCATGGTACTTTGATATTAGTAATTCATTTACTGCGATTTTGCCAACATTAATGATAAACAATCCTAATTTAGCTAGCCAGTTATCAATTAAACTGAACCACCAAATTTCATATTTTGACTTATTAAATCATCAAGACAACCTTATAGAAGCCTTGAAATCATTGCATACAACAAACTCCAATAACATGGCTAAAACAGAACAAGATTTGATAACTTTTGCAAAAAAATTACAATCTGTACTGCATAGCAAAACAACTCACACAGTTAGAATTATTCCACCAGATAAAATAAGCAATGAAACATGGGAAACGCCATGGAACATAGCACGTTACAAAAGTTCTAAAAAACATATAGAATGTTTATATTCTTGGCAACAGTTAGCGACTGCTTATACAAAACAGGATCCAGTAGCATGGAATAATATTAGTCATGGCATAAAACAAAACTCACTTACCAAATTGACAACAAATCAAACTACAAGAATAAAAATGGAGTGTTATTACAATAAATTAAATTTATTTGAATGGTCTAAGTATATTTATCTTTTAATTTTTATTGTGAATCTTATCTGTATGTTATTAAACACAAACATTTTTATACAGGTAAGAAAAATAATGCACTGTGCTCTACTTATAGGCTCATTATTGCATGGTATTGGGATTTGTATACGCAGTTATATCATGATGCGACCACCAGTCGCCACATTATACGAATCTATACTCTTTGTCGGTTACATTGCCGTTGTTTTCACTTTAATTCTTGAAATAAAACGTAAAGATTATTCAGGAATATTCATTGGGTCTATAGTAGGAACATTATTACAATATATTGGTACAAGATATGCAACTGATGGAGATACCATGGGTATGTTGTCAGCAGTATTGAATACTAATTTTTGGTTAACAACCCACGTTCTTACTATTTCAGTAGGCTATAGCAGCTGTTTTATTACGGGAGGTTTTGGACATTTTTATTTATTAACTAAACTCCTAAATTCAAAAAACACACTGAGACTAGATACCATTTTAAAAAATATGTTAGCTATGGGACTAATTGCATTATTTTTTTCTTTGCTTGGCACTATCCTAGGTGGAATTTGGGCAGATCAATCCTGGGGTCGTTTTTGGGGATGGGACCCTAAAGAAAATGGTGCAATGTTAATAGTTTTATGGCTCACATTATTGTTACATGGCCGTATAGCCAAGTTATTATCTCCTGCAATTTTTGCTGTAGGAATGATCCTGACAAACATTGTAGTTGTGCTTGCTTGGTTTGGGGTAAATTTATTAAATGTAGGATTGCACTCTTATGGGTTTACACAGAATGTAGGAATTAATATAGTCACATTTTGCGGTATAGAAATACTATTTATAATAATGATTTTAATCTGTAGTCATATAAAGCAGCAATCTTCATTTTGGAAAAATACACAACCGAACATGAAGAATACTACAGCATAAAGTTTGGTTTTTTAATTTTATTAACTACATAATACGAGGTTTCTAGCTATTTCAAACAAATCACATAATGTATCTTAAAAAACATCTTACTTATTCAACTTTAATTATAAAACTTAATTATTAAACCTTTCATATAGAGATTTATCTACTGTAAATATCATTAAATCATTATTTCATTATAACTTGAACATCTTCTTAGCTTCCATATACTGCAATAAAAGTTTATATGGAAGCATATACCTGCAAAAATACCAATTACAGACGATAAAATCTTTTTTTAAAGAACACGCAGGTTATAAATAAAGTATGTAGTAAAATAACACATTTAAGCGTATTAAATAAGTAAATTATAGACTTATAATACTGCCCATATGCAACGCAAACTGTTATTTAACACAAATAACTCTATGAGAATTATCATGCTAAATAAAAAACACCATCAACATTATGTAATGTTAAAACAACTTTCTTGTAACACCTCATGAAAGTGTACTGGAATATGCTTAGCATTATCGTTATAATTAACACATTTGTGAAATAAACTACACATGCTTTTCTCTTTACCTATATCAAATAATCTAGTATTATAACACTTAATTGCATATTTTATAGTTTATATTGATGAATTAAGAGATTTCAATCTATGAAACAAATTCACCATCGTTTAATTATTTTAGGTTCAGGACCTGCCGGTTATACAGCAGCTATATATGCTGCTAGAGCCAACCTAAATCCATTACTCATCACAGGACTCGAAAAAGGTGGTCAGTTAGCCACTACAACAGAAGTAGATAACTGGCCTGGTGACGTCAATGGCGTACCAGGACCCGAGTTAATGACCCGCATGGAGGCACATGCACAACGTTTCAAATCAAATATTATCTTTGATCATATCACTAAGGTAAATTTGCAAATTTCTCCATTCAAACTAACTGGCAATGATGGTAAAATTTACACAACAGACTCGCTGATTATTGCAACCGGAAGCTCTGCCAAATGGTTAGACCTTCCTTCAGTGCATGCTTTCACTAATAAAGGTGTTTCAGCTTGTGCAACTTGCGATGGTTTTTTTTATAAAAGAAAACCTGTTGCTGTCATCGGTGGTGGTAATACTGCTATTAAAGAAGCCCTATTTTTATCAAACATCGCCTCTCATGTAACCATCGTTCATCGTCGTAATAAATTCACAGCTGAAGGAATTTTATCTAATAAGCTCATCGAAAAATCTAAAACAGGCAATATTCAAATTTTATGGAATAGCGTACTACATGAGATTTTAGGTGATTATACTGGCGTTACTGGAATGGCCATTAAAAACATTCGCGATAACTGCATCAAAAATTATAAGCTTGATGGCGTATTTATTGCCATTGGTCATTCGCCAAATACAAAGATCTTTGAAGGCCAGTTAACTATGAATAATGGCTATATTAGCATTAATAGCGGTTTAATCGGCAACTACACAGCTACCAGTGTTCCTGGGGTATTTGCTGCTGGTGATGTGAGTGACCAGATCTATCGTCAAGCCATTACATCTGCATCATCTGGGTGTATGGCAACTATAGATGCTGAAAAATACTTAGACTTACTCACAACAACCTAGAAATATACAACACAACAAACTAAATTTAGTTTTAAAATACACATATTGCCTTCATTGGTACAAACGCAATACATGTATACATTTCATGAAAACATCAAGTCACTTATACAATAAATATTCTTCGTATACAAGAAACTTTTTTAGTAAATAGCTCCTCAATTCACTCACATCTGTTCTTACTTCACTCTTCTAAAATTCAAGGCTTGATTTACATCTACAGATCGTTGATAATGTATGTGGCAGTTGTGCTGCCATATATTATCTATCTCATCTATTTTTCATAAGAAGTGACGTTAAGCCTACTTTCTTAGATTTTCAGAGGATAGACTATCTATTTATAACCTAGGAAGGGGGCCTTCATGGCACAAAATAAAATTTTTATCGGGAATGTATCATTTAATGCAGACGAATCAGTACTTAGAGAGCACTTTGAACAATTTGGAACTATTGAACAGGTTGCTATTCCTACTGATAGAGAAAGAGGCCGTCCAAGAGGTTTTGCCTTTATCACTTTTGAATCTCAACAAGCTGCACAAGAAGCCTTATCTTTAGATGGAACTGAAATTGATGGAAGAAAGATTGCCGTAAATATGGCTCAGGAAAAGAGTGGAGGCCGTAGTGGTGATAGAGAATATCGTCGCGGCGGTGGTGGTAGTAACTACTAAAACTCACTTTATAGTAAAACAGCCTCTAGTACATACACATCACTGGAGGCTGTTTTAATTCTAGTCTCTCTTTCACTCTATTAATTTATATCAGTTTTTATTGTTTAAAGTTTATTCCATAGCATTTTCTAGCTCGACAGCATGTGTATGCTTACATACAAAGTAGCCAATTTTCGACTATACCTGTAATACAACAACACTTTACTTATTTATCACCTCTTCATTGTTTGTTATAATATAAGGTGATCTACCATGCATTTTCCAAATATGATTAGAATGACTGCACAAGTTACTATTTTTTTACAGCGTACTAAAATACATTAAATCAATTATCAAACCACCGGTAAATACTCCAACAAGATTCTATTAAATACCAACAAATAAAAGCCAGGTCTTAAAATTCTTGTGCTAAACGCTCTGAATATGGTATTAATCAAATCTCTACCAACACAAATGTCCCCCATCAAGTATTACCATTACAATTAACTGAGAAGTTTTAAACATATCTATTGCCCTTTAATATCATGTATGACTAATCAAAACTAACAACAATAGATACCTATAGCCAACTACAAAAGTTTAAATACTTTAAGAACTACATTATAATTGGCATCCACACTAAAAACGTCACGTCACTATTGCAACATTTACAAACCAAATTATAAATTTAATGCTTTAAAATTAGAATATAAGACTTGCTATATTAATATTTGAATAATAAAACTAACGCGTGCAATTATAAAAACTTTGCTTAAGTTCATATTTAATACTAAAGTAAACAAGTCATCTTAATCACCTACGTACACTCGAGTCGTGCATTTAACAAATGTTAAATAGTGTCAATGACTTTCATCTTCAATCCATGCATTGCTACTTGGTATTTCAAAACATCATGTAAAATGCACGTATTTAAAAAATAGGATATGCAAACACGGTAAAACTGATATAATTGCATTTCAAGCCATACCTAAACATAGCGAGCTCACTCAACTGAATTCTAGTAACATTGCTCTCACTTAACAAGTTTGTCATGTCTCTATAGAATAGCAATTATATATCGCTACCCTTACATCAACACAATATTAATACAGTTGCTGCCACCTAGTAATGATAGCCTACTGATTTTTAGTGCAATTAACACATCAAATATTTTACAAAAATCTATCTTCGATTATAAAAAAATTCAAGCATGGAATTAAGAATACAACTTTATTAAATCACAAAAAAGATATCTATCTTGCAATATCATATACATCCAATGGATTATAAACATCTAGGTGATAATATTTCTACATTTTAGCACTTTACATATTTTAGTGCTTCCAATCTCGATTAAAAAATGAGTAATATCCTAGTAGCACAACCTTAGACCTACATGGGAAAGTGCACTATTCCTTAAAAATTAGTATAATGAAATATAATGTTATTGTTTACGACATCATTGATATCATGTTTTATTGTTTTATGATAAATGCTATCAATTACTTAATGACAATAGTTTAATACACAAAAATTAAATGATGGAGCAGAATGCTTATTGCATACACCAAATTCTTACAAATATAAGTCTATTTATACCTCAACGGTAAACATACATTGTAAAATTAAATAATTTTTATTTGTTAAAATCTAAAACCTAAATAAATGCCATCCACTGTACAGGATGACTGTAATTAACACATTTTCTAAAAAGCTATAAGCAAACATTTTAATACCTTCATATCTGTTCTGTAGAAGCAATTATTCCTTACATTGAATTGCTACTAGAAAATAATCAACTTAACACGCTGTAATACAGCCAGATCCTACAATCAATTTAAATGATATACAAATCTTATTATTACTATAACAGTGCTCCATATATTACCTAGACCTATCTATATTAGCGATCGAATATATTCATTATAAAAAAAACTTAAAACAATATTCTTCAAAAACACACAATACCAACTAATAATTCATGCAAAACATTTCATCTGAATTATTTTTTTATCTTTATAAACTATTACCCAGCACACCGAATCCATGTTTTATAGCATTTATTATTGTACGCACACAAGATGGATCATTAATAATTACTAATATTGTATCATCACCTGCAACAGTGCCAATCATACCTTTAAATGATAAATCTGCTTTTCCAGTTTCAATAAGTCAATCACATTATCCAAATGGTATGCAAAAGAATGAGCGAACCCAGGCTAACCCGTACTACTAATAGATTCGGTGACACATAGGTAATCGCTTTTATCATTCCTTCAACATTTCTAAAATGCGGTTGAGAGCATAACTGATATACCCCATCAACCTTTTTAACCCCCATTTTTAGCAAGGCATAATAACAAGCATTGATTGATCCCTTACAACTGTATTTCCCAAAGTAGCTACAATCTCTTGATCCGTCACCTTCACCTATATAACCTCACACTTCTAAAATAATATGCGTAATATACTACATAAATTACATACATCACTTGACAAAACGATTTCAAACCTATATTTTTGCACATAAACATTAAGATATTAATAAATATTATGCACCACAATCTTAACAGAAATAATTCAATGAACAGAAAAATTAGCTTTATGATGCTCTATTTGCTAACCAGTCTATGTATTATAAGTTGCGGAAAATCAGAAACTAATCCAAACGTACTAAAAGTTGGCTTATCTGCCGATTACCCACCTTTCGCTTTCAAGCACAATGGTAAACTACAAGGATTAGATATTGATCTTATTGAAGCACTAGGTCAAAAAATCCATGCTTCCGTAATATTTAAAGAAATGGATTTTCATGCCATATTACCAGCACTCACAACAGGTAGAATTGATTTAGGAATATCCGGTATAACAGCATCAGAAGAAAGGAAACAAAATGTGAACTTTTCAGACACCTACTTTGAATCAATATATTCTATTATCACACACAAAAACAGCTCCATCAAGTCAATTGCTCATTTACCAGGTCTTAAATTGGGTGCGCAATTAGGTAGTACCATGGAAAAATTTGCCAAAACACTGCACAATGTTAAGATTTTAGCACACAATACGAATCCCACACTTCTTCAAGAACTAAAACTATGTCGAATCGATGGAGTTATCACAGAATATATGCAAGCAATAGAATTTTGTAAAGTAAATTCCAAACTGACATATCACGTTATTGGTTCTACTGATGAAGGATATGCCATGGCCTTTCCAAAAAACTCTCCATGGCAAGCAAAAATAACAACGGCTCTCAATGAATTAAAACAATGCCATCAAATAGATATTTTAACACAAAAATGGATTGTAGGTTAAATATGCACTGGCCTAGCGCATTTTTTATTGTAAATGGCATAGGCATCAGTTTACAATACACTTTAATTTCTCTTACTATTAGCTGTCTTCTAGGTGTTTTATTCGCCTGTATACAAGTTAATGCAAACAAGATAGTTGCTATCCTCATACAAGCTTATATTTCAATTTTCAGAGGAACACCGCTACTCGTACAATTATGCCTAATTTACTTTGCTTTACCTAGTATAACTAACATCACTATCACAGGGTTTACTGCAGGTATCATTACATTTTCTTTAAATTCTGCAGCTTATGTCAGTGAAATTATTAGAGGTGGCATTCAAAATATTGATAAAGGTCAATTTGACGCCTGTAGAACTTTAAACATTCCTTATTTTTTTAAAATGAAGGATATTATCCTACCACAAGCTTTGAGAGCAACATTCCCTGCTTTAACCAATGAAATGACTTCACTACTTAAAGAAACTGCCCTTATTTCTACTATTGGGGAAGCAGATATTATGCGACGAGCTCATCTGGTCTCAATAGAGCACTATATTTATTTCGAGCCTTTATTAATCGCAGCAGGTTGTTATTATTGCTTGGTGCTCTTAATCAATATCGGTGCAAAACATATAGAAAAGAAAATATGTCATGATAACCATTTCAAATCTCAATAAACAGTATAAAACTGAAAACATTTTATCTGATATCAACTTAACTATTTCTAAAAATAGTATTGTTGGACTACTGGGAAAATCTGGCAGTGGCAAATCTACTTTGCTAAAACTTATCTCAGGACTTGAAAAACCAAGTTCAGGAACTATACATACTAACGGTAAAGTTAATATGGTTTTTCAAGACTTTCAGTTATTCCCACACATGACTATTATACACAACCTTACCTACACACCAATCAAAATACAAAAATATCCTAAAAAATACGTAATCAAAGAAGCAAAAAAACTCTTAGAAAGATTTAATCTAATTGATAAAAAAGATTATTATCCAAATCAATTATCTAGCGGACAAAAGCAACGTGTTGCCATTGCTCGAGCTCTAATCACAAAACCTGAGGTTATCGCTCTTGATGAGCCAACATCTGCTCTAGATCCTGAAATGACACAAGAAATATCAGGATTAATACAACAACTATCTGATATGAATATTACTATTATTTTAGCAACACACGAACTATCATTTATACAGCAAATTGCTGAACGCATTATTTTTATAGAAAATAGACGTATCCTAGTCGATTGTACAACGCAACATTTTTTTAGACAAAAACAGAATACCATACTGCAAAATTTTATAGGAGAAGCTTCTCCAAGAAATAATAACATGTATTATTCCTATAAATAACTGATTTCAGTATCAAAAAAAGTACATATATACTACAAAAAATTTCTGATCTAAACTCTAAACATTCACGTCATATACCTGTTATTTACCATTTTACACTTAATTTTATAACCACTATGAAATTTTCTAAACTATATTAAGCCTACTCATATTATATAAATCAGTTACTATAGTTGCTAAAATTTTAGCAGCTAATAGCAAACAATAAAGCTAGTTAACAAATTTTCAATCATCAAAGCACATGCTTTAAAAACTTAATAAAACAATTAATTTTTATTGTTAATAACAGCATATTTACTACAAGTATAACCATAAACGTATGTTTACTTGTCTTAAAAGATAGCTTCCGATAATGTAAAATATATGTAAATGTTATTTACATACCTATAGTAACTTTTTATATCCACAACAATAGATAGCTTTCAACCTAAAATTATTCTAGCAATCTGCCATTTATTAATTACGACACATTAGAAATATATTATAGCCTGCACAAGTACAAGTACCACTTACTATGAATTGTTAATAACAACAAAAAACTGTACAATTTATGGCACTATTTTACAACTAAACAGAAAGGTTCTTCTAGTGAAAACCATTACAATTACGAATGCAGTAACTACGACAAGCAAACCCAACAATAAACCTGTACAAAATTGTTATCATACGAGAAGTGAAACAAAGCAACTACACAATACAAGAACGGCTCATAACATAATGAATCATTTTCAAGCTAGCACAACTATGGTAACAACATAACGTGCATAATTTACAACATTGGAAGTCTTTTACATCGCTGTATTAGCAACATCATTATTAATCTAATGTTATCAAACTTGAATTGATCACTAACTGCAAACTCATATCACTACTAACGGGAAGTTGTATGTTCGTAAAATGTTATAAATAATATAAAAATATAACTGATGCTCTACTGCAGCAATCCCTTCTAAAGGTAGCATCCCAACCATTATGTGTAATACACTTTAATTTTTATTATACTGACATTAATAATTTAAGTATATTTATCTTTTTCAAATGTACTTAACATCATCTTAGACAAAGAAACATAACTTGTAAGCATTATCTTACACAATATTGCAATATTCTGTACCATACACTGCTAAGGTCTTAGCAATTTTATGTAATGTACATTAAAGCAAAAATCTTAATAATTTTAGAAAATGTACAATCATAATTGCTAATTACCCACTATATTATGCAATAAAGGCGACTTTACAATAAAAAATAATCAATATTGACTTAACATCTGTCAATTCATTTTATATTGTCAATATAACAGGGTATCTTAATAACAAAGATAGATGAGTGTTTCATCACATAAACTCCTTTTTTTACTCTTATCTTTCTTCACAACATGTAGTTAATATTCAACTAAAACCTGACAATCATGAATCGATTTAACTTCTACTATTTCAGTCACTTATTATCAATAATATAATACAGACCATTTCTATAAACAATAATAATCATACTTTTTATGCACATAAAAACTCATTCCTATCGTAAGGTTATAATTTCCCTTCCATAGAACAAGCTACTTACTTAATATACTAAAAACTCTATTTTCAGCTTATTCCTACTATATGTTAATTCACGAATGCATTTTTACAACATATTCAATAGAATTTTAAACAAAAACAAAATTTCTCTTACCACAAACTGTTACAGTCATGTAAAATATTATTCATATCATTTAACTAATTCTAAAAGTCCAATGTAGTCAAAACTACACACATTACTAATATACGTTGTTATAGATAAAGTCTATGATATTACATTTCACTAATGTCTTTTTATAAATTAAAACTATATTTACATCTTTAATAAAACAAACAATGATTGTTACAAGTCTATTAAATACTATTAATAACTATTGCTTATTATGTAAAAGCCTAATAAAAATTTTATAAAATATAAATCAATATAGAAGTTTTTTCAACCTCAACCATAGAATACTGGCTAATTTTAATTATATAAAATATATAGATCTTCTATCCAACAAAGTCAACCTTAAAGAATTAAATATTCTTAGGCGTTATCGAGTTTTAATCGACAATAAAAGGTAACGTAGGCACCTACCTAGCATATATTAATATGAACAAAGCTATGAAAAAAATAACAAACTAACACTTCTACAATGAACAAAAATAGCAATTTATTACAACTTATACTGTAAACGTATCAAAACACATCAGCAAAAATATCAATACATTATTGCAAATATTGATAGTTCATAAAAGTATAAAACCTCCATATTATATAACCGTTAATATTTTAAATGAATTTATAGTAAGTTAAAATACAAAAATGCCACTTCAATATTATTTCGATTACTATGCTAGCTTATTTATATGCTGAAAGGATAGACAACACGCTCAATCGTTTCTTCAGAACTACATTTATCCAACATAAAAATTATTAACTATATAAAAACGAATATTGTGTATTCCTAAACCTAAACAATTCATTACATCAAAATTACATACATTGTATTATCAAGCATCTTGAAATACTATGACACTTATGATTGAGTAAAAATACTGATATAATTAGTTAATTTAGTTTACCTTATTATTTGATAATAAAACTAAATTTAGACATGAAAGCAATGAAACAGGTATATGGTATGAAATGCTTAGTAGCAGTTAAACGTGTAGTCGACCCTTATGTTTGCATTAGGGTAAAAGCTGAACAATCACAAATTGATGTAGATAACCTTAAAATGTCTATGAACCCATTCGATGAAATTGCCGTAGAAGAAGCCGTTCGCCTTAAAGAAGCTGGTATCATCTCGGAAATAATAGCCATCTCTATTGGTCCCAAGACTTCTCAAGAAACTTTGAGACAAGCTTTAGCCCTAGGCGCTGATAAAGCTGTTTTAATCGAAAACAACTATAACCTACAACCACTAGTCATTGCTAAATTAATAAAAATCTTTGTGGAAGAAGAAAAACCAAAGTTAATTTTAATGGGCAAGCAAGCAATTGATAACGACTGCAATCAAACAGGACAAATGCTATCAGCATTATTAGGTTGGTCCCAAGGCACATTTGTTTCTCGCATATCTATAACTAAGGCAGAAGTAACTATTGATAGGGAAATTGACGATGGTGTTGAAACCTTAATTTTAAAACTCCCAGCTGTCTTAACTGTAGATTTACGCCTCAACAAACCTCGATATATTGCTCTACAAAATGTTATGAAAGCTAAACGTAAACTTCTAGAAATACGCCAAAGTGAAGACATGTCAATCTCATTAAACACTTCACTTAAAATTATTCAAATCAAACCTCCCACCGAGCGCAAACCAGGAATTCGTCTTTCTAGTGTTTCAGAATTAGTAAACAAGCTTAAAACAGAAGCAAAAGTACTATAAATGATGCACACCTTAATTATTGCAGAGCATGATAATCATGCTTTAAAAGTAAGTACATTAGCAACTATTAAAGCTGCAACGGCATTAACTAAGCATATTACACTCTTAGTAATAGGTAACAATTGCAAACAAGTTGCAAAAGAAGCACAAACGCTCGTCAGCGTAACACAGATATTACTCGCTGAAAACAAAGCCTATCAACATTTTCTATCCGAAAATATCAGTGCTTTAGTTCACCACCTAGCTAAAACATTTGACTATATTTTGGCCCCAGCAACCACATTTGGAAAAAACATTCTCCCAAGAGTTGCTGCTCTCTTAGACGTACCACAAATTTCAGAAATTACGCAAATCATCTCCCATAATACCTTTGCACGTTTTATTTATGCCGGAAAAGCAATAGAAATTATAAAATCTCAAGATGCTAAAAAAGTTATCACTGTTCGACCTACTGCTTTCGATGCAATTGAAAAGCAAAGCGCCCATGCTAATATTCATGTTATTGAGCAGCCAGTATATGATGCTGGTTTATCAGCTTTTGTAAAATTAGAAACTACTATTTCTGAAAGGATATGCCTAAACTCAGCACAAATAATTGTCTCAGGTGGCCGTGGTTTACAAAGCGCTGAAAAATTTAAACTATTGGAAAAATTAGCAGATAAATTACATGCTGCTATTGGTGCTTCACGTGCTGCAGTTGATGCCAATTTTGTTCCTAACGAATGTCAAATCGGACAAACAGGAAGAGTAGTTGCACCAAAACTATATTTTGCTATTGGCATCTCCGGTGCTATCCAACATTTAGCTGGCATTCAAGGAAGCAAGGTTATTGTTGCTATTAATCATGATGAAGATGCCCCCATATTCCAAATTGCAGATTATGGAATAGTAGGAGATTTATTTAAAATAGTACCAGAACTCATAGATGCTTTATGATAACACTCTAGACACCTATCATTTTATATTTTATATATCAATCACTCTGTAGCACAGCAATACAATGAACACAAAATAAAATCTTACATATTGGAATAATGAGGCCCCCCACTTCCTTCAGGTGGCGTCCAATTAATATTTTGTGTGGGATCCTTAATATCACAAGCCTTACAATGAATGCAATTTTGTGCGTTAATTTGCAAATATGGTTGTTTCTTATCATCGTATAGTATTTCATACACACCTGCAGGGCAATATCGTTGCTCTGGCGCATCATAAATTACTAAATTTATCTCAATAGCAGTATGTGAATGAATTAATTGTATGTGTACAGGCTGATCTTTTTCATGATAAACATTCGATAAATTTAATGAGGAGAGTTTATCAAAACTAATTTTATTATCTGGCTTTAAGTATTGAATACGTGAACATTGTTTAGCAGGTTTTAGAGCACTATGATCAGCATAATTATGCAATGTCCAAGGTGCTTTTCCTCTAAATAGATAACTATCGATGCTAGCATAAAATATACCAGGCCACAGTCCTTTTTGAAATCCTGGTCTAATATTTCTAGCTTTATAGAGTTCATTACAAATCCACGACTCTTTAATTGATTTTTCAAAACTATTAAGTTTAGGAGATGGTTGAGTTTTTTGTAAATCAGCAAACGAAGATTCAGCAGCCAACATACCAGATTTGATTGCAGTATGGATTCCCTTGATTTTGGAAACATTTAAAAATCCTGCAGAGCATCCGATTAATAACCCACCAGGAAAACATAACGAAGGTAATGATTGTAACCCACCCTCACTTATGGTACGTGCACCATAACTAATGCGACGGCCATTCTTTAAGATAGGTTGAAATTTTGGATGATGTTTAAAACGTTGAAATTCTTCAAAAGGATTAAGGTAAGGATTTTCATAATCCAATCCGATCACAAACCCTAAAGCAAGTAAATTTGGATCTTGATAGTATACAAAAGAGCCACCATAAGTTTGATTATCTAATGGCCAACCAATAGTATGAAACACATAGCCTGAACGATGCTCTTCTATAGGTACCTCCCAAAGTTCTTTAAAACCTAAGCCATAAGTTTGAGGGTTACTTGATTGTCCTAGAGCAAATTTATCAATTAAAATCTTAGCTAAAGAACCACGGCATCCTTCAGCAATAATAGTATATTTAGCAAATAAATCCATACCTTCTTGATATGATGATTTGATAGTCCCTTGTTTACTTAAACCGAAATCACCAGTACTAACCCCAACAACCCTACCATCATCATAATAAGGCTGTTTTGCTGTATAACCAGGCAAAATTTGAACACCCAGATCCTCAGCAATACTTGCAAGCCAACGGCACAGGTTGCCAAGACTAATAATATAATTCCCATTATTATACATTTGTTGTGGGGTAGGTAAACGAAAAGATCGTTTTTTAGTCAAATAAAAAAAAGACCCATTTCTTACCGGAGTTACTATAAGAGGATTTTGATGTTGCCAACCTGGCAACAGTTCATTTAGAGCCTTAGGATCTAGTACTGCGCCAGAAATAACGTGTGCACCAACCTCTGCCCCTTTTTCTAACAAACAAATCTCTAAGGTTTTGTTACTTTGTTTAGCCAACTGACCTAAGCGAATAGCAGTTGCAAGTCCACTGGGACCTGCACCAACAATTACCACATCAAATTCCAACGAATTACGTGTCTGCATCATAAATCCACCAATGTACATGCGAATAAAATATAGCACGTACTTTATCAAATTTTATCTAAAACCTCGAGACGATGTTTAGAGAACTAGAGATCCTTATTTTTCACTTTCTACATCACTCTATTACCGCATAAATCTGTATATCTACAGTAATGTGTTTAAAAATTTGATAACTCAATAGTACTTGCTCATCACTAATCCTATATAGTCAAGGACAACCAATGCAATTGGTTTAACAATGAAAAAAGAACACTGCCACATATAGTAAACAAAAATCTACATTAAGTAGATGTCTATTTCATTTACAATATTCTCATACTACAATTAATATGTTAGCAAAATAATAGAGTCACGTTATTGAAAACTGCATTATATTCTGAACAGATGATAACCATGCAACACACCTTTTAAAATTTATACTTCTGGTCATTTATAATTTATAAGGCATAATGTTTAACCTAAAAGCTATAAATGCTCGGTGACATTCTATGAAATTACCAATAAAGGTGCTACCGCTGCACACAACAACGCTAATGGTAATAAATATATAATAAGGAAGTGCCGTATCTATTTAAAGTTTTCATAAAAAGATAATATATTTAAAAAATAATTCTATCACATCATAAGAACATTTAGAAACAATCAATAATAAGTAAAATCCATGAAAAAAATTATGAAAAATTAAAGCTTTTCGTTACCTCAGAAGATTATTTTTATACAACGTATAATCAACGTCATCAACTCAATAATGGTTAGTAATGTTAATCACTCAACCCATATAAATAATTAAACAATGTAGACCCGAAATGTAAAAAGCTTTATGTTAGCCAATTTGTAATTATAAACGCAATCAGTAATTAAGAATATTGATTCTGCAATCAAACCATGAACACTTAAAAGGTATCATGTACTTTAGGTAGTACATTAAATTTGATTTACTATCATCTAAGATATAACAAAATTATTTGATATATGAAAAATAAAATAACATATTGATATTAATTTATGATGCAGACAAGCTAGCGGCTAATAAATTTTTTAAAAACATTAAACCTATTTGACTTTAACCGTAAACCTAAAGATGTAGTGATTGCCGAGAAACATTCATATAAAAGGCAACATAAAAAAACACAGACAAATTTTTCAGTACCATTGATTACACTAGAAAAAATAATATCAACGATAACTGAATATTACAAATTATTACAGCACGGACAAAATGTATACTTTATATTCAATTCTTACAATATTGTCAATATGTATCATCATACACTACGTTGTTTAAATCATTATTAATTTTTCGCTACCAACACTTGGTCAACTGTCGCAATCAACCAATATGACCAATTATGTATATTGAAATAATTAGTCTATTTGCAGGATAACTATACATTCCATGAGACTAAAGAACGACGATTATGCGCAGACAGCATCGTGAAAATAAATTTAAAATTCTATTTTTTGTTATTTTAACCATTTGGGACAATTACAATTTTTTCTCAAAAATATAAAAAAGCTGATAGCCAAATGTGTACACAACAAAACACTGCAGCACATATTTTAACTATTTTAAAACAACCATATTATAATAATATCAAAATTGAAGATTTCTTTTTACTATATACTAACTAAACTATTGATAATATATATATAAACCTGAACAACAGATTATGAAATTAAAGTATTAAGAATACTACAGCTTCCTGTAATTAATAGTTGATTACTCACTCAATTACTTTCTACTATTACATTAATAATTACTATTAAAGAATTAAGATATTACAATAAAAACACACATCATGTATTTAATCAGATTGCCACTTACATTATCAGCTTTCTAAATTCCAATGTAAACCAATATAGGCATGTTAACTGATTTTTGTTTGCACTAAAATTCATAACGAGCAAAAACATCAAGCCTAAGAATGAGGAAACATTAATTCTGATATACATATCCATAATTATTCACTTTGTACCGTATATGAATTATTTACCCATGATAAATAATATATGGAAATATCATTTCCAAACTAAGTAAAGGGCGCAAACTACATTTATCTTTTACCGTGTTCCCCATGCTATTTTAGTACAACAGTTAACTATGTATCATTAACGTAGCGATTTTAAAAATTAAGGTTTTACTGAAACATATATAAAATATTTTCAATATCTACTCTAATACTAATTATGAGCACAACAGTGTTTATAATGAGATACACAAAAACATAGGAAACATCCTGTCATTATCACAAACCTAGAAAAATAGCAGTGCTACTTACTAAGTATTATAAACATCAAGTACTAAAAATCATAATATTGCAATTTGTGGAGCAATTTGTAAAACTATATGACATGATTACTCTGATTCTAATTACCGACATCTTGTAAAATTCCATTCTTACGGTATAAAAATATCCATTTGTGACAAAATGTGTAGTAACATCTCCTAACTCAAATATTAGAGACGAAAAATGACTCACTTACATTTAAACAATAGCAAACACATGTATGCTAAGATTATTATAAATAAAAAAACAACCAAAATCTAGAAATTCTAATGAATGCAGTTTCTACACAAAACGAAAGCTATATTCATTATAACTTACTTATCAACCATTTTATCTATACATGTTCACACAAACCTTAAAGTACTTTTAAAATTTAAGTCACAGCTATACTTTACCATTTAATTCTAATTTTTGTATACATCTAAGTCTTATATGGTTAAAATTTCTACATTTATAATGTTTAACTTTTAAAAAAATGAAATTGCAAGACCATATTCACTTTGCGAACTGTTAATCTTAAGCTAGTACAACTGTAAATATAGTAAAACATTCTCTTAAATCACCATAATTATTCAACTATATTGATAACATTAAAGTATTTTTGATTTTTTTAAACATTATTAAAAATGTAGTCCAATATTTCTATTCACAAATGCACCTTCTCCCCACCCACGAGAGTCCATTTCAGTGTAATACTAACATAACTTTACTATTTTCAAACTACAAAAATGTTTCACATCATCAACACTTAAGAACTTTAAAATTCATACAATGGTACTATAATGATATCATGTGCTAACGACAGCCAACATTTTACCCTCGTGTTAACCAATCAATTGACAATTCAATCTCAATCTACTAACACCATAATAATATCATCGTCTTCACAAGATATACATTTAACAAAATACAATTAATTCCTCATAGCAAACCTAACCAAAACTTTTCCTTAATAGACATATTTCATTCTTATACCATAGTACAAATATTATAAACTTTAAAACGAAAAGCATAAACTTGATTAATGGCCATCAATTATAAAATTCATTCTGAGATACTGTATGAGAACAACATAAAATTCCAACTCCGTTATTAAAGCACGTTAAAACAACTTAAATAAAATATTACAAAACAACTCTCTTTCTACAGAAAAAAACAGTTTCATACAAATAAAGAACCTTATAGTGATATTAAAACTCTAATAAGACCAAAACAATAATCAATATCAGTGGATACATATCGTTGATACTCAGAAGATTTTGCATTTTACTTTACATAAAAACAAAGGTTACAACTAATTTTAAAATAAGTGTTTTACAAAATATAAAGGCATATATTTATACCAATGAAACTTATTTTCTACATAGGAAACTCTACATATTCCTACCCACAAAATTGTCACCTGCTTAAATTCTATTGAAGGAAGTTTTATAATATAGTCAGATTAAAAGCATCATTATCGTAATTTATTATTACAAATGTGTACTTTAACATTTATTTAAGTCCAATAATATCAAGTAATCCTTACTGGCATATATATTAAATCAACACCTTAATAATGAAAAAAATAAACAAATAAAAAAATAGAAATGATACTTAACTGGACAAATTATAAATAAAGCAAACATTACAAAGCTAAAGCCAAAACATAAAGGCAATGGTAAACATTTCTATTATTCATATGATGTTAAACAGGTTATAAAAATGCTAATATGCAAGTTTACGAACAACCTTTCACTTTACTAATAAATTTATATATTAACATTCATTTAAATATATGCTCAAAGACGACATCACCCATGACCATAGCAAGAATAAATAGTGCATATATGCACTAAAATAATTATTTAGTTAACACTATAAATTATCTATATGCCTTTTTTATGTGATGGTCTCATCATTTCAAAGCTAACAACAAGAAAGTGTAGTATTGCAATAATGGATTACACTCCGCTATTGTGAGAATTATTATTAAATTAGACAATAAAGAAAACACACGTTGCACGCTAAATGTCATTTAACATATCAAAAATCATTTCGTGAAACACACGCTTAACCGCGTTATTAGTATATTTATGTTCTAAAATTATAAGTTTACTCATGTATGATACAAAACACTTCCTACAAGTAAAAATGAGATTAATACTGTATTGCAAATAGAAGCAAAGGACTCTCGGTATGGACAGAACAGATAACTAACATATTATCACTCAAATATTCATCAATGTAGCAAAAAATAATTCATACTAGACTTACTGCACATGTAATCATATTGATAACTATTATAGTGATGAATATTAGCCATATAACTACTCTTCCAAAGTTAACATCAAAACGTATATAAACGAAAAACTCTAATAGAATGCGCTGATACTACCGCACAATCACAACTATCTAGCAACAATTATGCCAATTTATTGCATTTCCGATCTACATTTAAGTGAAACGTCAAAAGATACTTTAACATTATTCCTAAACTTTTTAACTAGCCAAGTCAAGCAATCAGATGAATTGTATATTTTAGGAGATTTTTTTAATGTTTGGGTTGGTGACGATCACAACCCACCATATGTACGAACAATAAAAGCAACTCTCTCTAAATTGACCAAACAAGGTATACCCATTTTTTTAATGCATGGTAACCGGGACTTTTTAATTGGCAATCGGTTTTTAAAAGCAACAGGCTGTCAACTTATACCTGATCCTTATGTTGCAAAATTTTATGGCCAAAACATTTTGCTAACTCATGGCGATCTACTCTGTTACCATGATCACGCCTATCAACGATTTAGAACTTTGGTACAACATCCACTTAGCCAATGGCTATTTTTGAAATTTCCACTCTGGCTTCGATTATTCATTGCCTACAAAATAAGACAGAACAGTCAAAAACAACAATTTAAAAATACAAAAAAATGGAAAATTTGTAAAAAAATAGTCGCACAAATATTACGTAAATACAAAAGTACGCAGATGGTACATGGCCATACTCACCTGCCTAAAGTCTATAATTTCACCTTAGACAACGCTCCTAGCAAACGATTTATACTGGGAAATTGGCATGAACATGCTGAGATCTTAATATGTAGACAAAAAGATTTCAAATTACATCCTTTAAGAGTCTCTTTATAAATTAACACACTAACATTTCCTATTCGTACAACCTTAACCCATTTTTACACCTGTTCTACAATTCTTCCTTTAGCATCGTAGTCTATACTTATTCACCTGTAAAGCACGCAAAAAAAACTCTCTCATTTTTACAATTCCAAACTATAATTGACCACCACATAAATATTTTTAATAGGCTACAGACTAATCAGTAAGTACATATGCCTTTATATAAAAAAATTGCTATACAATAGCTAATACCATTATGCTTTCTATTCCTTAATCAGTTACATATATAGAAGCAACTACAACTAGTCACATCTAAAATATCTATTATAATATACTGTTTACAAATTTATGTTTTTTCCAATCCTAACTTATTCTATATGCTTGCGTTATTGTTTTCCTACTGAAAAATTTTAAGATAAATTACTATTTTCCACTAACCAATTTAAAACAGTATGAATATAGTACATAGAATCATATAAAATAATTTAACATCATCTGAAACAAAAATATCCCTGTATAATTAAAATCATTATATTGTAAGAAACATGGCATATATACACAATAAGAATAGATCAGCAGTAGTTTAATTTTAAAATTTTATACTAAACACTTTTACGTTATGACAAATAAAATATTTTGAGAGTACTGAGTTCCAAAAATGATGCTTAGTATTGTTAATATTGAAAGGCTCTATTAGCACAAAAACAGTATGCTCTTTTGCATACAAATTTTAGTATAACGGTACTAGCAACATAGCTTTTATTAATTGCTAAATCTTTATGTATAATTGCCTACGAAGCAACAAATTTTATATTGCCTTGTATAGACATTCTATATGAACGTTAAAACTTTGATATTTCAAAATAAATATCGTCAATACGTGTATCATATTGGAAAACACAACAATCTACATATACTGACATCAAATAAACAATACGATTATCTATTTTATTAAACTTCATATAAATTTTTCAAGCTAATAAGCTAATAATGATACCAGTACAGAATTATAGTCCATCCTACAAGGAAAAAAATAAACAGATAAATGATATCAATATCCTAACTCTCAACATCATTCTCAAAATAGACAGATTCTAAATGTTGGCATATCATATGAGCGATAATAGATCAAATATTAAAACAATGGCACAAACAACATAAACACCTTCAAATTTCACAAGTTCAGTACAATCAACACAAATACAATACTGCAACGAAACTTCAATATGATTCATTATAGTCAGCAAAAATTACTCATTTTTATGTAACTTGTAAACATTCACTTCTAGCTTTAATATGACACATACAAATAATTACGATCTATGGTGTTCTGCTACAGAACACTCAGCATAAATTATAATTAAATTACTTTCATTTGCTGTGACTGGATGGATACCTTGAAAGCTATACAAAACAAATTTTCTAAAGACAAATATAGCTATTTTAGCATGACCGCAACCATTACATTGTTTCCGTTTTTCATTACCATATAACACTTTGTACTTTTACAATTGACACTACCATTTCTTTTTAGCATAACATAATTGCATCCCACTTGACATTTAATGTTTATAATTATTTTATTAACACGCTGCACTTCTAAAATAAATGACAATGGCAACATCAACTATTGTACTTTTCCTAACGTCTTGACGTCTTGACTAATACTATTTTAAACATAACTAACATCTGCAGATACATGAACAACATTTTTCAATAAAGACTAAATCTATTAGTCGTGACTTCCAGATACGTAATAAAATCCAATCATAAAATGACATTGCCATCACGGATGATGCTCAATGCAGTTTTTACTACTCACCGAATTTCAACCAAAACTTCTCATTGCCCATTCTAAATATTTTATAACCGATACTATGTAACACAAAATATATACATCTTCATAAATATTTTTACATTAAACAATCAATAAATGTCATCTGTAATAAACTTTTAGTAAAGTCATAAACATCCATCTAATACCCAAATAAAACACTGTAATTTAGAAAGCATCAAGGTCCCAGATAAGAAAATTACAAATCTGTTTAATCATTATATTAATGTTTCAATGAAAACATCCCCTAATATTACAACTGCCAATTACATATTATAGTTTATTTCATACGAAGATCACTCTGCTCTAATAATGCTATATAGCAATTATAGAATAACGCCTTGTGACAATTCTATAATACTATGACTACAGAGTAACTCTGTAACTCATTTATTAAAGTTTTTCTGACGACTATTTGCTATTTATAAAGTATAAAAAACAACTACAAAATTTACCAATAGACAACAACTAACTAAACTGCGACTAATACAAATATTAATTCACGTAATAAAGAAAATAGAATATCCATATTCATTTTTTTACCATACACAACACACTCAGACTAAACTTCAAACAACCTTCATTCAGCTGCTAATTTTTTCCGAAGTTTTTCCAAAATAGGTTTAGTGTTAGGTCTCGCCTGATTCCAGGTATAAAAAGTCTCTGCTGCCTGTTCAACAAGCATACCCAAACCATCTACCATTTTCACAGCACCATGCCTTCTTGCCCATGTCAGAAAAGGCTTAGCTGCTTTATGGTAATTTAAGTCATAGCATTGTGCTTTTTTAAGAAAAATCTCGTCTGGTAATGGCGGCAATTCGTTCAAAAGACCTGCACTAGTTCCATGAATCACCACATCAAACTGTTTTCGCTTCAACGACTCATAGGTTGAAACCCACACTTTCCCAGACGATTTAAAATACTCTGATAATGCTAATGCTTTATATCTTATTCTATTAACCAACACCAGTTTCCGAGGTGATAATCCTAACAATATTCGTAAAATCCCTCTAACAGCCCCACCAGCACCTAAAATTAGAACTTTTTGGTCCCTTATTGTAATCTGATTCTGAATTAAATCCCTCACAAAACCGATTCCGTCAGTATTATCACCTATAATACCTTCTGCAGTGAACATCACATTATTTACCGCATGAGCATCCCTTGCTCTATTTGTTAACATTTGAGCTTCTAAAAACATGGACTCTTTTAATGGAGCTGTAATACTCACACCCAAGCCACCCTGAAATCTAAAATTTGCTATACTGTGTGCTAACGCATTTTTATCAACATCCAATTTCTTATATCGAAGTATTATATCTACTTGCTCTGCAAAAGCTTGATAAATCTCTGGTGACAAACTATGAGCAATTGGAGAACCCATCACAGCAAATAATAAAGGTTTCCTGATGACAGCTTTTAACATATGGCCCCCCCTTAATACAACGGTATAATGCTGCTGCAGCGTAATCCAAGAGCAACAAGCATTGTAATTTTACAATACCAAGGCAATTTAATATTTTATAACCGTATATCTATACTAAATAGATGTGAAAAATTCTAATTAAAATCATAAAAATTATTCTATTATCAAAATATCTAGTTTAGATTTGAAAGTTTCTGCTAATATTATAGAATCAATCTAACGTATCAAGAATAAAAAAGTCTAATGCAAATGTTATACAATATTGTTTACAAGAACAAGTAATTAAAACGAGAAATACGATGCGTCATATCATATATAAGTTAGCATGATTTGACATAATGGAGAAAGCAACCACTTTTATCCAAATTTTGCAAAGAATAATATTTATAATCATCTCCATTCCTTTATAACAAATAAAACCTATAAAATATTAACTACTTACACAAAAACGCATTCTCATTCCAATTAGATTTCAAAGACTACATTATCGTAATATAAAGTAAATAAAACATATTATAGATACAATCCCGATGAAATAAGTCCTCAAACACTGACATGTATAATCCATAAAGATAGCCACACATACAAACCATTTGCAAGACTTTATACTTTACCAAACATGACAAGCATTCATATTAGAAAATATAATTAGCACACTACAATTTGATCTCCACACTGTGTCAAATCATAATTGGCATCATTTTATAACATTATAGATTTGTTTGCCTTTATTGATGCTAGAGTCACCTAAAATATATTTGCAAGCTATTGAAATATGACCTCTTAATGCTCCCTTACACTAGCCCACTAGTATTGCGTAGGACATCATAGAACTACACCTTGCTTAAACACTTCAAATACAACGTTTACCATTTAAAATCCTTTTCACGTAATGTACTAAAACTCATATGAATAACATATTGCTTAATCACACGAGACAAGGTCTAATTGATTGACATTGTTTAAAATTACTGATTCATAAATTAATGTTACACTATAAATGATGGATTACCTGATAGTAAAACGTTTTGCCAAAAATATAACATATTTTCATTTTACCCAAACACTTTAAAAGTCAATCATAAATCTGAGTACATTATCATTTATTGCATTTGATACAATATTTAATACTAACTTATCTGTGATATAAACAATAATTTTATTATCCAAAGAACATACTTACCCTAACTTTAATATTTATTATACTGTTACGCCTATGTGCTAAAATTAACTGGCAATCAATTAAATAACATGCTTTCAAGCCTATCAGCAATGCTTCTATATCATGCAAACATAGCCAAAATGGATACCAATACTAACTTCATTGATTATACCGATAAAGTACTGACACTATCATTCAACTCATACTCAGTTTAAACAAAAAAATCGCACGAAACTTGATAATAATTCAATGCACAACTATTGAAAAGTCATCCATAAACATGTTAAAAAAAACTTTAAATACTGAAGATTTTACAGCTAGTACACACACAACAAGGGCTGTCAGAATACCAGTTGTCAACTTATACGAATGTAATCCTAATACCACGATATACTATGCAAAACTAATTAAATTTTAGATCATGACAGATAAAAGTCTCACTACACCTATTGTGATATCACTCGTTGACAAATTTATATACTATTCTTTTTGTCAAGACCAGGACTTTCACCTAACATCTAAATTTCAAGGCAAAAATACTGTACAATATAATGATATAAAATTCACATCATAATAAACGCTTAATAAACAAACTCAGCATAAACATAAAGGTTGCTGAAACAGCAATAGCAGGGCCTGCCGGCCAATCCCAATGTAATGATGCCCATAATCCTATAAATACAGACAGCATACTAAACAGACTCCCTCCAATGGCCATTTGTGCAGGTGTTGTAGCAAAACTACGGGCAATGGATGGTGGAATCACAAATAAAGCAATTATTAATAAGGCCCCAATTAATTTCATAGCAATTGCAAAAATCATGGACATGATAATCACATAAGCCCATTTCACCCTAACAACAGCCACTCCTTCTACAATTGCTAATTCCTCATGAATTGTAATTGACAATAATTGATGCCATAACTTGATTAATGACATTAAACTCATTATTGATATACCAAAAACCCAATAAATATCTTGCCAGGTAACAGACAAAATATCACCATATAAATAGCCTAATAAATCTACCCGAATCTCTTTTAATTGTGTTGCTACAATCAAACCAAGCGCCAATAAAGTATGGGATAAAATACCTAATATGGTATCGTATGCTAAATAATGGCGCTTCGACAAACCTACCAACATAATCGCTACCAACAAACAAAGGCTAAACAAACTAAAATAAATATTTATACTAATTAACAATGCTATGCTAACGCCCAATAATGTAGAATGCGCCAATGCATCTCCAAAACACGCCATTCTCCTCCATATCATAAGCGACCCCATGGGCCCTGCTACCAACGAGATTCCCATACCTGCCAAACAAGCACGGAGCATAAAGTCATAATCGGCAAGCCAATTAATCACCAATAATTTTCCCATCAAATTTATGTCGATGGTTATGATTATGAGTGTAAAATGCTAATCCCTCTACAGCCTGTTTTCCAAAGAGGTTTAAAAATTCAGGATGTTTACTGACGGATTCAGGATGTCCTGAACAACAAACATGTTTATTCAAGCACACAACAGTATCTGTTTCAGCCATCACTAAATGTAAATCATGAGAAATCATTAAAACACCACACTTTTGTTGATCTCGAATCTGTGCAATTAAAAAATACAATTCACTTTGTCCAGCAATGTCAACACCCTGTACAGGCTCATCTAATACCAATAAATCCGGTTGATTCAATAAAGCACGAGTTAATAAAACACGCTGTAATTCTCCACCCGATACCTCCTGTATTGGTGTGTCTAATAATTCTTCAACACCTAATAGATTTGAAATTTCCTGCATATTTGCTAAATGTCGGAATTTTGCTAATTCAAGAAAACCTCTCACTGTTATTGGCATAAATGACTCAACTGATATTTTTTGAGGCATATAACCAATCCGAATATTTTTCTTAATACTTACTGTACCTGATGTCGGTTTAATTAAGCCCAATATAGTTCGCATTAGTGTCGATTTACCAGCTCCATTCGGACCAATTAACGTCACAATCTCTTGTTCTGCAACACTAAACGTCACATCTGTTAGGACAGTTTGACTCCCAAATGAAACCTTGAGATGATCGACATGAATCAAATGCAATGCATTAGAAGACAAATAACTAGCCATTAACTAAATATCCACAATTGGTAAACATATTGAAAATTCAAATACAGTTTTTCAGTTTGTGCGTTTACTGTCTTTTATCCTTAAATAACGTTTGCTATTCTCAGCAAAGCATCCAGCCAACAGTAATAGCCAGTATCAAACCTTATTATAATCTCATCGCAGCTGTCACAGGTCAGATCTTCTCTCCACAACTCTTGATAACAGGAAATGCTTCACCACATAACTATACACTCAAACCTTCTGAAATTCAGCAGCTACAAAAAGCCAATATTATCTTGTGGGGCGGATGTGCAGGTGAGCCTTTTCTAACAAAAGTCCTAAAACAATTACATAAAACTACTCTAGTATTCGATGTATCCCAACTACCCAACATTAAAAAATTACCTATTAGAACCACAGCAAACTGGGCGCACAATAAACATTGTCACCACAGTAATACTAAGCACACATTCCATAAACCTTTTGACCCACATATTTGGTTATCTATACAAAATGCTAATATTATAGTATATACTATTACTAATACATTATCTAAAATGGATCCTATCCATGAACCAGAATATCGAACGAATGCTTCTCTTTTCCTAGAAAAACTACACAATCTTGAGCAACAACTAAAGCACCGCTTGCAAAACATACTAGACAAACCTTATTTAGTATTCCACGATGCTTACCAATATTTTGAAACACACTTCCAATTAAACCCTATTAGTGCTATTACTATAAATCCTGAAGCACCACCAAGTGCAAAGAAGATCTACCAAATTCAGCAATTACTTAAAAAAAAACAAGTGGCTTGCATATTTAGTGAACCTCAATTTCCGCAAAAAACAATTAATAATTTATTAGCAGGAACTCAAGTCATTCATGACGTACTAGATCCATTAGGACAAGACTCAGATCTGGGACCAATAGGCTATATAACGTTATTAGAGACTCTAGCAAATCACTTGCAAACATGCCTTGAACAGTCATTGTATTCATAAATTTTTACTTCACATGACACATTAAAATTTACCTAATTTAGCAATTTTTTTACATTTTACTTATTTTCGCTTGCCTATACTCTACCACTATATTTCACACAAGATAGTCAATATTTTCATATATTATATTTACAACAGAGCTGAACGTCATCGGATCACCACTATAATTATACGTAGTGAACTTGTATACTAAAACCAGATTGGGATCAATTGTAATTGTAAAAGACAACTATCGCCATTTACACAATTGTACCAACTTTTACATCGGATCAGACCTTAGTTAAATATTTTATGACAAATGCTATCCAATCAATAACTGAATACGCTTATCTTCATTAATGTTTTATATCTGATAATTCATTAGTTTTATTACATCTATAAAACATGATATAAACAGGCACATCAATCGAGATACCTATAAGGTTTATAATGAAAGTTAGAAAGCTTATAACTGTTCGATACAGGTAAACGAAAAAGTGCTGTAATCAAGTGCAACATCTGACTACTTCCATACAACCGCAACATTTAAGTATATTTTAAACTAAATATACAATACCTTAGCAACTTCGTCTGACTACCAGAAAATAGCCCTGTCACTTTGTCCTTTATGAGATATTGTATAAAACTTAATGTGAAAAGACTATATAATATACTCACTCAAGATAAATAGATGTCAATACCAGCTGCACGTAACCACGTACATTTATTCTATTATTCGTATTACTACCTAGTTGTAAAATCAGATCATACAGACGATTTATAAATCAGTATATTCATATGAGCAAGATCAATAGATACTTTACTATGAATCAGCGCAAATTTAAATACAAAGTTCTACTCTACAATCTAACTCAGCAAACATTATAGCTGCCAAACATCTCCATCACTTGAATGAGACACCTGACAAACATGTCAATGCTGTGATCTTATTCTAACCTAAAAAGAGAATTACTATTGCCTTGTTCATCACATAGGACATAAATGTCCAAATGTATAACGATAAAACATCAGTTATCGATGATTTAAAGTCAACTGATCACACTACTATTACAAATAAGAAATCAAAATAGATTGGGAAGAATCCACATTGAAATTACAATAAACAATATCTATGCAATCTTTTACTGAAATACACAAGGTGATTTATTCAGCAATCTTATCGACTCCCTAAGTATCAGCTACGTAAAATTACAAAAATTAGCGAGTTTTTTTTTAACACTAGTGCTATTTTCAAGACATTTTACTTGATTATTCTGCAGTAACACTGAAAATATAGCATGCTAATCAGATATTGAAATGACACAATGATTCACTTTTACTTAATTTTCAAGATCGGATTTTATAATTATGAAAAAGTTGACACAGTTACTTAACAGATCCTGGTTTACCTCATCACATTATATTATACTCAACGACAACAGTAAAACTGATGTTTTGGTTATCTTAGCAAAATTATACAAATTGCTTTCATGCCATACTCACACAATTACACTACTCCTGAACGGATGTGGTCAATATAGGCAGTATATGCCTGACTCCAAGTAAAATAATAAATATACTGTAGAGAAGGACAATGTTAGTAAAATTTACAAAAATGCATGGCTTAGGAAATGATTTTGTAGTGTTGGATATGATCACACAGTCTATCAAACTACACTCTGCTCATGTTAAACGACTCTCTGATCGACATCTTGGTATTGGATGCGATCAAACTTTATTGGTTGAACCTCCAATTAACCCAGATACAGACTTTTACTATCGTATCTACAATGCTAATGGCCAAGAGGTTGAACAATGTGGTATTGGTGCATGTTGTGCAGCTCGTTTTATCATCGACTCTGGTTTAATAAACAAAACAACATTGCAAGCAGATTGTATAGCTGGACATGTGTCCTTTTATAAAAAAAATCATCGCTGCATTACTGCAAACTTTGGACAAATCCACCATGAAATTAATGAACATACTATAGATATTGAGACACTTCCAAATAAAATATATTCACTTTCGATAGGAAACCCTCATGGCATTTGTATTGTACCCAATATTGAATCAATACTTGTAAATACATGTGGAAAACAATTAGCTGCATTACCACATTTTCCTCATCAAGCAAATATTACTTTTATGCAAATAATTGACAAATATCGAGTTAAATTGCGCGTTTTTGAAAGAGGTATTGGAAAAACCTTTGCATGTGGCAGTGCTGCATGTGCTGCAACTTTAGTTGGTCAACATCTCAAACTATTAGGTAATACAGTCACAACATGTTTTGAACATGGCAATTTAAGCATTCTTTTGAATGATGAAAGACATTTACAAATGTCATGCCCTGCTACCAGCGTTTTTGCTGGTCATTGCAAAATTTGATTTCACAACTACATTGAAACACATAATTCTTATCTCAATTATTTTAAAAAACTTATGGTATATTTCATAATATTTGCGCTCATTTGCTTTGCAACTATTTTGCCAGTTACCCTTCAATTTCTCTGTCCAATACTACCCGATTCTAAAATTACACACCTAATGTGACACTAGTAATATTTTGAAACTTATATTGATACGATGCATATACTTAAAATTACCGCATATCTTGCTCAATATACTAGCATGATACTTTTAAACACTAAGCATACCTACCTCATACATATCCATACAAATTATTTATGCATATAATTTATGAATATCATAACAGCCAAAATATTCATATCAGTAAAATTATAACTACAAAAGCTAGCACTATTATGTCAACTAAAACAAAACATAAAACCTAAAACATCTTGATATTATCTATGAAATGATGAATACAATATAAACAGAGTTATGTAAAATTTAACTATTTAGCCTGACTTTAAAACTATCAACTCCTTAACGTTAATAGAATAACCTCATTAAAACATTTCTAGTATTGACATACTCATATTTGTCATAGCCATATAGTATGAAATCAGTCATTTAAAACACGTTAACAAAATTATAATTTTTCAAAACCATTCTCATAAAATAAAATTCGATATATCAATCAAACTAGTAAATAACTAACCCATTATATTTTATGAGCGTTGTATTGTTTAATTGTTTGCTTGTTCCAGATATCTCGTTTAGCAATTATAACCCATGAAACTATTCATCACTATACGAACAGACCCTGCATTTCAATACTCAAAATAATCCTAAAACCACCAACACCTGCAAACATACTCTCATTGATACTCTAATAATTCTGTTCATCTTAGAAATCATTGTACACATTCACAAGTTATCTATGTAATCACATCTTAATTGTCTTAGTTACAGTCAATTACAAAATCACGTCCTCAAATATTATTCATATAATAACTGCTCACTATATTAAATCAATCGACATTAAACAAGAACAATAAACACTTTACATTTGCCATATGATGGCAACATATATCGCAAATGATTAACAATCATATTATCTTTGCATTTAATCATATTAATCTACTAAAAAATACACTTTACAACAACGAACACTTCATAAATATGCTGATAATAAATTTACCCCCTCAAAGTACTAATTAAAGCGTAATACATGCCAATCATCTCCATATTTATGGCTACCAAATTGAGTGAATATCCTCCCCCAACCAACAAAATTTTCAAGAACATCTCATATAAACTACCACTTCATGTAAAACAGCAAAGCAAAAGGTTCCGCTTACTATGAAAAATGTATTTAACTTAAATTAATATGACTATGGCAGTCAAAGGTTTATTGTAAAAATTGTTACTTGAACTTAGTATTGTTCATCCTTTACAGTAATTTTCCCATTCATACCACATATAGTATCACCTAATTTATCCATTTATTCACTACCATGGTTGTATCGATTACAAGCCAAATTTTATTAACTATCAAAAGCATCTTCTACATTGACAATTTACACACTACAAAACTGCTTTATCTCGTCATCTCAGCCAAAGTTAGTACTAACATCATCGTTCTCCTACCTATCAATTACTTTAAACTCGTCAAAATATCTATATACAGCAATATTTGCAATATTAATTTAAAGCACTACGGCTCACAATATACTTCCACAATTTCCATGAAAGCCTCACACTTCAACAAGCAGGATTACGTGGCTAGTTATGATGTACAAAAAAGCTAATCACATGACTGTTACAAATAGCACATTCCTTAATCTATCTGTCATAAACATATTTGTACCTTATAAGTATATCTGTGATAAATATCACCCAGCCAAAACAACAATCATAATAATGAAATACCACTGTAAATACTACACTAAAACAATACCAACCACTCATTTTACATTAACTTTAACAAAGTTCCAACAAAACAACGCAATAATACAAGATTATAAAACCAAACATAGTGATGTCTATGCCACACTTTTTTTAACTTCCAAACATTCACATAGGAAACGAAAATCATATGTTTACCACAAATTTCACATTACATAATAAAAGTCACTGCTTAATATATGCTTTCATATCAATACTCCTTATACTATAATTTTAATATGATATGAACTTTAAAAGTGAGAACTGTAATATGCCTCAATCATTCGGTGCTTTTCCTGCCACAAGACTACGTAGAATGCGTTGTCACAACTTCTCAAGACGCTTAATCAGAGAAAACTCCCTTACAACTAATGATTTAATTTATCCCATATTTATTATGGAAGGTTATAATCAACGAGAACTAATCCAATCAATGCCAGATATAGAACGGCTCACTCTTGATTTGCTCCTTCAAGAAGCACAGGAATTAGTTAACGTTGGTATTCCCGCCATTGCGTTATTTCCAGTTATTCCAAAGCAAAAAAAAACTGAACAAGCGGAAGAAGCTTATAATCCAGATGGTTTAATTCAACAAGCCATTCAAATCACTAAAGAACAATTTCCATGCTTAGGCATAATATCGGATGTCGCACTTGATCCATACACCATACATGGTCAAGATGGCATCATAGATAAGAATGGCTACATCCAAAACGAGCAAACAATAGCAACTTTAGTAAAACAAGCACTTTCTCATGCAAAAGCCGGCACAGATATTATTGCCCCCTCAGATATGATGGATGGACGTATCGCTGCTATTCGAGCAGCTTTAGAAAAAGAAAGTTTCATTAACACAAAATTGCTAGCCTACTCAGCAAAATATGCTTCTTCATTTTATGGCCCTTTTAGAGAAGCAGTAGGCTCATCTAAACAATTAGGCAAAGCTGATAAAAACGCCTATCAAATGGATCCAGCTAATTCTAATGAGGCATTACGAGAAATTGCGTTAGATATTCAAGAAGGTGCTGATATCATCATGATAAAGCCAGGCATGCCATATTTAGACATAGTGAACAGATCAACACAGCTTTTTCCTGTCCCAACTTTTGTATATCAGGTTAGTGGCGAATATGCTATGCACATGGCTGTAGTCAAACAAGGATGGTCATCAGAAAAAGCAATTGTACTAGAGTCTTTACTTTGTATTAAAAGAGCAGGTGCAAACGCCATATTAACTTATTTTGCAAAAAAAGTTGCTAGCTGGCTTTCTTGTTGATTTTTAAACTAGACATTATAAATAAGCTATGTACAATATATATATTATCCTTTTCTTCCAAGAAGAAACTATAACATTTGACAAATGACTATATTTATTCTCATAATTAGACATGAGCTTTAATGGTAGAAAGTGATGTCATTCTCAACTAAACGAAACTTAACAAGACATTAAGCACTATTTAAACATTCTACCCAACGTAATAGGAAGTTCATATGAACGCATTTTTAAACCATGTTACAGATAATTCATTCAAACAAGACGTTATTGAATCTGAAGTTCCTGTTCTTGTAGACTTTTGGGCTACATGGTGCGCACCTTGTCGTTCATTGGCACCTATCCTAGAAACCGTTGCAAAAGAATACAGAGGGAAAGTTAAAATTTTAAAAATGAATATAGAAAATAATCAAAACGTTCCATTACAATATAACGTTCGCGGTATACCCACTGTAATGTTATTTAAAGATGGACATAATATTGAAACGAAAATTGGAGGACACTTTTCCAAATCTCAGCTAGCAGCTTTTTTAGACAGCCATCTTTAGAGAATAGACAATGCGGAACATGATTCCAAAGCTGTACTAAAAGTTGAAAGAATTAGGTTAAGCTCCTACTCACTTATAATTAACTCAGCAATAATTTACTCAAAAAACACCATGAATTTAACTGAACTAAAACAACAACCTGTTAAAGAACTCATAGAAATAGCGCAAAATCTAGGCATTGAAGACGTTGGTCGTTCACGAAAACAAGATGTTGTATTCGCTATTCTAAAAGCACAAGCAAAAAGCGGTGTAGATATCTACGGCAATGGCGTATTAGAAATACTTCAAGATGGTTTTGGCTTTCTCCGATCGGCCGAAAGTTCTTTTTTGGCCGGTCCAGATGATATTTATGTCTCACCAAGTCAAATCCGACGATTCAACCTTAGAACTGGCGATGAAATTCATGGAAAAATACGCCCACCTAAAGACGGCGAACGCTATTTTGCATTACTCAGAGTGGGCGAAATCAATGATGAAACACCAGAAACAGCAAAACACAAAATTAGTTTTGAAAATCTCACCCCACTACACACGAACAGTCGCTTACGCATTGAAACTGGTAACGGTAGCACAGAAGATATTACTGCTCGTATTATTGACCTAGTCTCTCCCATTGGGAAAGGACAGCGAGCTTTACTTGTCTCTCCTCCAAAAGCAGGTAAAACAGTTATGTTGCAAAATATTGCACATTCACTTACTTGTAATCACTCAGACAGCCACCTCATCGTATTATTGATTGATGAACGTCCAGAAGAAGTCACAGAAATGGCTCGCTCTGTCCGAGGTGAAGTAATTGCTAGTACTTTCGATGAGCCTGCAAATCGGCATGTTCAGGTTGCTGAAATGGTTCTTGAACGTGCAAAACGATTAATTGAACACAAACGTGATGTAATTATTTTACTAGATTCAATTACTCGCTTAGCACGTGCCTACAATACGGTGATACCTCCATCTGGAAAAATCTTAACTGGTGGTGTCGACGCTAACGCACTACATCGGCCTAAACGATTCTTTGGTGCTGCCAGAAACATAGAAGAAGGTGGCAGTTTAACCATTATTGCAACCGCCTTAATCGATACTGGCTCAAAAATGGATGAAGTCATTTATGAAGAATTCAAGGGCACAGGTAATATGGAATTGCACCTAGATCGTCGCATTGCTGAAAAACGTGTATATCCATCAATTAACATTGCTCGCTCTGGAACAAGACGTGAAGAATTACTTGTTAAATTTGATGAACTGCAGAAAATGTGGATTTTACGTAAATTACTACATCCTATGGATGATATTGAAGCTATGGAATTCTTAATGGAACATTTACGAGAAACAAAAACAAATGCAATATTTTTCGATACAATGAAACGTGCTGCGCAATAATTTTTTCATATACGTCATGCTACACTATCATTCTTATCCCATAAATTAAATATATCAACCATAATCAGTAGGCCTTTCTTATAACAATCTTGACTTTTTTCAAATTCACCTAAATGATTCAGCAATCTACCCAACTCAGCATACGTTTCTGCCATTTCTTCCAATTGCAAACTTGCTTCAAAGTAGTTTCTTGCTTTACCCCACAATTGTTGCTGTAAACATAATCTAGCCAAAGTAAGTAATAAATGTGGATCATTTTCTCGACCTTTTAACCACGACTCAGCTGTTGAAACTTGCTTAGATAAATCTACTTTAGGTAACAATCCATATGCTCTTACAAGTCGTTTATCCCAATGCTTTTGTAAGGTCATCCTTAAAATACACTCTGCCTCCTGATAGGCTTCGACTCGGCATAAACAAATAACATATCCTTCCACTACAGCAGAATATTCTCTGACCAATTTAGGAATGCTACGCCATAAATTAAATACAGCTTGTATTCCAACTTCTTTTTTTATTTTTAACAGTAAAGTACGATAAACTTTTATCTCTAACTGCTTTAGTTCACTATCCAACTGCCATTTCATTTTCTTAATCATCGACAAAAGTTCAATAGCCTGATCCAAATTTCCACTTTTTTGATGTAATAGAGCCAATAGTTTTATTACTAATGGATGCTGGGGAACTATTTTTCTTAATTCACAAAGTGTTATCAAACTTTTTTCCAATTGTCCCTGTTTAAACTGTAATTGCGCTTGTGTTAAAAACACTGCAATTTTTGCACGTTTACTGTAATTAAATGCTAACTGAATATAACTATCACGCCTATCCCATGCTTGTTGCTCATGAGCAGCCTTTGCCGCAAATAAATAATTAATGAAAGGCACTGCACTATATAAAAATCCTTTCGTAGCATTTTTTTCCGCTTCTATCCACCGAGCTTCGACCAATGCTAACAATGAATGTATTGTATGTTGATGGGCTAATTGAATTTTAAAACGTCTAAGTCTATCTTTACTTACGTTATATTTATTGACTATACCCAAAAAAAAACGATGTGTCATTAATAAAAGGACCACACCAACCAATAAAAATATTAATGCTAACCACAAAGGCATTTCTATTGATTGTTGCTGATAGGCTAATAATACATAACCTGAATCTTGTCGTAATAACAAACCACACCAAACAGCAATACCAAGTATAACAATGTATAACAGAAGTTTCATAGTCTTTATGTCATATATTTTTAAGGGCTTCTTTCACCAATGTAACGCTATTTAATACAGGCAACTTTGGCACTAAATCAATATCAGCTAATTGTTCAAGGTGGACTTCCACCTCCTCAATACCAGTATCTCTTACGTCAAAATACTCCTTCAAAATTTCCCTTACTAAAGCAATATTTTCCAGATACATATTTTGTTCATGATGCAAACTTGCCCAGCGTATTTGATCTAACAACAATCGCAATTGTTCCTTTCGGATCCCTTCGCCAAAAGAAATTAAAGCTAAAGGATTATCAACATGATGCTGTCGCACTTTAATTAAACTTTTTAATTCTAACCAAGTTAATTTTAATGATTCCCGCCAACCGGTAAGACCTTGTGTCTCTGATAAAATAGCCGGCATTTCAAAAAGTACCGCTTTTGCATGATAAGTAAATTTATCAATTTGTTCTTTTAAATGATCAAGTACATGCCAAATTTTCCCAATCTCAGTGAAGTTGTATACCGCCAAAACGCTTTGTTTATCTTCTGTAATTGCCACTTTTATAGGTTGATAGATTTCACTATTTTCATTTGAAAGCAGAATGATTAAAAAATCTAATAATCGAATGGCTGTTTTAAAGTCATATAATGTTGTCAGATAAAGATCGGCCAAAGTTAATACTTTAACAATAATGGGTAAATAGACTAATTCTTTTGATCCTATTCTATCTGGAAAAGTTTCTGTCAAGATTAAAACTTTATCGGAAATATTATCTAGTTCAGCACGTGTTTGAATTACACGGTCCAGTAAATTTTGAGAGACATAGTGTTGCTTTTCTACATCTGTTAGTAAATTTTGTATTGATGCATCCAGTGTTAGTATTTTTTGAGTTTGAATTAACACTGTCCCCTGCTCCAATTTACTGTCTAACATGTTAACATTTTCTAAAATCGCTGCATGATCTTTTTTTACATAATGTAAACTATAGTAAACATATACAATATTACCTGCTGTGAACATTATTAAAATAATAACTAAGATACCAACGAACCGGTATCCAAGCACAGAATTTAAGTGTCTTGTATCGGTCTTCATCTTAGCAAAATCTGTCTTAATTGTTTGAACCAACACTGTACTCACATTGTGCAATGTCTAAATCTTGTAATTGACATAATCCAGCTAAAATATCGTTATTACTCGCACCTTTTGTAGTATAAACGTCTGTCCAGCCAGAAGCTATTGCCTTTTTTTTTATCCGATTACTAACAACCAATAAAGTTTGTTCCTTCATTTTTTGAAAAAAAGATCTAGATACTTGCGTAAGATAGTCTAGAGTAGTTTCACATGTAACAATAATAACATTGATGTCATAAGTTTTTATCGTATGTAGTAATTTACCTATAGCAAAAACTGGAACAATTCGACAGTAACAAACAAGTCTAATAACTTCAGCCTTTCTTTTTAACAAGGTTGTTTCTATCAGTTCACGTCCTTCCTGACCTTTAAATAAAGCTACAGTTATTCCCTGTACAGACATAATTCGCAAACTGTCTAGTAACGATTCACTGTTAAATGGTTTACCCTTCGGACGTATAATGTCCTCAACGCCATACGACCGCAACCTTTTTGCAGTAGCTTCTCCAACACACGCCCAACTAAGTGCAGTATTTTTTACTAATTTTTTATCAAAAAAAGGCATCACAGCATCAATAGCACTGACACTTGTAAATATAACCAAGTCGCTTCGCTTCAACACCTCCTGATATTCAGTCAGTTTCACTGGATCAGTTATTGGTAAAATTTTTAACAACGGACAAAAATATGCTTCCAATCCTTGTTTATGAATAGCCTGCATCAAGGGGATGCCTCCAATCATCTGTCTTGTAACAAGTATTCGTAAGCCAATAGAACCTACATCAGACATTCAATTATCTTCACACCTTAAAACATCCATAATTTCCATTGCCCCTTGTTCAATCAAATTCTGTCCTACAAATTGCCCTATTAACTTAAAGTTTTTTGGTTTTCCGCTATTTGTAGATTTTAATAATTGCTTACCATCTGGTGTAGCAACTAATCCACGCAATTCTAACTGTCCACTTTCTGTTATTCTCGCAAACCCGCCAATAGGAGCTTGACAACCACCATTTAACAATCGATTCATTTCTCTCTCTGCACAAACACACTGCCATATGCTCTTATGATTCAACTCTGACAATAACCCATGAATAAAATGATCATTAACACGACATTCAACGCCCAAAGCGCCCTGACCAACTGCTGGCAACATACTGTCTATTTCAAACTGATTAATATCAATGCCAGTTAATCCTAATCGTTCAATACCGGCTGATGCTAAAACAATAGCATGAAATTCTCCATTATGAAGCTTTTGAACTCTTGTATTAATATTGCCACGCAAAGGTTGTATTTCCAAATCTGATCTCAATGCTAATAGTTGTGCCTTTCGCCTTAAACTGGACGTTCCAACTACAGCATTAGATGGCAAATCTTCCAATTTACAGTACTTCTTACTCAACAAAGCATCTGTTGGATTTTTTCTTTCTAACATACAAGTAATTGCAAGCCCTTCTGGTAACTCAGCAGGAACATCTTTCATAGAATGCACAGCAAAATTAGCCTTACCAGTTAATATATATTGCTCTAATTCTTTAATAAAAAGTCCTTTCCCACCTATTTTAGATAAACTTGTTTTGAAAAAAACATCACCGCTGGTTTGTATAGCATGAATATCAATAGTTAATGATTTATCATGCATTAATATTTTTTTCTTAACATACTCAGCTTGCCAAATAGCTAAAGCACTTTTACGTGTTACTAATATTAATGGTTTGTTTTTTACTAACATAATCAATTATATTCCATATTTGCGTTTCACATTCATTTTATTATCTGACAACCGATACAAAAATCTTGCGAATGTGCTCAACAATTACCACAAATATAATTTTTATAGAAACTCTATCTAATTATCACACCAGGATTATACAAATGACTAACATAACAAAATCAAAATGTCCTCATAATAGAACTAAAGAGTTTTCAATATGAAAAATCTTATTTAAGATACCTGCAACATCTGGATACTGCATGCAAATCAAAAATATTCATAAGCATATTTTGAATTTTACCTATCATCACACTCTCAACGCAAAAGTTACTTCTTTCCCGCAAAATCTTGCAGTTCAACATCTTCAATTCGTCAGCTAGTTATTCATTCAGTTACAACCTCAATTACTATAATTTAATTAACAAAATAAATTGAATATCATGATATACAATGAACACTGACCTGTTACTGTAAACAAACCTATCGTAGCAAAAAAACATGTTCCGTTCAGTCTATGTAATAAACTCACATATCACACGTTACTAGCATGACATCTAGCACTAAATCCACAAGTACTAAGCAAACTTAGTTCACAATATCGAAAAAACCATTATACTCGACACTTTCATACTTATAAATTACTTTTCAAATGTTCAATTCAAAGAATCAATAAAACATATAAATAATATCAGTATCGTACAACTACTACATCACGATAAAATATCACTTATAAAACATCCAACCTGAATAATTTCATCCGAATGTAATGTATGCTTGATAGGATATGAATGCCAATCAACAACATAGTTTAAATCATGCAATTGTTTCGAAGTCATTTGTCCTAAATTAAATGGAACAATGTGATCAAACAAACCATGTCCCATAAAAATTGGTAAGGCTTTATCAGCATGACACTCAAATGCTAACGAATTATTTAATGGTTGATAAGCAGACAAAGCCACAATTCCACCCAAAGTTGGAGTAAAGCGCAAACCAGTATAAAGTGCAAGAGCAACACCTTGAGAAAATCCTCCTAGTAAAATACGATCACAAAGCACCTTCTCTTGTTCAATTTCTCTATTAATCATTTCCTGAATCTGCCTATTGGCTTTTTTAATACCTTCAGTATCTTCTTTAGAAGAGAAGTTGACTGGAAAAATATCATACCAGCCCCGCATAACCAATCCACCATTGATTGAAATAGGACGACAAGGTGCATTAGGAAAAATAAATCGAATAGTATGTTTAGAAGGTAGCTTTAATTGCTCTATCAGCGCAACAAAATCTCTTGCTTCAGCACCAAGGCCATGTAACCAAATAACTACAGCATCACAATGTCCACTTTGAGGTTCAATACGAACCACCTGTAAACGCTCTGAAGACACATCTATTCCCATAATAATCCTTAATATTTAACAGAAGCATTGAGTTGTACCAGAAAAACTACAAAGGCTCAACTGGGTTAACAACTAATATTAGTATAATTTAATTTCATTGAGAAAATACTTTAAAATACGAAGTCAAGTTCCCACGTAAGGTTATCACCATTCAGGAGCCAGAGTTAGAGATAAAACTTGGTACTTCTAGTGCTTTTATCATATCTATGCCTTCCATTTTATATACAGCAAATATACAGCAAATTACAACTGTACATCTTATCATCAATACTCACTTTATACCCAAACATATCAATTTTAACCAAAATTAGGTAGTTCCCTAAAAACAATCATTCCAACACTTTCATCAAGCTAATCATAGAACAAAATGTAGCTATACATTATCATTAAATTGCCATTATATTATAATAAAAAGCTTTTTCTATAAAACAAAATATCAAGGACTCCACCTTATCACCGTTAGCAGATACTCCTACAATATCCTTTTTTTACTCTTTTAATAAAGCTAAATGTATAATGCATAATACATTGTTTACTCTTGTGTAAAATAACTGTCTGCTGTTATAAAAAAAACACAATTATTCACCTTCACTACTTTTTTTACACAATTTTTTAATTGACCTTGCCCTAATACGTAACTCACCAAACTATCATTAAACACATGAATATTTTTTAATTCTTATAACTCTATATTATTTACTACCTACCAATCCTAGTATCGAAAACATCAATTAATGTATCCATGAGTTTGACAATATAGATTGTCAACATTTTTATTACAAAATAATAGAAACGAAAATTTGTTTAATGTAAAACTGCTTCAATTATTCAGCGCATAATTACAGTTGTTTTAATAGCATGACAAGCCTTCATGCTTAATCAGTCATTTTTTACACTACAACACATATTGTCAAATCTGAGAATTTAAAAACATAATATTCTACAAACATCCATAATTTTAAAAAAAATCTACTAAGGTAGACTATAAAATTAACGATTGACTCTACAATCTTATAAAAAGTTATAGAGTATTCAGTTCAACTCAGCTTGATGATGCATTATGCCACAATACCATTTATTACGACGCTAGTGTCAGCATTCTATAAATAACCTTTTACCAAAAATGTAACCTTATAAATTCTAATAGAATGAAAACATTTTAACATTTTATTACGATTATTAATGAATACTCAATATTCTCTTAGCACATAAAGTTCTACAACATTTAGCATTATATTTGCTAACATATTATCTCTTATAACATTGTACTTTCCACAACAAAGATGAGAAACCATAAGAGTAATGGAAACTTTTATATCCTCACTCAGTGAGTCTTTGATCAAAAAAAAATATATCGAAAAGTAAAAAACCACTTCTGTAAAAACCAACATACATTTTATATCAGCGTAAAATAACAATAACAAAAAAATTGCATTATATAGTATTTTTGAGAATTAATTCATACATTATCGTGAATAATAATATACCACACGATACTCACAACTATCGCAATACTAAAGACATCAGATAACAACTTTCATTGCACAGAAAATTCTTCAAGATACTCGTGATAACTGTGCATATCTATGCTTGCAGTGAACTATTTTCCATATATGATCGTAACTTATCATCTATAGTTACTGCTCACTACGTAAAAAATATCAACAAAGCCTTGTAAATTATAATGACTATAAAAAGACAAGCTTTTAACATTCATCACTTTTAAA
>PVBE011643443.1_pt1 | contig 53313 bp, 44 predicted proteins | sample 1631181 | NCBI WGS metagenome assembly PVBE01 (sample SAMN08397723, study PRJNA350692) | Marine metagenome, whole genome shotgun sequencing project. | isolation source: water | place: Pacific Ocean | collected 2012-04
AGTAGAAACTGTTGAGCATACCGTCGACTCCCTTTCGGTGAAACTCCATCGCAACGGTTCGTTTTTCCCGCGTCATGGGCGCCGCGGCGCCGTGATACGTCGTTGACACCGTCGCAAACGTATGCTTCCCGGCGGGGGAGGCCTGGATATGACCGCCGCAATAGGGATCGATGGACACCGCCAGTTGTTCGGCCTTGGAATCGCCGCTTTCCTTACCGAACACCAACCCCACAACAGGAATGCCCAGTTGGGGGCATTTGGCGCTCCCCGCCGCCCGTGCGCCAAGTTCGTATCGCCCGGCCCTCGAACGTCCGGGCGTCAACGGATAGGATCTCAAATAGCCGTCCCTCTCGGGTAGAATTATCTTTCCGGCCTGTGCGTCGCGAATCTGAAAGCGGTATTGGACGGTAACGTCCATCCGCACCGGCCGATCGAATTCAAGCTGGGTCCTGTAAAGCAGCAGGTCTTGTTTGCGATTCTGCGGCAGGGCGATGCTGACCTGCAACGTCCCGCCGATTCTTCGATCGCCTCGATCGAGGGCGACCTGGTAGTTGAGCCTGGCCGTGCGGTCCTTCGTGGTGTGGGATGTCAGTTTAAGAGTGATCGGCGGGTTTGCCTTGGCGTTCGGATCTTCAGCGATGAGTGTTGGCGTATTCACTAGCACCCGGCGCCCGGACCGGCTGGCCCAGGAAATCGCAACACCGCCCCCGGCGGGTTCCAATTCCTTCAGTCCGGCGTCATTCTGCGATCCTTCGGCGCCGCTGATCAGCTCCAACAGGACCGCACAAGTAATAATTGATAAATAAGAGCCGCATTTTCTATTCATCATTTCATCATTCCCGTTTGAACCTGACAGTGTATCCTGTGTGTTTTGCATACTAACATGCATTCGCCATCCAGGCCATTGCAACTATCCCCTGCGGCGCATATTTGACGTGTCGACAGGCTTGGAAGAACTCCGCTTAACAATTGAATAACGATCATGACCGCTCTGGCGGACGTTCACAGGTTCGATGGGTGTGAAGGTGCAAGCTAACACCCCGGCGACACCCCAGTCAGTGCCGGTGCGTTGTGTGCTATCACATAAAGACAGCGAGTGCAGTATGTTACATCGTGAAATATTATGTGCTATCTATGGGGTGTATAAGTGGTACTGCTTTGCAGCAATAGCTTCGCAACTCCGGGGGTGTGAACCTATTGTGAACATGTGATTTGAGATGTGACGGCGAACGACGTCACGACTTCCGTCGCAAATAGGCGAACGTGCCGCTTCGCCGCTAAACGAAGGATGCGGATGGTGGGGTGGGAGTCGGGTGGAAAAGAAGGGGCGCTTGGTTGCTATTTGCGCTGTTCGAGGAGCGTGCTTAGTCCGCCGCCGGCGATGAACTTTTCGAATGCTTCGGTGTCGGGGAATATCTCGTCGCTGTAGGCTCGCAGGACCCAGTTGGGCGCCATCGGGCTTATCGTCAGGACGATGGCGTTGTTGCGGGCGGCCTCGTATATCTCGATTGCCGTGCCCATCGAGGCGCTGGGTACGTATGCGATCAGCAGGTCGCAGTCGGCCGATCTCTGGAAACCGTCGGTCAGCGTGGTCTTGATCTCGGGCAGGTCGTACGTGATGGAGTTGGGGTGGACCGAGTAGTGGCAGTAGATATCGGCGTCGGGATGGTGGGCGACCAGTATGCGTTTGATCGGCGTTCGCCAGTCCTGGTCGTGGATGGTCGCTTCGGACAATGAGCCCTGTATGATTCCGGCCAGGAACACGTTCATGACTTGCTCGCCTCGGCCTGTTTTTTTTGTTTTCCGGCGGTGAAGAGGGCGGCGGTCCAGTGCAGCATCATCATGCCGACCCCGACGACGAGCCACACGTCTGCGATGTTGAATATCCAGACGTAACTCCACCCGAAGGGAAGGGGGACGCTGCTGCAGTCCAGGAAATCTCGAACGTTGTAGAGAATCGGCTCCATTCCGGGCAGGTCTATGCGGCTGGCCATTCGGTCGTAGAGATTGCCCAGGGCGCCGGCGAGTATCAGGGCCGTCGACAGATGCGTAAGCCACGCCCTGCGGTGCGAGGTGGCGAACCAGCAGGTCATAATGACCGTAACCAGCAGTGTGGCGACCGATACTATCAGGCGATGGACCGAACCCGATTCGTGCAGTTCCATGCCGAAAACGGCGCCCTTGTTGGCCGACAGTACAAAGTCCACGCCCGGGCAGATCGATCGTCTGAGGTTCAGATGGTGCAGCATTTCCCGGGAGTCGAGCTTTCGGGCGATAGACGGGTCGGCTTGGGCCCTGACCTGCATTACTTCGATTCTTTTTGCGAGAATGTCGTTCGAGGGCGTCAGTTCTTTGAAGACATAATGTTTGCTCAGCAGGTCGCCGGCCAGTGCGGTTGCGGTGAGGATCAGAAACGCGCAGATTGCCCGCCAACTGCGCATCGCGCGATGCTGGGGCGGTACATCAGAGGGCGCGGGGGACTTCGGAGCTTTAGTTTTTCCGCTGTCGCCCAACGTATATCATCCTTCCAGCCGGTGGGTGCTTCGTACTATTTGTATTAGAAGTCTTCGTCGTCATCGTCGGACATTACCGGATCGCCGGGTCGTATGAGTCCCTGCTCGACCATTCTGGCGTATTCGATTCCGTATTTGGACCACGGCCTGGCGTTGAGCCTGGGTATGCCGATCGGATTGCCCGTTCCCACGCAGACTCCGTAGGTGCGATCTTCAATTCTCGCCAGGGCGTCGTCGATCTCTTCCAGCAGGGCTCGTTCGCTTTCCAGCAGACCGAGTGAGAATTCCTGCTCGTAGTTGTCCGAGCCGATGTCGGCCGGGTGGGTGGGCATGCTCGACAGGTCGCCTCCGCCGTTTCCGCCTCGGAACGCGCCGGCCGCTATCCCGCTCATGTCGCCCAACAGGGCTTTTCGCTTCTCCAACAGCATCTTGCGATACCTGTTGAGTTGGGCCTTCTTCAAGGGGGATTTGAGCTTCTTGCGTTTAGGCGCCTGGGGCTTGGGCTCGTCAGCTTCCTTGACGACCTTCTTAGCGGTCTTCTTGGCGGCTTTCTTGACGACCTTTTTAGCGGTCTTCTTTGCGGCCTTTTTGACGACCTTCTTAGCGGTCTTCTTGGCGGCTCTCTTGACGACCTTCTTAGCGGTCTTCTTGGCGCCTTTCTTGGCGACCTTCTTGGCCGATTTCTTTGCGGCCTTTTTGGTGGAAGACGACTTTGCTCTGGATGTCTTTTTTCCCACTGCCTAATCCTTACCTTGTCCTGGTGTCGAGGGAGACAGGACTCACTGCCCTGACGGTCCCTGCACGGGCGGGAAAGTATAGAGACAGGCGGTCTGCGAGTCAAGTGATTTGAACGCGGAATTTGCAGCGAATCATACTTCATAGGCCCACCGGTGATTCTGCCCCGATCGGTCAGATGGAGATTGTATGTTGCAGATGCGCCCCAGCGGGGATATACTTATCCGATTATTCTTCGACGCACTCAAGAACCACAGATGCGTGGATAAACTAGAAAAGGAATCAAAATGGCAACCAAGAAGCCGAAAAAGACGCACTTCTTCACGAGTGAATCGGTAACCAGAGGCCACCCCGACAAGGTCGCAGACCAGATTTCCGACGCAGTGCTCGACAGCCTTCTGGCCAAGGATCCCGAGGCCAGAGTAGCTTGTGAGACGCTTGTAACTACTGGTCTGGTAGTTCTTAGCGGAGAAATCACCGTTCATAACGACAAAGCCAAAGCCGCTCTGCTCAGCGTGGAAGACACCGCACGAGCGATGGTTAAGGATATCGGATACACCGATCCGGAGATCGGTTTTGACTACCAGTCGTGCGCGGTGCTGACGGCGTTGCACAGCCAGTCGGCGGACATTTCCCAGGGCGTTACCGCCGGTAAGGGAATCGACCGTCATCAAGGCGCCGGCGACCAGGGACTCATGTTCGGATTCGCCTGCAATGAAACAAAATCGCTCATGCCGCTTCCGATCTACCTTGCTCACAGGCTTACCGAGCAGCTTACCGAAGTTCGCGAAAACGGAACCATCGACTGGATTCGCCCGGACGGCAAGAGCCAGGTAACCGTTGAATACAAAGACGGAGCCCCCAAGCGGATCGATACGATCGTTATATCCACCCAGCACACAGAAGCCGCGATCGACCCGAAGACAAGCAACATGTCGGAGAAGGCCCGCAAGGTCCTGATCAAAGAGGTCATCCAGCCCGTTATCGAGGCCGAATGCCCCAAGCTGTGGAACAGGAGGATCAAATTCCTGATCAATCCCACCGGTCGATTCGTCATCGGCGGACCGTACGGAGATACGGGCCTGACCGGACGAAAGATTATTGTTGACACGTACGGCGGACGCGGCGCCCACGGCGGCGGAGCGTTCTCCGGAAAGGACCCGTCAAAGGTCGACCGCTCGGCCAGCTACATGGCCCGCTACGTAGCCAAGAACATTGTGGCGGCCAAATTGGCCAAGGTCTGCGAAATCCAGTTGTCCTACGCTATTGGCGTATCGACACCGACCAGCGTACTGGTTGACTGCGAAGGCACCGCCGTTGTTGATGAAGGCGTCATCGAACAGGCCGTTCTGGACCTGTTCGACCTTACGCCCCAGGGCATCATAAAACACCTGAAACTCAGGCGCCCGATCTACTCCGATACGGCCCACGACGGGCACTTCGGCAGGAAGGGCAGGGGCTTCACGTGGGAGAAGACCGACATGGCCAAGAAGCTCAAAGAGGCCTGCGGACTCTAACGCTCGCTGAAATAAGTCAAAATGAAAGAATCCCACGTCCTTGCGGGCGTGGGATTCTTTTTTACATTGTTTTGCATACAGAGCGTATCTTACAAACTCGCTCTGTATTGTCTTTTAAGGCGGACGGTCTTGGGCCAGCGCGGCGTGGAGGTCAGGCTTGTTAGACGGCCTGGGCCTGCTTGCCTTTGCGACGCTTGCCGTTGATGATCCTACGTCCGCCGACGGTGCGCATGCGGGCTCTGAACCCGAGCTTGCGGGCGCGTTTACGTTTTGAAATTCTATGCGGATAATGCATCATTCACCTCACAGTGATGGTCTTATTGGGGTCGTACAATGTCAAAGAGATCGGAAAGTATACGGACAGACTTGTCCGGTAGCAAGGAAAATTTCGCATAATTGGACGGATTTATGCGTATTTAGCTCTGGGGCTTCTTATGCAAGGCTACCATTTTGTTGAACTTGCGGAGGTTTTTACGGATCTGGTTAATCGCCCAGGCGATGTACGCCTCGTGGTGGGCGGGCTTACCGCGTCGTTCGGTGACCAGTCCTCGGTAGACCGGGGCGAGGAACGATTCGATTTCGTTGGCGCCCAGCGGTGTCGGGTCGGCGCCCCATTCCAGCAGTTTGGCGAACCTCTTGCGATGGGCCTGGTTGCTGTTGTGCTGTTTGACTGTCAGGAAGCTTCCCAGCGACATTCCCAGCTGCAGGCCCTTCAGGGCCATGGCGATAAGTTCGTAGTCCATATTTCCGCCCAGTCTCATGAACTTGAACTGCTGGATGTATCGCCCGGGTTTTCGTGCGGTTCGAACGGCGGCGTAAGATTCGTCGGAACTCTCGCTTTGCCTCCGCGAGATCCTGGAAAACTGCAGGGCGTTGGGTCTGGGCGTAGGGCCCTGGCCCTGGGATGTCTCCCGTCCAAAGTCCTTGCGTATAATCTCGTTATTCATCAGTCGCTGAATGACAAGGGTCCCGTCGCAGTCGTACCCCGGGTCTCCGGCCAGTGCGAACAGGCATTTCAGAACGCTCAGCGGCGGGGGCTTGTCGACCGCAGGACGATGCAGGCTGCTGCGGAGCTGCATGGAGATGTGAATGCTGTGCGGCGCCGCACGGTGGTAGAACTTCTGCGTTTCGTTGATTATCTCTTTCAAGACGCGGGGGTTGTCGGTGATCGGCATGGAGATGTTCTCTTCGATCGAAAGGCTGCCCAGAGCCAGTTCGAAGAAGCCTCTCCGCTGTTCGCTGGACGACTTTATATAGTGGTCGTCGAGGTGTCCGCCAAGCTTCCAGGTAAGGGCGTCCAGGCCGAAATCCGTGAAGTACATGAAGCCGTCGTATTCCCTGTCGTGCACCTTTTGGGCCTGCGGGTCGAGAATTACGTTATGTCCGATGTTCGAGAACTCCAGTTCCGCCCCGAGCGGAACGAACCCTCTGGGTCCCATATTCTCGGTGATGAAGTCCAGCACCTTTTTGACGTCATCGGGAACGTACAGGACGTCGGCCCGGATTATGGCGGATCGCACGAATTCGACCAGGTCGTTGTCCGGGAACGTAAGCTCATCGAGGCAGTCTCCGACAATAATCTGGAGCGTTTCGGATCTATCGTTCAGGTACTTCATCGCCACCAGCGAGCTTATTGTGCGATCGTACATGTCCTTGCGAAGATCCATGTGGTCCAGTTCGTAGTGGAAATCGTGATGTATCCGCTCTTCGATCTGGTTGAACACCACCTGCCTGATGACCAGTGACAGGTAGTTGGGCCCAAGGGACCTGGCTTTCGGATCGTTGCGTATCCGGTCAAAGTTCGGAATGTGGGCGTCCAGCAGCGCCTGCCTGATTGCGTAGTCGCTGATCCCGCCGGACTCGAAGTGATGCCTGACCATGTCGCGGATTTTCGGTCCGCAAAGTTCTCCCAGCGCCCGTCGCGTGAAGGCGTCGGTGGTCTGCAGACGTTTTTGTTCGGCCTCGAGCAGGGCGGCCTCGATCTTTTCGCGGAGCAGGAGTTCCTGTTTGAATTCGTCTCTGAACGCATATCCGAACGAGTGGGCGAGTTTGGCGGTGTTACCCAGAAAAACTATCGCATCATGGCGTTCCTTGCGTGTGGCGACCTGCACCTTCCTTCGGCGGTAGTTCTTGCCTTCGTACTTGCGTAGAACCGGCAGCAGGTCGAGGCTTAGCGGACCCACCATGTAGCCCTGTATGCGGCCGTGACGCGCCGGGACAGCGTAAAGATAGGTATTGTCCGGGCTTATGATCTTGTGCCCGTTCAGTACGGCACGTCTGGCCAGGACGCAGTCATCGTCTACGAGCTGGCTGCGAAGCGTAACGAGGCGCTTACCGAGAACCGCCCGGACAATCGCCGGGTTTTTCAGTGTTCCGTACACGAACAGATTGAATGTTTCTCGCTTGGCGTTTTCGTTCATATTGCTGTAACCGCATCAGTAAAAAGGGTGCGGGTTCAAATACGACCCGCCGCGGGTTATTGTAACCTCAAACGGCGTGTTGAGCAAAGCGCGGTCAATTGAGCGTTTTGTTCCCCAAACGGCGGCCAGGCGAGTTTTGTCTTACCGTAAAACCAAACGTATTATTCTCTTGACGGTGTTGCGTCCGGGGCAATATGGTCTTGGTGTATTTAGTTCCGGCACGGATGTCGGAGTTTTTTCCGCAACATCTCTTTCGATGGTCTTGGAATCAGGAAGCCCTGAATATGCAGAACGAATCAGACGCCACGCCGGAGGCGAAACCCAACGCCACGCCGGAGTCCAAACCCAACCCTTCAATGGAAACCGAGTTGGGTAAGCTGATTATCGAGCAGGGTCTGGCTACTCAACTTGAGCTAAGGGCGTGTCTGGACGTCGTGCAGGACCAGTCGGCGCCCGACGATTCAAACATGACCCTGTCGCAGGTGCTGGTCAGGAAAGGCGTAGTAACCGCCAGCCAGATCGGCCGGGCGAAAAAAACCATCGAAGCCAGCAGGGGCCAGGAAATCCCCGGATACCAACTGCTTGCCAAAATTGGTTCCGGCGCGATGGCCAATGTGTTCAAGGCCAAACAGATCAGCCTCGATAGGATCGTGGCGATAAAGGTGCTCCCACGAAAGCTGTCCGAAAACGCTGAATACGTCAGCATGTTCTATAAAGAGGGAAAAGCCGCCGCCAAACTCAACCATCCGCACATTGTCCAGGCTATCGACGTTGGTGAGGCCGGCGGGTACCACTATTTTGTCATGGAGTTTATCGAAGGTCACGATCTGTGGGATGAACTGCAGAGTGGCGGTCCGCACGCCAGAGACTTCACCGAACGGGGCGCCCTTGACGTGATCATCCAGATCGCACGGGCCCTGGAGCACGCACACAGCCACGGGCTGATTCACCGCGACGTTAAGCCCAAGAACATAATGTTGACCATGGAGGGCGAGACCCAGATCGCAAAACTCGCCGACATGGGTCTTGCCCGATCCGCCGGCGATATAGATTCGGCTAAAGCCGAGGCCGGTCGGGCTTACGGCACGCCTTACTACATAAGCCCCGAACAGATCCGCGGCGAGTTGGATATCGATTTCCGCGCCGATATATATTCACTCGGCGCGACGTTCTATCATGTTGTGACCGGCCGCGTGCCGTTCGAGGCCGAAACGCCCGTAGCAGTGATGCGGAAACACCTTTCAGAATCTCTGATACCTCCGGATCACATTAACACCTCGTTGTCCGCGGGTGTCGGCGAAGTCATTGAAGTAATGATGGCCAAGAACCGCGACCACCGATACTCGTCGACCAGCGATCTGCTGCTGGACCTCGAAGCGATCGCCGACGGGCGTCCGCCCATGCAGGCCAGAAAACAGATAGACGCCGGCGTCCTGAGCGGTCTGGGCGGAGAAGCCCCCGCCGAGCCGGTCGACGGCCCGGTCGGAGTCGAGGAAATCCAGGGCGGAGGCGACCTGCTTGTTTACATTATCATGTTGGGCGCGGCTTTGGCGATTAGCGTTCTGTTCAATGTTATACAGTTGCTGACGTGATATTCAGGGCTCGTAACGCCCAAATCGGAATTTTAGCAATAGCCTGCCTTGACACAGCCCGGTGGGAATCCTACTATCTGGCTGTCGGGATACGAATACAGGAGACTAAAACTGATGTCTGAACCACCCGCGAGCAGTTCCTGGATGACTGTGGAACAAGCAGGCGACGTGATAATCGTTGAACTCAAGGATCGTAAGATACTTGAGGAGATGAGCATCATGCAGATCGGCGAGCAGTTGAACGCCATGGTCGCCCAGGTCCAAGAGCCTAAAGTGATTATCGACTTCACCCAGGTCGCGCACATGTCGTCCAGTGCGCTGGGTATTCTGATCACGCTTCACAAACGCGTTCGCGAAAAACGCGGACAACTGCGGCTGTGCTGTATTCAGTCGGCAATTTACGAGATTTTCGTCATCACACGCCTTAATGAGATATTCTCGATAAGCCAATCCAGGCAAGAGGCGTTGGGCGATCTGGCGTAACGGACGCCCGCCCGGACCGGAGCTGATCGTGAGTTTCGGCGAACCGTATTGAACGTGTCAGGACCGACCGTAGAGTCGGACGATGGGTCAGGACAGGATATTGGCTGCTACTGTGTCTCAACTCAACACTTTGGAGCAGGGTTATCGCATAGCCGACGCTATGCTGGAGGAGCTGCAGGGAAAGGGCTACTCGGAAGTGGCGGTTTTCGCCGTGCGCCTGGCGGTTGAGGAAGCTCTTAACAACGCCATAAGACACGGTAACGCAATGGACCCAGGCAAGACCGCCGAACTGGTTTATGAAGTGACCGAAGAGCACGTCGACATACGAGTCAGCGACGAAGGACCCGGGTTCAATTTCGCCGACGTGCCCGATCCTACGCTCGATGAGAATCTCGACAAACCCACCGGTAGGGGGCTGATGTTGATGCGGGCCTACATGGATATCGTGGAGTACAATGACAAGGGCAACGAACTCCACATGGTCAAATTTAACAAATAGGACCTATCGCATGCGTTCGTAAGGACGGCAGGCGATTCTCACCGCTATGAAACACGAGCGTCATCACTGGCTGGAAAAACTACAGGTCGAATTCGCCGCCGCCGCTGCGCTTGCGGTTACGTTCTTCATTGTCGGGCCCATGCACGGCTGGTGGGACCCGCAATGGCCCGCTACGTTCATCTCCACCGGCAGCTTTGGCGGACTGCTGCAGTTTGCACTGCTGGTGTGGGCGCTGGCCGCGGCGTGTGCGGCGATCACCGTTTCGGCTAGACCCGAGGGCGCCTTGCTGGCGACTTTCGTCGGGGCGGTGGGCGTAAGCATGCACTCCGAATCGATCAGGGTTCTGTTCTGGGCCAACCAGGAATCTTTTGGCCGGGTGTTTATGCAACTGATCGCCGAACTGGCGGTTCTGTTCTTTGTCGCCGTCGTTACGATTCACATTATCTGCCGCGTGCGCGCGATAATGGCCCGGGTATGTCCCGGCTGGATGTGGAAAGGTCGAATAACCGAACATACGGTTTCCCTGGAAGGTCAGGACGCAGAGTCTGTCGCCGCGTACAAAAGCAAGGCGGCCTCTTCGAAGTTTCTGTGGACTCTATCGCCGATGGGCAGCGGATTGGTCGGTGAGACACTCGGCCCCAAAGGCATGCCGATTGTCTCGCCCCAGAACGAAGCCAAAAGCCGCAAAGCCGCCCTTGCCTGCATGCTCTATTGCCTGGCCGCCACCGTCCTGTACAGTTCAATACTGCTCATGCTGCTTATGCGGTCTCCCAATCGCGGACAGATTGTCTTCGCCCTGTTTGCAAGCTTCCTGCTTGCGACTCTTGTCGCCCACCAGCAGTTCGCCACGCGGTTCAGCGTTGTCTCGTGGGCCGCTCCCCTTATCACCGGCGTGCTGTTCTATGCGTTGGCTATCGCGTCGAGTGCGGCTACGGGTCCTAACGCATGGATCAAGGTGCAACTGTTCGCTCGGGCGCTGCCTGTGGACTGGCTGACCGCCGGTGGGGCCGGCAGCGTCTTGGGATACTGGCTCAGCGAGCGTATCCACGAACTGAGACACATCGAACGCCACATCGAAAATGCGTCGAGCTGAATCGACGATCATTTCAAAATGCGTGAACCGCCGGGCGCCCCGGGACGTAGTATAAGTGCCGCGAAACCGAAAGGATACGCCAGTGCATTCATCAATCAATCGCGCCTATGTCATTTTATGCACTCTGGGGATTCTGCTTGTCGGATGCTCCAGGGAAACACGGACCGATGCATCGCAACCCGAGCCCCGGACCCCGGCGCTCTCAGTGTCCGGGCTCATGCCGGCCGCATCGAGCCGGCCAACAAAACTCATTCTCGTGAAAGATGTGCCCCACGTCACTCAGAAACCCGACTTCTGTGGTGAAGCGTGCGCCGAAATGGTGCTCAGGAAACTCGGTAAGAAGATCACGCAGGACGACGTGTTTAACGCTTCGGATCTCAATCCGATGCTCGCCAGGGGATGCTACAGTCGCGATCTCCACAAGGCGCTGCGCAGGATCGGATTCTCCGTCGGACGCGTGTTTTACGAAGTCAGCGCCGCACAGGCCGACAAAGAGATGGCCGGCCAGTTCAACGCGATGACGGCGGATCTCGAGGATGGGATCCCGTCGATCGTATGCATGCACTACGACTCCAAGCCGGTGACCACCGAGCACATGCGGCTGGTGGTGGGATATGACGGCGCCAAAGATGAAGTCATCTATCACGAACCGGCCGAGCGGAACGGCGCCAACCGCCGAATGAGCAGAAGCAAGTTCCTGTCGCTCTGGTCGCTTAAGTACGACCGGCGCAAATGGACGGTGATCCGGTTCCGGATGAAGCCCTCGCGAATCGCGACGATCGAGGCGTCGAAAACGTTCACCAACGCCGATTACGCCCAGCACATAATTAAGCTCAAGAAGAAGATTCCCGCGGGCAAGGGTTTCAATATCGCCATTGAGCCTCCGTTTGTGGTTATTGGCGACGCGCCGGCCACCCGGGTTCGCGCTTACGCCTCCGGTACGGTCAGGTGGTCCGTACAGAGGCTCAAGAAGGCTTTTTTCAAGAAGGACCCCAACGATATTCTGGACATCTGGCTGTTCAGCAACGAGAAGGTCTACCGCAAGTACGCCTGGGAGGTATTCCGCGACAAACCGCAAACACACTTCGGTTACTACTCCAGCAGCGGTAAGGCGCTGATAATGAACATCTCGACCGGCGGGGGCACTCTGGTCCACGAGATCGTTCATCCGTTCGTCGAAGCCAACTTCCCGGCCTGTCCGTCATGGTTCAACGAAGGGCTCGGCTCGCTGTACGAGCAGTCCGGCACTCGATTCGGGAAGATTGTAGGCCTTACGAACTGGCGCCTGGCCGGGCTTCAGAAAGCTGTAAAAGCCAAACGAGTACCCTCATTCAAGACGCTGACGTCGACGACGACACACCAGTTCTACAGCGAGGACAAGGGCACAAACTACGCCCATGCCCGTTACCTTTGCTATTACCTCCAGGAAAAGGGCCTGTTGCGGAAGTACTACAAGGAGTTCGTAGCCAACCAAAAGACCGACCCCACGGGCTACGGGACGCTGAAGAAGATCCTCAATCTGAAGACTGACGCCGAAATGGAGTCGTTCAAGAAGAAGTGGGAGGCCTACGTCCTGAAACTGGTGTTCAGGTAAACGGCGCGGCCGTTCCCGCGCCGTTAGTATTTAAGTTCCGGTCTTCCTTGTCTTTGTCTGACGTCGGTCTGTAGTTGTATTATTTTCTGGCGGATGTGTTCGACCAGCGGGGCCGATTTGAATTTCCGAGCCTCTTCCTGCGGGATCGCTTTCCCGAATGAAACCACTATGTCCTCGCCTAGGCTCGGAAGCGATTGGGTTCTGGGCCAGGCCTCGAACGCTCCGTCGATGACCACCGGTACGATCCATTGCGCCGCACGCTGGGCCAGCAGTGAAACGCCCGGAAGAAACGGTGCGATCCGCCCGTTTTTCGTTCGCGTGCCCTCGGCGAAGACGAGCACCTGCCCGCCTCGCTTGATCCGTCGCATCGCCTCTTTCAGCGCGCCGGTGTCGGCGGTGCCTCGCTTGACCGGAAAGGCGTTCAGCGAGCTCATCAGCTGATTCAGGCTCGGTGTGTCGAACAGCGTGCTGCGGGCCATGTAGTTCAGCGGTCGGACAAGACCGAACCCAACCAGCATCGGATCGAGGAAGCTCTGGTGGTTCGATATATAGACAACGCCTCCCTCCGACGGTTCGTTGTGCCGGCCGTACACGCGGGCTTTCCAGAATGTCGGTAGCAGAAAACGCAGTCCCCATCGCATCATGCAGTAGTAGGGATTGGACGAGTCGATCGTGCTGGGCAACCGGAGCCTGTCCAGCTTAGGGTTGGGGTGGCTGCGGGTGGACGCCGCCTGGCGGTCTGGAGCGTTTGGGTCTGTCATGTGCGTTCCTCAACGGCCTGGATCATCGCGTCGGTAACCTGGTTGATGTCCATGTCGGACGTGTCTATCACGATTGCGCCGTCGGGCCTTACGAGCGGTCCGACCTGGCGTGCGATGTCCCGCTGGTCGCGATCGATAATCGATTGGAGGATATCGTCGTAGTCGGCGTCTGCTCCGGCGGACTGCAGTTCGTCGGTCCGGCGTCGGGCGCGGATTTCCGCCGACGCGTCCAGGTAGAATTTCACGTCCGCGTCGGGGAACACCACCGAGCCCTGGTCCCTGCCTTCAGTCACGAAACCGCCCAGCTCCCGTCCGATCTTGCGCTGCAGTTGGACCAGAACGCCCCGCACCAGCGCCGAACCGGCCGCATGACGCGTAAGGGCGGTTATCTGCTCGGTGCGTATCGCGGCGCTTACGTCCTTGCCCGATATCAGCACGCGAACGCCGTTGTCGTCGGGTATCAGTTGAAGGTCGATCTTGCCAGCCAGGTCCGCCAGCGCCGCCTCGTCTTCAAGGTCCGCACCGAGCTCCAGCGCGTAGTACGCCAGCCCCCGATACGTCGCGCCCGTATCGAGATACGCCAGGCCCAACGCCGCCGCCAACCTCCGCGAAGCAGTAGATTTACCGGACCCCGCAGGCCCGTCAATAGTTATAACCATCCACTGATTCTACACAAACCGACCGCCAGTGTCACCGCTGAACCGCTGGTTGGACTAAACTGCGCTTGCATTCGGCGGAAAATCCAATACTGTCATGGGTTACAAGGAGCACTCATGCCTATAAAAAACGCCAATCGTAACTCGGTTCTCACTGTCGTCGTCCTGTTTATGGGCGTAGTCGCCGCGTCTGGAAGGCCTCCGATTCCGCCCGAACCGGTTGGCCCGCCGCCGGATCTGACCAAAGGCGGCCAGTTGATGAGGATTAATTCGTTCCTTCTCGGGCCGACAGGGCTCAAGGGCGCGATCTTCACCAGGTACTACATGACCGGCGACGCGCGGCAGATACTTATCACGGAAGTCGAGTCAGGCTCGGCGGCCGACGGCGTGATCGAAGTCGGCGACATCATTCTCGGCATCGGCGACAAGAAGTTCGACACCGACGCCCGCAAGAGTTTCGGACGCGCGATCAATGACGCCGAGACCGAAAAACAAAAAGGCGTGCTGAAGCTCCTGCGATGGCGAAAGGGCAAAGAGAAGACCGTATCGCTGAAACTCAAAGTGCTCGGGACCTACAGCGACACTGCGCCGTACAACTGTCCGAAGTCCAAACGGATCATGGAAGACGCCCTGAAATATCTTGCTTTCGGTAAGACCCAGCCGCGTTTCTCGTTTGAGATTCTCGCGTTCCTGGCCTCGGGCAAACCCGAGCACATGAAGCTCGCCCGCGAGCGAATCCACGCGGCCAGGTGGGCCGGCCCCGACGCCAAGTGCGGAAACAGCGCCTGGGGCGCCGGTCACCATGGCGTCGTGATGGGCGAGTACTACCTGGCCACCGGCGACAAGTACATCTTGCCGATGATTCGTGAATACGCGATCAAGACCGCAATGGGCCAGGGTGGTCCCGGCACCTGGGGACACCACTTCGTGCCGCCGGACGCCAACGGGAAACTCCACGGGCGCCTCATGGGCTACGGCGGATTGAACGTCGCCGGCGTTCCGTGCTTCCTGTCGCTTACGCTGGCCAAGAAGTGCGGCGTGAACCATCGCGAGGTCGACCAGGCGATAAGACGATCCCGCGAGTTCTTCACCCAGTTCGTCGGGCACGGATCCATAGGGTACGGATACCACCGCGCCAGCCTCGAGCGACGCAGCAACGGGCGAAACGCACTTTCATCGAACGGGAAGAACGGCGGGGCGGCCGTTGCGTTCACCGTCCTGGGCGACAAGAGCGTCTCGCAATATTACTCCAAGCTCGTAACGTCGTCGTACGACGAACGCGAGTACGGACACAGCGGTAATTCCTACGGCATTTTCTGGGGTTACCTCGGTTCGAATTGCGGAGGCCCCAAAGCCGTCGCCGCCTTCGCCAAAGAAATGCGATGGTACAACGCCCTTACCCGCAAGGCCGACGGGAGCTTCGTCTCCCAGTCGCTGGGCGGATACTACGGCGGCAGAGGGATAATAGACGCAACCGTAGCCCACGTTCTATTCAACGCTCTGCCCCTGAAGAAGATCCACCTTACCGGAAAGGATGCCGCCAAAGAGCTGCACCTCAGCGATAAGGATGTGGCTGAGGCGATCGACGCCGGGCGATGGCGTTTGGCCGAATACAAGAAGATGTCCGCCGATGAGTTGATAGCGAAACTCGGAAGCTGGTCGCCCGCGGCTCGCGAATGGATTGCAGACTGGCTCGGCAAGAAGACCGGCGATCACACCGCCAAACTGCTGAAACTGCTGGAAAGCGACGATCACTGCACCCGAGCCGGCGCCTGTGCGGCGCTGGGGTATCAGGGCGAGCGATCGGCCGGCGCCGTCGACGCGGTTACCAAGGCGCTGTCGGACAAGCACGAAGTCGTGCGTGTCGCCGCCAGTTATGCGCTCATGCGAATCGGAAAGCCCGCCCGCCGCGCGGTGCCCGAAATGTTCCGGGCCGCCCTGACCACCCAGGAAGCAAACACGATGCAGCCGACGCGAACCGCGATCGCCTACAGCCTGGGGCACGCCCCCACCGGCGGGGCGCCGCTCTACATGACGGGCATGTTCCCCGACTGGCCCAAGGGCGAAAACCCGCTGAAGAATATCGATCGCAAGATGTTCTATCCTGCGATGAAGAAGCTGCTGGGGCACACCTCGGCCCGCACGCGCGGGTCGGGAGCCTACGCGTTCAAATACTTGGACGAAAAGGATGTCGGCGTGCTGGCCCAGGATATCTTTGAAGTGACGCGCAACGTGGCGCCGCACTACCCGATGTTCGGCGACACGCCCCGTGCATACGGGCTGGATCTCATGCTGCGGTATCGCCTCAAAGTGGGCGTGGAGCTATGCATCGAAACGCTCGGACCGCGAGCCTGGGGCGGAAGCCGCCGCCTGCCGCATCGTTTCACGACGCTGACGAAGTACGGCGGCGCCGCCAAAGCCGCGCTGCCCAAGCTGAAGGCCTGGCGATGGGATTTCCGCAACCCGGATCAACGCATCATGCTTGAAGAGGCCATCAGGGCTATCGAGAGCGACGATAAGCCGATGAAACTCATCAGCCTGGGCGACATCGTTGACAAGCGGCTTGCACGTGCACTTGCGGCAATCAGAGGGAACGTGTCCAAGGCGGATTATTGTCGGGAACTCATCAAGATGAATCCTGGCGATTACTTCTACCATGCCTCAGCACTGAAAAAACTTGTCGAACTTGTCGGTCCCAAGGCCTTCGACGACGTGCTGGCCGCTGCGGGATCGCCCGATCAGCGACTGGCGGATGTCGCCTGCGAGCTGGGCGCCAAGATGCCCGACAAGTGGGCGCCGCTCCTGGAGACCGCCAAGTCGAATCAACTGACTGGAGTCCTGAGAGTTCTGGGGCGCATCGGCGATCCGAAGGACCTCGACGCGATCAAGAAGCATCTGAATAACCGAGACGAAGCGGTGCGGCTGGCGGCGATCCAGGCTGTCGGGGCAATCGGCGGAGCAGACGAGATCCCCGCGCTGAGCGATCTGCTGCTAAGGGCTCGGTCCCCGCGCGAACGAGGAATTGTCGGCGATGCGATAGTCGCCGCCTGCCGGCGATCCAAAGATCGCCACAAGGCCGTCATTGGCGTGATCACCGCGATTGGCGAAACCAAGGATGAGGCGGTGCAATGCGCGATTATCGACGTACTCGGACGGGTCGGCGGACCGATAGCTCTCGGCGCCGTTGTTGCTACGACCACAAACGAAAGTCGAGACGTGCGAAGGGCCTCGTTCGAGGCGCTCAGTTCGTCATCCGATCCTGGAGCGAGCGTCGTCTTGCGGGCGATGGCGGTGAAAACCGAGCGAAACCGCAGCCGCGGCGAGGCCGTCAACGCCTGCGTCAGGCGAGTGATTTCCGGTGATTTGGCGCCGGACGAACGATTCGGACTCCTGAAGGAGCTGGCCGAACTCGATCCGCGAGGTTCCGGCGCTCGCAGTGCGCTCGCTGAACTGCAGTGGATGCCCGGGACTGAATCGCTGGCGATGGCTGTTGAATGGATGAAGAAGACAGACCGACGCCAGTATGGTCACGCCAGCGAATACGCCGCACGCGCCGCAATCGCAATCGCCCCGGGTATGAACGCCGACGATTCGGCTCAGTTCCAGGCCGCCCTGGCCGCGGTTAAAGAGGCGATGACCATCACGAAAGACGAGAAGACACTAACCGCAGCAAAAGCCTTCCTCGCAAAGCAAGGCAAGTAGAAGTTTGCTGTAAGTTTGCTGTAAGGAGTTCGCTTATGAAGCGTCGCGAGTTTCTTGGCGCCGGTATCGCCCTGGGCGCGGTTTCCGCTCTTGGGGCTCCGGCGGGGGATCGGGCCGGTGGCGAATTGGCGTTCACCAGCCCGCCAGTGGTCCAGGCGCCGTTGCCCGATTCGCTTTCGATATCCTTCACGACCGGCGGACTTGCCAACTGCTGGGTCGAATGGGGCTACGATAAGAAATTGGCGTTTCGGGCCAAGGCGGCCCATCACGGTCTGGTCGAATTGAGCGATCGCTTCCACTCGATTCGCATGCGCGGTATCGAGAAGAAGCGGATATTCTATCGACTGGCCGCCCAGGAGATTAAGTACGGCGGGGCCTACAGGATTCGCACCGGCAAGACGATTTACACCGACGTATTCAGCGTGAACCTGCCTGAGGCCAGCGCCGAGAAGATATCGCTGACGATAACGAACGATACGCACGCCAAGAACGATCTGCTCGATGTTCTTATCGCGCGGGTTAACGCTCTGAAGCCGGATTTTCACGTATGGAACGGTGATATCTGCGACAGTTTCAACAGCGAAGAGCAGCTGGCGCGGATTGCTCTTCGCCCGGGCTCCAAAGCCCTGACCGGCTGGGCGTCGGATCGTCCGCTGCTGTACGTTCCCGGCAATCACGATGTTCGAGGCCGCCACGCCGGTTCGCTGACTAAGGCGATGACGCCCTGGCCGCTCGACGCGAACGACCCTGCGGCGCTGAATCGCAGTTCTCATCTCGCCGGGCGATACTGCTTCGCACTGCGCCACGGACCGCTGGCCTTGATAGGGCTCGACACCGGCGAAGACAAGCCCGACAGACATCCGGCGTTCGCCGGCCTGGCCGATTTCGAAGACTACCGCCGAGCCCAGACCAAATGGTTGAAAGCGGCGCTGAAGCGAGAGGATATCAAGTCGGCTCCGTTCCTCGTCGCCGCCTGCCACATTCCCCTCCGCGGGCTGAAAGGCGACAATGACGGTCGCACCCTCAAAGGATACGCTTACTACTCGGGCCAGGGGCATGACGAGTGGATGAAACCGCTAGCCGACGCGGGCTGTCGCATGGTTATCAGCGGACGCACTCACCGCCCGCGAATCCAAAAGCCCACCGGCGACTGCCCGATATACCAGATAGTCGGCGGCGGGTCGCGAGCGAGTTCCGCGGCGCTGATCCGAATCCAGGCCGACAAATCCGAGCTGAAACTCACTATCGAAAACCTGAAAGCAAACCAGATCCATAAGCTTGCTCTAAAACGATAAAGGGAATCCGAAATGAAAACGACACGCGTATTGACGATTGTTGCGGTGATATTCTCGGTTAGCTGTTCGCGGCTCATGGCCGCCGATTCGGTCATTAAAGTCAAACCGTTCGCGCTTGACAGCGTTACACTGCTGGACAGCCCGTTCAAAAAAGCGATGGAAATCAATCGTGCGTATCTGCTGAAGCTCAACGCCGACCGGATGCTCTGGCCATTCCACGAAAGGGCCGGTATGGAGACTAAAGGTAAGCGTTACGGCGGGTGGGAGCAGAAGGATCTCGTCGGCCAGACCTCCGGGCATTACCTGACGGCGTGCTCGCTTATGTACGCCGCCACCGGCGACAAGGAACTCAAAAAACGTGTCGATTATATGGTCGCCGAGATCGCCAAAGTCCAGGCCAAACACGGTAACGGTTACGCCGGATCGGTTCGCCCGGAAGTGTGGAAAGAGGCGTTTACCGAGAAGTTCCGCGTTCATAAGTGGGGGCTCGCCGGCGGGTACGTGCCCTGGTACATACTGCACAAGACTTACGCCGGACTCATGGACGCCTACGTCCACACTGGCAACAAGCAGGCCCTCGAAGTGGCCCGCAAATTCGCCGACTGGGCCAAGAAGGGCACCGACAACCTGACCGAGGAGTTGTTCCAGAAGTCGCTTGCCTGCGAGTACGGCGGCATGAACGACGTGATGGCCCAACTGTACGACGTCACGGGCAATAAGGATTACCTGGCCCTGGCCAGGCGTTTCAATCACAAGCAGATATTCGATCCGCTGGCCGAGCGACGCGACGAACTGGCAGGCAGGCACGTTAACACGCAGCTACCCAAGCTCCTGGGCGCCGCACGCCTGTACGAGATCACCGGCGAAAAACGTTTCGGGACCATCGCAAACTTCCTCTGGGACCGCGTGATCGAGACCCGATCATTCGCCCCGGGCGGTGTCGACTTCCACGAACATTTCCGCGACGCGGGGTCCGAATCCAAGTATCTCAACTGGGACAGTAGCGAAACGTGCGCCGTTTACAACATGCTGAAACTTACTCGGCACGTGTTCGCCTGGAATCCCAAGGCCAGTTACATGGACTACTACGAGCGAGCTCTCTACAACCATATCCTCGGGTCCCAGGATCCGAAAACCGGCGGTATGACTTACTTCTATTCGATGAAGCCCGGACACTTCAAGACCTACTCCACAGAGGAAGACTCCATGTGGTGCTGCGTCGGGACGGGCATTGAAAACCACGCAAAGTACGGCGACACGATTTACTATCACGACGCCGATTCGCTCTGGGTCAACCTGTTCATCCCGTCAAAACTCGACTGGAAAGACAAGAGCGTAACCGTTACTCAGGAAACCAAATTCCCCAACACCGACACCACGACGATCAAGCTGTCGGTAAAGAAGGCCCAAAAGCTCACCGTGAAAATCCGCGTTCCGTACTGGGCGACAAAGGGCGTGGAAGTTTCGGTTAACGGTAAGGCCCAGAAAGTCACCGCCAAACCGCAGAGCTATCTGGCCCTGACTCGCCAGTGGAAAGACGGCGACACGATCAAGGTCCGCCTGCCGATGAGCCTGCATCTTTACACCGCGCGCGACGACAAGAAACTCGGCGTGGTGATGTTCGGTCCGCTCGTGCTGGCCGGCGAACTGGAGACCAAAGACATGCCCAAGAATCTGTGCTGCACGCACAACAAGCAGTATTCCGGCGATCCGGTCCCGCCGGTTCCCGTCATCATCGCGCCGTCGAAGGATCTGTCGGCCTGGATCAAACGTACCGACGACAAGGCCCTGAGGTTCAAGACGCAAAACGCCGGCAAGCCGAACGACGTATCGCTGATCCCGCTTGGAGAAATGCACCACCAGCGATACACGGTCTATTGGAAATTCTTCACCGCCGACGATTGGGCCAAAGAGCAGGCTTCCCGCCGGGCTGCGGCGCTGAAGCTCAAGGAGCTCGAAGCAAACACCATCGACAAGGTCATCCCCGCCACTCCGGGCGAGAAGGCCCATAACTTCAAGGGCAAGGGCTCCGGCGCAGGCTCTGCGTTCGGGGGTAAATGGCGAGATGCACGCGGGGGCGGATGGTTCTCGTACGAAATGAAAGTCTCGCCCGACAAGCCCGTCTCGGCGATGGTCAAGTACTGGGGCAGCGACGCCGGCGGACGAATATTCGACATCCTGGTCGACGACAAGAAGATCGCCACATACGATCTGGCGGCGCCCAAGCCGGGCAAGTTCATCGATGTCAAATATCCGATCCCGCCGGAATTGACCAAGGGCAAGAAGAAAGTGACAATCAGATTCCAGGCCCACCCCGGCAGAATTGCCGGCGGGATATTTGAGTGTCGGATAATAAAAGGCAAGTAACGGTTGGTTAGTGCAGCAACGCCGATCGTTGAGCCCGCCGGAGGCGGGTGACCTGAACGTAGCCCCGGGTGAGCCAAAGGCGAACCCGGGGAACAGGCATGTAGACAAGAAAGAGCCCTCCGAATGGAGGGTGACTGACACAAGAGCCTCTGGTTCATTGTGGCCTTGAGCGCCTTGCGTCAGTCACCCTCTTGCAGAGGGCTCTTTCAATATGAAGACGTCGAGTCCCCGGGCTCGCCTGCGGCTCACCCGGGGCTACTGTCAATCACCCGCCTTCGGCGGGCTCAACGGCCGACGATGCCAATTCCCAATTGCCACGCCGTTAAGGCAACTTCGTGTTCGGTTTCACCGCATCTTTCGGGCGCGGATTGTCCGGCCCGAAGACCAGCATGTCTTTGTACTCTTCGATCACTACGAAAGATTCGTCGATCTTGCCGTCGGAGCCCTGGACGGCTTTGATGTTCAGTTTCAAGTGTTTGGCCAGGAACGGGTAGGCGGCCATTCGTTTTGAGTCGCCGTAGTCGTGGCCCTCGGCGGCGAAGTGTGCGTTTTGGACCTTGTCGCCGGCGCCGTAGAGACTGTACACGTGCTTGATGTAGGGGAAGCCGGTCTTCGGTATGTGCTTGGTCCAGTCCTTGCCGTTTGAGATCACCAGCTGCGGGCGCGGGGCGCACAGTGCTGCGATTTCCGCGTTGTTTGTTTTGTGGTTTGGTCCCCAGTGGATCGGCATTCCGCTTTCGCAGACGCACCCGCCGAAGAAGTGCGTCGACACCTGGCAGACCGGAACGCTCACTGCCACGCGATCGTCTATCGCCGCCAGTACGAATGTCTGCGTCCCGCCGCCGGAGCAGCCGGTCATGCCGATCCGCTTTGCGTCCACGTTTTCGATCGATTGAATGAAATCCAGCGATCGGATGCTGTTCCAGGTTATCATTCGCAGCACTTCCGGCGTCTTGCGGTGCGACCAGCCGGCCTCCTTCCAGTCGCCGTAGCCGACCATGTCGTAGAGGAATACGACTGCTCCCATCTTGGCCAGCACGCCGCATCGCTGCTGACGCGCGGCGCGGAACCGCCCGCCATGTCCGTGCGGACACAGAATCCCGGCCAGCGTGCCCTTGTGCTGGGTAGGGCGATACAGCGATCCGGTCACGTAGAACCCCGGCGAACTTTGAAACGCGACGTTCTCGACGGTGTATCCTTTGTACGTTCGCTTCTTGAAGTACAGCGGCTTGAGCGGCGTCTTCTTCGGCAGTGTCGAAAGCTTGGCGCCCTTCATGATCCCGGCGATGATCCGCGTTTTTCTCGCTTTCCAGCCGGCAAGATCCGAATACGACGCCTTGAACGCCGCCAGTTCCTTCGCCGCAGCTTCGGGCTTCTGGGCATGTCCCATACGAAGCTTCGGCCCGCCGGTTTCCGAGATCGCCGCAGTCGTCATCGCCGCAACAAGAACAACAAACGCAAAGATTCGCATAGTTCGACCTGCTTTCATTATATGGTTAGCATTTGCTCCGGGCCTATTCTACTACGACTTTCTTCAGCGTGCGAATCTTCTTCTTCAGGCCGTCGGCTACTTGTTTTGTGGCGAATTTCGTTCCCTGCAGATAGAGTTCCTCCAACGGCATCTTCTCTATGCCGGCGAGGGTCTTGACCATCTTGCAGTTTCGCAGATTCAGATGCGTCAACCTCATTCCTCTCAGAGGGGTGAGATCCTTGATCTTGCAGCCGCTTATCCATAACACTTTCAGCGGCATGCCTTTCAGCAGTGCGAACTGGGGCGCCGGCAGGGTGTTTGTGTTGAAGTTTGTCAGCGGCAGGCCTCGAAGCGGTTTGAAATCCGCAAGATGCCAGCAGTTGGATATGTTCAGCTTACGCAGCGGAGCTCCGGCCAGTGCTTCTATGTTCTTGAGTTTCTGGCAGTCATAAAGGTTGAGGCTTTCAAGGGGCATTCCCTCCAGGCCGTCGAGACGACTCTTGATCCGACAGGCTCTGAGCCCCAGTGACGTGAGCGGGACGCCTCTCAGCGGCGTAAGATCGTCAATCATCCCACTGCCGTAGAGATCCAGCTTGGTGAGTTCCATGCCTTCGAGACCCTTGAGGCTTCGCAATTCCGGACAGGATCGCAGGCTCAGTTTCGTCAGTTTCATGCCCGTAAGCGGTTCGACGTGATCCATTTTGGCGAAGGACAGGTCCAGGCTCCGCAGTTTCATACCGTACAACGAGCCTACCGAGGTAATGGCGCTGGCGCCCCAGAAATTCAGTGCGACGATCCTGTCGCCCTCGATCTTGTGCCCCTTGATATGGACCTTGGCTCCGCTGACTTCGGAGAGTTTTTTCAGCAGTACGCCGAGGCGCTGCTTTACCGGCATCGCGTCGCGTTTGCGGGTCCACTGGGCAAGCGCTCTTGTCACCCCTCTTGGCGGGGGAGTGTATCCGCAGTCGATCGGACCGGCCGCGGCGAGCTCCTTATCCAGTTTTTTAAGCGGCATCGTCGCCCGCAGCGCCGAGGCGTCGGCCTTGCCGCGGAGCGTCAGATACGTCTGGTAATACGCCCTGGCGCGTGCGAGCATTCGCAGGCGGGAGGCTCCTGTCGTTCTCTTGGAAAGCTGCTGATACCAGTGGCCCAGGTCGATGTAGGTGTCGTCAGGCAGATCATCCCACCGTTTCGTCGCCAGCGGTATGAACGTCCTTGTAGTCTCGTCGGCGTCGGCCATGGACACAATCTCTCCGGCCGCCTTGGGGTCGTTCTTCTCCACAAGCAGGAGCATCAGGAGCTGTTTTGCCGCTCGCTTGTCGTCGGGCCGGTCCTTCAGCGTCTTGCGTAGTGTCGCCCGACGAACGGAACAGAAGATCGTCGGCGGCCCACCTGATCTCACGTATAGTCTGTTCTGTTTCCAGATTGATCCCTCCGCCGGTGAGTCTTTGCCAGTCGCTGTATCGCTTTGGGCAGTATACCGACACGCAATAGGCCGCCTCTGCGAACTGGCGCGGCCACAGGTCTTTGTCGGCGTACTGGGTCTTGGCGATCGCCAGCAGCTCAAGGTATCTGGCCGCCCACCCTTCAGGAAGGGCTCCGGTGTTAAGGAGCACCTGCAGGAATGACTGATCTTCCAGGCAGTGCGACGCCAACTGCTCTGTGATTGACTGAGTTTCCGCCATTATGAGCTCCGCCTTAACGTTAGTCGGCCGCATTCAATGGTTTGTTTCCGGGCCTGTGATTCGCAGTTTCTCTCGAATGATTCTGTCACGCTCCCGCCAGAGCATTTTCAACTCCTCACGATACAGCCCCGAGTACGCGTACTTGTAAGGAATGTCCGTTACGTTCGGCCGCCACAAGACAACGTCAAGCTGATTCGGCTCGAGGACCGCGTTTTTGTGGTAAATCAGGCCCGGCGATTCCTCGGCCTCCATCGGCGCCTGGCTGTAGTCGTCCAAAACGAACGTGTAGTCAAGACCCTCGGTATACAGTCCGCGTATCGCCCCCAGCATTGGGTGGCTGATTTCGAGCACCGTACATTCGACCAGCAGCGCGTCATCCCCGAAGGCGTTCAAAACAATCTGTTGTCCATCAATAACGCCGGGCCAGTAGCCCTTGTAATCCACCACGAGCGGCAGGTCCAGTTCGTGATAGTTTATCTGGTATTTGGCGGCGCGCTGCTGGGCTTCGAGTTCTTCCGGGGTAGGGGGGATCTCAGGAACGCTGTGGGCGGCGGTGTCGCCAGCGGCGATTAGTTCACGCTGAAGTTCAAAGATCTCCAGGGGCACAGAGTTGTCCGACACCAGAGCTACGCCCGCCTGGCATTCGGCGCCGGCCGAATCGAATTCGCCAACGCGACGCAGCAGATCGGTTAGCACCGCCTCATACTGACCCGCCCGGTCGAAAGGAATGCGCCGCTGGCGCATCTCTGTCAGGAGCTCTATTGTCTTGCGGCGAAATTCCATCGCCAATTGATCCTCGGACTCATCGTCGCACGCCCACGCGGCGCAGTGAAAACCACTCGCCGCTTCGTATAACCGGCCAGCCTTCTGTTCCAGGACCGCGCACGCTGCAAACCGCCTGGCCAGTTCAGGAACTGCGGTGTCGCTCAGTGCGGCCTTGAGTTCGTCCGAATCGATATGCTTGCGCACCTTCCGATGAATCTTGGATATGTCCGGCGCGCAGTAGTCACACGTCGGACACCTCTGGACCCACATAGACATTGTGGATCGATACATTTCAGCGGGCCGCAGATCGAGATCAGGCGAACCCAAAAAAGTGTTACTGCTGCCAAGCACCATGTGCTCTGAAACCTCGCCGCAATGGGCGCACCGTATGTTGTCGGCTCCAAAAGTGGTCATATTATTCGGATCTCCGTACCTGACAATGTTTATTGCGCGTTCTGCATAATAACATGCGTGCGACCCCGGGGCGATTTGCTTGCAAGCCGTATCAAGGACGCTGCTTGTAACGATTCCCACGCGACAGCAGATGCTCAAAAGTCGCAAGCCCTTCCGGCGTTCTGTCGCATCAATATACAGCGGTATTATACAGAGCCAATGCGACTGAACCATCTTTTTCTTAAGAGGTTGTGGTGATTGCGGAGGCGTATTGTTCGCCGTTTGCCAACGGCGGGCGACCGGCCGGTCAGCCCTGGGGGATTCGCCCCGCTGATCCGGCGTGTTTGCATAGCTGTGATATTTGTGTATAAAAGTCAGGTTTACAGGCGCCGCGGTTTGGCGTCGGGAATTAGAAAGCGGCCATTCATGACAGACCAGTCCGACAACCAGTCCGCCGGCGGCGACAAGCCCCGTCGACGAAAGCGATATCCAGGCAGTCACCCCCGTCGTTTCGACCAGCGGTACAAGGAGCTGGCCGGAGATGACGATATGGTCCGGCACGTTCGCGGGCGTCGCCGCACGCCGGCCGGGTCGCACGTGTCGGTGCTGCTGAGTGAGGTGATCGACGCACTGGCGCCCCGGCCGGGCCAGATCGTGGCCGACTGTACGCTGGGCTACGGCGGGCACGCTTCGGCGCTGGCCAAGGCGGTCCAGCCGGACGGTAGGGTGATCGGCTTTGACGTAGATCCGGTGGAGCTGGAGCGGACCAGGAAGCGGATGGAGGTCCAGGGCCTGCCGATAAGCACTCACCACTCCAATTTCGCCGGCATCGCCAAGGTGATGGGCCTGGAGGGTCTGGACGGCTACGACGTGATCTTCGCCGATCTGGGTGTCTCCAGCATGCAGATTGACGACCCGGCCCGCGGTATGAGCTACAAGCATGACGACGCCCCGTTGGACATGCGAATGAATCCCTCCCGCCAGCAAACCGCCGCCGACCTGCTGATGACCATCAGCGAGGCTGACCTGTCCCAGGCCCTGTGGGAACTGTCCGACGAACCGGACCACGAGACAATCGCCCAGTGGATCGTAAGCCAGCGACAGGCCGCACCCATCACCACCACCGGCCAGCTCAAGAGGCTGATCTTCGGCGTAAAGGGCACCGTGGAGAAGGTCTGGAAGAAACAGTCGAGCTATTCCGACGCCCACCCGGCGATGCGGACCTTCCAGGCCCTGCGGATACTGGTCAACGATGAAATGTCGGCGATAAGGCAACTGCTGCGTCTGGCGCCCCAATGCCTGCGACCCGGCGGACGGATAGGCGTCATCAGCTTCCACAGCGGGGAGGACCGCCTGGTCAAGAAGGCCTTTCGCGAGGGATATCGCCAGGGGGTCTACGAGGCCTACAGCGGCCAGGTCATCCGGCCGGGGAGTCGCGAACTACACCGCAACCCCCGCAGCAGCTCGGCCAAGTTCCGCTGGGCCCGCATCGGCGCCGCGCAGGACCAAAGCGCGCCGCTCGATCAACCGGAAGAAGGGTAGGGCCCCTTGAGATGAGCTGACAGGATTTTCCAGCAAGCCGCCGCCCGTCCGCCTGTCGCCGTCAAACCTGGAAATTGGATATTCCTTGTTGCTCTGTTGGATATTCGCCTAACGCCGTCGCCTATACGCCGTTTCATCATTCATCATTCCGCGTTCATCACTGCCGTTCCCATCTTTCTTGCGTAGCGTGGCGTCCCCGGAAATAATCACACGCTCCAAAGAGAGACGGTTGTTTATTCGGAAACGAAGCGGTCCAATAGCTCCGCAGATTCCTCGGTTAGCTCGCGGACTCCTCGGAGCGTTTGGGAATCAAGGAGTTCTGGGTTTGCGTTACTGAAGGCAAGGGGTCGCGGGGGTTGCATGCAGTTGTCAGGGCAGACAAAGCGAAGGCGTTCGGCAGTTTTCATTGGCACCTTGCACTTGAAATTCAAAAGTGTTGCCGTTCCATCCTCGGCAATCAAGTGATCATCAGCCTCCCAAGGTTCGTATGGGAGTCGCCTCTCAGCATCATCGTAGTTGATAATCTCAGCGACTCGCATACGTCCAAGCACACTCATCCGGCCCCCGCGAATATTCACTACGTAGACGTATGCTCCAGGTCGTACTCCTCTCGTGAGAAACTGATTTGAGGCAGTGTGGACCAGGCGATCATGCCCATCCTGTGCCAGCTCACGCGCTCCGGAACAAGTCGTCCCATTCCAATAGTGTGTGAAATATCGTGTCACTCTGTTTTCTCCTTAAAGTTCTATCTCAGAAGAGGCATTGGGGGCATTGGGATCAGCCGCCGCCTCTCGCCGTTAAACCTGGAAACTGGACATTTCTTGTTGTTTTGTTGGATATTCGCCTAACGCCGCCGCCCTCGCCTTTCTACTTTCAACGGTTCTATTTTCTCGCGCAGCGCAGCGCTGAACCGAACAAATAATCAAGAGTACTCAGCCATTTCGTCTTACCCGTATTAGGCTTGCCAACAAGAATATTCACGCCAGGCAAGAACGACAATCTCTCTTCTTTTCCATTTTCGGCTAGCCTAGAGACAGATCGAATAATCATATTATGAGTCTTCATCAGTCGATTACCTCACCAAGGCCAAGTTGGCCGACTTCTTCGTCGAATATTCTGTAAATCAGGGTTTTTAGTGATGAGCCAGTTCGCTTTCCAAAGGCCCGCTTGACAGATTTCATGTGACGGCAGAGATCATCATAGTGGGAATTCTCCTGGAGACGGTTGGCTCGAGCCTTGCCAGCCTCAGTCAACCTTAGTTGAAATCCCTTGTTCACGCGAGTTACCCTAATGAGTCCTTTGCTCTCAATGTAAGCGAGAATGTGATAATATCGTTGGTCCCAAGGCCCGTAGTGGAAGCGAATCATCGAAGATTCGATCACTCTATATAGATTGTCACACTGGAAACCTTCCGTTCTACAGGCTCTGGCAAAAAAGTCAGGGTATCTTACGAAGAAATCCAGCTTTGCCATTTTAGTCAGGCCATCGATACGGTTTGCTGTACCGCATATTCTGAATAGCAAAAGGAGGCGCGCAGCATGAAATTCCAGTATGTCATCTGCTAACAGGGGCCGCGCAGCAGGGACAGTATCGAGATATCGTGCGGATTTCATTCTTGTGCCCTCCTGAAGCGATGCAAACATCTATCTGTCACTGAGTACATGCAACCGTGCATGATGTTTAATGGCGGCTTCGTTGGTCTGGTCCAAGAATCCCTGAGTTTCCTTAGTCTTTCCAAGCACCGAGCATGGAAGTCAATGCCGGAATCGGGCCATTTTCCACAGTCAAGATTTGACTTCAATTCCTGCAACTCTGCTAGGATCTCTCCCTCTACTTCTGTCCTGTGGTCGATATCCATGTACCGATGCTGCATTACCTCACCTACATAGCTTCTTCTTGCTTCAAGTGCGGAGAGAATCGTATCGTCAGGAATATCTGCAAGCAGCATCTTCTGCCTCAAGGCGGCTCCTCCACCTGCTGAAGCCGGATGCAGAAGTTTCTCTGTGGTCTCGTGAAACCATTCGTTTAAAGGATCCCGCCGAATTTGCTTCTGTTCTCGTCCCTCTCTTTCGGATGCATCTCCCGCATTCTTGACCTTTGCAAGCAGTTTTGCATATAGTTCTTCCTGCTGATCCCCCGCCAAAAAGATGGTCTTTGCCTCCATAATATTCTGAAGCTTCAGAAGGTTCGTATTCTTGAGGGCCTCCTCCTTGCCTGGGACCGACCAAGTCGAATTCTCTACCCAGAACTCACAGCTATTGCCATTTGGAGACGTGAATGTCCCTACCTTTTCGTCTAAAACACTCGCCAACTCTGCAGCTTTTGGAAGTCGGTCCGGATCCCCTAAGGGTAGGCACAGTGGGCTCAAGTCTCCTTGAACATCTCTAGATGTTACAATCCGGAATGACGTTGGTTCGCTACAGCGATCATAAGCAAGAGACTTCTCGATAATCGATGTTCCGTTCTTCTTTTTCTTCCTCTCACATAGCTTTGCAACTGACCATAGCTGATTCAACTTATTGGATTTTGCTTGGACAAACTCGACACGAATTCCATTGCCGTTTGTCCATATGAGCGTTACGTCATCCTGTGTCTCACACCACACTTCCCGCAATTCATCATTCAGAAGCATGTCGAGACAGAATCCTGCCGCAACATGGTCTTGGAATCGAAAGCCCTGACGGGCCTCGATTCCGTCTGTCTCCAAAGGAGGTAGATCATAGATAGAATCAGGCGATGCGTCGCCATTTGTATCTATCAAGTTCTCTCTCCCTTATGAAGCTTTCAATGCATAAAGAGTAGTTTTTTGTTCCACGAACTGTCAACGGATCTCGCGAGATTTAGGCAAATCAACAGAAGTAAGTGTATTTTGCTATGTGACCCATGCAGTTTCCAGAATACTCTTAAGATTGCGTAAGGAAGCAGCCGTACGTGGGCAAACATATTTGTAGCTTGGCACGTCGTATCGCGGGGCTCCATATCTGACAATACTTTCGATAGCGTCAGCCAGTTCCGTAAGGATGTTCTGTTGTCCCTCGTCAACAACGAACGAAAGTGAATCATTTAGATGCAACTCGTCACTTTGCATTTCACATTCGTGCGACGAAATCCATTTGCGGACGTTGGAACCCGATGGGACATTGCCATGCATCGCGACTTCGATCTTCGACTCGGATAAGACGTCGGCGAATATCATGCAGAAATACGATAGGAGTTGGCTATTGGCACCAACATCCGAATTGGATCGGTCATCGACAATGAATCTATTATATCGGTCAAGCCTCTTGATACGTTTATCCGCAAAACCGTCATAGGCATCATAGAATATTTGTTTGAGTTGACTCATTATTATCTGGTCTCCACGTCCCGCGTTTCGCCGCCCCAACCAAAACCCGCCAGATGGGACAGCTTTTCATCCCTTACGACATTTGACGATATTATCTTCGGTAATTGATAATGCAATCGCAAGGACTAAATCAGGTGCTTGGTTCTGGGTTTTAGGGGGGTAGGAACCTAAGAGCTCTAACCTCGAACCTGGAACCTATCCAATTTCCGAGTATTGGCGGCGGAAGTGTCGCTCGTTGTGTCGGTGCTGACGGGGCTTGAGGTCGGGGGCGATTGTCGCTACAGTTGGCTGAGCTAACAAAAGGGAATTCATCTATGACTGACGACGTACAACGAATCAAACAGCTTCGCGAGACGATCGGCCGACATGATACGCTCTACTACGTTCAGGCCGCGCCGGAAATATCCGATCGCGATTACGACCGGCTGCTGGACGAACTCAAGGCGCTGGAGGCGTCACATCCCGAACTGATTACGCCCGAGTCGCCGACCCAGCGGGTGGGAGGACGGGCGGTTGACGGGTTCGAGTCGGTCGCCCACGCCGTTGCGATGCTGAGTATCGACAACACCTACAACGCCGACGAGGTGCGGAAGTTCGACACCCGCGTCCGCGAGGCCGTCGGCGAGGCGAATTTTCACTATCTGGCGGACCCGAAGATCGACGGGGTGGCCTGCTCGCTGCGATACGAGGCCGGGCGCCTGGTCCGGGCCGTTACGCGCGGCGACGGGCTGACCGGCGACGATGTCACCGCAAACGTTCGCACGATCCGGTCGGTCCCGCTCGTGCTTAACGGCGGCGATGCTGAAGATATCCCCGATGTGCTCGAAGTTCGCGGCGAGGTCTACTGGCCGCGGTCGGCGTTTGACGCCTGCAACGCCCGCAGAGAGGCCGCCGGTCAGGACAAGTTCGCCAATCCGCGGAACGGTTGCGCCGGCACGCTGAAGCAGCTCGAACCGAGCGTGGCCGCCGAACGCAAGCTGGCGTTCCTGGCTCACGGGCTGGGCGAGATGTCTGTCCGGCCGGCGGGGCGGGCCAGCGAGATCAACGACTGTCTGGCCGCCTGGGGGATTCCGACCAGCCCGCACGGGCGGGTTTGCGGAACTATCGACGAAGTGCTGGAAGTTATCGGGGAGTGGTTGACCCTTCGCAGCGAGGTCGACTACGAAACCGACGGGTTCGTGGTCAAGGTCGACCAGCTCGACCTGCGCGACAAAATCGGAACCACCAGCCGCTACCCGCGATGGTGCATCGCATACAAATACGAATCCGAGCAGGCCGAAACCGTTTTGCTCGACGTGGACTTCCAGGTCGGCAGGACGGGCAAAGCCACGCCGGTGGCCCACTTCGAACCGGTGCAACTCGGCGGGACGACGGTCTCCAACGCGTCGCTGCACAACTTCGACCGGGTCGACCACCTGGCGTTGCGTATCGGCGATACGATAGTTGTGGAAAAGGCCGGCGAGATCATCCCGCAGGTCGTGGCGGTTGTGGCTGATAAGCGGGTGACCGAAGGCCAGTTGGTCTCTACGCCGGTCGAGTGCCCCGAATGCCAGACGCCCCTGCAGCGCGACAAGCCCAAGGAAGGGTGTGTTGCGTTCCGTTGCATTAACCCCGACTGCGAGCGCCACATGGAGCGTCGACAGCGGAAAACGACTCCCGATACATGTCGCGGAGCCCGCGGGCGCGGCTGCGACCAGCCCGTCGAGATCGTAGACGGAATGGTCGCGCTGCGGTGCCCGAATCCGGAGTGTCCGGCGCAGTTTCGCGAGCGGTTGGGCTTTTTCGCCGGTCGCGACCAGATGGATATCGAGAACCTCGGTCCGGCGGTGGTCGATCAGCTTGTCGACAGCGGGCTGGTGACGCATTTCGCCGAGCTGTACGGCCTTGAAGCCGAGAAGCTTGTGGCCCTGGAGCGGATGGGCGAGAAGTCGGCGGCGAATCTGCTGAAGGCGATCGAGACGAGTAAATCGCGCGGGCTGGCCAGAGTGTTGGCGGCGTTGGGCATAAGGCACACCGGCGGAAGGGCGTCGGGAATTCTGACCGGGGCGTTTGGCGATGTGGACGCGATTGCGGCCGCTTCAATTGAAGAACTGACGGCGATAGACGAGATCGGCCCGACGATAGCCCAGAGTGTTTACGACTTCTTCAACAGCCCGGTCGGTCGGGAGACGATCAGCAGCTTGAAATCCGCCGGAGTGCAGATGACCGGTGCGGCGGCGGAGGCTCCGGCGGAGGGCTCGGCGGCGCTGGCGGGCAAAAAGATAGTAGTGACCGGAACGCTGGATGGGTTCTCCCGCCGCGAGGCGAAGGAGGCGATCGAGACCGCCGGCGGAAGGGCGTCGTCAAGCGTATCGTCGAAAACAGACTTCGTGGTCGCCGGGGCGTCACCGGGCTCGAAAGTAACCAAGGCCCAGGGACTCGGCGTGGAAGTGATCGACGAAGAGGAGTTTAAACGCAGGCTGGGCTGAGAATCGGCGACAATCAGCCGTTATCGGCGCGAATTTTCGCAATTTCCGACTGGACCATCTCCAACGCGGCTTGGAATTCGGGGATATCGGGATAGTTCTCGACGGCCAGTTGCAGGTCCTCGACCGTAGTTTCGTCCAGCAGGTCCGGGTCGGCGATCATCTCGATAAGCATTTTGTACTGTTCCAGACCCTTTTCGGCCCGGCCGACAGCTATAAGGGCCAAGGCCAGATTATTTCTCACGACAATGTGATCGGGGGCTATATCGACGGCCTTTTGCGAGAATCCGATCGATTCTTCGAAGCGATTGAGCTTGTAGTTGATCCATCCCTGCTGCCCGAACGCCAGGGCCTTCTGCTGGTCCGGAGCGTCGGGGATTTCAGTTACGGCTGCGTAGTCGGCGACGGCGCCCTCGATATCGGCGGAAATCAGCCTTTCCGTGCCGCGATTGATGTACGCGTCGGCCTTGTGTTCGGGCGAGGAGTCGGGCATTTCGATTACGGATGTGTAATCGGCGATCTCGCCGTCTGTGTCGTCGAGCTGGTTTCTGGCCATACCGCGATTGAAGTAGGCTGAGGCTCTTTCGGACGCCGGGGCGTCAGGCGTGTCGATAACGATCGTGTAGTCTGCGATCTCGCCGGTGATATCTCCGGACTCGCCCTTTGCCCGGCCGCGATTTACGAACGCCTGGGCCTTCTGGTCGCTGGTGGCGTCGGGCATTTCGATAACGGTTGTGTAATCGTGGATTTCGCCGTCGGCGTCGCCGGCATGGCCCCTGATCAGACCGCGATTAAAGCACGCAGAGGCCTTGTCCTCCGGCGACAGGCCGGGAGTGTTGATGATCTCGGTCCAGAGCGTTACGCCCGAGGCGAAATCGCCGGTTTCGCAGGCGGAAAACGCGTCGTCCACTAACTGGTCGATTCTGGCCTGGGCGGCGTGGGCCTGTTCGTCGATAGTTTCATCGTCGCCGGCGGGCGAGTTCGGTGTCAGATCTTCAGTCATGGCGATATTCCATTGCAGTTACGTACAGGGCGGGAGAATGTCAGGGCAAGGATTATCGAAGCCAGGGCGACAACTGTCAAGCTCGACGAGTTTGGCGAGCATTTCGCCGACCGATGCGCCATGTTCACAGGCCCAGCAAGTGTGAACCTCCCGCCGGAACTCAATCGGCGTGGCGGTTCCGGTCGAGGCGCTTTGGCCGCGTATCTATAAGCAGCGACAGTGTAGTAGGTTATGTCTGAAAAAAGCAGTAAAAAGGATCGGTAAGCATGCATATGTATACGCCCCGGCCAGGGCTGAGCCCCGGGTCGACAGTGAACTTACTGTGAAGCAATTGTGAACATGGCCCCGGGCGGCCGGCGGGGATAGGGATTATTGCGCAGTATTGGGTCGCGTTCTTTGCGAGCTTATTTCAGCGGAGGGGTCGGTTGGACGATACAGTTGTGGGTCAGGTCCTGAAAGAGTACTTGAGAGGGCCGTCTGAAGCGTTCGCCGCGAGGGTCGGAGGGGCGGCGAATTCTTCGACGGGCTTATCTTTCAGACGCCTGCCCGCGAGGCCCCAGGATGCAGTTTCGAATACCTGACGACATCGTAATCAAAGCTCAGGCAAATCTTACCGACATCAGTATGGCGGTGGCTGTCGAGTTTTACGCTGACAACAGGATCGATCACACCGACGCATGCAGGCTGGCCAACACGTCGTCGGAACGGTTCAATCGCGAACTGGTGCGGCGCGGGCTGGGGATTCAGATATACTCACCGGACCGGGAGTGCCGATCGGCTGTTTGATCCGGCTCCGGACGATTGGGCCCACAGCGGGCCATTGACAAAAGCGTTTCAGCGGCGACAATGTGCCGTCATCATGCCTACTCCACACCCAACCAAACCTGTTATCGGGATCATCGGCGGAATCGGCTCGGGCAAGAGCGCCGCATCCGACGAATTCGCCGAGCTGGGATGTGCAGTGGTGAACGCCGACGCGATCGGCCATGAACTGCTGGACGTTCGGGAAGTTCAGGACGAATTGCGAAGGCGGTGGGGCGACGGGATATTCACCGCATCGGGCCAGGTCGATCGGGCGACCCTGGCGGAGATCGTGTTCGGATCGCGAGCCGAACTGGACGCCCTGAACGCAATACTGCACCCGTGGATCGGAGCAGAGATGGCCCGCCAGGTTGAACGGGCGTGCGGCGATGAGTCGGTCGATGCGATAGTTCTCGATGCGGCGTTGCTGATGGAGGCCGGTTGGGACGAGCTGTGCAGCTGCGTGATTTTCGTTGATACGCCCGAGCCCGAGAGGCTTCGGCGGGTCAGTGAGCGTCGCAATTGGGATCCGGACGATTGGGCGTCTCGAGAAAAAATGCAGATTTCTCTGGACATTAAGCGGAGCAGGTGCGATTATTGTTTTGACGGCAGTTCAAGCGTCTCCCACCTGCGTCAGCAGGTTCGTAAGCTTTACCCCCGCATAATCCAGCCCGCCTAGGGTTTTGGATACAAAAACAGGCCGGAATAATCGCACTTGGTTTGGGAGACGTGCTGTTAAAATCTGGTGTGATACGCCCGAGGGCCGAATACCGGCGACTGGCCCCGCCGGACCGCAGAAACATAAAACACGTCGACGATGACATTTTCCAGGGACTAATCAGACGAACCAGACGATCCAAGCGAACTAATTATGTTCTAAGGGGAGACGCCTGATCTCGCCGGATAGGATGCCGGCGTAACTCTCAGGTTCTCCAGATGGAGGCTGTGTAAGCACATGGCAAAAGCTATAAAGAAGACAACTAAGAAAGCCGCAAAAAAGACCGTCAAGAAGGCCGCCAAGAAGGCCGCCAAGAAGACGGTCGCCAAAAAGACAGCCAAGAAGACTGTCAAGAAGGCGGCCAAAAAGGTCGCCAAGAAGACCGTCAAGAAGGCCGCCAAAAAGGTCGCCAAAAAGGTCGCCAAGAAGGCCGCCAAGAAGAAGGTCGAGCCTGAAGTTGTAGAAGTGGAACAGGAAGTTCAGGACGCCCCGGAAGCCGACGTGATCAGCGACAGCGAGGTGGAACTCGTCGAGGCGGTGATCGTAGAAGATGAACCGACCGCCGACGATGCGAAATCCGAAGATTCGTCCAAAAGCGACGAGGCTTCCAAAGACGCCTCTAAAGAAAGTTCGAAAGAAGCGTCCGATTCCGGCCGGGACAGGAAGTCCGGAAGGTCTGGAAGGCGCGGCAAGTCAGGCAGACGCGACAAGTCCGGCAAGCCGGACAGGTCCGGTAAATCCGGCAAGCCCAATAAGCTCGAAGACGGTTTCGATTCTGTCATGCACGCTCGATACGAAGAGGTCAAACGGGGCACGCTGTACATTACCGAGCTTCAGGCCATGAGCACTCCCGAGCTCCGCCAACTGGCCAGGGACGAAGGCGTGGAAGACATCGAGTCTACGGGCAACCAGGAGCTGATGATCAAGATCATCTCCAATCGCATAAACAAGAGCGGGCTGATGTTCGGAGACGGCGTGCTGGAGATCCTGCCCGACGGGTTCGGATTCCTGCGGAGCCCCGAGTACAACTATCAGCCCGGTCCGGACGATATTTACGTATCGCCCAGCCAGATCCGACGGTTCAACCTCAAGCCCGGACACATTCTGGCCGGTCAGATCAGACCCCCCAAGGAGTCCGAGAAATACTTCGCTCTCCTGCGAGTCGAGGCGATCAACTACCAGGACCCCGACAAGCTGTCGAAAGTTACGAGTTTCGAAGATCTTACTCCCGCCCACCCCGACAGACGCCTCTTCCTGGAGACCACCAGCGACGAAGTTTCGATGCGCGTGATGAACCTCATTACTCCGATCGGTTTCGGACAGCGCATGCTGATTGTGGCGCCTCCGCGAACTGGCAAAACGATACTGCTGAAGAAGCTGGCTAACTCGATAACCACCAATCATCCCGACGCATTTGTGATTGTGTTGCTGATAGACGAGCGGCCCGAAGAAGTCACCGACATGCGTCGAAACACGACCGCCGAAGTGGTCTCGTCGACGTTCGACGAAGGCTCCAAGCGTCACCTGGTGATGGCCGAGATGATCTTCGCCAAGGCCAAGCAGATGGTCGAATTCGGACACGACGTCGTTATCCTGCTGGACAGCATTACGCGTCTGGCTCGAGCCTGCAACGCCGAAGCTCCGCATTCGGGCAAGATACTCACCGGCGGTGTTGACGCAAGCGCTCTGGCCTTGCCGAGAAAGTACTTCGGATCGGCCAGATCTGTGCTGGAAGGCGGATCGCTTACGATTATCGCCACCGCCCTGGTCGACACCGGTTCGCGAATGGACCAGGTTATCTTCGAAGAGTTCAAGGGCACCGGTAACGCCGAACTGTACCTTGACCGGCGTCTGGTGGACCGGCGCATCTGGCCGGCGATTGACTTGGCCCGCTCCGGTACGCGACGGGAAGAGCTCCTGATGGACACCGACGAGTGCAGGCTGGTGGCCAATTTGCGACGAGTCACAAGCAACATGCAGCCGACCGAAGCTATGGAACTTCTGATCAAGCAACTGTCCAGAACAAGTTCGAACGCAGAGTTCCTGATGTCGATGAAGTTGGACTAGGCGTAATACGAGATTAATACGATGGGAACTGACCTGATTGACGGTTGGTTCCCATCCTTTTTATACAAAGCTGTGAAGGTTCACCGACCATGAAATGCGAAGCAATCATTTTCGATCTTGACGGAACACTGCTGAACACGCTGGACGATCTGGCCGACGCGAACAACCAGGCCCTGACCCAACTCGGTTTTCCGACCCACCCGGTCGAGAGCTATAAATATCATATCGGAAACGGCGTCAGGCTCCTGCTGGAGCGAACGCTGCCCGAAGATTCCCGCGACGAGGCGATGGTCGAAAAGGGCATTGCGATGATGAAGCAGGCCTACGACAAGTGCTGGGACAACAAGACCCTCCCGTACGCCGGGATACCCGAGATGCTGGACGAGCTGACTCGCCGCGGCGTGCGAATGTCGATACTCTCGAACAAGCCGCACGATTACACCCGCGTTATCGTCGACAAGTTGCTGGCCCGGTGGGATTTTGAAGAGGTCTGGGGCGTCAGTGAAACGGTCGCCCCCAAGCCCGATCCGGCGGGAGTTTCCAGCCTGGTCGAGACTCTGGGCGTTCCGACCGAGAACCTTATGTATCTTGGCGACACCGCCACCGACATGGAAACCGCCGTCGGGGCCGACATATTCGCCGTGGGCGTGCTGTGGGGATTCCGCACCGCCGACGAACTGACTCAAAGCGGAGCGGACGTGCTCCTGAGCAACCCGGCCGAACTGTTGGACGTTATCGATCGGGACTGATGCATTACCGGTTTGGCGTCGCTTTGGTCGGCGGGGTTTTCGGGTCCGTGCGACCGTAAACATCCACCCGCCGCTGCAGGTCGGACTGGCTTGGGTCGACCTTCAGGCTGTTACGCCAGGCGGCGACGGCTTCTGTGAGAAAACGCTCTTCATGCGTCGCGCGATGCAGCTCCAGCAGCACGTTTCCCAGACGCAGATGTATCTCGGCGTTGAACGGGCTGAGTGCGGCGGCTTTGCGGGTGGCGGTTACCGCGTAACCGTAGCTTCCCGCCGCCCGGGCGGATGCCGCCAGATTCAACCACGCCGCCACATCCTTGGGCGTGAGTCGGGCCGCTTCGGTGTAGGCTTCCAGAGATCCTTTAGTATCGTCAAGGTCGAATAGCACCTCGCCCAATAGCGTATGAGCGGCCGCCCGGTCTGACGATCCCATCTTCTTGTCATTGCTTATCAGTTCACGCAGGAGAGTTTCGGCCTGCCTGATCTTGCCCTGCGACGACAGCACTGTAGCGAGGTTGAACGCGGCCTCGGTTGCGAACTTTTCGGACGTAAGCAGGGGCCTGAACGCTTCGCCGGCCTGGGTCTCGCTGCCCGATCGCATCAACGCAAGAGCAAGATTGAATCGGGCGGTCTCGTCGTCGGGGCTTATCGCCAGGATTGCTCGATAGACCTCCACCGCCCGCCGGTAAAATTTTCTGGAATCTATGATCGAATTCTTGCCGGCGGCCAGAGTCGTGATCGCCATCGCCAGCCCCCTGTGTGCGTCGGCGTTCTTCTTGTCGAGCCCGACGGCTCTTTGAAAGCATGCGATCGACAGCTCGGTCTGTCCGTTGGCAAGGGCCTTGTCTCCGGCGCGAATGTGGGTCATCGGGTCGTCCAGTTCCCTGTCACCGGCCTGGACCGCTTCCTGCAGGCCCGCCTGGGCCATCCGTCGCCATCTGTCGGGGTCGCGCAGTTTCTTGATCCCGCTTCGGACCGCGTTCCTGGCCCTGGGGCCAAGCTGCGAGGGTTTGTCTTGCGGGACCGGTTGTGTTTCGGCGTGAGTCCGCCGCTGCGGCTCGGGTTGCTCGGGCGCTTTGCGGCATCCGCAAATTGCGGTGATCGCCGCCAGCAGGCAAACGCCGCGAAGTATTGTAGCCATTGAATACATGGGCGACATTGTACGCGCCGCCCACGGCTGTGTCCCAGGAAACTTTGAATTGCTCGTCCGGACTTCGCGCCGGCGACCGCCCACCAGGGTTTGCCGGCCGGTAATCGTCAGGTGGGAGTGACGTTCGGATATTCCAAATCGTAACTCCCGCCACCCGCCGAACAGGAATCGCCAAGGCTGGTCATTCCTTCTCGGGCAGAATCTTCCACTTGTTGTTTCCGTAGTAAGGCCACTGGTCCCACATGATCTTCTGCGAGGTTTCGCGTGGGTCGCCGGTTTCTTTCAGGTGCGCCGTCAACCTGTCGGACAGCTTCTTCATGCTCGCTTTGTATTTTGCATCGCCAGCCAGATTGTTCATCTGGAACGGGTCCGTGCGATAATCGTAGAATTCCTCCCTCGGCCGCTTGCCGAAAGACAGTTCGAAGAGTTTCTTGTCTCTCGCGTCTGTTCGGTTCTTGAGCATGTAGGTTTTGGTCGGCGAGGCGTCCACGTCGCCGTACTGGCCTTCATTGGTTACGATTCGTGCGATTCCCGCCGGCCAGCGGTCCGGTTGGTAGTTGCGAATGTACATGAAGTCCTTTGTCCGAATCATCCGCGAGGCATAGCCCTTGCCGTCGATCCGGCACCACGCGTGACGCTCCCGGGCGGTGAATACGCAATCGCGGTCGGGCTCGATGCGTCCGGATTTTTTCGATTGCAGAATACCCAGCAGGCTCCTGCCGGTCATTTGCTTTGGGGGCGTAATGCCCGCGGCCTGGCAGAATGTTGGCGCCAGATCGGTCAGGCTCACAAAGTCATCGACCTTCCGCCCGCCGGGAATCTTGCCCTTCCAACTTATCGCCAGCGGCATGCGGACGCCGAGGTCGTACAGCGTGGCCTTTGCTCGCGGGAAGGGCATGCCGTTGTCGCTGGTGACCACAACTATCGTGTTGTCGAGTTGCCCGGCGGCTTCGATTGTTTTCAGCATCGCCCCCAAGTCGCGGTCGAATCGCTGAATCTCCAGGTAGTAGTCGCAGATGTCCTTGCGAACCTCGGGCGTGTCGGGAAACACCGCTGGAACTTCCACCTTCGCCGGGTCCATGCCGGATGCCGCGCCGCTGCCGAATCGATATCCGCGATGCGGGTCGCGGCTGCCGAACCAGAAGCACCACGGTTTTCCCTTCTCCGACGCGTCGAAGAACTGCTTGAACGATCTGTATGATTTTCCGGCCGCGTTGCCGCTCCGTCCGCCGGCCTTGTTGTGACCGGGCGCCCAACCCTTGGCGATGTATCCGACATGATAGCCTGCCTGCGCCAATAGGTCGGTGTACACCGGGTGCTCCTTGGAAAGTGTTCCGAACAGTTGTGCGCCCTGATCCAGACGCCATATATCTTGCCCGGTCAGAATTCCACTGCGCGACGGCGTGCAGGAAGGGCAGGCGCAATAGGCGCGATTGAACAGAACACCTTCCTCGGCGACCCGATCGAAGTTAGGTGTTCGGATTACTTTGGCTCCATAGGCGCTGGCGTGAGGCCAGGATTGATCGTCAGCCAGGCAGAAGAGAATGTTGGGCTTCCGGCCGCCAGCGGCGTTGGCGCTCAGTACGCGTCCGGAGAGACTGAGCCCTATCAGGCCCGAGCCTACTGTTCGCAGAAAAGTACGTCGCGAAGAATGATGGGAGGTCATTGAATCGAATCCTCTTTCTTGGTTTTCAAATGCGGGGTTTGACGTTCGCCGCTGCCGGATACGAACCGTATCTTAGGGTCCAACGGCGCCGCCGACCATACAAATACGGGTCAGTGGTCCGCTACTTGAGGTGACGCTGGGCCAGTGCCAGCAGGGCGTCCATCTTGAAAGGCTTGGCGATGAATCCGACGAAGCCTTCTTTTGAAATGGAATTGCCGTCGACCTCCGGAACGAACGCTGAGCAGAGTATTGCCTGAACGGCCGGGTCGGTCTTCTTCAGCAGGCGGAGCGTTTCTATACCGGTCATGTCGGGCATGAGCATGTCGAGTATGACCAGGTCGATCTGGTCGCTGATCTTGGAGTAGAGCTCCACCGCCTTGGCTCCGCCATTGCACGTCGTTACGCGATACCCCTTGGAGACGAGGATTCGCTTTGCCAGTCCGCGTATGGCTTTCTCGTCGTCAACAACGAGTATGTGCCGATTGTTAGCTTCGTGATCTTCGGTGTTGTTCGGGGTGCTGTCGGACATCGCGCAGTCTGTATATACCTCGCTCCGGTATTACGTAATAGAACCCTTATAAATGACCACCCGAAACAACCCCATGCCCAGTCTATTCTACAATACAATTCCGACTAGGTAAAGGTAGATACTCAGAGTATTGGGATTAAATATTGCCTCTAGTCAAGATCTGCGGCATTCAGCGTGGTCCATTGCTCAACGGCCATGATGGTATCAGCTGCAAAGGCGGGCATTTGAGGACGCACCGGGCGCGGCGGCGGGGCGGGGTGGAGGTCAAGGCCGTCTTGCTGGCGTCAACGAATAAATCACATCTTTAATACGCCAGGGGACATCTGGCGAGGATCTTCGCATCAGTGGGGCTCGGCAATTCGTTATGAGGCGAGCGGTAGGCAACTTGGCTGATAGCAGTGCGGTCTGCTGACAGGGAAACTGCCTTGCTGAAGGCTCAAGTCCGATAATATCGGACTTGAGAGAATCTTCGATCGCTAAGAAAAAGGATGATATTGACATAAGGACTGTGTGTGTATTTGGTTAAGGGATAAATGGGGCGTGAGAGGGGAGTTTTTTTTTGAAAAAGTGCGTTTTATTGTTGTCGATACGTGACATCTAAGATACTCTTTACAAAACATAAAGCACATTTTATTATGCACACAGATGTTTCTGAAAATCACGATGCGACGAAGTCGCTAAATGCGGGTATGGGTAATGTGGGAATTGGTGAGCGATTTGCCGAACCCACGCCCATGGGCATCCCGCCGAAGCTCTATCGCATCGGCGAGGTGATCGAGCATTCGGGTCTGAGTCGACAAACAGTTCACAACTACACGATGATGGGTTTGCTTATTGAAGTGCGGCGAACCAAAGGCGGTCATCGGCTGTATGACGAGTCGGTATTTGAGCGCCTTAGCGGCATTATTGCGTTGAAGGCGCAGCACAAATCGTTGGCGCATATCCGGGAGTACTATGCAAAGCTAGATGCCGGTTAATCTGGTAAACAGTTCTTCGTAAGACCCCCTTTACCGGTCATGGAGGACCGGGATATGAAGAGGTTGAAGCGACATGTAGTTCGTCTGAGGGTCCGTTTGGCACGCCTTGGAGCCGGTGCGCGTTTAATCGCCGCCGTGCTTACCATGGTTGCTGTTTGCGGGGCGGTCTGGTTGGTTTGGGCGATGGTTTCGCCCGAACGGATGACCGTCGTGGCCCGTGGTCTTGACACCGCAACTCGGCGTCGCGCCGAGGCTGCGTTTGAGCGTGAAGGCATCCGGTTCGACCGCAGCGAAGGTGGGCTTGCGGTTTCTGCGAAGAACCTGTCCGATGCTCGCAAGATTCTCAATTCCGATGTTCTTGGCGACACGTCTTCTGGTCCGAGTCTGCGACGATTGGCCGACAGTTCAAGTATGTGGCGCAGCAGCGCCGAGAATCGGCGTCTGTGGCAGGCGGGGGTGATGGCTGAACTCGGTCGACTGGTAAGCGAGATGGATCCGGTCGCCTCGGCGTCTGTGCTGTTCGATCCCGGGTCGCCCGGCGGTTTGGGTTCGGATCGCAGAGCGGCCCGTGCGGCAGTGAAAGTAACTCTCGTCAAGGGGCGTCGGATGACGCCTGATCTCATAGTTGCCATCGGAGAGTTGGTCTCCGGTAGTGTGGCGGTGGAGATTGGCGACGTTCGGGTAATCGATCAGACCGGTCGCAGCTATCGCCCGTCGTTGCAGACCCAGTCGCTGGTCCAGCGGCATGCGGTTGAAGCGTATTATAACGAAAAGATCACCTCGACGCTGCGTTACATTCCCGGCATGACGGTCGACTCGCGAATTATCGGCGCCCGTGCGGGACTGGAACAAGGATCGGGTGGGTATCAACTCGCCGGCGATGGTTTGAGAGTGTGGGTGTCGGTGCCCAGGAGTTATCTTTCGTCCGCCGGTAGCAAGGAGTCCGCAGCTCATCAGCTGGCGTCGGTTAAGGACGCCGTGAAGGCGATTCTGGGCCCGACAGGCAAGCATGAAGTGACGATGTCGCTTCACGGCCGAGCCGCGGGGTCCGCACCTGTTATTTCCGAAGCAGGCGGCAGTTCAGGCTGGAGCGTACTGCTCGTGGCGGTTGCAAGCTTTGCGACCGCCGGTGGTTTGGGGCTCTGGTTGCTTTGGCGATGGCGAAGTTCGGTTCGCCGATCGTCTGGAAGGATCGACTCGCCCCAAAGCGAAGACACCGGCGATGAACTTAGCTACGACATGCTTGCGCCTTTTTCGGGTGACCGCATTGACAAACGTGGTGAAGATTTGGCCCGAGAGCATCCCCAGACGTTGGCGTTGATCCTGGTCCGCATGTCGCCGGCCCAGGCTGCGGAGACTATTTCCCGCCTGCCGGCTGACCTTCGCGCTGAAGTTGTGCGAAGAATGGCCGATCTCGGCGATGTCGACGCGGCGGTGATTTCGGAAATCAATCGGGACCTGGCCAGGCGTCTGAACGGCGGGGCCGAAAGCTCATCGGGTGTTGGCGAACCTGAGAACATAGCCCACCGGCGTGCCGAACGAGACGCACTGCAGTTGTTGACTTTTGAAGACATAATGCTTCTGGGCGCCGGTGAGCTTCGCGTGGCGCTGGGTGCGGTTGAACCCGACGATCTGGCGATTTCGCTTCGAATGGCCGCCAAGCAAGTCAGGCGGAAAGTTCTGGGGTGCCTGGCGGCGAGAGACGCCGAGTACGTCCGGGCCAGAATGGATCGTATCGGACCGATGCGAATCTGCGACGTAGAATCGGCCCGTCAGCGAGTGATGGAGACGGTGAGCCAGGCCGCCGGGACGTCCGGCCGGTCCGAACCGCTGGCTGGCGACCAGGCTGTGGAGGAGGCGGTATGACCCAAATCATAAAGAACAGCAAGAGAATTGCCGATGGCGAGCATCCGGTGATGAAACTCACCGAAATTGCTTTCCACGCAAACGAAATAGTGCTGGATGCACGCAAAACTGCGGCGAGGATCAGGGCCGAAGCTAGAGCAAACGCGGAACTCGCAAAGCAGCAGGCGTACAAGATTGGTTATGACGAAGGCCTGGCCCAGGGCCGGACGCAAGGCCTGGAGGACGGAGGCCGACAGGCCGCCGAACAGGCTCGCAATTGCCTGATGGATCAATCGAAACAACTGACCGAAGTGGCTGGTGCGATCCTGGCTGGGCTGGATGAGGCTGGAGATCAGCCTTATCAACTTGCCGCCGATGAGGTGCTCGCTTTTGCAATCGAATTGTCAGCCAAGATAGTCGGGCGTTTGGCTGCTGCGGATATTTCCGTGGCCCGCAGGAATCTCATCAAGGCGATGAGGCTTGCTCATAGCGGTGGTGAAATAATCGTGTCTGTAAATCCTGGACAGCTAGAGGAACTTTCAGGCGATTTTACCGAGTTGGTGGAAGTCGTAAACGCATCAGGCCGCGCCCGCCTGCTTGGCGACGAGCAGATTACTCCAGGTGGAGTGAAGATAGCCACCGCCAGAGGCGAGATCGACGCCACGGTCGAAACACAGTTGGAAAAAGTTGCCGACGCCCTTGCCGCCGGCGGTCTGACAAGACCGCCCGAGGCGCCTGAGGATCATTAACGACAATGTCTCCATTTGATAAATACAGACAGATGCTCTCACAGGTCCAACCGGTCAGCGTGACCGGCCAGGTGGTCTCTGTGCGTGGTTTGACTGTAGCGGTTGGAGACTTCCCCGCGCCGGTCGGAGCCGGCTGCAGGATAATACGCGGTCGCAGCGGTCTTGACGCACGAGTTATAGGTTTCTCCGGCGAGTTGACTCTCGTAATGCCGCTCGGGTCCACCGTGGGTATCTGTCGCGGCGACTCGGTGGAGTGCACCAGCGGCCAACCCACTGTGCCTGTGGGCGACCAGATGCTCGGCCGCGTGGTTGACGGAATGGCCAGGCCCATCGACGGGCTCAGCGACCTTGCGTCCGAGATGCAGATGCCTTTATGGCCCGAACCAATCTCGCCGATGATGCGGCGCCGCATATCAGAACCGTTGGTGACCGGCGTGCGCGGGATCGACTCGTTGTTGACTGTCGGACGCGGTCAGAGGATGGGAATATTCTCCCCGTCCGGAGCGGGGAAAAGCGTCCTGATGGGAATGATCAGCCGCTACTGCGACGCCGACGTGGTCGTGATAGCGCTCATAGGCGAACGCGGGCGGGAAGTTCGCGACTTTGTCGAAAAGGAACTCGGCGCCGAAGGATTGAAACGGGCGGTGGTTGTCGCGTCGACCAGCGACCAGCCTCCGCTGGTTCGCGTCCAGGCCGGCGCCGTTGCGACCTGTATCGCCGAATACTTCCGCGATACGGGCAAGAACGTTGTGCTGGTGATGGACTCACTTACCCGATTGGCGACCGCCCAGCGACAGATCGGTCTGGTCGCCGGCGAACCGCCCACCGCCGGCGGATACACGCCCAGCGTTTTTGGACTGCTTCCGGAACTGCTCGAACGGGCCGGACGCACCGACGCGGGTTCGATCACGGGCTTCTACTCGGTCCTGACCGAAGGGCCCGACACAGCAGGTCCCGTGAGTGATGCGGTGAGGGCCGTTGCCGACGGACATATCGTGCTGTCGGTCGAGATGGCCAACCGCGGCGAATTTCCCGCGATCGACTTCCTCGAGAGCATCTCTCGCGTAATGGGCGAGGTTACATCCGGACAACACATAGAAGCCTCCGGCCGGATCAGGCGGGTGGCGGCGCTGTACCGCGAGATCGAAGATATGGTGAACATAGGCGCCTATCGCAAGGGCGCTTCACGACAGTTTGACCTGGCGGTCGAGGCGATGCCTCTTGTCCGCGAGTTTGTCGCCCAGAGGGCGTTTGACCGACCGGAAATGCAACTGTCCCGCACTGTTGAAGCCCTGTTGGAGCTATGCGACATGGTTGGCTTCGAGGTTGACCAGCCGGAGACGAATGTTCCTGAGATGACCGTACACGGATAGACAATTGAACGACACCAGAACAACAAAACGAAGCCGGGCGCTCCTGACAATGCGTAGGTACGACGAGAACGTCGCCCGGAAAGACCAGGCCGGTGCGCTCTGTCGTCTGCAGACTGTTGAGTCTCGGATTGCGATTCTCAACGCGACGCTGGGGCAATACGACCAGGCCGCCAGGGACGAACTGCTTGCCGGCGGATCGGCCGGCGTGCTTGGACGCTACGCACGCGTAACGGCGGACATTCGCAAGGAACTGGCCCGCCTGGAAGATGAAAGACGCCTGGAAAGCGGAATTCTGCTTCACTGCGAGGCGGCGCTGCTGGACGCCCACCGGGCTCGGAAGTCCGCAGATCAGCATCATCGCAGGGTTGTCCGGATGATCGCGCTAAAACGCGCCGCGGAACTCGATAACCAGGCCGGCGCCGCAAGTTCGCCCTACGCTGATGGGCCTTACGATTCTTTGGAGCAAACGGATGTTTACTAATACCCAGCCGCTGAGAGTGGAAGTCGGAAAGACCTGGTTGTGGCAGGACGAGGTCCCGCAACTCGCCGTTGGGTCAACCGTCGAGCTTGACACCCGCGGCGATCGGGACGTGCAGGTGTATTTGGACAGTCGCCTCATAGCCCGCGGCCACGCCGTGGTCGTCAACGGGAAACTGGGCGTTGAAGTGTCCGAACTTGTTCCCGCAGAACAGCAGGACAGCAAGAGTAAGTAGATGAGTTGGATGTTGAAACAATTCGCGGCCGCAATGCTGATTATCGCCGCTGGGCTGTGCGCTTCGGCATGGGGTCAGGCCTCGGCGCCGGCTACGCGTCCGTCAACGCAGACCGCATCTTCAGATATGTCCAGCCGCCCGGTCGGGCCGTCCGAAGGCAGGCAGATAGAATCCGGACCGCAGAGCCCGTGGACCCAGTGGTTCCGCACGCTTGCTGCTCTGGCGCTGGTTGTCGTGCTGATTGTCGCGGCCAGATTCATGCTCAAGCGTTTTGGTCCTGTTACCGGTCAGCAGAGACGGGACATGCTCGACGTACTTGCGAGAACCGCTGTTTCGCCGCGACATCAACTGCTGTTGGTAAGGCTCGGGCGCCGTGTTGTGCTCGTCGGGCAGGCTCCAACGTCGCTTACCACGCTCAGTGAAATTACAGATGCTGATGAAGTCGCATCGATTATCGAGGCCGCCACTTCCGGCGTCGGTCTGAAAAAGATCGCCGCCGGTCTTGAGAAACGGGAGGGCGGCGTATGAGGACCTCCCGGACCATCATGGCGGCGATGCTGATCCTTACGTTTACGGTTGTCGCCACGGGCGCCGAAGCGCCCGCCGGCGGACCGGGCGGCCTGGCGGAGTCTCTGCCTAAAATTGACACCCCCGGCGGGAGCAGTACGGTGATCACGTGGGTGGTTATGGTGACGGTGCTGTCGGTGGCGCCGGCGCTGCTGGTCATGGTCACGTGTTTTACGCGGATAGTGGTTGTGCTCGGATTGCTCAGGCAGGCCCTGGGATCTGCGCAATTGCCTCCTAACCAGGTTGTTTTTGGTCTGGCGCTTCTGATGACCGCGGTGGTTATGGCCCCTACATACAAGAAAGTCCATAGCGACGCGATCAGCCCGTATCTCGATGGGAAGGTCACCAGGGACGTGGCGATATCCTCCGGCGAGAAGCATATTCGTCAGTTCATGACCACCCAGATAGAAGCCGCTGGAAACGGTTCGGACGTCTACATGTTCCTGAGCGACGACATAGCGGCCAGGAAGAACCTCGTTTGGGCCGACGTGCCCACTGTTTCGCTGATACCGGCGTTTGTTGTAAGCGAATTGAAGGTGGCGTTCTGGATGGGTTTCAGGATTTTCCTCCCGTTCCTGGTGATAGACATGCTGGTGTCGACATTCCTGGTCTCTATGGGAATGCTGATGATGCCTCCGTCTCTGATATCGCTTCCGTTCAAGCTGCTGCTGTTTGTGCTGGCCGACGGGTGGAGTCTGGTTGTCGGAACATTAATGAAGAGTTTTTCATGACTGGATAACTGATGAGTGCTGATCAAGGAATAGAACTGGCAAGGCAGGCGATCATGCTGCTTGTCCTGCTGTCGCTTCCGGTGCTGGTAACCGGACTGCTGGTGGCGCTGGTGGTCAGCGTACTCCAGGCAGTTACGCAAGTGCAGGATCAGACTATCGGACTCGTGCCCAGAATACTGGCGATGTTGCTGGCGTTTGCGATTACGGCGCCCTGGATGCTGTCGAAACTTATTGAGTTCGGACGGGAGATGTTCACGTGCTCTCTTCCATAAACGTGCGGAAATACAGTGCAATACGCAACACTTACAACCTGGAACCTGACACTGCTGCTGGTGCTGGCGCGGATTGGCGGGATGCTGGCGGTTTGCCCCGTGTTCAAGCATCCGACCGTGCCGGGAAAGCTGCGGTACTTCCTGGCCGTTGCGATGGCAGTGGCGGTGACAGGTCGCCTTGCCGCTCCGGCGGGCCTTGGCGGATCGGCCGGCGAGCTGCTGGTCGCCCTGATCGGGGAGTTGCTTATCGGCGTGGCGATTGGCTGGACCGCGGGACTGGTCTTCGTGGGCGTGGAGTTGGGCGCTTACCACATCGCGGCGCAGATGGGCCTGTCTCTGGGCGAGATGTTCAATCCGTTGAGTCCGTCGGCTCCCGGAGTGATCCGGCAGTTCTTCGGGCTGTTGTCGATAGTCGTGTTCATGGGCATTGGCGGACACCTGTTGGTGATATCCGCGGTTTTCAAGACATTCAGCGTAGTGCCTATAGCGGGAATGACCGCGGGGCCCGACGTGCTGGAGGCGATGGTTTCGCTCGTTGGCGTCAGCTTCGTTCTGGCGTTGAAGGTGGCCGGGCCCGTGCTGATTACGTTGACGCTGGCGGGGGTCGCTATGGGAATGCTGCAGCGATCGTGTCCGCAGTTTCACATTCTGTCGATCACGCTGCCTTTGCGAGCCATATTGACGCTGGTGATTATGGCTTTCGCGTTGGTGACGCTGGCGGCGGTGGTCGAGTCGGGCACACAGATGATTTTGGATTCGATAGGGTCGGCGATAACGCCCGCCCGGCAGGTTAACTAAACAGATGGCGATAGAAAGCGATACAGACCAACGAACCGAGCAGCCGACCGTGGGTCGGTTGGCTGAGGCCAGGCGTCAGGGCCAGGTCGCCAGGAGCGCCGATCTTACCGGCGCGGCGGTTATTCTGGCGGCGGTGGTTTCGCTGTGGTTGGGCGGGGGCGTCTTGCTGCGAGAACTTATTGATATGGTCGCCGGGATGCTGAGTTTCGACCCGCAGGTCGCCGATGTTCAAGGCGCCGCGGGCGGGGCGGTATGGTCGCATGCCGGGCCGGTCATGTGGATTGTTGTGTGTTTCTGCGGCGTTATGACGCTGGCGGCGGTGGTCGCGGGCGTCGGACAGGTTGGCCTTCTGGTGAGTCACGAGGTCGCCAAGCCGCGTTTGGACAGACTCTGGCCCGGGCTGGGGCTGAAACGGATGTTCTCGTCCCGGAGCGTTGTGCGGGCGATGCTGGCGATCGCGAAGATGGCGGCGGTCGGATTTGTCGCCTGGATAACTATCGCCGATCAGCTCCCGCAGATCGCTTCAGGCTGCGGGTTGGGCCTGTCGGACCAGTGGTCCGGCGCATGGACTATGCTGGGACAGATGGCCTGGCGAGTTGCGTTGGTGTTGGGCGTGCTGGGCGTGATCGATTGGGCCTGGCAGTGGCGCAGACACCGACAGGATCTGATGATGACCCGCAGGGAGGTTCTTGAAGACCTGCGGAGGAATCAGGGCGATCCGCTGGTGCGTGCGAAGTTACGCGGCGCAGCGCAGTTGGGACTACAGGGCTCCCCCGATCAAACGGGAGATGAATCATGAATGAACTCTCAGCGACATTTCATGGCGCAGGCAGATTCATAAACCGCCATCGCGGTCTGGTCCTGCCCGTGAGCGCCGCTGCGCTGATCTTTGTGATCCTTGTGCCTATCCCTCCGGTCCTGATCGATATTTTCCTGGCGATGAATATAGCGTTGGCCGCTGTGATACTGCTGACAACGATTCACGTACGCAGCCCGCTGGAGTTCAACGTGTTCCCGTCGCTGTTGTTGGGGGCTACGCTGTTGCGGCTGGTTCTGAACGTTGCGACAACCAGATTGATCCTCACAGCCGGAGCCGAAAGCGGCGGGCCTGAGCAGGCTGTCCAGGCCGCAGGCGGCGTTATATACGCATTCAGTTCATTCGTGACTTCCGGGTCCCTTGCGGTTGGAGTAATCCTGTTTGTTATTCTCGTGGTTATCCAGTTTGTCGTGGTCACAAAAGGCGCCGCCCGGATTAGCGAGGTCGCCGCGAGATTTGTGCTCGACGCAATGCCCGGTAAGCAGATGGCGATAGATTCGGATCTGAAGACCAACCTGATCGACAAGGATGAGGCCCGTGCCCGTCGCCAGGAGGTTTCGAACCGTGCGGACTTTTACGGCGCAATGGACGGGGCCTCCAAGTTCATTCGGGGCGATGCGCTGGCGGCGATGATCATAACGCTGATCAACGTGATGGGCGGTTTTTACGTGGGCATGATCCAGTACGGTTGGTCCGCCGGACAGACCGCCGAAGTGTTCACCCGGTTGACAATAGGCGATGGCCTGGTAACGCAGATCCCCGCATTCCTGATATCGATATCGGCGGCGCTGCTGGTTTCTCGCAACACTGCCCGGGCTAATCTCAGCGAAGAGGTCATTGCGCAATTGACCGCCCGACCGGTGGTGTTGGGCATAACCGCGGTGTTTCTGGCGGCGCTTACATTGACGGCGCTTCCGAAAACTCCGCTGGTGATCCTGGGCCTCGGCTGTGCCGGCCTGGCGTGGATATTGTCGCGCAGGGAGCAAAACGCCCTGGATGAAGAAGACTCAGACATTACCGGAAAACGAAGCGGCGCCGACCAGACGTCTGATATCGTTGTGGCGGATCTGGTCGCCGTTGATCCGCTAAGGATCGAAATAGGCTACGCACTGGTTCGCCTGCTGGACGAATCGTCCCAGAACGATCTCCTGAACCGGATATCCGTTCTCCGTCGCGAGATAGGGTTCGAGTTGGGGCTGCTGGCCCCGTCGGTGGTTGTGCGTGACAACATGCGTTTGGGCGCCCATAGCTACGCGATGATCATACGCGGAGTGACCGCGGCGCAGGGTAAGCTTTATCCGGCCCAGTTGCTTGCGGTGGCCGATAGAGAGACTTCCGGTGAGCTGGTGGGTCGGGAGACCGTTGATCCGGTCACCGGCTGTGATGCTGTCTGGATCACCGAGCCGCAGCACAACAGGGCCCAGGAAATGGGCTACACGGTTATCGAACCGGTGAATGTTCTGATGAACCATCTGGCGCAGGTTATCGGAGACAATGCTCCAAGGCTGCTGTCGAGACGTTGTGTAACAGAAATGCTGAACGCGGTGGCCCGGCGTGACCAGGGCCTGGTGGATGAGGCCACTAAGAAACTGCCTGGATACGTGATACACAAGGTGCTCAGCGGTCTGCTGGCCGAGCGGGTATCGATCCGTGATCTGGAGTCCATTCTTGAGAGCTTGTGCGAGCGTTCGTTGACAACTACTTGCCCTGAACTCCTGGTTGAGTACGTACGCGGGGACCTGGGAATGTCGCTGAGTGGGAAGTATTGCGCCCAGGACGGGAAACTGTGGTGCGTGAGCCTGGCGGCGCACACCGAAAACGCGCTGCAGGAGCACGTGACCAGCGGACCGGATGGCAGTTCGATGACCGCCGGTCCGGAACTGACAGCAAAAGTATCTCAAGCCGTAGGAAACGCACTGGAACGCCTCAGGAAGACCGGACGTCGGCCTGTGGTGCTTTGCGGACCGGACGTGCGTATGCACCTCAGGCGGATATTGAAGACAAGTGATCCTGATGCCGCCGTGCTCGGATACAACGAAATCGAATCAGTCGAGGTTCAAAGTCTCGAACATGTAGGGATAGAGCTATGACAGAACGAACCTATCATGCCGACACAATGGCCAATGTACTGGGCGAGGTCAAGCGAGACCTCGGCCGCGACGCTGTAATACTCAAGACCCGCAGCTACCGAAAGGGCGGGTTCATGGGATTAATCGGCGGTAAGGCGATGTGGGAGATCATCGCATGCGCCGCAACTGACCTGCCCGACCACAAGCAGGATCAGGATCAGCAGGGACAGTACGTCTCACAGATACCGCCTTTGCGCTCAGAGTCGCCCCTCGACGACGACCCAGAAGTCCAGAGCGCCCCGGCCCCGGAGCCCGATACTCATACCGCCGCCGTGCTGGCTCAAATGGCGTCGGCGGCTCCGGGCGGGGGCTCCGGCGACCGACGCCTGACCCGGGAGCTCGCGGATCTGAAACGAATGATGAAAACCCTTATGGGCAAGGATAGTTCGGAAGGCGCCTGCGGCGGCGGTTTGCTGGGTCGATTCTACGCGGATCTGCTGGCCCAGGATGTAGCTCCTACAGTCGCCCAGGAGCTTATCGAAAGCTTGCGTCTGGACCTGACCGGCCGTCAGCAAAGCGATGAAAGCCTGCTCAGGAGCGAGCTGCACGCCAGGGTCGCGGCGAACATAGAGACAATCGATCCGGGCCAGGAACTCACCAAGAGCAACAGGCAGTGCAGAGTGATCGCACTGATCGGTCCGACCGGCGTGGGCAAAACCACGACAATTGCAAAACTGGCGGCCAACTTCAAACTCCGCCAGGGCCTGCGGGTGGGAATGATCACGATCGACACCTACAGGGTGGCGGCGGTCGATCAGTTGCAGACAT
>PVBE011851890.1_pt1 | contig 53304 bp, 35 predicted proteins | sample 1631181 | NCBI WGS metagenome assembly PVBE01 (sample SAMN08397723, study PRJNA350692) | Marine metagenome, whole genome shotgun sequencing project. | isolation source: water | place: Pacific Ocean | collected 2012-04
CCTTCAGCAGATTGCCGGCGACGTACAGCCCGATGCCACACGCCAGAGTATTGTTGCCAGTGGCTTCCTGGTGACCAGCGAATGGGATGAAGTACAGCATGTTGGTTCCAGCAAAAGTGAAATGCGCCGCGCCCACGAGGAACAAATCGCTGAACTCGTCGGTACGGTCACGGGAACTTTTCTCGGCTTAACTGTTAGTTGCTGTCGTTGTCATGATCATAAGTTTGACCCGTTGCCTCAAACGGATTATTACCGGGTCAAGGCTGTGTTTGATGGGGTTGACCACAGCCAGGGAAGAACCGTTGGTAATCGATCCATTCTGTCGACCAGGGAAACAGCTGAGGTCGCTAAGCACAAGGCGCCATTGCTGAAACAGCAAGCGACTTTCCAGGACGAGCTGGCGATGCTGCAGCAAAAACTCCCCTCCGATGCAACGCCGCTGCAGGAGAAGGAGAGCTTGACCAGGGGTCGTCATGGGTCGGCCTTGAATGCTCGCCGGACGCAGGCCAGTACGGCTTCAAAAACCTCGTACCATAAGCCACCACTGACGGTGGAATGCTGGGCGCTGGCGGATCGCAAGGACCAGTTTAACGTTTTTGTGGCTAATAACCTTAAGCAGTCAGGTGAACATTGGGAGTTGTATTCGTACACAGGCCAAGGTGATTACAGTGTCTATATGCCGGGGTACGAACCTGCCACGATTCGCTCAGGTGCAGTCATTACCGATGGCAAGTGGCATTACCTGGCAATGCAATTTGATGGCCACAAGGTGTTGCTTTATGTCGATGGGAAAAAGGTCAAGGAACAGGCAGTCAAGCGGATGAAACCACCCGGGGCCCTGGGGACGCTCGATTTTGGTGGTTACCTGGCAGATAAGATCGGCTGTGCTGGGGCAGTGGACGAAGTGCGTATCTCGGCTTCCATCCGTCCCATCACCTCGCAGGCACCGGGTCCCTTTGCCGTTGACCAGGAAACGATCGGTTTGTGGCGTTTTGACAAGCTTGAAAACGGGAGGTTTGCAGACCTGGTTTCCCGGAAAGATTCGGTGGAGTCAGGGACCATTATTGCGCGACAGGAAAAAATTCAGAAAGAGCTGGCAGCTCTGAAAAAAGAATTGTCATCCTTGTCGCCGCCACTTGGATATATCGGTTATCGCCGCCAGCCCCAGCCGACCCACGTGCTGTTGCGAGGAGACATTGGAGCCAAGGGACCACAGGTATCGCCGGGTGGTGTATCGGCCCTGGCTACCTTCCCGGGTGACCTGCAGTTGCCTGTCGATGCACCGGAAGCAGAGCGTCGGCTGAAATTCGCATCGTGGTTAACGGATCCAGGAAATCCGTTGCCTGCCCGCGTCATGGTGAACCGTATCTGGCAGTTTCATTTTGGCAGCGGACTGGTCAAGACGGCCAGTGATTTTGGATTCAACGGTGGTAAACCAACCCATCCAGGATTACTGGACTGGCTGGCCAATGAACTGATTCGATCGGGTTGGAGCGTGAAACATGTGCACCGGTTAATTCTGTCGTCTGCCACGTACCAGCAGTCTGCCGAGATGAACGAGAAGGCTGTGGCAATGGACGCGGGGAATGAATTACTCTGGCGATTTTCGCCACGACGACTGGATGCAGAAGTGATTCGAGATACGATGCTAGCCATCAGCGGCGCCCTGGATCGACGGATGCGAGGACCGAGTTTTCAACCTTTTAAGGTGACCGTCTTTAACACCCACTTTTATCATTTGTTTGACAGTCCAAAACCGGAATATAATCGTCGCACGATCTATCGGGCCAACGTGATCACGGGCCGAGACCCCTTGCTGGACTGCTTTGACTGTCCGTCGCCGTCAGTTGCCACTCCGCAGCGTCGTACGACGATTACACCTACGCAGGCGCTGGCACTCATGAACAATTCTTTCGTGTTGCGTCAGTCACGGTTATTTGCAACGCAAGTAAAGGAGAGTGTAGGGACCCATGTCCCGGCGCAGCTTGAGCGGGCGTTTCAGTTGGCCCTGACACGGTCACCAACAGGAAAAGAACAAGAGCAAATGAGCCGACTGGTCAGCGAACATGGCCTGGCGAGCGTCTGCTGGGTGTTGCTCAATAGCAGCGAGTTTCTCTATTCCAATTAATCACAGGATTCATAAGACGTGATGATGCCAGGTAAGCATGCATGCCAGGATGATACCACCCGCCAGGTTGGCCGCCGCGCATTTTGCGGACAAATGGCTGGTGGGCTGGGGGCTATCGCGCTGGCCAGCTTGCTGGAACGGGACAGCTGCCAGGCAGCTCCTGCGGAATCGCCGTTGAGTAAGCAGCCTAAGAGAGGTGTGGCCACCGGTGGGATTTTGCATCAGCCGCATCACCCGGCACGGGCCAAGCGCGTGATTCATATCTTTTCTCCCGGTGGTGTTAGCCAGGTAGATACCCTTGACTACAAACCGGCATTGGAAAAACTGGACGGCAAACGCCTGACCGGCAAGGGAACGATCGATACGTTTTTTGGCAAGGTCGGTGTGTTGCGAAAAAGTTTCTACAAGTTCCAACAGCATGGGAAAAGTGGTAGCTGGTTTAGCTCACTATTGCCGGAACTGGCCACCTGTGCCGATGAGTTGACCTATTTCCATACGCTGGTTGCCAAGAGCTCCTCCCATACGCCAGCCTGTTTCCAAATGAACACGGGATTCACGCAGGTTGGATTCCCTAGTGTCGGTTCCTGGCTCTCCTATGGACTGGGTTCGCTCAATGATGAATTACCGACGTTTGTCGTGTTGCCCGACCCCCGGGGACTTCCCAACGGTGGCAGCAGCAATTGGAGCCAGGGATTTCTGCCAGCGCAACACCAGGGGACAGCCTTTGCCACCGATGGTAGTAATGATCCGATTGCCCATCTGAAAACACCCACCTCGGTGTCAGCTATCGAGCGCCAGGACAGCTTACAGGTGCTTGCTCAATTCAACGAGTCTTTTGCTCAAGCCAATACCGGCAATACCGCTTTGCAGGCCCGTGCTCGATCCTACGAGTTGGCAGCTCGCATGCAAACGAGTATCCCGAGCGTCGTCGACTTGTCTGACGAAACGGCTGCGACGCGGAAAATGTACGGACTTGATCGGAAGGATATCGGGGCCTCGGCCAGGAACTATGTGTTGGCCCGGCGACTGATCGAACAGGGTGTACGGTTCGTCCAGATTTACAATGGTGGTGCGCTCGGGTCGCCCCGTATTAATTGGGATGCCCACGAAGATGTGGTCCGCAATCACAATAACCAGGCACGCCAGCTTGATCAGCCATTCGCGGCGTTACTCAAGGATCTCAAGCAGCGAGGACTGCTTGATGATACATTGGTTGTTTGGACATCGGAATTCGGCCGCACACCCTTCACGCAGGGAGATGATGGCAAGGGCCGAGATCATCATCCGCTGGTGTTCACGGGCTGCATGGCAGGTGCCGGTTTGCGCCCCGGTTATCATCACGGGGTCAGTGACGAGGTGGGTTATCAGCCAGCAGAGAATCCGGTGACGGTGTACGATTTTCACGCCACCCTGTTGCACCTGTTGGGAATCGACCACACCCGCTTGACCTACTACCACAACGGGTTGGATCGTCGCTTGACCGACGTGCATGGCCACGTGGTGCAGGATGTCCTGGCCTAACCGATCAGGCCAGGAATGGGCTCGTCGTGATAGACCTGGTGAGGTCGATTGAACTTGTCATGCCAGGCAACCGTGGAGGGTAAGCCGAGGGCCTGGTAAATGGTTGCAGCCATGTTTTCAGGCGTTTGTGGATCCGATGCAGGATAACCACCGATCCGATCTGAAGAGCCGATCACGTGGCCACCCTTGACGCCACCACCGGCGAAAAAGACCGTCTGCACGGCACCCCAGTGATCTCGTCCAGGTAGTCCGGACTTGGCACCCTTGAAGGTAAAGATCTTGGGCGTACGACCAAACTCTCCGGCCATGACAATCAAGGTGTCGTCCAACATGCCCAACTGCTCCAGGTCCTCGATCAGGGCAGACACCGCACGATCGGTTGGAGGTAGCAGGAAGTTTTTCAAATTCTTAAATGCTGATTCATGCGTATCCCAGGATTCGTCGTTGCCGAGATTGACCTGGACCATGCTGACCCCGGCCTGGACAAGCTGGCGGGCCATCAACAGGGACCATCCAAAAGAATTACGCCCATAACGCTCCTGGATCTTCTCATCCACGCCATGGATATTGAGTGCCTTGTGAACCTGGTCACCCGTGAGCATCGAAATGGCTTCCTGGCGGTAACGATCGAAGTCGACGATGGAACCAGCACGGTCAAGCTGTTTGCGCTGCTGCTGCAAATCATCCAGCAAGGCGACCCGGGATCGAAAATGATCCTTGGCCATGCCCTGGTGCAGCTCCAGTCGAGGTGCTTCAAATCGATAATCCTTGGGTGTCGTGGGTCCGTTCCAGCGATGGAACCCGTACTCCGGAAAAGCACCGTGAATGTATTCACTGGTTCGGAATTGACTGGCCTCGATAAACCAGGGGTCATACTGCGAACCCATCACACCGGCAAATTGACCAGGAATGGTACGACCACTGACATGTACGAGTTTTTCCGGCAAGACAGCTGCCGGCGGTAAGTTGTTGCGCCGAGGCATGACGCCATTGACTACGGACGCAATACAGGGGTCATCCGTGGGGGAAGGTTTGCTACCACTGAAACCACGGGGCAACTTGCTACGACCCGTTAACATGATGTGATGACCCTGGGAATGTTCATTCCAGGGATGTGTCAGGGATCGGACCATGGCCCACTTGTTGCTGCACTGGGCAAGCATGGGCAAGTGCTCGCAAACCTGGACTCCAGGGGTCTGGGTGGCAATCGGCTTGAACTCGCCCCGGATTTCCTGTGGCGCATTGGGTTTCGGATCGAAACTATCGTGTTGCGTCAGTCCGCCTGACAGAAAAATGTAAATGACCGCTTTGGCAGAAGGAGGCGGGCTGGTGTCAGCGGCCAGGCTGCGCAAACCCGCGACATGATTCATCCCCAGTCCCAGCAGTCCCACGCTGCCAGCCTGGATCGCCGTTCGGCGACTGATCGCTGGATGATGCGTTTGTACTTTGTCAGGATCGTGTTTCATGACAGGTTTCTCATGAAGCGGGCAGTCAAGTAAAACGAGGTATGATTGCTATCCGGTACCATCTTGAGCACTTCTTAGTATATCGGAAGCTACTGATCGGTTGAATGCAAATAAAGACCATATTTGAGCAATAAGACCGGCCAATGCAGCTGTCTGTAGCAACAGGCTTACATCAGAAAACTATTTCTTATCACGCAAAACAGGATTTCTTGAGAAGCGGCAAAGCTTGTCATTTGGAATCCTTGCGCTAAGATTGAGTCATCGTCATGGTTGATTGGAATGGTGTCTCGATACGTGAAAACCGGGGACACTCGGACTCTTTTCCCGAGATGACAGCTAACCGGAATTAGCATAAGATAGATTCTCGGAACATCAATGAACAACAGGGTTCAAGGCTGATTACGCCATCTCGTTATATCCAGTTTTCTCTGGCCTGGGAGCAACGCGGAATATGTGGAAATCTTACATTGTCTTTGGATGCGCACTGGTACTTTCATCTACGATGGTACTGGCCGGGCATGGAGATAAATCGCGTCTGATTCGCGAACGCAGTCGCGAAATCGACCGACTGGTCCAGGACAACTGGAAAAAACATGGCGTGAAGCCCAGTCCCCATGTTCACGACCAGATTTTCATGCGACGTGCCTACCTGGATATCGTGGGTACCATTCCGACCGGGCGCGAAGCCGTCCAATTCATCAGCGTCAAGAATCCTCACAAGCGGCAGATCCTGATCGATTACCTGTTGGATAACGACGGGTATGTCAGCCATTTCTATAACTATTGGGCAGATGTATTACGTGTCCAGTCGCAGCTGAATAATATCGAGTTCCATAATTACGTCTCGTGGATCAAGGAATCGCTGCAACAGAACAAGCCCTATGACAAGTTTGTTTATGAATTAATCACGGCCAAGGGTCGGGTCTGGGAAAATGGTGCAGCTGGTTATTACCTGCGCGATCGAGGAATGCCACTGGATAACACGGCCAACACCGTGGCTATTTTTCTCGGCACACAAATCGGTTGTGCACAATGCCACGACCATCCGTTCGAGGAATGGACCCAGCGACAGTTTTACGAGATGGCTGCCTTTACCCATGGGGTCAATCCGCGAGGCGTGGACAGTCAGAACCCAAGAGCATTCCAACAGAAGCGCCGTGATGTCACGAAGAAAATGGCAGAACGCAAGTTGACTCCTGATCAGCAACGATCGGTAAGACGTCTGGTGCAGGCCAGCGTCTGGAATGTCCAGGACTCGCGGGGAGGAAAAGCACAGCTCAAGTTTCCCAGCGATTACCAGTATGACAATGGAAAGCCGGGCCAACTGGTGACGCCCAAGGTCATCTACGGGGATTCCGTTCATCCCAACAGGCAGCAGACATCCCGGGAAGCCTATGCACGATGGCTGACATCCGCTGAGAACCCGTTGTTTGCGAAGGTCATCGCGAACCGTCTCTGGAAAAAGGTTATGGGTGTAGGCCTGATTGAACCAATTGATGATATCCAGGGAGCTGAAGCATCCAACCCGGAACTGCTGGACTTTCTGACCAGCGAGATCATCCGGCTGGAATTTGATATGAAAGAATTTGTCCGGCTGTTGATGAATACGGATGTTTACCAGCGCCGCGCGGTTTACCAGGAAACACTTGAAGAAACATACCATTTCCCAGGTCCGACGTTGCGGCGAATGACATCCGAACAGCTTTGGGATTCCCTGGTAACGCTGAGCATGGATGATCCGGAAACTGGGAAATACGAGGATATCAATCGGAATCGCTATCCACAGGTTAACCTGGAAACGTTCTCGGTAGATCGAATTATCGAGATGGGACTGGCCGCCACGCGGCAGCAAGCCAAGTATCGCGCCACGATGAAGCAGCGTAACCAACAGAAAGCGAAGTCCGGGCCAAACCTGTATCGCGCTTCCGAGATGCGTCAGCCCGCCCCCGGTAACCATTTCCTCCGAGATTTCGGGCAGTCGGATCGAAACCTGATCGAAGGGTCCAATACCGATCCGAATGTCACCCAGATCCTGACCTTGTTGAATGGCAACCATCATTTCCAGATTGTTCGACCTGGTTCGCTGATCTCGGATGAACTGGGACAGGCAAAAGACAGTCCCAAGAATCGAGCCCGTATTATTTATTTGAGCGTGCTGGGTCGTGACCCGGAAGCCGACGAATTTCAACTGGCTATCAAGCTATTCAAGCAGGAGAAACACGTGACCGCCGGGGATCGATCCCTGGTGTGGATTCTGCTCAATACACCGGAATTCATGTTCATCCAGTAGGCACATCCTGATTGATTTCACCCACCATTTCGCTATCCAGGTAAAACGATGAGAAAATTTACAGGTAAGACAGAAGACATTACACGCAGGAATTTCGCGGCTACCCTGGCGCGACGATGCCTGGGCGTTTCGATCGCACCAGCGCTGGCGAGCATGGGCAACCCTGCCTGGGCTGCAGCAGCCAGTGGCGGCAAGGCCGATCGCGTTATCTATCTGTATATGTCCGGTGGGATGAGTCATCTTGATACGCTCGATCCCAAACCAAGAACTGAAGTGCAGGGTCCCACCAAGGCCATCAAGACAGCGTTACCGGGCGTGATGTTGAGTGAACATATGCCAGGGCTTGCCAAGCTGCTGCCCAAGGTATCCCTGATACGATCCATGTCCTCTGAGCAAGGTGCTCATGCACCCGGTCGCTACCTGGCACATACCAGCTACAGCCCACGGGCCACGATCCGCCATCCGGCAATGGGTGCATGGATGCTGCATGAGCTGGGCCAAAAGAACAAAAATGTCCCAGGCAACGTGGTGATTGCCGGGGGCTCCAATCATCCGGGTGCAGGCTACATGGACCTCAAGCATGGACCCTTGCCGATCGGGGATGTGGCAAGTGGTATTCCAAACTCTGAACGGCTCCGGGGAGTTACCGAGGTGCAGTTCAACAAGCGTCTCTCGATGGTATCCAAGTTTGGGAAACGGTTCTACGACCTGTATCCGCACAAGAAGGTCAAGGGCTATGGCGAGATGTATGCCGATGCGATTCGTTTGATGCGCAGTGAAGACCTCAAGGCGTTCGATATCAGCCTTGAGAAAGAAGCCACGCGGGAAAAATATGGCAAGGATAAATTTGGCCAGGGTTGCCTGCTGGCCCGACGGCTCATCGAACGCGATGTGCGTTTCGTGGAGGTTGGTTATGGGGGGTGGGATACCCACAACGAGAACTTTGATCGGATGCCTGAAAAGGTACCCGTGCTCGACAAGGCACTCAGTGCACTGTTACAGGACCTGCAATCCCGTGGCCTGCTTAAGAATACCCTGGTTGTCTTGACCTCCGAATTTGGAAGAAGCCCTAAGATTAATGAACGCGTTGGCCGCGATCACCATCCAGCTGCCTTTACCTCCATCCTGGCCGGGGCCGGTATCAAGCAGGGTTACGTGCATGGCGAGTCAGATAAGCGAGGCCATGGTGTTGAAAAAGATCCAGTGCGAGTCCAGGATTTCACGGCAACGATTGCGACCGCTGTCGGTATCGATACCAACAAAGAAGTGTTTTCGGCGACCCGACGACCATTTAAAGTTGCAGATGATGGCGAAGCCGTGACCAACGTGCTAACCTGAGCCTACAGGTTTGGTCAGCATCGTTCCAGGAGCTCTGTCTCGTGCCCGCCCCGGTTGCCCGGGTGAACGGGTTTATCCTAACTGCAACCAGTGGAGATCGTGATGAAATATTACCGTGCAATGATCATGGGTGTGGCCATGTTAGCCAGCGCTGCCTTGCAAGCGGCAGAGCCCGCACCCTTGAAGGCCCTCTTGATCAGCGGTGGTGGTTTCCATGATTACAAGAACCAAAAGGAAATCCTGACCACGGGGATCGGTAGCCGAGCTAACGTGGAATGGACCGTGGTCATTGAAAATCCCAAGCCGGGCGATTTCCCGCAGGTGTTTTCCAAGCCAGACTGGATCGCGGGATATGATGTGATTGTCCACAACCAGTGCTATGCAAAATATAAAGATGATGCCGGGATCGACAAGATCGTCAAACAACACCTGGATGCAGGGGTGGGAGTGGTGATGATCCACTGTGCGATGCATGCCTTTCGTGATGCCAAGACCAAGGAGTGGGATAAACTGGTGGGTGTCGAATCGCGCCGACATGGACCCAAGTTCCCGATCGTGGTACGAAACCTGGGCCGTAGCCACCCCGTTACTCGAAACTTGCCAGCGAACTGGAAAACACCCCAGGGAGAGCTCTATCACACGTCACTTTTACCCAGTGGCACCAAGCTGGGTGTTGGGTACCGCGAGGGCCAGGAAGCCAAGACATTACAAACCTGTATTTGGACCAACACCTACCAGAAATGTCGCGTCTTCGCGACGACACTGGGTCATCACAATGAGACCATGAAGGAAAAGGTTTACCTGGATCTGGTGGCAAATGGCCTCTTGTGGGCGTGTGGGAAACTCGATGACCAGGGTAAACCACGATCCGGTTATGGAAAAACAACCCAACGGCCTCGGCCAGTACGATTCCAGGTAGCATTGAAGGGCGGACGCCTGCGAACATTTCCTACCCTGCAGGCATTGTCTGCCAGTGGCCTGGTGCCGGTCTCCGTACCTTGTTGTGGAAACTGATCGGCTCCCACCGGCTCGGTGAACGGTTTAATTGCCTTTACCGATACAGTAAAGGTGATCAAACGTCCGTAGCAGGATCTGGCCATCAGCAAAAACCGGCGTGGCCGTGATGAATTCATCCAGCGAATTGGTGGCAATCACTTTCGGCTGACCATCATGTTGCAATACGAACGTGGTGCCATCCTCTCGCACCAGGTAGAAACGGCCATCGGCCAGGATCGGGGATGCTGAAAAACCGCCGCGACTCTTCTCGACCTGGTAGGACCAGAGCTCCTCACCCGAACGCAGGTCCAGGCAACTTACTTTTCCCTTATCGGAACAAAGGTAAACCTTTCCCTCGTGAGCGATTGGCGTGGGAACGTCTACCGAGACATTCGTCTTGCTCCAGCGAACATGGGATGCGGTCACGTTACCACGGCCACCCGCCTGGATAGCTGTTAATGATTTTCCCCGTGCATACGGTGCGATCACCATGCCACCGCTGGCGACGGGTGATGCGATGGAGCGAAACAGTCGGTTCGATGTGGGATTTAAATCTCCCACGCGCCATAATTCCTTGCCATCGCTGGTTTGATGCGCTGTCACGTGGTCAGCGCCCAGGACGATCACGGACTCGGTCCCCTGGTGCGTCATCACGATCGGCGTGGAATACGTCTGGGCCGCTTCCTCGGGGGCGTTCAGGTTGCGATCCTGTTTCCAACGGATCTTGCCCGTTGCCTTGTCGAAACCGACCAGGTAAGAAGGCCCGCTTTGCACGCAAGCCACGACGACCAGGTTCTTGGTTAAGACAGGGGAAGTGCCCAGGTCAAACCAGAGCGTATCCTTACCAAATTCCTGTTGGAGATTCTTTTTCCAACGAACCTTGCCCTGGAAATCAAGACAGCCAAAATCACCACTCTTGAAGTAAACATAAACATGTTTTCCGTCCGTGGTGGGGGATGGGTTGCAACTGCTCCCCTTCTTGTGACGAACGTCACGGCGGTTTCCTACCGCGGTCTTCCAGAGGAGTTGCCCTTTGCGATCGAGGCAATAGACCATGTTCTTGTCGCCCTCGGCCCCGGTGAGGAAAATGTGATTGTTCCAGACCGCGGGTGTGGAACTACCTCTTTCCGAAAGCTTGAATTTCCAGGCAATGTTCTTCTCGGGGCCCCATTCCACGGGGAATCCAGTACCCTGCGCCACGCCGTTGAACTGCGGACCTCGCCACTGGGGCCACTGATCTGCCCGCGTTGTCAGGGAACATAACGTACAGAGAATCGTAATGCCCAGTAGAAATCGTTTCATGATGTGTCCTTGTGGTGGTTGAACTCGTGTGGGGACCTGGTGGATGAGCCGGGTCGATTGAAAGATGACTATCGACTGCTTCCCTGGTCGCGTAGTTTCAGGCACGCTGCTTCCAGGCGCGCAGCCACTTCAGGGAACTGATCAATTACATTGTGGCGTTCGGAAAGGTCGCTGGACAAGTCGAATAACTGGTAAGGCTTTTGAAATGCTTTGCCCCGGGGCATTTCCCGGCCACCAGAACCGTTACCCAAGACGAGTTTCCACTTGCCCGAACGAACCGCAAACATGCCGGCGGCAGAATGGTGGATCACGGGAGCGCGTGGGGTATCCCAGGTGTTGCCTCGCATGAGGGGCTCCAGGTTAAAACTGTCCTGCGCTACGGTGGCGGGAAGTGAGCGTTTGACCACGCCAGCAGCAGTGGCAAAAAAATCAGTCAGGCAAATCGTTTCGCCGTTATGACTGCCAGCCGCAATCTGGCCTGGCCAGCTGGCAAAAAAGGGTACGTGATGACCTGCTTCCCAGATGTCGGCCTTCGTGCCTCGGAAAACATGGTTCGAGGTGTGGTGACGTGACTGGTAAGCCTGCACCGTGCGATCCGTGACATGATCTGCCTGGCTTGTTGTTTCCTGGCGGTACATAAAAGAACCGTTGTCACTGCTGTAGATCACCAGCGTGTTATCACGAATGCCAGCCCGTTGAATTGCCTCGATGACCTGTCCCACAGTCCAGTCAACTTGCACGATAAAGTCTCCGTAAGGACCCAGCTTGGTTTTGTCATGAAAACGAGGATGGGGCAGAACGGGCTTATGGGGTGCAGGTAGCGGGAAATAAAGAAAAAATGGTTGTTTGGTTCCGGATTGTCGCTGAATATATCCGGTGGCCTGTTTGAGAAGGTCGTCCAGGCAGTTTTCCATGACCAGGTCCTTGCTGCGCGGTCCCTTGCGTAAAAATCCTGGGAAACCAATGCCCTTCTGGGTGACTGTTTCCGCATTCGTGGATTTCCCGTTTTCGATGTAAACGTAGGGGGGGAAGTCCAGCGAGGCAGGGATAATGTATGAATAGTCAAATCCGCGTTGGGGAGGCCCGTTCCGCACGGGCTTACTGAAATCCAGTTCTTTCCCGTTTGCGGACTTGGGTAGTTCCAATCCCAGGTGCCATTTGCCGACGATGCCCGTGTGGTAACCCGCTTGCTTGAGAAATCCGGCGACGGTCTGGCGGTCCGGTTCAATCAACGGTGTACCATATCCATTCAATACACCTCGCTTCAGACGACTGCGCCAACAGTAACGTCCGGTTAACAGCCCATAACGTGTCGGCGTACATACGGCCGATGGGGTGTGTGCATCGGTAAAGGTCATGCCCGAGGCAGACAACTGATCGAGATGCGGTGTTGGGATCCGTGATTTCGGATTCAGGGCGTGGACATCACCGTATCCCATGTCATCCGCCAGGATAAACACGATATTGGGCAGTTGGGCCGCATGGCCAGGTACGGTCCACGAGATGATCACCAGGGTCACCGTAAAATAGCAGCTGAATAATCGCGTTATCATGAACTACTTGTGCTCCCTCGATTGCGAGTGACCCGGGTTGCTTATTATCATAACAAAGTGTTCCACCAGTTTCAGCAGTGTCACCTGGAGCATGAGTACTTTGCTCAGATAGCTATTTCGAAAATCAAGTGGGCTGGAGTTATCCATGATGTTGAAACCAAGAATGATCCCGTTGCTGCTGATCGTTTTCTCGGTCGAGTTATTTCTTCCCAACGTGGGCCGAACGGAAAGCACTCCTAACCTGTTGGTTCTGTTCCCGGATCAATGGCGCCGCCAGGCCTTTTCCTGCTATGGCGATCCCAATGTGAAGACTCCGCATATCGACCGCCTGGCGAGCCAGGGCGTACGTTTCAATCGTTGCTATGCAACCAATCCAGTCTGTTCGCCGGCACGTGCTATTTTTCTTACAAGTCGTTATGGACATCAAACCGGGTTGATTCAAAACAGCCTTTCACTACCGTCGCGGGAAACAACGTTTCCAGAAGTCCTGGCTGCCAACGGGTACGCTACCGGCTATATCGGTAAGTGGCACCTGGATGGTCCGGCCAAGCCAGGGTTCGTCCCTGGGTCACGTCGACAGGGCTACCAGTGGTTCGAGGGTTTCAATCGAGGCCACTGGTTTCCCGCCGGTGCGCAATACTTTACAAACCAGGGCAAGCTGAAGAAGCCAGCGGTTTTCGAGTCCATTTACCAGACCGACCTGGCGATTGATTTCATGCGTCGCCAGCAGTCTAAACCGTTCTTGTTGTTCGTTTCGTATGGCACGCCGCATACGCCTTATCGCCCACCGGCAAAGTACGATCGTTTTAAACCAGCGGACTTGAAGTGGCGACAGAACGTTCCTGAAAAAATTCGCCAGAGTCCTGTCTACTCAAAACACCTGGGAGGTTACTACGGTCTTTGTGAATTGTTGGACCACGAGACAGGTCGCCTGCTGAAATTCCTGGATGAATCCGGGTTGGCTAAGAATACCGTGGTCATGATCACCTCTGATCATGGTGATGCGCATGGATCACATGGGCTGCATCATAAGGGTCAGCCTGAAGAAGAATCACTTGGTATTCCCTGGATTATTCGAGGACCAGGTATCAAGCCGGGTGTCGTGACGGAAACCCTCGCCGCCACGATTGATTTCGCTCCCACGCTTCTGTCGCTTTGCCAGGTCGACATTCCACCAACCATGGTCGGTCGCAATCTGCAGCCGCTGTTGTCCGGCAAGGAAATGAAAGTGCCGTGGATCTATACCCAGGGCAGGATGACCACTGGACCGGGAAGAGCCCAGGCAGTCGGAAACCAGGGTGCGCGGCGTAATATCATGGCGGCCTGGCGGGCGATCGTGACCCCTCGTTATAAGCTTGCCGTGGATAACCGCGAAAAGGTTCGTCTGCTGGTGGACCTGGACCAGGATCCCTTTGAAATGCAGAACCTGGCAAACGAGCCAGCGCATGCGGCACTGCAGCAGCGTCTCTGGAAAGAATTAAAACAGGTTGGCCAGCAAACTCGGGATCCTTTTCCGAATCCCGTGGCCGCTGCTCCCGCGAGACCACCCAAGACCACGACTCCATAAATCGTATTCCAGGAACAAACAAGGAGATCGCCGTGATGTTGGCAAGATTAAACCAGGCCTACCCGTTGTGCTGTTCGTTGATCCTGGCTTCGATGTGGCAATCGGCTGCCGGCACATGGGCTGCAGAGAAGCCTTCTGTTGCTGCCGCCAACGTAACCCAGATCGTGGCACATCGAGGGGCCGCAACCACGCACCCCGAGAATACGCTGGCAGCCTTTCGCGAGGCGATTCGAGTCGGCGCCACGGCAACCGAGTGTGATGTTCGTACCAGCAAGGATGGGAAACTGTTCTTGCTTCACGATGCCACGCTTGATCGAACCAGCAACGGCAAAGGAATCGCCACGCAACTACCCTTGGCAGAGTTAAAAAAACTCGATGCAGGAACCTGGTTTAATTCCAGGTATGGAGAGGAGCGTATCCCAACACTGGCAGAAGCCCTGGGACTGTGCCGGGGCAAAATTGATCTCTTGCTCGATCTCAAGGAACAGGGGCAGGGTTATGCAGAACAGGTCGCAGGTGAAGTACGACGTTTTGGAGATCCCCGCAAAACGATCGTGGGTGTTCGCAGCGTCGAACAGGCCAAGTTGTTTCGCCGATTGTTGCCGGAAGCACGCCAGTTAGGCCTGGTCCCGAATCCCGAGGCGATTGATTCATTCGCCAAGGCAGGTGTTGAAATGATTCGTCTTTGGCCGCGTTGGCTGGACGATAAAACCCTGGTGCCACGTGTTAAGAAGGCGCAGGTGAAACTGCACCTGAACGGGACCACCGGACTGAGCGACGAGGTGCAAAAACTACTTCCCTATGGACCAGACTCTATTTCTTCGGATGACCCGAACCAGTTGATTCGCACGCTCAAGAAAATCGCCTCCGGGGGCTAAAGGAAATCGCTCGTCTGCGCAGAAAAATATGCCTGGTGTTGTTACAATGGCGACGTTTACGAAAGTTCTTTTCCTTGTTTGACCGAGAGTGATAAACAGATGACACAGAAACAGGTTTCACGACGTCGATTCTTGGCCGCCTCGGGCACCACAGCGATCGCGGCTGGCGTGGTTAAAACCACTGCTGCATCGGCTCAGCGCGTGGCAGGTAGCAATGAAAGATTGCGAGTTGGCTTTATCGGCGTGGGAGGACGTGGTCACGGCGCCCATGTGAAATCAATGTGCACTCTTCATGGCGATGGCGCTAAGGTCGACCTGGTAGCTGTTTGTGATGTCTATAGCTTGCATCGGGAACGAGCTGCGGAAACGATTCGAAAGGCAACTGGAAAGGCCCCTCGCAGCTACATCGATTACGAGGAAATGCTGGAAAAAGAAAAGCTGGATGCCGTGTGTATCGGAACACCCGACCATTGGCACGCGAAACAGACCATTGCATCACTCAATGCCGGCTTGCATGTTTACTGTGAAAAACCGATGACCAAGCAGGTCGAGGAAGCAATCGAGGTCATGCAGACCTGGAAAAAAACCGGCAAGATCATGCAGGTCGGAGTGCAGTCCACCAGCTTGCCTGTGTGGAGTAAGGTCCAGGAAGTATTACAGGAAGGCCAGCTGGGCAAAGTGCTGATGTACCAGACCGAAATGTTCCGAAATAGTGCCATGGGACAGTGGCGGTATTACGCGCTGGACAAGAACATGACACCCCAGACGATCGACTGGCAACGCTGGCTCGGAGTCAAGGAAGGCTTGGCAGAAGACGCCCCCTTTGATCGTGCCGTTTATCGTCAGTGGCGACGCTTCTGGCCGTTTGGATCTGGTATGTTCACGGACCTTTTCGTGCATCGCACCACGTCCATGCTGAAGGCCACCGGCTTACGCTTCCCAGGACGCGTGGTGGGTGCGGGTGGTATTTATCTCGAATACGATGGTCGTGATGTCCCCGATGTAGCCACCGTGGTGGCTGACTTCAAGGAAGGTGTGCAGGGTACGGTAACAGCTACCATGGCCTGTCAGAATTCACCAATCCAACAGTTGATTCGAGGGCACCACGGCAGCTTGGTTTTCGGAACAGGTGAAAAATTCACCGGCTTCGATTTCGTTCCCGAAAGACCGCAAGTCACACGCAATAGTAAGCTCAAGCAACAACGGATCGAGGTCGAACCGGTTGTGAAAAACACCACGTTAACGCATTTCAAGAACTGGCTGTCGGCCATTGAAAATGATGATCAGCAGCAATGTAATAATCCTCCCGACCTCGGTGCCGCCGCAATTACACTGGTGAATCTTGGTGCTCGCAGCTATCGACAGGGAAAGGCCTTTTTCTTTGATGACAAGACCTTGAAGATCTCCGAGGCCGATGCCAGTTGGGCAGCTGGCTGGGAAGCTAAATCGAAACAACGGGCTAAGCCATCCCATATTGCCGGATGGAAAGCAGGGGATCACGGTAGCATCCTGGAAGAACCGGATTACATGTCATTGGCCGGACCCTGGATCGATGGTAAGCCACCGAAGGGAAAGGGCGGCTAGCGTGAATGTGGTTCGACCCGGTTATACTCGGATCGTGACACTGATTTTAGATTTCTGGTTGGAGCGAATTCATGCGTGCTACGCTGTTGGTTATTGCCGGGATCCTGGCACTCATTGTGGCCTGGATCTATCTCGCGCCTGGTGACTCCCTGCCTTCCCCGGAGGAATTGGCAGAACAGGCCTTGAACGCAGGCAGCGCCGAGGAACAAGAAGCGGCTGCAGTAAAATTAAGCCAATCAGGTGCACCCGGGATTCCACATCTGCGCAGTGTCTACGAGAAAAGCCAGGTGGCTGAAGTTCGAGCAGCCTGTATCAAGGGGCTGGGAGTCATGCGGGATTATGACAGCATGTCGATTTTCTTTGAGGGTCTCGAGGATGAGTCAGCACTGATCCGGGGGCGCTCCGGAGTCGCGATGGTCCGCATGCTGGGTCGTGACTACCAGTTTCGAGCTAATGGTTCGGTAGCAGATCGGGCCAGGTCGATCGCGGGTATGCAGAAAGCCTGGGAGGAAATGGAACCCGACCTGGATCGGATCAAGGAAGAAATCGAGAAAAAAGGGCAGCCGCTGGAGACTGAATAGGCAGAGGCCCTGTTTTTTACGGGAAAATGATCCCTGTTCAACTGGGTAACTGCCTCGGATCTGTCGATCAGTTTAAAAGTGCAGAAACCAGGCAGTTGAAGTGACCTACTATCTTTGTGTTATACTGGAAGAGAGATGCTTTTCAGCAGACTGATCATATCTGTGCCAGAGGAAAATTCTATGCGATCTGTAAAACGACAAGGCTTCACGCTCATTGAGCTAATCATCGTTGTCGCCATTATTGGGCTGCTGATGTCATTGATGTTTCCGGCTGTGCAGGCCATGCGCGAATCGGCCCGTCGACTGCAGTGCATCAATAACCTACACAACCTGGGTACCGCCTACCAAAATCTGGCCACTCGCAATCCGCAGGAGCCTGCCATGTCGGCTCCCTATGTATGGGTCAGCAAGCTGAAGGAAGAAATCGAGGACTCGGATGAGACCTTGCTCTGCCCCAATGATTTGAATCCGAATGCCACGCCACTACCTGACCTTGTGTTTCATGTTCGAAATAATGGTTACAACGTACCTTTTGATCCCACCGGGCCGCGTTGCCGAGTAAGTGAATGGGTCCATAAGCGCTATCCGGTGGAAAAATATCCTGGACGCTTCGGCCTGGAGTTCGAGGATTGGAGAGATTGGGAATTTAGTGATTGTCGCGTGTTGCTTGAACCCATTGGTGGCACGATTGAACAGTTGCCAAGTGGCCGCCTGCGAGTCATGGCTGGTTCTTTGCGAGTCACTTCCGTGGTGAAACAGGCAGCATTCACGCACGACCTCTATGGTCCCAATAACACGCCCCTGATCCTGGATTTCAAGCCGAATAAATCGATCGTGGTACCAACCCAGAAAACCAGCTACGGAATTAATAGCTACGTGCATCAGCTGGATGCACCCGATGCGACTAAGATCCTGTTGGTTGAATACAACAAGTATATCGCCCACGTTGTGGGTGAGGATGCAACCGATATCTGGTACGACCAACGTGCCCTGCGACATCGCGGTGCCATGAATGTCCTCTTTGTGGATGGACATGTCGAAACACGGATGCCCAGTGATATCGATCCTGATGTCACCGTGAACCAGGAGATGCTCTGGCGCCCCACGAAGTATAAGCGCTAAGCAAGCCCTCGCTACTTGTTAGTCCGGATCCCCGTCGCGGAAGAGTAGCGAAAAGGGCCATCCCCAGAGACGCTTGCTGCGTTTTGGGACGAATTTTTCTCGGGACCAACGCACGCCGAGAACGACCAGAATTCCAAAAGCCAGCGTAAGTATTCCCATCAGGCTGATGGCTATCAGTTGCTGCCATGCATCGGGGAGTGGATCATTGATTCGCAGTCCCAGCCAGTAATCCCAGAGCGCATGAATCGTAATCGCCGTTCCCAGGCAAAGTGCAAATACCAGGGGCCAGGCTCTCCAGCGACCTGGAAAACGTGCCAGTCCAATCGCGAAACCACCCAGCCCGCCAAAAAGCAGGTGCAGTAGCAGGCGAACGGGCACTTCGCCAAAGCGATCCAGCCGAAGGTTGGCGCTGTCGAGTCCAAGGTAAAACAACGATTCTTCCAGCCCGAATCCCAGGCCTACGAATGCTCCGTAAATTAATCCGTCTATCGGATCATTGAACTGGGACCGAAAGACAACTGCAATTCCAATGACTACCAGCAACTTGATTAACTCTTCCGAAACGGCAACCAGCAGTGCCTGTTGTCCCAGTTGATGTTCACCCAGCATCAATATGCCAAATAGGTAATCCTCGAAATACCCAATCAACAGGCAGCTGAGCATACCCGCTATGAGAGCCAGCAGCAGCATGTACCACGGTTCCCGCTCGTACATGTCATAGCGATAAATAATCAGTCCGAGGCCCATGGTGCAGAGAGCAAGGCAACCATAAACAAGCATGATTCTTGTTATCCTGAATGAAACTTGCTATTACACGAAGTACACGGCTGACTGATCAATGATCTGCGCAGGGTGTCATGGGCGACGTTTTCATTCGGCTCAATCGAGTGTTCCTAATCTGAACTAATATCGTACGCGGTCAGTGATTCCTGGTCGCGTATGTAAAGTGTATCGCCCGCGATACAGGCATGTGCCCAGCTGGGGCGACCGTGACTGGCAATCTTGAAGTTTCCATGTTCCCGGTATTCATCCGGGGTGGCTTCGGCCAGTGCCACCTGGTGGTTCTCGCCGAGTAGGTAGAGCATTCCGTCAGCGTAGATCAGGGAACCCTTTCCAACGCTGCGAGCACGCCAGGCCATTTCCCCAGTCAGGAAATTCATGCAAATGAGACCACCACTCCCGAATCCATACATGTAGTCCCCGACTTTGACGATGCCACCATGATGGTTTGCCATCCGTTTTTCAAAATAAACTTCTTCTGAAACCTGTTTGCCATCCACGACCTGGATTCGAGTCAGGCCGCCGCCGGTTCCGTAGGCACTGGATGCAAAAACATGGTTGTCGGCAACGATTGGCGTAGCACAGTTGGCTGTACCATTGGCTGCGTTACTGTAGGACCACATGACTTCCCCATTGCTCAGGCGTACTCCGAAAACATTGGAGCGAGCAAACTGGATCACCTGTCGGACACCTCCAATGGTGGCTGTTACGGCGGATGCGTAATGAGCTCCCTGCGTCATGGTGTTGCTTTGCCATTTTACGGCACCCGTGTACTTGTTGAGTGCCAGCACGGTTCCCTTTTTGCCGCCAGGCGTGACAATCATCAGGTCATCCTCGATCAAGGGAGATTCACTATATCCCCAACCCGGTCGCCCACCACCGAAATCCTTGCTCAGGTTGATATGCCAGATGGTTTTGCCGCTGGTAATATCAAGACAACTGACATCGCCGTTTCCACCCTCGACAAAAACATGGTCACCGTCAATCGTCGGGGTTCCACGAGGACCATTCCCCATGCCATTGCGGTAACCACCATACGCGCTGCGTAACTCCGTTGAGGAAAGTACGCCATCACGTAACGCATGATGCTTGGTGTAGTAGTCGGTTAATTCCTGGCGTGAAATGGAACCATCCTTGCCGGATTCATACTTCAGCAGGTAACCCGAAATCTCTGCAAGAGTCAGTGACTGGTCACCTTTCTTTGTTGCCTCCTCGGGTAAGTCCGCCCTGTTAAATGACCTGTCTAGCAGCGAGCGTTGCGATTCTTCACGAGATACCCGCTGGTCATTATCCTTGTCCAACGCTTTCAAAAGCGCCTGGGCTCGTTGCTGAGCAAGTGCCGCGGGGTCCGCTTCCTTGCTACTCGTATCGATATTTGAGAAGCGGTCGATGCGGGCTGCATTTGCTTCGCTGAGTGACAACAGGTTGTTACCGTCCTTATCCACTCCCGAAAACACCCTGGTCGTTCGGGCCGTTGCGATCACGGCAGCGGATGCATCGCTATCTGCAGTGGGCTGATCGTAATCATTAAAGCGCCATCCAAATCCTGCCAGCGCTTCCAGCTCATCCACCGTACCATTCTTGTCCTTGTCCAACCGCTGAAGTTCCTGGTTAATGCGTTCCGCTAACAGCGTGGCCAGGGGGCCCGGCTGAACGGTCCATAATACCTTGCCACTCTTGGCACTCAGGCAAATCACATGTTCCACGCCATTCAGGTCCCCCTGGGTAACGATCCGGTCACCTGCGATCGCCAGGGAGGAATAGCCCACGCCCACATGGTTTACCTGCCAACGAACAGTGGGTCCCTCCTTGGGCCACTCTTTGCGAAGTCCTTCTGATGTGGCATGACCATTTCGATTGGGACCGCGCCATTGTGGCCAATCGCCAGCTTGTAAAGCAGTCGTTGCCAGGACCAGTGTTAAAATCTTTAGGCCCAAACAGAGATGTCGTTGCTGGCTCATGAAATAAATCCTTGCAGGTGGTGGGAAACAGGGAAGCTTGTCAGGAGGGTTCCTAGGGTGATAGCCACCAGGAAATTCCCGATCATTGTGGACCAACCGTTACGGCAAATCAAGCAATAATCCACTGAAACCAATAACCGGGGAGAGGTTGGTAAGCTGGGTCCTGTGCTGTTAACGCGAAAGGGACAGAGCTTATTCGCTGGAACTCGTGTCCGAAATAGATTCCGTAGCGGGAATCGTCTCGGTATTGGCAGGGGTGGCCTCCGGGTTGGGCGTGCCCGCGGATTGAGCTCGTTGCAGGTAAAGTCCGGCACCCACGCACAGTAGTCCCGCGAGCAGGCTGCTGTAGAGAACAGCTCGCTGGGCGAACAAGAATGCGATGACGTTTGCCTGCCGATAACGTATGTTGAATCCGTACATCATCAACAGGGCACAAAAAACGAACTGTAACAGCCCCGACAATCCCCACAGGGTTGCCACCGTGACCTGGAACACGTTGCCGTGTTCGACCAGGGGATCACCCTCGTGGTTACTGGGCAGATGCGACATCACGGGTTCCATGTTTTCCACCACCAGGTGCGACATGGCCGTGGACATGCCCCAGTTCGCGAACACGAGAAAGGAAAACATGATGACCAGGATGGATAGTGATCGCAGGTAGGATGGTGTTTCAATCGAGGCACTGGGATTGTCGTCGACCGAACGGTTAAAGGCACCACAGGCACCTTTTAGAAATAATCCGTGTAACAACAGCAGGGCTACGAAGGGTACGAACGTCCATGGATTGAACCAGGCATCAAAATTAAGCATCGTTCACGGCTCCTCTGTAAAACAAGGACGACAATCACAAGGTACCGTTGATCGTGTACAATAGCCAATCCCAGTATGACCTGTTTCCACAGCGCCCGATCATTTTTGCTCGTTTTTCTGGCAAGGAATTGTCCCATGAAGGCACCGAATCTTCGCATTCCATCGCTCACACGCCGATCTTTTCTGGGGACCACATTGGTAGGGACTGGACTTATGACGGCCACCATGGCCCAGGTGGCTCCCGTTGCCGAAGCTGCCAGGGCTGACAAATACCAGGGCCTGAAATCGGATCAGTTCCTGGGCAAGGTTTCCTCGCTGAGCCGTGTCGAAGATGAAATGGTTTTCACGGAAGGTCCGGCAGCGGATCGATCAGGAGACCTGTATTTTACAAATGTACCAGTGTCCCGGATCCTGAAATGGAATCCCGTGAAACGAGAACTGTCGGTCTTTCGGGAAAACAGTAATAAGGCAAACGGTCTATACTTCGATCCCCGTGGCCGCCTGTTAGCTTGTGAGGGAGGGCTGGGGCGTGTCACACGTACCGACATGAAAACGGGCAAGATCGAGGTGTTGGCCAGTGAATTCAATGGCTTCCCCTTTGCCCCGTCAAATGACTTGTGCCTGGACGCACAGGGTCGTGTCTATTTTACTTCTCGACCGGGAACAATGGATCCCGCCAAGGGTAATGTGAACGCGGTCTATCGAATTGATGCCGATGGCAGCGTGGACCAGTTGCTACGTTGGCCGGATGTGCATATGCCCAATGGCATCGTGATTTCTCCTGATAACAAGACACTATATTTAATCGAGGCACATCCGGATGCAGATCGTCATCGCGATATCCGGGCCTATGACCTCTTGCCTAATGGCAAGCTGGCGAATGGACGTGTCCTGATCAACTTTTACCCGGGGCGCAGTGGTGATGGGATGTGTATCGACGCCGCGGGTAATCTTTACGTGGCCGCGGGACTCCACAAGACGCGCAAGACCAGCGAGACCCTGGACACACGTCCGGGAATCCACGTGGTTTCACCACGAGGTGAGTTGATTGCCTTTCGTGAAACACCCGTGGATACCATTACCAACTGCACGTTCGGTGGCTCGGACTTACGCACCCTTTATATAACCTGTGGTGACCAGCTATTGCAGATTCGCACACGTATTCCCGGCAAGGCAAGTTATCGGCCAGCCAACTGAATCGTGGTAGGGAACGATCGCTGCCGATCGGAAACGAGGCCATGCGGCGATTCGATCTTACAGGCAACGGGTTAAAAGCAGTCAACCGGCCAGGTCATTCCCGGTCCAGTAACTTCAGCTGACCGGTTGCATTGGCTGCCTGGTAAATCCTGCGAACGTCTGTGAAAGCGCTGGCTTCGACACCGGTGATTGTCAGCGAGCGAGGCGCGATCATTCCGAGGACCTGAGGGATGTCGCAGACTCTCAGTACGTTCAACAACTGGGGTGCCCCTGCTTCCATATGAGAACGATGAGGTCGATGTAACGTGGTGCCCTGGATGTCGGAGTCCAGCATTGCGGCATAGGCGGCAATGACGGCACCTGTGCCTTCGCCTGCCAGGTGAATAGGTACCCTGCCCTTGAACCGGGAATGAAAGTACTGCGCGGTTGCGATGACATCCCGAACACGACCGGCGTCTACCGTGTGTCCCAGCAGCACGTGAGATCGTTCCACGTAATTTGGCGGGTTCTTTTGAGTCCAGCGCGTGTTGCCTGTGCCACGCGTTTGGCAATCGTAGAGTTGGTCGCCTGGCTGAAGATGGGATTTTATCCAGTCCGGGACGACTACGGATGCATCCTTGGTGCGGACAAGCAAGACCAATCGCTTTGGTTGAGTGATCTTGGTTGCTGTGATTGGATATTGCCGTGCAGCGATGGTGATCCCTGGTTCTGTTTCAAGGTACAGGAGAGGAGGCTTGGTCTGCTTGACCGGGGCTGGTCGAATTGTTCCCGGGAGCCACCCAAAGGAGACACGCCGTAGTTGGTCTCGAAGGCGTTTTTTCCAGGTGTCATATTCCTTGACCGAGGTTGGCAGGGATACGGTTGCTATGGGAACGAATGTCTGGTCGATCGTCGTGTTTCGTTCATCGCCTGGAATGTCGTCCTCGGTAAGAAAAACACGCAGTTGTTCTGGCGCTATGGGATGTTGCCGATCGCGATCCACAAGGGTTACCAGGTCCTTTTCGCTGTCCAGGATGGGACGGGCATCCTGCTTCAGATGAATGTTGAGAAAACGAAAGGTTGCCTTGCGAATATCTTCTCGGTAAGCATGACCTCCTACGCTGACCACGCTGTCTACCCGGTCACCCGCTCCATAAAGTCGGTAAAGCATTTCCAATCGATTGCTAACGCGTTCATTCGCATCCATCGGAAAAATCCGGTCGTTGTCACTGTTAACGAACAACAGCGGTCGAGGAGCAATGAGTCCGGCGATGCGGGTCCAGGGCCAGCGAAAGGTATTGTGCAGGAACATACAGTCACAATGGCCATTGATGACTCGATTATTTACATAGGAGGGCAGGTCCGCCATGCCGCTGACCGGAACCGCCACCTTGACCCGTTCATCAGCCGCTGCCACCCAGAAAGTTGCCGCGCCCCCGCCACTGATTCCGGTGACGCCGATCCGGTTCGCGTCCACATCATCACGACTGATGAGATAATCAATACCACGAATACCATTCCAGCATTCCACGCCGGCCGACGTGTAACCACGTGACAACCACCACCAGCGCTGTTCACGGTAGGTACCATGATGAATGGCAGCGATTTCTCCCAGCTGCAGCGTATCGACCATCAGGCAGATATAGCCATGTCGTGCCAGCCAGATTCCATGAGACTGGTAAGCTGTCTTGTTGCCGTTCCGCCCCCGACCGGCGTGGCCACAGACGTAAAGTATGGCAGGAAGTTTTTCTCCGGTTGCTACTTCTGCGGGTCGATAGAGATTGGCTGTCACGTAGAGCCCGGGACGACTCTGGTAATGCAGCATGTCAACATGATAACCGTCACGTACCAGCGTTCGTGTGACGCGCGCCTGCAGGGCAGTCCGTTCCGGCATCGGGGAGAGACCAAGCATGTAAAAGTATTCGCGTCGATATTGATCACGCTGTGCCTGCCAGTTCTCGAGAGAACTAAGATCATCGGTAAACTTGTCCACGCAGGCGCCCGTCAAGGTACCCAGGTATTGTTGGATCATCATGTCCCCGGGAGCATCACGATCGGGGGAGCTGAATGATTGCCCCATGGCGCCGGGAACCAGGAAGAAAAAGCACGCCATACCCAGGGTGGATCGCAGGGAAGTAAACATGGTCAGTCCTTCGCTTATACCTGTAGGAAATCGACAAGTAATGAACAGCTCTTGGTTTATGGGGAAGGTCGGTTTCCGCTATTGTAAGAGAGTTGTAAACGGTTACCAAGCCTTTGCAGGTAGGCGGGCTTTCCGCTTGTTGTCGCGATAACTTTAGGGGATAATAGATAAATGACCTGCCCGGATCACTTTCCTGCCTGCTAACTCCGGGAGTCGCGCGAAAGCAAACGCAATTGTTCCTCGAGCGTTTCTTACAACGCTCATGTTAATAAATAGTTGGGTAGCATTCTTGAATATACCTACTCGAATTAATTTCAAATTACTGGTCGCGCTGTGGATCCTGTTTCCGGCTAGCGGACACCTGGTGGTCACCGCGGCCGAGACGCTACCCGTGGGCGCTATCACTTTCGAAGCTCATGTGCGTCCCATTTTAAAAGCTAATTGCTTTCATTGTCATGGCGAGGGAGACAAGCTGCAAAGTGGCCTCGACCTGAGACTGCGGCGATTCATTGTAAAGGGAGGTGAGACGGGGCCGGCGATTGTGCCCGGTAAGCCAGCTGAAAGCACCTTGCTGGACTATCTCCGTGAAGGAGAGATGCCACCACCCGAAGTTGAAAAACGCCTGACACCCAACGAGATTGCCGTGGTGGAACGGTGGATTGCCGATGGTGCGAAAACCGCCGGTGTTGAACCAGACAAGATCGACAGTGGTTTTTATGTGACGCAACAGGAACGTGACTTCTGGTCATTTCAGCCATTGGTGCGCCATGTACCGCCCCCGGTGAAACAGCAGCATCGGGTACGTACGCCCATTGACCAATTCGTCTTGGCGCGACTGGAAGCAAAAGGGCTTGGTTTTTCAGAGGATGCCAAACCACAGGTTCTACTGCGACGACTTTATCTTGACCTGACCGGACTGCCACCCACGGTGGAAGAAACGGATTCATTCATGGCGGATAAATCGCCGGGATCCTACCAGAGATTAGTGGATCAATTGTTGGCATCACCACGTTACGGTGAACGCTGGGGTCGCCATTGGCTTGACGTGGCTGGCTATGCAGACTCCGAGGGAGTCACCGATACCGACGTGGTCAGAAACGACGCTTACAAGTATCGCGATTACGTGATCCATGCCATGAACCAGGATCAGCGCTTTGACGAGTTTATCCAGGAACAACTGGCCGGGGATGAAATGGTGACGCCCCCCTACCAGGAAATGGATGCGACCGCGATTCGACGGTTAACCGCCACGGGCTTTCTGCGCATGGCCGCCGATGGTACCGGTTCGGATAATCAACCGGCGGTTCGCAACCAGGTTGTGGCAGACACCTTGAAAATCGTTTCTACCTCGTTGCTCGGATTAACTGTGGGATGTGCCCAGTGCCACAATCACCGGTACGATCCTATCTCGCAGGCCGATTACTATCGTTTGCGGGCTATTTTTGAACCCGCCTTCAACTGGCAAGACTGGCGTACCCCGTCCAAGCGGCGGATCACGCTCTATACCGATGCAGATCGTAAGGCAGCAGCAGAAATCGAGAAACAAGCCAAGGTCGTGGAGGCGGATCGGGCCAAGAAACAAGAAGAGTACATCGAGGCAACGTTTCAACGTGAACTGGCAAAGCTTCCGGAAGCGTTGCGACCAATGATCGTGGCCGCGCGAAACGTGGCAGCTGACAAACGAACCGATGACCAGAAAAAACTTTTAAAAAACAACCCGACGGTCAATGTTACAGCAGGATCGCTCTACCTGTATGACAAGAAAGCGGCCGATGATTTGAAGAAGTATTCCGACAAGGCAACCGAGATTCGTAACACGAAACCAGTCGAGGAGTTCGTGCGGGCTACCTGGGAACCAACGGGAAAAGAACTGCCCGTGACACATCGCTTTGAACGCGGTGATTTCGAGCAGCCGAAAGAAGCAGTCGAGCCGGCTGGATTGGGCATACTTGGCCGTGAGCAGGCCAGTATCCCATCCAAGAATTCAGAACTTGCCACGAGTGGCCGCCGACTGGCATATGCCCAATGGTTAACCAGTAACGAGCATCCCCTGCTCGCGCGTGTCCTGGTGAATCGGGTGTGGATGCACCACATGGGGCGAGGTATTGTCCAGACGCCGGGAGACTTTGGTTTCCTGGGAGTTTTGCCCACTCACCCGCAATTGCTGGATTGGTTGGCCACGGAATTCATGCAGCAGGGTTGGAGTCTCAAGCAATTACATCGGCTGATCGTCACCTCCACGGTGTACCGCCAGTCTTCGATTCGTAGCCAGGCACTGGACGCTGTCGATCGTGACAATCGTTTTTACGGTGCGATGTCCATGAGGCGTTTGGAAGCCGAGGCGCTAAGGGATTCGATATTGGCCGTGAGTGGGATGTTGAACGAACAGGCTGATGGAAAACCGGTTCCCGTGATGGCCGATCGAGATGGCCAATGGGTGATCGGAAAAGAAAACCTGAATGCGGGACGACCCGGTCCAGTCCTGCCGATGCTGGGACAGGAGTTTCGTCGCAGCCTTTACATCCAGGTTCGTCGCAGTCGACCCCTGGCGGTTCTCAGTACCTTTGATTTACCGCGCATGGATCCAAACTGTACGGTCCGGGCCAGCTCCACGGTGGCTCCACAGGCCTTGATGCTGATGAATAGTGATTTCGTTACACGCCAGGCGCGTTATTTTGCCCAGCGACTTCAAAAAGAAATACCCGATGATCTGCCGGCCCAGGTGAAAAAAGCCTGGAAACTGGTTTTCGCGCAATCCGCTCCGCCCGCCGAAGTCGCATCTGCCGTGCAGTTCCTGCAACAACAGGCACAGCAATTTGAGAAGCAGGCCGCCGATGGTAATAAGGAAGAGAAAAAAGATCGTGCAGCGGAGAAGAAAAAACATGAACTGGCCGCTCTCGCCAGTTTTTGCCACGCATTGCTCAGTTCCAATCAGTTTCTTTATGTAGAGTAACGGTTGTCCCATGAACCCTTCTGACCATAACCAATCCACGCGGCGTCATTTCCTGGCGTCCAACCTGATGAATGTCAGTAGCCTGGCGCTGCCACTCCTGTTGCAACAGCAAGCCCGGGCGAACCCCCGAAAACCGGACCTCGAGCCCCAGCAATTTAATCTTGGCGCCAAGAAGACGGATTACCAGCCACGTGCCAAGGCCATGATTTCACTCTGGATGCAGGGTGGTCCCAGTCATATCGATCTGTTCGACCCCAAGCCAATCCTGCAGGAAAAAAACGGGGAAACCTTTCCCGGTAAAATCAAGTATGACAACGCGGCGCAGTCCAGCGCCAAGATGCTGGGAAGCCCCTGGAAGTTTCGGCAGCACGGTGAGTCCGGTATGGAGATCTCGGAATTATTGCCACACCTCGCGCGCCGAGTTGATGACATTACCTTGATTCGATCGATGCGCACCGGAGTTAATAATCATGGGCAATCGATTCGAGCAATGCATAACGGTACAACCATCGAGGGGCAGCCCTCGCTGGGTAGCTGGCTAACGTATGGGTTGGGAAGTGAAACCACGAGCCTGCCCGCATTCTGTGCCATGATTGATCCCGGACAACTGCCTGTACTGGGTGTTGAAAACTGGTCCAATGGATACCTGCCCTCACTGTTCCAGGGAACGGTGATTCGACCCCAGGATCCACGTATCCTGAACCTGGCCCCGCCGGCTGAGTTGCAGGGAACGGTGCAGAAGAATTATTTGAATTACCTTCAGCAGCTGAATCGTCGTCACCTTGATAAACGTCCGCGAGAACTGGACCTGTCGGCCCGTATCGCGGTCTATGATCTGGCGACACGTATGCAGTCCGCCGCCGACGAGGCACTGGACCTGAGCCGAGAAACCGAGGAAACCAAGAACCTCTATGGCATGGACGATGCGGCCACTGCCGATTACGGCGCACGCTGCCTGATCGCTCGCCGGCTGGTGGAACGTGGAGTACGATTTGTACAAATCTATACCGCCAACCAACTATGGGATCACCATGGCAACATTCGAAGTAGTCTGCCATCTGCCTGCAGGAAAGTTGATAAACCATCTGCTGCACTACTGACCGATCTGAAGCGTCGTGGATTACTCGATTCAACCGTGGTTCATTGGGGCGGTGAGATGGGTCGCCTGCCAGTCATCCAAAACGATACCGGACCCACCAAGATCGGGCGTGATCACAATACGTATGGATTTAGCATGTGGGTTGCCGGTGGCGGATTCCAACAGGGTTGTACCTACGGAAACACGGACGAATTCGGGCATGAGGCCGTAGAGAATATCGTGAATCACTATGATTACCACGCCACCCTGCTGCACCTGTTCGGGATCAACCCGGACCGCATGATGTACGAGCAAAATGGTCGCCAGCGAAAATTGCTGGAAAAACATCCAGGCCGTATCGTCAAGGAAATCCTGGCCTGAATAAGCCAGGATACGGGTCGCTCTGCAGACTGGTATCTACCCCCGAATACCGCTAGGATGAATGTCCTGCCTGGTAAGGGAACTGCTCTCTTTCCAGTGCTTTTAAAATCATTCATGCCGCTGGCTGCCAATTCATCCACAGGAGAACCATCGTGAAACTTAGCATGAAATGCCTTGCCCTTTCAGTTTTGATCGTAACCATCCCCGTCCTGGCTGTGCATGCACAGAATCAACCGCCGAAAGGGTTCACAGCGGTTTTCAATGGAAAAGATCTCAGCGGCTGGAAGGGACTAGCCGGGAAAGGTGGCAGCCCTGAAAACCGAGCCAAGATGACCCCGGAAGAACTCGCCAAGGACCAAGCAGCGGCTGACAAGTTGATGAATGCCCACTGGAGCGTCCAGGATGGCGCGTTGGTTTTTGATGGCAAAGGGAAAAGCCTCTGTACTGCCAAGGATTACCGGGACTTCGAGATGTATGTGGATTGGAAAATCAAGGAAAAGGGCGACAGCGGGATCTACCTGCGTGGTTCACCCCAGGTCCAGATCTGGGACTACAAGCTGAACAATATCGGTTCAGGTGGACTCTATAACAATAAGAAGAATCCCAGTAAACCAACGGTGTTGGCGGACAAACCTGTAGGGGAATGGAACACGTTCTACATTCGCATGGTTGGTGAGCATGTTCATATCAAGCTCAATGGCAAAACGGTTGCCGATGACGTGGTGCTGGAAAACTACTGGAATCGTAAGCGACCGATTTACCCCACCGGTCAGATCGAGTTGCAGAATCATGGCAACACCCTTTACTTTCGAAACGTTTTTGTCCGGGAAATCCCCAGCGAGGAAGCCAATATTATCCTCGCCGCCAACAAGGCAGGATTTGTCTCGGCCTTCAACGGAAAAGATCTCTCCGGATGGGCTGGACCGGTTCAGAACTACGAGATTGTGGATGGCGCCATTGGCTGCAAGAAAGGGACCGGGGGAACCATCTACACGCAGAACAAGTATTCTGATTTCGTGGCCCGGTTCGAATTCAAGCTGCCTCCCGGTGGAAACAATGGGCTGGCCATCCGCTACCCGGGCAAGGGAGATACAGCCTATGTGGGTATGTGTGAATTACAGGTACTCGATTCGGAACATCCAAAGTATGCCAGGCTCGATGCCCGCCAGTACCATGGTTCTGCCTATGGCATGGTGCCTGCCCACCGCGGCTACCTGCGCCCCACGGGCGAGTGGAACTACCAGCAGGTAACCGTGAAGGGTTCCACGATCAAGGTCGAGTTGAACGGCACGACCATCCTGGATGCGGACCTGAGCAAGGTGACCGAGTTCATGGGAAAACGTCCCCATCCTGGCAAGGATAACAAGGAAGGTCATTTCGGATTTGCGGGCCACGGTGACGCTGTCCACTTTCGAAATGTATCGATCAAGCAGCTGGGCAAATAAGAAACCGGTTCAGCAGACGCCGTATCTTGATCACGGTTGAGATCCGGCGTCCGGCTGATGCCGATAATAGGTCAAGCTGCGCTGCGCACCGCTACGTCCCTGGAAGACGACCCGCTGGTGCCGGTAACGTCGCCTGAAATTGTCGGATTCAGCCAGCTCCTGGTCCGAGAGAAACCAAACCACCCCTTCCTGGTCCAGGTGAGCTGGATCTGCTGTCACTCCCTCGGCAGGCCCCAGGATGATCACGTCAGGACGACGCGACAAAACGTATTGGCCATCACCCTTGGCATGCCCAGGATAACGTTGCCAATGAGTTCGTATCGGCACGTTATGGCGATGGGCAATCTGCCTGTCATTCAACCCCAGCATGTCAATGAAAACCAGTTGCCTGGCATGGTAGGGTGTCGAGCCGGCGGTGTTGAGCGCCACTACGCTGCCAGCTGGCAAATGGTCAGCCAGCCAGTGACCCACATCTGCACCCACAGCCGCCGCTGGATCCAACCGTTGGGCATTGCGCATTCGTTCGTTGGTCGAAAAAACCTGGGCCGTGACCAACAAGATCAAGCAGCCCGTGGTCGACCAGGCAGGTACACGCTGTACCGACAGGCATTCATTTCCTGCACTGGCAATGATCCATCCCATCAAGGGTATGATCGGTACAAAGAAACGGTAGGCCGGCATGTGATCGCCACCGGTATAAATGATGTAGCACGTATGGCCCCCAACGAGCGACAGCATGTAGGCCGTTTTCCAGGACCATTTGCCACGGTAGTACAGGAAAATAGAAGTAACCAGGGTAAGTGGTAACAGGTAGGGTGCGATACGGGCAAAGGTATGTACGTAATGAAGCCCGGTTCGTAGTCGAAACCAATCAAAACCAGTCATCTTGGCATAAAACGTGTTGGGCAGTAGTTCACCGTAATAGGAATAACGCCAGCAGAAATAGGGGGCGTAGAGAATCGCAAACCCGATCACGAATAGCCCGCTGGTTGTCCAGCGACTGCGCCAACTTGTACGGCGACCAAGAAGGAATCCAAGGCTAATTGCAACTAGCAATCCGACATCCGGACGTGCCAGGCAGGCCAGTGCAAACAGCACGCCCAGTATCAGCATCCGCTGGGGCGATGTATCGTCCGTTGTTACGAACGCATAGCTGGCGAGCATGACCAGCAGCGTGACCAGTGATGTTTCCAGTCCACCGTAGGACCAGCTGATCAGGGGGAAGCTGGTGGGAACAAGTAGCAGTAACAGGAACTGGGGGCATGATAAACCACGGTTCCCCGGTTTTCGAAAATGTGTAAATGCCAGCCAGCAGATAGCGCCATAACAAGCAAGGCCCACGATTCGGGTGGCGATTACCAGGTCGATCCGGAACAGGCCCAGTAACGAGACGAGTGCCAGGTGAAGGAAGCTGGTGTAACCTTCCACGCGTTCGTCGGCGTTCCAGTTGACACCGTTGCCATCCAGCCAGTTCTGGCTGTAGCGCAGCGTAATATAGGCATCATCGTGAAAAAAAGCGTGATGCAATATGTGTCCGTAAATCGCTATCAATGCCACCAGAAGCAGTCCCGTTACCAACAGGATCCTGGACGGATTGGATGGTTGCTGATGATGGGTGACAGGATCATTCATGGTTGACACGGGTACGGCTGGCTGGACTCACTATTGGATCGGTTTGGGAATGGGATCGATGGCTGTCCCATCCACGGTTGTTGGCAATCGGTATTTTATGGGAGTGGGGTTATGCCAGATTGCAAAGGATTGTTCGCTGCCGTCGAAAACCATCTTGGTGTGGCTAACCAGCTGGAGTCCAGCGGCACTTTGCTGTAACTGGTAATCCACGCCATGATGCCGGGGTGACAATGTCATGATGTAATCGGATGAGTAAAGAAGCCCGGGCTGAATGGAGTAGACGTTCACGTGTTTGCGGTAGGAGATTAATCCCCAGTCAACGATATAGGCCTCGCGATATCGATAAGGCAGAATTCCCGCAGCATAGGCATGAATCTGGGGAGGACGCTGCTGGTCCAGTTGCTGCCAGTGTTCCTGGATAGCAGTTGCCTGGCGGTCAAGGAGATCGATGAATTCACAGTATTGTCGTCGAGACAACTGGCGGTATTCGCCCATCTTACCCGGATTAATCGAGTGTTGGTCAATCAGGTAGAACTGCAGCCCCTGGAATGGAATGACCAGCAGGAGAACCCACAGCCAGCTTCGCTTGCCAAGATTGCCTCCCTGCCAGGCCTCGGGGCTGGAGCGGTGGATCAATTCGATGACCAGCAATGCCATGATAGGAAAGTAAGGTAGTAAGAATCGATAAGAGAACATCATGTGAGTCAGGACAGCCGTGGTGGCGTAGAACGCGAAGATGAGCAGGCCGATGACCACGCCTGCCTTAGCCAAGGTGGTTTCTTTCAGGGAACCGATGAACCGAGTCCCGGGTCGTCGTGTACGATCGATGGTGACCCAGGCCAGCAGCGGGACAATACCCGAGAGACAAAGAAACTGCAGCATGTAAAATGCAGCATGGGTCTGAATGTCGTAACGGAGTGGCTTGTGATAAATCGACGTGGGAAAAATATCGTGATAGTAAACATAGCTGGTTCCCAGCCATGCCAGTGCAATGACCAGGCCTGGCATTAACAGTAGGACCGTGCGAACAAATTTCTTACCGCGGGTTAGTCCAGCGCGTCGCCATTGTGAAATCGCCACGTGAAACCAAATCGGCAGCGTGAACAGGCAACTGTCATAACGGGTCAGGAACGCCAGTCCCAGCAAAACCGAAAAGGCGATCATGAACCGGTGGTCATCCGTGTTATGGGAGCGTACCGAACAGGCAAACGCCAAGACCAGGAAACTAGACAGGTACATGGTTTCCAGTCCACCGGCGGTCCAGAAAATCATGTAGGGTGACAGCCACACCATCAAGAAAAAAAGAAGTCGCCCACGGTCCAGTTGGATCAGTTGAACTGCCAGGTAAGTACAGGCCAGGTGGAGCAGTGCTGCGAAAACCTTGTTGGTCCAGGCGGACTCACCCGTGATGGCGTAAAGCCCGGAGCATATCAGGGCATGCAGGGGAGATGTCAGGGCGCTTACCGGTTCTCCCGGATTAAAGACCAGTCCGTTTCCGTCGACCAGGTTTTCACTGTAACGATAAACGATGTATGCATCTTCTGCCGTGTAGGTGCTGAACCAGGCAAACAGACCCAGGTGGCTGATTACCAGCAACAGTACGATAGCAGGAGTTGATCGCATTTGATTCATGACAACGATTTCCAGGTTCCGTGATACGGTCTTCAGGAAATGATAAAATCGCACGGGGACCTATCTGTTGATATCGGTTGCTGACACCGCATCGAATGGTCGGTGAGAGAGGTTACCGAAGTTAATCGAGTCTTCCCTGGTGAAGCCATGGGGTTGCTCGCGTTGTATCGATTACGAGGCGATCGATCATCCTGGAAAGCGATTGATTTACCGGGAAAACAAGGACCCTCGAAAGCTCGAGTGAGGGTTGTCGCAGCTGCCTATTTTGTTTCTTCGCGTGACAGGATCCGTTACAATGATTCGCAAAGAGCCCGCCGCGAACGGATGTGGTTATGGTGAAATGTGAAGAACCTGATTTACCCGGAGCAAGCAAGCATGTTTTCCAAGAGTTCCCAACGAGTGATCCGAACTGGTAGCCTCGTCCGCTTTTTTGTGTTGCTGGCCGTTGGCCTGCTTGTGGCCATCCCGTCCCAGGCGGAAAACGGACGAGTCTTACCGGCGGGCCAACTTCCAAAAGACAGTCGGCTAGGGGAGCTTAAACATCTCAATGCCTATTTCCCATTCGATCCGCCGGCCACGAGAAAGCAATGGGAAACACGTGCTCGAGCCTTACGCAAACAGGTGCTCGTGGCGAATGGCCTCTGGCCCATGCCCAAGAAAACACCATTGAACGCTGTCGTGCATGGAAAAGTTGTGCGCTCCGGATTCACGGTTGAAAAAGTCTACTTTGAAAGCTACCCCGGCTATTACGTGAGTGGCCTGCTGTTTCGACCCACGGGAAAAACCGGCCGCCTGCCGGCTGTGCTTTGTCCCCATGGCCATGGTGGTCGTGATATGGATCACGGAAAGAAAATCCAGGACTACATCAAGAACGGTGACGAAAAGTATGAAGCGTCCGGGCGCTTTCCGAAACTCGCTCGCTGCGCCCAGTTGGCCAGGATGGGATGTGTGACATTTATCTATGACATGATTGGCTATGTCGATAGTCACCAGGTTACCTACCAGGTAGCACATCGATTTGCGAAGCAACGACCAGAAATGGATACCCCCGACCGCTGGGGATTCTATGGTGTGCAAGCCGAATTGCGATTGCAATCCATCATGGGTTTGCAGACCTACAACTCCATTCGCGCGCTGGATTTCCTGGAGGAATTACCAGATGTCGATGCCAAGCGGATGGCCGTGACGGGGAGCAGTGGCGGGGGTACCCAGACGATCCTGCTTTGTGCGATCGATCCCCGCCCCATCGCAGCTTTTCCACAGGGAATGGTTTCGACGTCGATGCAGGGAGGTTGTACCTGTGAGAATTGTTCCTTGCTCCGTGTTGGTACGGGCAACGTGGAACTGACTGCCCTGTTTGCACCCAAGCCCCAGGGGATGACGGCTGCCAATGATTGGACCAAGGAAATGATGACCAAGGGATATCCCCAGTTACAGCAAGTCTACGAATTGTATGGCATGCAGGAAAAAGTGCTTTGTAAGTCGCTGGTTCAGTTTGGGCATAACTATAACTACGTGACCCGGTCCATCATGTATCACTGGTTCAATAAGTACATGAAGCTTGGTCTTGATGAACCTATCGTGGAAAAAGACTACAAGCTATTGACCAAGGATGAGTACACCGTCTGGAACAAGGAGCATCCGCAGCCGGCCGGTGGTGATGACCAGGAAGTTGCCCTGATCAAGGAGATCGAGAAAGATTCCACCGCGCAAATGGCTGCCCTCGTCCCCCGTGATCGTGAATCCTGGAAGACTTACCGTACCACCGTCGGCGGTGCTTTTCGCACGATCATCGGTAGGCGGTTACCGAAACCTACGGCGCTGGAAGCGGAAAAAACCGCGGAGATCAATCGCGATGGCTATATCGAATTTCACGAGATTCTGCGACACAAGAAGTTCGGCGAGGAACTGCCGGTCGTTTCATTTTTTCCCACGAACAAGGACTGGAACGGTGAGGTGGTTATCTGGATTGATGGCCAGGGGAAAGCAAGCCTGTATGGCAAGCAGGATGCGGTGAGCCCCGGTGTTCAGCAATTACTGGACGCAGGCTTTTCGGTCATGGGCGCTGACCTGCTCTACCAGGGTGAGTTCCTCAAGGATGGAACCCAGCTCACAGAAGTACGAAAAGTCGCGAACCCTCGTGAATTTGCTGGGTATACCTATGGCTATAACCATACCTTGTTTGCACAGCGAGTCCACGATGTGTTGAACCTGATCGCCCATACGCAGGAAGAGGAGCACCAGGTAAAAAAGACGCACCTGGTAGCCACTGGAGGAGCCGGCCCATATGTGGCAGCGGCACGTGCCGTTGTGGGAAAAAATGTGGCACGGGCGGTGATCGATACCCAGGGTTTTCGCTTCCAGCAACTCAAGTCGTTTCGCAATGAATCCTTTTTGCCGGGGGCTGTGAAATATGGAGACCTGCCGGCGCTGCTGGCCCTTGCCGCACCTAACCCGCTCTACCTGGTGGGCGAAAAAGGTAAAGTACCGGAGATCGTTGCCAGGACGTATGCCGCATCTGGAAAATCAACACAGGTTCAGTCGAAGGCTGCTGCCCAGGCATTACAGGGTGGCCTGCAGTGGATCACGAATGCCGCTCGCTAGACGTCACAGAGCGCGACGGCCTGCGTTAAACCTGCCAGCGGATCACGTGTGGGTATGAACTCCTGCCCAACATAGCCCTCGTAGCCTACCTCGACTAACGCTTCCATGATTGGCTTGTAAGCAATTTCCTGGTGATCATCCAGTTCCGCACGACCGGGATTACCGGCCGTGTGTACGTGGCCGATGAAATCCTTGTACTGGTGAATGCGACGAATGACGTCACCATCCATGATCTGTACATGGTAAACATCAAACAAAAGTTTCAGGTAGGGTGACCCGACGCGCTTGATGATGTCAATGCAGTAATCCGTATGATCCCCCTGGTAGCCGGGATGACCTTTCATCGGGTGAGTGTCGTCGCGTGTGTTGAGCATTTCCAGGCACAACGTGACCTTTTTCTTTTCCGCATAGCCAATGATTTTCTTGTAGGCTTCCACGCAGTTCTTGGCACCAACATCATCGGGGATACCATCCCGCATCCCGGTAAACGAGATGACATTCTTCCAACCATATTCAGCACAGGCATCGATCGCATCGCGCGTGGCCTGCAAAACCTTGTCCTGGTGTTTCGGGTTATTCATGCCCTTGACGAAGGGAGGGTCCGGGCTCAGATCAATCGTACCAATCGCACATTCCATGTCGTATTTTTTCAACAAGGGGAAATGCTCCGGGCTGATTAGCTCCACGCTGCCACAGCCCAGTTGCTTGGCAATCTGGATCGTCTCTTCCACGCTCCAGTGCTCACCGAAGCACCATTGAACTACCGACTGTTTGATACGTCCGTTTTTCACAACAGAACCCTTTCGTCGCCTTCTTCCAGGGAGAGCGGCCTGGCCAAGTACCGCCGATCCAGCGACCGCAGCACCGGCAGCGGTGCCAAATAACTGGCGGCGACTTAAACGTTTAGGGTCAGGTGAGGTCATGGTCAGATCCTTGCATTATCAAGACAGGTCAGAGAGCGAGCTACGGTTACCTTCACGATAAGTGATACCCGGGTGTCGTTCAATGGTCAGCTGCGGGGTGTTCCGTGGATGAGCCAGGGCGATTACTCGGGAGTGACGTAGGCAGCCGTGATTCCACCATCCACGGTAAACTCGCTGCCGGTCACGTAGGAGGATTCGTCAGAGGCCAAATAGAGTGCCGCTTGTGCCATCTCGCGAGCCTGGCCAAACCGACCCAGCGGTACGTGCACCAATCGTCGCTGTTTTTTTTCTTCCGTGTCCAGGAACTTCATTAACATCTCGGTATGCAAAGGTCCCGGGCAGAGCGCATTGACGCGGATGTTCTCTCTCGCATGGACGACTGCCAGTTCACGTGTCATGGCCAGGACCCCCCCCTTGCTGGCCGTGTATGCCAACTGCGGTGTGGCGGCACCCAGCAGGGCGACGAAGGAAGCCGTGTTAATAATCGAACCACCGCCATTGCGCCGTAGCGCCGGGATACCGTACTTACATCCCAGGTAGACGCCTTTCAGGTTGATCTGCATCGTCAGATCCCAGACCTCTTCGCTGGTGTTGACCGCATCGTCATCGCGACTGTCCATGATGCCCGCATTATTAAACAGGATGTCCATCTTCCCAAAAGTAGATTCGGCCTGGTTGATCATCGCTTCACAGTCACTGGCAAGGGAAACATCCGCGTGGACATAAAGTCCCCGGCCCCCTTCCTCGAGAATTCCCTGGACCGTTTGTTCCCCCTCGGCGTCATTCACGTCGACCGCCACCACCTGGGCCCCCTCGCGGGCAAACAGGGTGGCTGTCTCGCGCCCAATCCCACTGGCCGCACCTGTGATCACGGCGACCTTGTCTTGCAGTCGTGTCATCTGAAAAAATCCTTGGCAAGATAGTAAAGAAATGCGGCTACTGTTCGGTTAATCCTGGACGTGTTGTCGACAGATTTCAATGAAGGCAGAAAAGATGCGTTGTTGAATGGGATCCGTCGCCGCTGTCAGTTCGGGATGCCATTGCACGGCAATCAACTCGGGATGATTGGCCATCTCGAGAGCCTCGATGGTTCCATCCGGTGCGCGCCCGACGATCGTTAATCCAGCAGCCACGTCACCGATTGCCTGGTGATGCCAGGAAGCGGCTGAAAAAGTGGTTTCCTGGTAAATCCCGGCCAGGCGAGAATCGGCTGCCAGTTCGATGACATGCTCGGTCGGCGCACGCGGGACAAGACAGTGCGCGGTCTTGTCTTCGATGTGATCCGGCAAGTGTTCGATCAAGGTGCCCCCCAGGGCCACGTTGATTACCTGCAGACCACGACAAATTCCCAGCAGCGGCAACTGCTGCTCCAGGGCCCATGATACGAGCTTGAATTCAAGCACATCCCGATCCTCGTCGACTGCGTAAACTTCCGGGTGGCCGCTGCTTCCGTAGCGGTCCGGGTTCACGTCACCCCCCCCGGCCAGCAGCAACCCGTCAACCTGGCTTAGTAACGATTCAACCTGGGGTTCGCCTGGCGCCAGCAGGATCGGAATACCACCTGCGGCTCGCACGGCATCCAGGTAAAGACCAGGTATCGAATACCTGCCTTCCTCGTCCCGGGCGTACGTTGTAATTCCAATGGTTACCATGGTCAGCGATCAATCCGTGCCACTAGATGCGCTCAAAATATCGTTTCAGTTCCCAGTCCGTAACGGCCTGGTCGTAGGCCGACTGTTCCGTTCGGAAAAAGTGAGCGTAATGCTCGGTTACGTCTGCTCCCAGGACCCGTTGTACAAAATCACTACCTGCAAATAACTCCGTGGCACTCTTCAAATCCGTGGGCAACTGTCCGGAATCCGCGTTGTAAGCATTGCCGGCAAAAGCCGCTGGAGGCTCGATCTTGTTGGCGATACCGTCGATGCCCGAGGCCAGTAGTCCGGTATAGGCCAGGTAAGGGTTGCAGTCGGCGCCCGGGATACGACATTCGATCCGTAGCGAAGAACCGCTGCCGACAATTCGAAAACCAGCAGTTCGGTTGTCGGCAGACCAGGCCAGCATGGTCGGTGCCCAGGATCCCGATTGAAATCGCTTGTACGAGTTAACATTGGGTGCATAAAAGACCATGAACTCGGCTGCGTGCGCGATCCAGCCACCGAGGAACCAACGGAACGTGTCCGAGCAACGGATCGAGTCCAGGGTTTCGTCCCCAACGAAGACATTGGTTGCCTGCTCCTGGTCCCAGAGGCTGAGGTGGATGTGGGAACTGGAACCGGCCATCTGGTCTGATTGCTTGGCCATGAACGTGACACTGCATTCCATCTGCTGCGCAAGTTCCTTGGCACATTGCTTGAGTAACACGTGCCGATCGGCCATCTCCAACACCTCGCCGTGGCGGATGTTTAACTCCTGCTGCCCACGACCCCACTCTCCCTTGGACGATTCAACCGGAATACCACTGAGAGTCAGTGCCTGTCGCAGGCGTTGGTTGTAAACCTCGTCACGGCTGCCCTGCAGCATGTGGTAGTCCTCGATGTACCAGCTGGATGGCTCCAGTTGCTGGAATCCTTCACGTCCCAGGGACTGGTAACTGTTCTCGAATAAATAATATTCCAGTTCCGAGGCGGTTTGCGCGGTGTAACCGATCTCGGCCAGTTGCGCTACCTGGGATTTTAGCAACGACCGGGGCGCGATAGGCAACAGCTCATGCGAGGACTCGCAGGTTACGTCGCAGATCACGACGGCAGTCATGGGAAGCCAGTTGGCTACGCGCAACGTATCCAGGTCCGGTGCCAGGTGGAAATCACCATAGCCGCGATCCCAGTTTGCGAATTGGTATCCGCCCACGGGCTCCATCTCCATGTCGACCGTGAGCAGGTAGTTGCAAGCATGCGTGCCGTCATCCAGCGTGCTTTCCAGGAAATAAGTGGCATCAAAACGCTTTCCCATCAAGCGTCCGTAGAGATCAGGAAAGATTGCTACCACGGTGTTGATCTCCTGGTCGTTGACCATTTGCTGCAACTGCTCGCGGGTTAGAGATGGGCCTTCACTCATCAGCAAATTCCTTCTGTTGTAATAGATATAGCACGCTGGTTATTCCAGCTCTCTTGTTGCCTCGGCCATTAATGCCACTTCCTCTTCTGGCGCCTGGGCAACCAGGTGATGACGACTGTAGAGGAAGAAGTACAGCATAGAGACCAGTAAGAATAAACTAACTCCCACCACCGCCGGTCGATAGTCAGGCGTGAAAAAACAAGCAACGAGCGCCAGCAACGACAGCCCGGCACCCAGTGCGGCACCCGGTATTCCCAGTGGACTGCGGTAGGGACGTGGTAGATCGGGTTGCGTGATCTTCAACTTGATGTAACTGATCATGACCATGCAGTACGAGATGACTGCACCGAAAACGGCCATGTAAAGCAGCGTGCCGGCAATCTTCGTCTGGCGATCGGCCACGGGAGCATCGCCCAGCCAGTTGGCTGGTACGATCCGGTCCAGACCGGAGATCATGAAAATACATCCCAGGCCCACGCCCGCTCCCAGCAACAGCGCCCGATGGGGAGTTTGGAATCGGCTGGTCTTGGAAATCCAGCGAGGAAAGTAACCGGCCCGTGATAACGCAAACAGGACCCGACCGTAGGCATAGATAATCGTGTGAAAACTGGCAATGAGCCCGGTCAGTGCAATCAGGGTGAAGGCCTGGGTTGTTAAACCCTCGCCAAAGATGGCCTTGAAACCATCGCTCAGAGGTGCGTCCGATTTTCCCATGGCTTCCGCACCCCCGCCAACGCCGCTATTGAGCACCATCGTGAACAGGGACAGGACCAACAGTGTTACGATTCCCAGGATCAAGGCGCGGGGCATGTCGCGGACCACGTTGTGAGTTTCTTCAGCCGCCAGGGGAAGTTGCTCAATCGCCAGGTAAAACCAGATTGCAAAGGGAAGCGCAGCAAAGACACTGGCCCAACCACCGTTAAAAACCTCGCCAAGCGAGGCCGGCTGATCCTTGACGGCCAGCAGTGAAGCATCAAATGAACCGCTGGACAGGACAGCCAGGTAGAAAAAGACCAGTACAGCAATTGCCAGTACAGTCATGATCAATCCAAACCGTAACGTCAGCTGCGCTCCCAGGATGTTGATCGTGACGAACAGGGCATAGGCCAGTACCCACCAGGTTTCCACGGGAACCAGGGGCAGTAAGGCATTCAAATACCCCCCGATGTAATAAACGATGACTGCCGGAGTCAGCACGTACTCGATCGTGTCTGTGACGCCACAGATGAAACCTCCCGTGGGACCCAGTGCATTACGGGTAAACGAGTAAAAGCCCCCGGCATGCGGCAGCGCCGAAGATAACTCGGCGATACTCAGGACCATGCAGACATACATGATGGCCATTGCGAAAGTTGCTACCGCCAGTCCCCAGAAACCACCCGCCAGTAACCCACCATTCCAGCCACCGTAGTCCCCGGAAATAACAGCGCCGACGCCCAACGCCCATAACAGGATCCAGCCTGCACTCGGCTTGAGCTTCCGATCCTGTAGGTACGAAGCATCCACGTTTTCATAGCCGGCCACGCCGGCCACATGCTTTGCCATGGTCAATTTCTCGAGCTACTGGGGAAAAGGAGGACTGACATTCTCGTCCAGGGGAAAGATAGGTCGAACGCATTGAGTATAGGGTAATGAATGGAGGTTGGCACTGGTCGAACCAGGTACATCCACGGCCACGATACGAGAAGTGATGGCGTCGTAGTAGGGTCGAAACCCGTTGGGAGATTTGACCACGACCAGGTCAAAGTTAGCTGGGTCCAGGCCTTGTGATTTATATACCTGCTGGCCAACCACGAAAACTGTTTCCGAGGTAACCACGATATGCAGGTTGCCAGATACCAGTACTGCCGTGATCCCTCCCTCGCCGCCGGTACCGTTTTCATAAACAAAGTGACCGTCCGATAGATGCTGTACGGTCACTTCCAGGTCCAGGGGCGTAAATCGTTCCGGGTCCAGGGTGCCACCCAGGGATAACGTGAGAGTAGCTCCCTGGCCTGCATCCTGTGCCTGTTTAGCTGCCGGCTTATCAACGATTAGCAACAGGGCCTTTCCCTGGTAATCCTGTTGTACCAGCCCTCTTAGGATTGCGTTGCTGTCACCGGAGGCACCCGATGCCGTGGCATCGGCAGCGTCGGAGAATACCGTGAGCCCCTGGTCCGAGTTGGCGATTTCAATAGCCTCGTCCAGTGAGGTCAGCTCGGCCTGGAAAATTTCCCGATGGTCCCACATGAAGCGCGCCAGGCGTTCTGCCTCGTGGTCGGCTCGCTCCTGGTTATTGTTCGTGGTGATCAAGACGTTGGACTGCAAGGCAGGTACATCGGTGAAGGGATTACCAATCAGGATCCCGGCTGCCAGCCCATCATCCTGTCCCTCGATTTCCTGGCAGGACTCGATCGCTTCACCGAATTTTCCAGTAGCGGTAATTAATTCGTCTCCTCGAACCAGCATGGGGATTTCGACCCGGGCGACGGTGGGTCGAGCGGATTCCGACAGCATGGTGAGTACGTTCCTGGCAGCTCGCTGGCCCGTTTCATAGTGGTCGACGTGTGGATACGTATGATAAGGAACCAGGATATCGGCCATCGCTACCATCCGATCGGTCAGGATGGCATGCAGGTCCAGGGATCCGACGATGGGAATGTCGCCCAGGATTTCTCGTGCCCTGCTTAACAGGAGACCCTCGGGATCACCTTCCGTTTCCCCGGCCATGGCACCGTGCAGCACGATATAGGCCGCATCAATTTCAGGTTGTTCAGCAATAGTAGCGATTATCTCATCGATCAGTCGATCAAGATCCGCGGTGGGGATAGAGCCTCCAGAGACGGCCCAGGCCGCCATCGCAGGTACAACTTCGATGTTCGTGGCTTCCTGGAATATGTCGAGGGCACCGGCAACTTCCGTTTTCGTGCCCCGTAATGTTTCCAGTAGATGTTCACCCAGGATGACCTGGAAATCGTCGTAGCGTGTGGGAACCGGATTAAAGACACCCGTTTCCTGTTTCATTTCAGCGATCAATACGCGTGGCATGGTCACGAGTTCCTCGAGTTAGCGGTGATTCAACCAGGTCCAGGAAAATTGGTGGATAGGTGTGACATGGCCTGATGATTGTTTCCAGTATCAAACATGTTATGCTCCACGTTTTGTCACAAGAGTATTATTATACGCGGGAATTTTATGCCGCGTGTCCCAGTTCAGGATAAATCATGAAGATCACTGATGTCGAAGCGATTCATCTGCGAATTCCCGATGTGGAGGAGATCGCGGATGGTACCCAGGATGTATTGGTCGTGCGCGTCCATGCCGATAACGGCCTGGTGGGTGTTGGTGAAGTGACCAGCCAGTCGTACGTTTGCAAGGCCATCATCGAGGCTCCGCGCTCGGCAGAACGTCGACACGGCCTGAAGGAAATCTTGGTGGGACAGGAGGTGGGTGATCTGCAGGAAATGTGGCAGACCATGTACTACCACACCAATCGCTTTGGCCGACGAGGAGCAGCCATTCATGCGATTAGTGGAGTCGATATTGCACTCTGGGATCTGCAAGGCCAGGCATTGGGAAAATCTGTTTGCGAATTGATGGGTGGGCGGCAGCGCGAAGATATTCGCGCCTATGCGAGTTACCTGTTCGGAGATGAACCTGAAGGAACGGCAGCCCTGGCCCAGGAAGCTGTCGATCTCGGATTAACAGCGGCCAAGTTCGGTTGGAGTGTTTTTGGAAGTGATCCCGATGTCGATGTTGCGCATGTCCAGGCCGCTCGCGATGTACTTGGTGATGACCGTGACCTGATGGTGGACGTGGGCTGTAAGTGGACCGCTGACGTGGCACTGGAACGTGCCAGGCTCCTGCAACCACTGGGGATCAAGTGGCTGGAAGAACCCTTGTCCCAGGATGATCTGCAGGGCTACAAGCAGTTGTGTGCAGAGTCGCCGGTACCCATCGCCGGGGGCGAAGGTGATGTGACATCCTATGACTTCGAACGATTGATCGATTGTGGCTTGAGTTACCTGCAGCCCGATGTTGCTTTCTGTGGCGGGCTGACCGTTTGTCAGCAAGTCAGCCAGATGTGTACCGATACCACCACGGTCTGTGTACCCCATTGTTTTAGCACCGGGATCAACCTGGCTGCCTCACTGCACTGGATGGCCTCGGTGGGTGGAGATCTGGTGGAATATTGCCTGCGGCCTTCACCACTCATGCGAAAGCTGGTCAGTAACCTGCCTCCGCTGGAGAATGGACGGGTGCCCGTTCCGACCGGCCCAGGCCTGGGTATCACGATTGATGAAGAAATCCTGGAAACCTATCGCGTGGATTATGAATGACCTGGGACGGTCATGATTGGCCACGCCACATAAGAGGAGCATGATTGTGTATCCGAACCACGGCCTGGGAATTCAACGGAAAGTACGTTTGCTGCTGGCCATGCTGCTGGGATCGTTAGTTGGTATTCAGGGGGCCGACGCCATGCGCCCCACGGACTGGATTCCGGTCACTGATGAAAAGCAGGTGTCACACAGCGAGGACTGGCAGGTCGATCGTTTTCGCTTTGCAGAAACAAGCCACCTGGTGACAGGCGAACCGGGTGCCACCCTGGAATGGAAGTTCCAGGGAACCGGCCTGGCCCTGCGGCTGGGTAATCATGCAGTACCCGCTTATGGGAAACCAAGCCTGGGACAAATCAAGGTCACGGTGGATGATCAGCCAGCGGTTATCGTTGCTTCCCAGTCAAGTTGCCTGGAACGCGTGGTGGCAAGAGGTTTGCCCCCGGGCCCTCACCGGGTTCGTGTTGTTCACCAACCCTCCTCTCATGGCACCGGCTGCCGGGTAGAGGCTTTTCGAGCGATTCCCGCGGTCAGTGGTGATATCCAATTCCAGGTCCAGGGGGAAGAGAACGCCTTCCTGGTCGATGTGCGCGCCATCGTGAAGCGCGACGGGGTCGTGATCCGGGACGCCCTGGTGCGAAACTGGCTTAATGGTCATGCCGCCCTGGTCGGACTGCCGGTGGGCACGGGTTACCAGTTGGAAATACGTGCCAGCGGATGGCAGACCGTACAGACAAAACCATTCCAGGTGCAGGATGGGGAGACGACGCGCCTGGACTCCATCTTCCTGGTGAGAATCGCGGACACGAAAATTTCAAGTTTTCGTTTTCCAGTCATGAATCAGCCAGCAATACGAAAACCAGGAGCAACCTTTCGAGCCCGCTTTCTCGGGTTTGATACCGAGATCAAGCGAGTGACCTTGTCTCGTCGCCAGGGCTCAGCCACGATTTCTCGCCAGGTCACGTTCCAGGAGGATCAGTCCGCCGCATTTTATTATGATCGCGAGGTAGCCGTGCAATTGCCGGCCGACATGCCCAGCGGACTCTATGACCTGTCCGTCTACGTGGAAGGTGGTAGAAGAACCCGCACGTGTCACTCACCTCGCAGTGTCTTCGTGGTCAAGGAGTTTCCACGTGATCCCGTGTTTGTCAGCTTTGGACATCTCGATACCTCCGCCCAGTACCAGGCGGAATACCTGCAGCGACTGGCCAATGTGATCAATATACTGTCACCAGATATGGTTTTGATCAGTAACTCAGTGAATCCGGCTTATATTTCCGGAGCATTGGCGCACCTCGAAGTACCTTACGTGATTAACTTTGGTAATCACCAGTTCTATGGAAATGAGAAATGGTATGGAGCCCCCGTGGGTATCATCGATTATGGACCCGACCTTTCGATTCTCAACTTTGGGTACCCCTGGCACGTGAACCTGGACCAGGCCGATGGCTTGCTGTCGGCCCGAAGTGAAGTCGCCTGTAAGGTCATCAACGCCTTCGAACATAACGCTCCCGTGAAGTCTTTCCTCGACCGGCATCATGTGAACCTGATTCATGATGCGCATGGTATTGGCGCCAAGGTGATGGACATGGGGGCCACGCCGACCAAGCGCGTTGGAAAGGTGAACTCGGAGAGTTACCGGATTATTCGTTTTCAAGGTAACCAGGTAGTGTCCGCTACCTACCTGGATCACGAAACGGCGCCGATTCCATTTGCCCGGGACGCACCTCAAACGTTGGAGCGCGTTGATGTCGACACGCCTGACCCGGGAACCTTGAAAACCGTGAAAGTGATTAACCGCCTGAAAGAATCTTATCGAGACTGTCGCCTTCGCTTCGTCATGCCTCGCGGCACGTACCAGGTCGTGGGAGGTCGCTTACTTAACACGATTGTGGCTGATGATGGCAAACAAGTCGTACTCACCGTGACCCTCGATTTGCCTGCTCAACAGACTCGTCGCGTGTCCCTGCAGGCCCGATAAAACCGGACCGGCTTATTTGGAACTGGCGGCCTGGTCCGCCGACATGTCCAGTGCCCAACGGATTGCCTGGTAAAGCAAGTGGTTGGTTGCCGGATTCTTGAAATCATCAGGATGTCCCAGGGACGTGTAGAAGACACGGCCTCCAAACTTGTTCGTGTTGACCCAGGCAATCGGCTCCGTTGGTTTGCCGGGAATGGTGCCGTGCAGCAAGGCGGTGGCTGACTTGGCCAACGGACTGACCAGGTAAAGTGAACCCTGTCCCTGCCATTGGGAGAGATCAATCTTGTCCAGGATCGGATGCCCCGCAGCGCCCTTGGCAACCTGGAGCGCTACCTTGGGTCCTTCCCCGTGATGACCCGTGTAATGGCCGCCAATGACCTCCGCATCGAAGTTTTCCCAGTCTGCCAGGCCAGCTGGAATTTCTTTGCCGCGTAGTGAAAAAGCATGATTCGCGGTTCGGATGCCAACGACCGGTTTGCCCGCCTCGATAAACTTACGGACAAATTTCATTTGCGCCGTGGGAAGTACTCGGCGACGTGCGCTGACCAGCAGCAGGTCGGCATCCGCCAGCACCGAGATGCCAGGCAGGTTATTGCGTTGTTTCGCGTTGACATCGTTGCCATAGACAAAGCTGACACGAAATTCTTTACCCAGGTGCTTGAGAGCAAAAATCGGCAGCGTGGTTTCCGTCTTGTACTCGCGTTCAGCTGATACAATCACCACGTGCGGGCGGTGATCGTTCTTGAACTGGAAAACCTTGCCTCCAATAACCTGGTCACTGGTGATCGTGGGGCAAACCCATTTCTCAATATGCTCGATGATCAGGTCGGTTCCGGTGAAGTGACTCACGTAAGGCTTGGAAGCCGGGTTGTACATCGTGTCTGTCATGTCGCGCATCAGCACCACGTTCTTGCCATTCTTGGCCATCTGTCGCAGGCCAAACGGTCGGCCCAGGACACACATGTTCGTATGGACACCCAGCAGGATCACGTTCTTGATGCCACGCTGCTCCATGACGTTCCAGATCTCGATGCCGTTGTCGCTGATGATGTCTTCATCATGGATGTCGAGTAAGTCAGTTTGCGATTTCCAGGGTGCTCGTGGATTGCGACCCATGGTCTTTAACTTTTCAGCCCACTTGCGATGTGCCTCGGGTTCGTCATCTTCGCCTCCATCCGTCTGATCGATGGGATATTCACCCTGCTCTTCCGAGGGGATGCTGTAACACCACTTGCTAATGTCGGTGGGCAGGTTCTTGGCTGCAGGAGCAGCCTGGGCCCGCTTGCGACCTGGGTGATCCTTGTAAGGTTCCATGCAACTGCTGGGAGCATGAATGATGGTGGCGCCACGTGAGCGAGCCTCGTTCAGCACGCGGTTCATGCGAGGAGCCATTTCACCGCCACGCAGCGTGGCGTTGAGGCAATGATGGAGATCCCACATGTCACAAACGATGACCGCGGTCTGGCCCGGATGCCATTGTTGTTTTTCCTGGATGGCATTGTACAGCGGCGATTTAGGAGCGCTGGAAACACGCTTGCGCAGTGTTAATCGAAATGGTTTGGACGCCACCTTTTCAGCAGCTGCGACTCCCTGGACTGAATCGTACGATACCGGTGAGTCGGTCAACAACAGGAACCCACAGACGAGAACGGTGAGCCAGCGAAAGGGACGGTGGCAGCTTCGGTTACGTGGATTCATCAGGTAAGTCTCCTCCGGGCAGGGTGTTTTATCAGGGCCGTGGCACGAGTCATGCAACGGACTACCTCATGTTTTAAGGTACCCTGACAGCTGTCGCAAGTTTGCCCCGTTTGCTGCCCGTTGTCCAGGATTACGAGTCCGTTGCCATGGTCGCTTGTTCCCCGTGAGAATCGTGCGTTAAACTGGCTGAAATAAGGGAAAGTAATTGATCCGTCGATTTCCTCACGACAGGTATAGGAGTTCCCATGCAACGGTCGAATAGGTTTCAACAGGTTGTTAACCAGGTAATTGCCTGCGGTCTGGCCCTCGTGACAGGTGGTCTCGCACTCCAGGCAGCTGATCCCGCACCCGTTCCCTTCCAGGCAGCTAATGGGCTCTTCGATACAACCAAACCAGTTACGCTTGGTTTGCAGCAGGTCCCCGGTGAGCACAGTCTGCTTTATCGGGCCGAGGAAACAGGATACAAGTTTTGCCATCATCCCCAGTTGGTTATTTTCCAGGATCGTTGTTACGCGATGTGGTCCAATGGCGTTCGTGATGAAGATACCCCGGGGCAGCGCATCCTGTATTGCTCCAGTAGCGATGGTACCAACTGGACGAAACCCCGGGTCCTGACCGATCATGAGGCAGGCAAGGGTATCTGCGTGGCCGCCGGGTTTCGGGTGCACGAGAAGCAGTTGATCGCTTACTACACGGTGACCGGAGGTACTAACTTTCACCCGGACACGGCGCTCTATGCACGTCTTTCGACCGACGGCAGCACGTGGGGAGCCGCCCGGCGCATTACCGGGGGATTTTTTATTAATCCACCGCTGCAACTATCCAATGGTCACCTGGTGATTGGCGGTGAACATGTGGGAGATCAGCGCACCAGTGCGCGGATGCGCATGCTGGTTACCAGGACCCCGGATGGACTGTCTGGATGGAAAGAAGCCAGGATTTCGGTCCAGGACCTGAAGGTGATCGGTTATGCCGAACCGAACATGTACCAACGACAGGACGGAACCCTTGTCATGCCGCTGAGAAATTACAGCGGATTTTTTTACGTGGCGACAAGTCGCGACCAGGGCCAATCCTGGAGCATACCCGTGAAGAGCAACTTTCCAGATTCCACGGCTCGCTTTGCCCTCGGAAAGCTCCCCGATCAAAGCGTCTACCTGATCAACAACCCAGGGCCAGGGAGGTTTGATCGTCACCTGCTGGCGATTTCCACGAGTCGCGATGGGCGTCAGTTTAATCGGTCATGGATTATCCGAAATGAACCTACCAAGATGCGGTATCCCGGGAAAAGTAAGCTGGACGGCTGGCAGTATCCCCATGCAATTGTCTGGAAATCGTTCTTGTATGTAGCCTACTCGATCAACAAGGAAGACGTGGCGGTTACCCGAATCCCACTGAAGCACTTGAAGTAATCTCCTGGTGTCCGCAAAAGAGAAATCATTGGAGTGAACCAAACCCTGATCCCCCAGTGAGTTAGCGAAGATCATGATCCCGGGGTGATTGCAGCGTTGCCAGCCTGGACTTTTTGACGATAATATATGTTGTTGAGAAACCCCTGTATCAAAAGCAGGGAATCCATCTTGCAGGATTTGCACAATCCGAGGATCCTTCGGTTCTGATGTGGGTCGACAGGAAGTTCGAAAGAGAGGCCAGTTGAGATGATCAGGGTGAAAGGTTCCAGCTATCGTCATTGCGACGGTGTCACGCGACGTGCCTTCTTGACCGCAGGCGCCCTGGGACTGGGTGGGTTGACGCTGGACCAGTTGCTGCGAGCAGAAGCTGCCGCTGGGATCGGTTCATCCAACAAGGCAGTGATTAATATTCACCTGGATGGCGGTCCTCCCCAGATGGATACGATCGACATGAAACCGGATGCTCCCAGCGAGGTCCGCGGAGAGTTTCAACCGATTGCAACCAAACTGCCCGGGTTCATGATCAGTGAGATGATGCCACGCGTGGGATCTATTGCAGATCGCTTCGTGTTTATTCGATCGTTGATTGGCTCGACAGGTCGCCACGATGCGTACCAGTGCCAGTCCGGTCAATCTTACAAGGACCTTGGTTCGATTGGTGGACATCCTGCCATGGGTTGCGTGGTCAATAAGCTCAAGGGAACCGCCAAGGATGCCGTACCCCTGTTCGTTGATATGATGCAGGGTCGACCCTTGGTGCGTAATAGTGCTCGGCCCGGTTACCTGGGACCCAGCTATCAGCCGTTTCGCCCGGACATGTCCAGCATGTTCCCTCGCGAACTCGAAGATGGCATGAAGAAAGAACTGGCGGCATTGGGGAACCACCATACCATCAGTTTAACCTTGAACGAACAACTCAGCGCCCGGCGTATCGGAGACCGACGCCAGTTGCTTTCGACGCTGGATCGCCTGCGACGTGATGTCGATCGTAGCGGCATGATGGATGCCATGGATCATTTTTCCAGCCAGGCGACGGAAATCCTGATTTCAGGTGACTTTGCTAATGCCATGGACCTTTCCCAGGAAGACCCACGTGTGGTGGAAAGATTCACCATGGATGCGTCCAGGGTCGTGGGACGACATGTTACCAGCGATCATCCCGGCGCGCCGCAGAAATTGTTGATGGCCCGGAGATTAATCGAGGTAGGAGTCCGTTGTGTCAGTGTTACGTTGAGTGATTTCGACACCCATAGCAATAATTTTGGCCGCATGCGGCAAATGTTGCCGATCGTTGATTTTGGTTTACATGCGCTCATCACGGACCTTGAGGAACGTGGCATGTTGGATGATGTGTCGATCGTGATCTGGGGTGAATTCGGTCGTACACCGAAAATTAACGCCAAGGGCGGCAGGGATCATTGGCCACGTGTCGGCCCAGCCATGTTAGCCGGGGGTGGAATGAATACCGGGCAGGTGATCGGATCCACGGATCGCCAGGCGGGCAGCGCCACATCGCGGCCGGTGACCTACAAGGATATCTTTGCCACGCTTTACCACCAGCTGGGAATCAACCCGTTTGCGACCACCATCACGGATCCCACGGGACGCCCGCAGTACTTGCTGGATTCTGGTAAACGCTTGCCAGAAGTTCTCTAGATGAGCCCAGTTGTTCGGGTCTCAATCCAGCGAGATTTCAAAGCCCTTGCGAGGAATGATTACATCCATTCCTTGATGGGACGACCCTCGATCAACTGGATCGGTCGTCCGTCAGGTGCCTTGGCAATCAAGTCGTGGGGAATGCCCAACTTGTGATAGATGGTTGTGGCAATGTCGTCCGTGAAGTACTCGTCGCGGGCGACGACGCCACCCTCGGCATCCGTGGCGCCCAGGACCTGGCCGCCAGGAATTCCAGCCCCAGCAGCGATTGCGAAACCAGAGGTCGCCCAGTGATCCCGGCCACTGGCCGAGTTGATCTTGGGGGTTCGACCGAAATCGGTGAGCCACAGGACAAGCGTGGTTTCCAGCAGTCCCCGATCTTCCAGGTCCTTGAGTAACTGGGGAACGGCCTGGTCCAGTGGAGGGAGGCGTGAGTCTTTCAGGGACTTGAAGTTGTTCTGGTGCGTATCCCAGCCACCGTCGGTTACCGTCACAAAACGCACGTTAGCTTCAATCAACCGTCGTGCCAGCAGGCAACTCTGTCCGAAACGATTCTTACCATAGGCTTCACGTAATTCCGTTGATTCACTCTCGATCTCGAAGGCTTTCTTCGTCTCTGGAGCAGTGATCATGTTCAACGCGGTCTTGTAGCTTTCGTCCAGCGATGCAAAGGCATCAGGTTGCTGATCTGCCGTTCGCTGAATCGCATCAATCTTGGCCAGGGCCTGTCTCCGTCGACTGACTCGATCCAGGGTGATTCCTTCAGGTGGGGTGATGTCTCGAACGGAAAACTTGTCAGCATTCGGATCAGACAGGATTTCAAATGGATTGTGTTCCAGTCCCAGGATACCGGATGAACCACCGCCGTAGCGTCGGTCCACGTTGTCACCTAACTGGATGAAGGGAGGCATCGACGACTTGAAGCCATGGTAGTGACTAACCACGGAACCGTAGCACGGATAGGCAACGGCTTGGTTGAAACGTCGACCGGACATGACCCATTGATCGGCGGTACCGTGACTTCCATTGCGAGGATTCCAGCCCCGCAACAAGGCAAAACGATTGAGCTCCTTGGCCATGTTCGGAACAATTTCCGTGAACTTGACCCCAGGGATTGCCGTGTCGATCACACCGAATTCACCGCGTACGCTGACGGGTGCTTCTGGCTTGGGATCAAACGTGTCATGGTGACTGGTGCCGCCCCGTGTCCAGATCAGGATGCAGTTCGTGTTAGCTGCTTTACCACCCTTGGCTTGCGCCTGGGCAGCCAGCAACGTGGGAAGGGAAAGACCCAGTGCGCCAAGACTTCCCAGTTGCAGGAAACTTCGACGCGAGACACC